>Ga0074045_10001547_pt1 | contig 22116 bp, 21 predicted proteins | sample BogForMeECP23OM2_FD_94442 | JGI IMG/M metagenome (GOLD analysis project Ga0074045, IMG submission 94442) | Bog forest soil microbial communities from Calvert Island, British Columbia, Canada - Bog Forest MetaG ECP23OM2 | ecosystem: Environmental > Terrestrial > Soil > Wetlands ... | reverse complement strand
TAAGATTACGCTCATCGAATCACATTTTTCCGCACTGGTGACAGCGCTGGATTCAATGAATCACACAAGAATAAATGAAGACAGCGATCTTAAAAAAGTAAGTGAAAATATTTTCAGGATGGGAAATAAATTAAATTTTGTTCAGGATAATTTATCACGCCAGAGCGAAATTATCTGGAAAAACTTTATTGGAAGTCCCGGAGGGCATTTTTATAATATGTTTGTAATATCATTCGCAGTCTCTTTTATTCTTCCTTTCATATCTACTTTTGCTAAACCGGCAAATGGTTTTGCTGAAGCACTTGCTATGTTCGCCTCGTTTTTTCTCTGGTCAATTCCATTTGTCATACCGGCCTACTTTTTATTACTGCACAGGCTGACAGTTTGTTTAAAGGCTAAAAATAATTAATTTGGATGGCGAAAGAAGACGGTAAGGTTATGTCAGCGAATCAGATATTCGATAACAGTTATTGGAACATTTTAGATTTGTCCCGTTATCTCAATGTAAAAGTGAAGACGCTCTATGCGATGATCTACGACATTCCTCATTACCGGGTTGGCAAACTGATACGCTTCAAAAAAGAAGAAATAGAAGCATGGATGGAAAACAAAAAGGCGAAGGTGGATTTTAAAACACAGCCAAGGAAGAAAAGAGAGGTGTCAGAATTAGCGAATAGCCATATTAACAGGCTAATTAGGAAAACCATTGACCAGACAAAGCAGGAAGATTATAATCTTGATCACGGGAAATCAGACCGGATCGAGGCTCAAGAAAAGGAGACAAACAATGAGCCTATATAAAAGAGGATCGGTCTGGTGGATGAGTTTTACTCATAATGGCGAGCAGCTTCGGCGGTCAACGGAGACAGAAGACAAGAAGCTGGCCATAAGGATCTTTGACAAATTGAAAGGCGAAATAGCAGAAGGTAAATGGTTTGAAAAGTTACCCGGCGAAAATTATACGTTCGCGGATTTGATGGACAAATATCTCAAAGAATATTCCTCAGTCAATAAAGCTCCAAAATCATATATTCGGGATAAGAGCCTGAATAAACATCTTCAAAAATACTTCGGGGAATTTTATCTGCCGGAAATAATGCCAAAAATGATTTCGGAATATAAAACAAATCGAAGGAATGAAGGCGCATCACCTAGGACGATTAACTACGAGCTGACGGTTATGTCCCACGCTTTTAATCTTGCGATCAGAGAATGGGAAATAATCAAAGACAACCCTGTCCAAAAAGTTGCAAAGGAAAAAGTGAGAAACCAGGTAGAACGTTGGTTGACTGATAAAGAAGAAGAAAGACTGATGAACGTTTCTCCTGATTGGTTGCGTCCAATTATTATATTCGCTATCAACACTGGTTTTAGGGAGAGCGAGATTTTAAATTTAAAATGGAAGCAAATTGATTTTTCCAGAAGGGAAATAACCATTAGCGAGCAAAAGAATAAACAGATAGATACTCTTCCCTTGAATGATGCAGCTATGAAGGCACTGAAAGAAAAATGGAATAACCATCAAGAAGACGTGGAATATGTTTTCCCCTCGCAAAATAATACAAGAATCAGTAATCGTAATCTTTTCAGAGCTTTTAAAAGCGCAAAAGAAGACGCCGGAATTGAGAACTTCCGTTTTCATGACTTAAGACACACTTTTGCCACCAGACTTGTCCAGAATGGAGTGGATATTTATGCAGTCCAGAAATTGGGAAGGTGGAAAACAATGTCCATGGTGGCAAGATATGGACATTTTAATACGGAAAGTCTGCGTCCCAGTATAGAGGTTTTGGATAAGGTTAAAGAGAAAATTATCACAAATTTAGCACATTATCCAAAAAACAAGGGGCACAAACCGCTTTTACGACTCGTAACCCCTTGATTTTAATGGTGCGCCCAGGAGGATTCGAACCTCCGACATCCGGATTCGTAGTCCGACGCTCTATCCAGCTGAGCCATGGGCGCTAAATATACTGATAATACGTGAGGACGCAGTTAATAACACATTCATAGAATTAACACAATTTTTCAAAAATAATTGGCGGAGAGAGCGGGATTTGAACCCGCGGTACACCTTTAAAGGGCGTACAATCGCTTAGCAGGCGATCGCTTTCGGCCACTCAGCCATCTCTCCGCATTTTATATCAGCCGATATTTATTTTTTTGAATCCTTGACGGATTTTACAATTTGGCGGAGGGAGCAGGATTCGAACCCGCGAACCTTTCAGTCAACGGTTTTCAAGACCGCCGCCATCGACCACTCGGCCATCCCTCCAAATAATATTTTTTTCCGGTTATCCTTTTAGATAATCTTAAGGAGTAATTCGTTCAAGACCTCTCATATAAGGGCGCAAGGCTTCCGGTATTAAAACACTGCCATCCGCCTGCTGATAATTTTCTAAAATCGCCACAACGGTTCTGCCTACAGCCAGACCGGATCCGTTTAATGTGTGAACAAATTCCACCTTACCGCTGTCCTTCCTCCGAAAACGAATCGCCGCACGGCGAGCCTGAAAATCATCGAAGTTGCTGCAAGAAGAAATTTCCCGATATGTATTTTGTCCGGGCAGCCAGGCTTCCACGTCATACGTCTTGGCTGAGGAAAAACCAAGGTCGGCTGTACACAGACATACCGTCCGGTAGGGTATATTGAGCCCTTCGAGAACTTCTTGTGCGTTGGCGGTCAGTTTTTCCAATTCGTCATAAGAAGTCTCCGGCTTGGAAAACTTAACCATTTCCACTTTATTAAATTGATGCTGACGGATCAATCCTCTTGTATCTTTACCGTAAGAACCAGCTTCAGCACGAAAACAGGGAGAATAAGCCACCAGATAAATCGGCAGCTTATCTTCATCGAGAATTTCATCCCGGTAAATATTGGTTACCGGAACTTCCGCGGTTGGAATCAGATAATATTCCATGCCTTCAATTTTAAAAAGATCTTCCTTAAATTTCGGCAGTTGGCCTGTTCCCGTCATGCTTTCCGCATTCACCATAAAAGGTGTCAAAACTTCCGTGTAACCATGTTTTTCTGTGTGTAAGTCGAGCATGAAGCTGATCAGCGCGCGCTCCATAGCAGCGCCTGCCCCACGGGAAACCGTAAATCGTGCTCCGGTTATTTTTGCACCACGCGTGAAATCCAGAATGTTCAGATTTTCGCCCAGGTCAAAATGCTGCTTGGGCTCAAAGCTGAAAACTGGTTTTTCACCCCAGGTACGTACAACCTTATTGTCTTCCGAGCCGCTGCCTTGCGGCACGGATTCATGCTGGATGTTCGGCACAATCATGACAAAGGCGTTGAGTTCTTCTTCCGTGACGCGCAGGATTTCATCATATTCTTTTATCCTGGCCGATACGTCACCCATCTTTTCAATGAGTGCTGAAGCATCCTCTTTCTTTTTTTTGAGTTCTCCTACCTGCTTGGAAACGCTGTTACGTTCATTCCGCAGAGTCTCTACTGCCCCCAGAATATCTCTTCTTTTTGCGTCCAAACCCAGAAAACCATCGAAATCAATTTTCTGGCCCCGTTGGTCCATTTTCTGGCGGACAAGGTCGATATTCTGTCTTAAATATTTAATATCTAACATAATTTACCTTCTAGGTCTTTTGCCGGTCATGCCTGCCAAAGACGTGAAGACTTATCACCTTGATGTGTTTAAGTCAATCATTTTATCGTTTGGATCAATGTTATGGGCGGCTTAATCTCCTTTTGAGCATATTGACAAGGGCATGAATTTCCTGACTTTTCAACAGGAAGGCACAGCTAAAAAATACGCCGGCTCCTGTAAAAACTGCAGCGATCAGATAAATCAATCTTGTTTTAAAGCGGGCGGAAGTATCCCACGGCATAAAATAATCCATCAGTAAAATTGCGGCGGCCATAAAAACGGCCGATAATACAATTTTTAAAATAGATATGTAAAAGGAACGATCCAAAAATTTTCCGATTTTTCTTCTCAGCACAAAGGACAGGGTAAAGACGTTAACCGCGGCGGCGATTGAAACAGCCAAGGCAAGACCATTATGTTTTAAGGGATACATTAATGCCAGACTCACAATCACATTCACAATCAGTGTGATGATTGCCGCTTTCATCGGCCATTTGGAATCCTGAAGAGAATAGAAAGAATTAATGAACACGCGTACAATTGAATATGCCCAGAGACCCGTCGCGTAACAGAATAACGCCTGGCTGGTATAGATAGCTGCCTGAGCGTCAAAAGCTCCGCGTTGAAACAAAACGGAAATGATTGGCAAGTTCAAAGCCATTAGTGCGACCATTGCCGGAATAGTCAAAAAAAGTGTCAGCCGCAGTGAAAAAGAAATGCTGGATTTTAGCTCATCGATATTACCCGCGGTAACATGTCTCGAAAAACTCGGCAGCGTTGCCGTTCCGATGGCGATTGCAAAAACGCCCAGCGGCAATTGCATGATCCGATCGGCATAAAAAAGATACGTGACACTACCTCCCGGCAGCAAAGAGGCCAGACTCGTCCCTATGAAAACATTGATGGTATTTACTCCACCGCTGAAAATTGCCGGAAGTATTAATACGCCTATTTGTTTAACCCCCGGATGATTAAAATTAAACCGGAACCTAAATTTTACGCCGTACTTTCCTAGAAACGACCACTGCAGGGCCAGTTGCAATATTCCACCGATCAGAACACCTATGGCCAATGCCGTAATCGGTTCTGCAAAGAAAGGGCGCAGACACAGGGCCGCCAATATCATGGAAATATTCAACAGCACCGGAGATAACGCCGGGGCAATAAAATGACGATATGAATTCAGAATCCCCATGCACAAGGCGCCCAATGAAACAACAAAGATATAAGGAAACATCAGGCGGTTTAAAAATACTGCCAATGCAAAATGATTTGGTGCTGAAATAAAGCCGGCTCCGATAATTCCGACAATGAGCGGCGAAAAGATAATGCCCAGAACCGTTATGCCGGTTAGAATTATTGTTAGTATGGTAAAAGCGTTATAGGCTAATTCGAGGGTTTCCTCTTTTGTCCTCTTGTGCAGATATTCGGTGAAAACCGGAACAAAAGAAACGGTAAGAGAACCTTCACCCAACAGCCTGCTTAATGTAAAGGGAATGCGAAAAGCAATCCAGAAGGCATCCGTCATCCAAGTGGCGCCGAAGATCGCGGCAATAACGGTATCGCGCAGCAAGCCGAAAACACGGCTGATCATTGTTAACGCGCCTACAATTCCGGCTGCTTTGGCCACTTTGGAATTTTCTGAATTTTTTGTTTTTTCCATACGATTTTTTTGCGAGGCAACGCCACCCTTATATATGTTATGCAATAAAAGCAGGGTGGCTTGTAAATCTAATCTGTCTTGAGAATGTTATTTATCTTCAATGCCAATTCCGACTTTATAATGTTTTTAATCATAACTGTTTTTTTTCGAGATTTTAAACCGGAGTATATCTCCATCTGGCTTTTTTTCAGTCCCAGTTCACTTGCCAGTAATTTTATACAAGCCTCATTGGCAGCTCCTTCCACGGGCGGCGCGGTAACCTTGATTTTGACAACGCCGTCCTGCTCGCCAGCTATTTCCGTACGCGATGCGTGAGGGATTACCTGAATATCAAAGGTTAGACCTTTTTTCGACTCTTTCAAGCTAATCATATTGCCTGAGGGATTTTTCCTTTCTGCCGAATATTAAAAAAGCTGAGCCAGATGTTGCATTGTCGGTACTAAAAAAAGCCGTAAAAAAATAATCGCCAGGATAACTATAAAAGGCGAAAAATCTATCCCTGCATTGTTCATAGGCAATTTCCGACGGATTGGCCTGAGAACCGGCTCGGTTACGCGATACAAAAAAATCACGATCTGATTATAAGGGTCGGGATTAACCCATGAAATCGCTGCTCGGGCAAATATGATAATCATGTAACTTAATAAAACAATATCTATTACTTCGGCCAGTGCTATGATAAAATATTTCAAAATAAACATATAGTTTCTCCGTTAGTGTTTAACGTTTTTGGAAAATCACTCTGGAATTGACGCGACAAATTTTTCCAGAGAAATATTGAATTCTGCCGGTCTTTCCATCATAACCATGTGACCGGCCCCCGTAATTATTTCCAGCTTTGCCCCGCCGATGCTCACGGCAAGCGCACGGGAAAAATCCGGTGAAGTCATTTTATCTTCCGCTCCACAGATAATGAGGGCAGGCACTTTGATTTTATCTGCTTCCTTCGTTAAGTCCAATTCATTGCATGCCAAAAGATCGCCGTATAAAACCTCAACTTTTGACCGGGAAATACTTTTTTGCAGGTCTTCAAGAAATTTGGGACGGTTTTCTTTCGCCAGCGAATATTTACAAATTAACTCCGTTATTTCCGCCGGCATCTGGACAGGACTTGTTTTTAAATAATCTACAAAGAAAGGATTAACCGGCATTTTCATTCCGCCGCCAACTGAAATAATTCCATTGATTTCTTCGGGATAGTTTATGGCAAACTTAAGCGCAATTGCCGCTCCCAACGAATGGCCTGCAAGCACAGCTTTGTTCAAATTAAGGATATCCAGCAATTTCTTTACCCATATACAGTAGCTGCTAACATCCTTTTCTCCGCTGCCTCCGGAACGTCCATGCCCCGGAAGATCAATGGCCACTATGTTATATTTCTTACGCAGCCGGGCATACTGGTGCGACCATACGCTGTGGTCACCGCCGGAACCGTGAATAAAAACCAGACCTTGTTTGTTATCGCCCTCATCGCTTTCGCTTATCAGACAGGCAATTTTTACCGATTCAATGTTAAAATATTTCAGCATATGTTTAAAATCCCATGGAAGTTAACTATCACAAAAGCAAAATTTAATGCAATGGAAGAATAAAGCGCTTGACCGGATTCGATTTGACAATATAAGAAGAAAAAGAAGTGTTGTTGAAAACACGTTTTACGTGACTATTTAAAAATGCTCAGATGCCAGGCGCGCAAAAAACGAACAGCAAGGCGTGGATACACATTGAGCAGTGCGTTTTGCGGCGCAACACGGCAAATGAGCGTTTTTGAAAGGCCTCAAAGACGCATGAATAATATTGGAGGTATTAAAATATGCTCAAAGAGAAAAAAATAGCCATCATTGGCGGCGGTAAAATGGGAAGCATCATTGCCCAGGGGTTAATTGCCAATAAAATCACTTCCCTCAGGAATATAACTGTGACTGATATTGATAAAGCAAAACTTAATTCTCTACGTTCTTCAATGAAGTTAAAGGTCTCTGGCAATAATGAAAAAGCCGCAAAAGAAGCAGACATAATTATTCTCGCCGTTAAACCGCAAAATATGGCCGTCACACTTAAAGAGATTAGCTCCGTTATTGATAAATCTAAGCTGGTTATTTCCATCGCTGCCGGAATTACAACAAATTTTATTGAAAACTCTCTGTCAAAAGGCGTCCGGGTTGTAAGAGTAATGCCCAACACGCCCGCACTTGTCGGCAAGGGGGCGACGGCAGTAGCCGGAGGAAGCCGCGTTAAAGCCGGCGATGTTAAGCTTACGCAAGCTATTTTCAATGCCGTGGGTATCAGTGTACGTGTAGAAGAAAAACATATGGATGCTGTAACCGGGTTGAGCGGCAGCGGTCCCGCTTATTTTTTTCTTATTATCGAAGCTCTTATTGAGGCCGGATTAAAAAAAGGATTGTCGCGTGACTTATCCAAGCAACTGGCCGCGCATACCATGCTGGGAGCCGCCCACTTGTGTCTTCAGAGCGATAAAGAACCGGCGCAATTAAGAGAAATGGTAACATCGCCCGGCGGCACTACCGCAGCCGGATTAAAGGTAATGGAGGAAGAAAATCTTCGCGAGATAATCATTGCTGCTGTTGAGGCTGCGACACGGCGATCTAAAGAACTAGCCGCGGGGAAATAGCTTCCGGATAAAATTTAAAATAAATCAGCTGGTTTATTTTTTATTCTTCATTCTTTTTTTGTTTTTCGATAATGCTATTATCCGGTTTTTCCGGCTCAGGAGTAACAATACTTTCTTCCGGATTGAACGGTTCCCCGGTTGTTTCCCTGGCCGGTTCCTTGGCCGGTTCCCTGGCCGGTTCAATGACAAGCGGAAAATGCTCCTCGTGATGATCCTGTATAACCGGCAGATTTTCGGCGGCTGGGATTTCCGGAACTGTTTCCGGTGTAACATCCGGCACTGGGGACATTTCCTTTACTATTTCCACCGGTCTTCTTTTTTTGTGGCGAGGTCTCCTTCGACTTTTCTTTTTAGCGGGTATTTCCACATTTGCCGAACCGTTTTCTTCAGTTGAACTTTTGTCATTAGTGGTTGATACAGAAATTTCGTCTGTTTTCACAGAAGTTTCTTCTTGAGGCTCCTGAATTTCAGCCTGCTCTTTTATTATTTGCTGTATTTCCACACTGTCCCACGGTACATCCACGCTACCTGAAATATTCAAAGTGAGATCGAATTCCGATTCCAAATTCAAAAGTTCCTTTCTTTTGCGATTCAGAATGTAATTAGCGATTTCGTGTGGTAAAATTATTTTTAATTCTGAATAAATACCTCTAACAGCGTCTGATTCGATTTTGCGAAACGCTCCCAAAGCGGCATATTCCAGAGATGGACGCAAACCGCTCCCTTTACAGTAAGGACATCTTGTGTAACTTATTTCCTGAATTGTTGATTGTTTTTTTTGCCGTGATAATTCGAGCATCCCGAACTTGGAAATACGTGAAAGCTGAATCCTGGCCTTATCAATACTAAGCGCTTTTTTAAAAGATTTCTCCACTTCCGCAATATGTTTTTTGTCCATCATGTCAATAAAATCTATGACAATCAATCCGCCTAAATCCCTCAAGCGCAGCTGCCGGGCAATTTCTTCGCTGGCTTCAATGTTTGTTTTGAAGGCTGTTTCTTCAATATTCCTTTTATTGGAACCGCGGCCGGAATTTACATCTATTGTAATCATGGCCTCCGTCGGATTTATTACAATGTGCCCTCCGGATTTCAGGTCCACTCGTTCCTGATAAATAACGCGTATTTGTTCTTCCAGTCGAAAACTGTCAAAAATGGGGGTCTTTTCTTTATATTGCTTGATAATTCTTAAATGACGTGGAGCCACGGCTTTTAAGTAACCGCGCATTTTACCATAAGTGTCCCGATCATCAACCAGAATTTCTTCAATTTCAGGCGTCAAATAATCGCGTAAACTGCGCACGCCAAAGTCGGTTTCCTGGTAAATCATAGAAGGCTTGCTGATGCTTTTTACTTTATTGCATATTTCCTTCCAAAGACGCATCAGAAGCTGATAATCGCGGGAGATTTCCTGCTTTGTCCGATTGAATCCCGCTGTCCTGACGATAAATCCCATATCTTCAGGGATTTTAATTTGTTTCATTATACTTTTTATTTTTTCCCGGTCTTCTTCATTTTCTACTTTGCGGGAAATACCACTGCCGGGTTTATTGGGAAGCAGAACTACATATCTGCCGGGAAGAGAGATATAAGAAGTTAAAAGAGCTCCCTTATTGCCTATCGCTTCCCTTACAGCCTGAACTATTATTTCCTGTCCGGCTTTTAAAACAGGTCTGCCATCGGCCTGGCCGTTTGTCTGTGCGGTCAAATACTCATAGCTGACATCCTTAAGCGGAAGAAAACCATCTTTACTGCCGCCATAATCAACAAAGGCCGCTTGCAGGCCTCGTTCAACTTTAAGAACCTTGCCTTTAAAAATATTACCGGTAATGGGCTCCCTTGTTGACATTTCAATGTTGAATTCAACAAGGATACCTTTTTCGTTGACAGTAGCCATCCGCACCTGTTCTTTGTGAACAGCGTTAACAAGCATCGTGTGTTTCATAAATGTCCTTTTTGGCCGGCTTACATTTTTTATGTGTACCTACACAGGGATAGACTTTTAGAGTGTCTATTTGTCAAAAATATTAGCACTAACCTTTTGTATTTATAGAAAGGCGCTTATGTCGCCTTTACCAATTCTTATAATTTCTATATTGTCATCAACAAGACTGATGACACTAGATGGCTGCGGTATAATAATACCACCATCAATAATTAAGTCAACCATCCGACCAAAGCATTCTTTTATGACAGAGGGATCTCCTAACGTTTCACCCTGCGTATTTTTTACGCTGGTGCTGATTATCGGCTGGCCAAGTTCTTTAATCAGAGCCAGACAAATTTGATTATCCGGCACCCTTATTCCCGTCGTTGATCTTTTCGGTAAAATAATTTTAGGCACCAGACGCGAAGCTTCAAGAATAAAAGTATAAGCTCCCGGCAAAAGCCTTTTCATTGTTCTATACGCGTAGTCGGTGACTTGGGCGTACTGGCTGATATGTTTTAAATCAGAGCAAACAAAACTCAAAGGTTCTTTTCTGTTTCTTTTTTTTAATTCATAAATCTTTTCAATGCCCTTTTTGTTGGATAAATCACAGCCCAAACCGTACACCGTATCGGTAGGATAAATGATTATCCCTCCCTGACGCAGTACGTCCGCGGCTTTTTTGACAAGGCGCATTTGCGGATTCTGGCTGTTTATAGACAGCAACATGTTTTAGCTTCCTGTTATTTTTTAAATTAATAAAGTATTTGTATATCAAGAAACAGACACTTTCGCAATGAAAGGTTCCGTCAAGGAAAAGAAAGTTGTAAATTTTTATTATGCCAAATCGCATGGAATCTGCCGCCTGACGGGCGGCAGCTCCCGAAAGGAGGATGCCTGGTACTATTTTGCGGCCTGATTGTCTTTGCTTAGTTTATATTCAATACTATCAACAAGAGCCTGCCAGCTGGCCTCAATAATATTTTCCGAGACACCTATAGTGCTCCAGAGTTCTTCGCCATCCGTCGAATCCAAAAGCACTCTGACGCCTGCGGCTGTCCCTTCCGAACCTTCCAGCGTGCGCACTTTAAAATCAACCAGACGCATTTCTTTGATTTGCGGATAAAATTTTGTCAGCGCTTTGCGCAGAGCGTGATCCAGAGCGTTCACAGGACCGTTTCCTTCGGCGGCTGTCAACTCTTCTTCGCCCGCGACAGATATTTTGATTGTTGCCTGAGAAAGACACGGGTTATTTTCCGTGCGCGAAGTAATGACGCTGAAAGTTTCCAGATTGAATGGTTCGATAAATTCTCCGATTGTTTTTTTAATCAGCAGGGAAAGCGAACCATCGGCAGCGTCAAACTGGAAGCCTCGATCCTCCATAAGCTTGACTTCACGCACTATCTTTTTACTGATAGCGTCATTCTTACCGAGGTCAATGCCCAATTCTTTGGCTTTATATTCGACATTGCTTTTTCCCGACAAATCGGAAACAAGGACGCGCCTGTGGTTGCCTACCAGTTCCGGTTGTATATGCTCATAGGCTCGGGAGTTTTTGACCACGGCGCTGACATGCACTCCGCCCTTGTGCGCAAAAGCGCTGCGCCCCACAAAGGGCCGTGCATTAAGCGGCGGAACGTTAGCAACATCACTCACGAAATGAGAGAGATTGGTAAGTTGGCGGATTGATTCCGACGGCAGACAATTTTTACCAAGTTTTAATTGTAAATTGGCGATCAGGGAAATCAAGTCAGCGTTGCCGCATCTTTCGCCGTAGCCATTTACGGTGCCTTGAATCATTTTCACACCTTCCCGCACGGCGGCAATCGAATTGGCAACAGCAAGACCTCCGTCATTATGCGTGTGGATCGCGATAATATTTAATGGAATATAGGAAGAAATATTTTTGACTATTTCGCTGATCTCATGCGGCATACAGCCGCCGTTGGTATCGCAGAGAACAATCACATCCGCGCCGGCGGCAAGGGCCGTTTTCACGACTTTTGTTGTGTAACGGGGATTGTTTTTATATCCATCGAAAAAATGCTCGGCGTCAAAGAGAACCTCTTTGCCCATGGATTTCAAATAGTCGATAGAATCGGCAATCATGGCAAGATTTTCGTTGAGGTCTGTTTTAAGAATTTCGGTTACATGCAAATCCCACGATTTTCCGACAATAGCGCCGGCGAAAGTACCTGCTTTTACCAAAGCCTTTAAATTGGGGCATGATTCCGGTTTTGTATGCGGATGGCGTGTGCTGCCGAAAGCAGTAAGGCGCGAATTTTTAAATTTAATGTTTTGGGCCATTTCGAAAAAACGAATATCTTTAGGATTGGAACCGGGCCAGCCACCTTCAATATAGTCAAAATGAGCATCATCAAGACGCTGGGCAATGCGTAATTTTTCTTCCGCTGAAAAATTTGTTTGCTCTCCCTGAGTGCCGTCTCTTAAAGTTGTATCATAAACCAATACTTTATTTTTTGTCATTTTTTCCTCGCTTTCAAAAAAAAACCGCTACCGGGTTTGCCTGGCAGCGGATTAAAATTTTGTTTATTTAGAGTTGATACTATTCCGCGACCCGGCCTCCTATGAAGAAGCTAATTATAATGTAGCTAATTATTATTTCGCGAAAGTTTATTGTCATCATAGTGTTATTAAATATCCAACTTAGTAATATAATAGTTTTATAATAGCAATTTGTCAATAGAAAATAATTCTTTAGTTAAATATACCCGTCTTTCAAAGAGGATTATAATAAATACAGGAAGAGGCGATGAGGCGCATTTTACAAACGTTTTGGGAAGCTGATGACCCCGCGGCCTACGCCAGGCAGGGCGTGCCAACTAAGTTAGCCGCAGCAACCCGAAAAGGTATCAACGAAACTTGATTTTTTCTAATCCTGAAAAAACAGCTTTTTCTTCCTGCCAGTAAAAACCGACAACGGAAATGTTATTTCTTTGAAGTTCCTCTGCATAATGACTTATTTTGTCTTCCGGCATAACCAGAACCGGATGAGGCCTAAGTGCGGCATCAGAGGTTTGCAAAAGCAATTTACCAACAGCGGCAAACAAACTATGTTCTTTTGTGTCCGTTAATACTTCAAAAATATGAGAAATTCTGTTTTCAGAAGTATTAACCGTAAAAAGTTCGCTCTCCGTATCGTTGCCAATTTTTACTTTTTGTTTTTGAAGCAGAATGGCCAGTTCGCTGATAACCAGTTCGCGGTCACACGCGGAAACAATTTCGTCCTCAGCGGAAGGAGTTGTGCTTCCTATTAAGTCTTCCCGAAAAGTTATTTCAGAAAAATTTATTTCTGTTTGCGTGGAAGCGGCAGCAGCCGATTTCAGCATTTCTATTTTTTTTACAAATTGAGCCGCCTGCAGGGCAAAGCGTTCGGATTTGAGGTCTCCAATGACTGCAACCTGGCTGATGGAATCACCGTCCTCCATAAACGACCAGACGCCGCGGTAGTTATGCTCAAAAAGCGATTTACCGATTCCCTTTTTCCCTCCGCCGATTTTACCCCGGTGAATCACAAAAACATTGCCCCTCGCGTCTTCGGCAAAAGCACCGCCTGTTTTTCGATCTATCTGAGCCCAGGGAAAATTAATTTCGGAAGCAATGGAGAGAACATCGGACGTCCCCGGCTTTCCGACGCCGAAGGCATTCCAATATCTGACTTCTTTTATGGCGCGTGAAAATTTCCAGATGCCAAGACATTTTGACCATAACACTTTCGCGGGGAAACCCGCGCCCTGATGCCCCAACTTTACTTTTATTTCTTCATCAATAAAGGGCTTGAACTTTTTATTAAATTGTCCGGCATATTTTTTTATAGCCGCTTGGTCCGCGATTACTTTGAGCATGAATTATAATTCCCCTGAATCGTAATTAAGTAATACTACAAAATATTCTCTGACTAATCCAGCCGTTTTTTAAAGCGGCTGATTGCGCCGGTAAAGACGATAGTTCCCAATATAGTCAGCGCCAGAAATTGGGGCCACAGCACATCAAGTCCCACTCCCTTGAGAAAAATATCCCGCAGGACGATCAGAAAATATCTGAGCGGATTAAGATAAGTAAGCCATTGCACAACTTCAGGCATATTGGAAATGGGGAATACAAAACCGCTGAGCATAAAAAACGGCATAATGAAAAAGAACGATGTCATCATGGCCTGCTGCTTAGTCGCTGCTATTGTCGATATAAAGAGTCCTATCCCCAAAGTGCTGAGTAAGAACAAACATGTAGCCCCTAAAAGCAGCAAAAAACTCCCATTGAAAGGTATCTCAAACCAGTAAACGGCGACGCCAGTGACCGCAACCATCTGTCCCAAAGAAATAATGATATAGGGAATGGTTTTACCGATAATTAACTCATATGATTTCAGAGGCGTAACTATCAATTGTTCCATCGTACCGTCTTCTTTTTCCCTGATGATAGCAATGGACGTCAGAATAAAAGCCGTAACCATTATTAAAACCGCTACAATTCCGGGAACAAAAAAGTACTGGCTGTTGAGATTGGGGTTATACCATGTTCTAATGCGCGCATCTATTTTGCCATATTTCATTGTCCGGGCATAAATCTCACGCAACTCTTCGCTGTTAAACTTATCCAGAACCGACGCGGTGTATGCCACCCTTATGGAAGCCATGTTGCTCATGGATCCGTCAACAAGAATCTGGACAGGAGCGGTTTGTCCTTTTCTAATAACCGACGCGAAATCCTGACCGATCTTAATGCCCATATCTACTTTTTGTTGCAGCAGGAGCTGGGTCATCTGATGTTCATCGGCTGCGTTATTTGTAATATGGAATATGTTGCCGCCGATAAAGCTATCGACTAGTTTACGGCTCTCATAGGTCTTGGAATAATCCAGAACTGCCACGCGAATATTAGTGATATCATAATTTACGACGTACCCGAAAATAAACATTTGAATAAAGGGGAAAACAAGCATCATTACCCGGTTTCGCCTGTCGCCGAATAACTGAATAAATTCCTTGCGCACCAGTTCTCTGATTCTGAGCCAGCTCATAGGCCTTCCTTTTTCAACAATCTGAAATTAAAGAACGTCAGCAGCACAAACATTAAAAACAAAACCAGCATACTCGGCCATAAATAGGCAATCCCCAGATTGCGCAGATAAATTCCCGATAAAATATCAATAAAATACCTCGCCGGAACCACCAATGTCAGCATCTGCAAAAATTTCGGCATGTTGATTACCGGAAAAACAAAGTTGGAAAGCAGAAGCGACGGCAGATAGGTCGTTAAAATGGCTATCTGATTGGCCATCAGTTGCGATTTTGTCATATTTGAAATCAAAAGCCCCAACGATAAAGCAACGCATAAATAAAGAGAGGCGGATACAAGCATCAGCCAGAAATTCCCTTTCATAACTATGCCAAACAATATCTGTCCCAGGAGAATCGCTATTAACACATTCGTGAGCCCGATAAAAAAATAAGGAATAGCTTTCCCCAGAAGCAATTCTCCGGCTCTAACAGGCATGGATTTGATGGTTTCCATTGTGCCGTTTTCATATTCACGGGCAATGATCAGAGAGGTCAGAAGAGCGCCGACAATCATGATGATGACGGCAATAATTCCCGGAATAATAAAATTACGGCTTTCCAGATCTTCATTAAACCAGATACGGACGCGACCGTCCACGGGAGGCTTTATTTGCTCCTGGCCATTCCGGTTGAGATAATCTACCAATAACTTTTGATTGTACTGTTCGGTAAAGGAGGTAATATAACCGCGGAGAATGTTGCCGTAAGTAGGGTCGCTGCCGTCGATAATAATTTGCATTTGGGTTTCCCGGTCGGCACTAATATTTTTCATGAAATCGGGGCCAATTACAATCGCCAGCTTTACCCTGTCATGATCGAGATAATCAATTGCATCCTTTGTCTGAGGCAATAGTCCGGCGACATGAAAATAGGAAGAAGCTCCCAGTTTGCGGATAAAATCACGGCTTAATTCGGATCTGTCGTAATCAACAAATACCGTTTCCACATTATCCACATCAAGGCTGAGCGCGTATCCGAAAAGAATAATCAGTAGCAGTGGAATGGCAAAAGCCAGATAAAGGCTGCGGTAGTCCCGGATCAAATGATAAAATTCCTTGCGGACAATGGCTTTGAGTCTTATAAATTTCAAGTATCATTCCTCTTCATTAATCTTATAAAAGCATCATTGAGATCGGCTTTTGGTTCTCCCGGACAAACTTCGGCAATAATTTCCGCGGGGCTGCCCGTCGCAACAATATTCCCCTCATTAATCATAACGATTCTTTCGCAGAAACGCGCTTCATCCATGTAATGCGTAGTAACAAATATTGTCATTCCGCCGGTGGCAAGTTGCTTAATGAAATTCCAGAAATGCTGCCTGGTGACAGGATCGACTCCCGAAGTAGGCTCATCAAGAAAAAGGATTTCGGGTTTATGTAAGAGCGAACAGCCCAGCGCGAGTCTCTGCCGCCAGCCCTGCGGCAATTCTCTGGTTTTTCGATTGCGCACGTCCTGCAACTGCGCCATGTCCAGCACCCAGTCAATACGCTGAGGCCATTGTGATTGCGGAATATTGTATACTCCCAGATAAAAACGTAAATTTTCAAAAGGTGTTAAATCTTCATAGAGAGAGAATTTCTGCGACATATAGCCGATGGAATGTTTTATTTCTTCCGATTCAGTCATAATGTCGTGCCTTGCAACAAATCCGCCGCCGGATGTCGGCGTGATTATTCCGCAAAGCATGCGAATTGTGGTGGACTTGCCGGAACCGTTCGCGCCCAGGAAACCGAAAATCTCACCTTTCTTCACGGAGAATGTGATTTTGTTAACAGCGACAAATGCGCCAAATTTTTTTTCCAGATCAGTTACGGAAATAGAATCAGAAGCGGAATGTGTCATTGGCCAGTTCTCCGTCCGCTTCCTTAATTCGTTCAATGATTGCTTCTTCCAGAGTCTTGAAACTGCCGCGAATAACAACCGGAGTCGCCATATCCAGAAGTATGGATTTATGCATCAACCCAACATTATTGCATTTTTCACCTTCATCAAGATAGGCCGTAGATACAATGATCGTCATGCCTTCTTTTTGCATATTGTCGAGTATTTCCCAGAATTCGTGGCGCGATACCGGATCAACGCCATTGGTCGGCTCATCAAGAATCAGCAATTGCGGCTCATGCACCAGCACGCAGGCCAACCCCAGCTTCTGCTTCATGCCCCCAGAAAGATTACCGGCCAACCGGTCCGTAAAGGGCAAAAGATTGGAAAATCCCAGATATTTATCGCTGCGAGTTTTTCTTTCTTTGCGCGGCACGTCGAAAATGTCCATGAAGAACTGCATGTTCTCTTCGACAGTCAGATCCTGATATAGACCAAACCGCTGAGGCATATAACCAATAATGTTCTTTATTTTCTGTTTTTCGGAAACAACGTTGAGGCCATTGATATAAATTTCTCCAAGCATTGGTTTTATCATGGTGGCAATAAGCCGCAAGAGCGTTGATTTACCGGCGCCGTCGGAACCTACCAAACCCAAGACATCTCCTGAGGCAATATTCAGAGAAATGTCTTTAACCGCTTCAACGTTATTAAAGTGCATGGTAACGTTTTTGACTTCTACCATGGGCCGTGAATTGTCCGAGAATGCAACCATCATTGCCCCCGCTATTGCCGCAACCAGGCATCGGCCGGCATTCCCTCTTTGAGTTCAAATTTTGGATTTAAAATTGACACCTTGACCAGATACACAAGCTTTACCCGTTCTTTTTTTGTCTGGATTATTTTTGGTGTAAATTCTCCTTCGGGTGAAACAAAAGAAACATATCCTGTATAGCTTTTGCCGGGGAAGGTATCTACCTTTACATCCACTTTCCGGCCCGGCGAGACTTTGCCGATTTCCGTTTCATCAACAAATATTTTCAGATCAACGCGGGCAAGCTCGGAAATAGTAAGGACTTCTCTCCCTGTTGTTACAGTTTCGCCCGGTTCAACATTGCGATTGGTTAATATGCCAACTGTGGGCGATTTTAATTGCGTATAACCCAACTGGATGGCGGCTTGATTTAATGACGCGGCCGCTTCGTTAATTTGCGCGGCGGCGACTCCGATATTTTGCTTAATTTCATCTATTTTTGTTAAATTACCCTCTGCCAGTTTCAGGGCTGATTCGCTTTCTATTACTTGCGATTGGGCAATGTCATAATTTAGTTTCAATGTATCCCGTTCTTTTTCCGTAACCACACCCTTTCCGAATAGCTCTTCGAAACGCTTGTAGTTTTTTTCCGCATCCTTTAATGTGTCTTGAGCACTTTTTACATTTGCCCTGGTTCTGATAACTTCCTGAGGAAGAGTTTTTCTGTTAATTTCCAAATCTGTTTCGAGTTGATTTTTTCTTTTTTCCGCCTGTTCCAGCTTCGCTTTGGCCTGCGCGTAACGTGATTCAAATTCCTCACGGTCCAACACGGCAACAATCTGATTTTTAGTAACGGGCTGGCCTTCCTGAACAAGGACTTGCGCAACACGCCCGGGAACCTGGAAAGATAAATTTGCCTGTGTTGTGTCAATAGTTCCGGAATAATAGAGCTCTTTTTTCTGATTACTTTTTTGTCCAAAATACACGAGCAAGCCGACTGTCACAAAGAGAATTATAAAAATAATAGCAATTATTCTTTTTTTCAACGCTTGTCCTCCGTTTTACTTTTTGGTCAGCGGTATTTTATCCGCTATCTATCGGGGTTTTGCCATAATATTTGTTATCGCTTTATCGCCTTTAGTACCAGAGTCGCCACTTCTTCCCCAAGAATTGCCTTTATTTTTTTATCATTAGCCTTGAGCGTGGCAGGCAGCCATAATTGCCTGTCTTTTATCGGCTGTGCTTGTTTATAAAAAATAATCGTGCCTATAATCATCATATGGATAAGAAATGGTACCGTTTCAATAAAGACTCCTTTTTTTCTTCCTTCGTCGAGAATGCCGATCAAAATAGTCAGTACCGAAGCTATATCTTCTATAACAACGCGCGGAAGTGTTGCTCCGCCGGAAGCAACTTCCCGCATCATAATCGGCGGTAATTCGGGATTTTTATCCACATTCACTGCAATGCAGTTTATATAAGCCTTAAGTTTTTCTTCGGGTGAATCAACTTTGGCCACAGCCCCGGCAATACTTTGGGCAGTATTGCCCACGACCTGATGAATGACATTAGCGTATAAAGTATCCTTATCGCCGATTTGATAATAAATAGTCGCTTTGTTCACGCCAGCCCGCTGGGCAATTTCATCAACGTGCGCCCCACTGTAACCCTTCTGTGCAAAAATAGTTCTCGCCGCGATGAGAATACGTTCAATGGTTTTATTTGATTTTTCTTTACGAAGATCCTTCATTTATCAGAACTCCGACCATATCTGACTTAAGGGAACCTTTTTTTTCGGCCACTATTTAACTAAACGGTTATTTAAACCTGACGGTTAATTTTAAATATAGATGCGGAATTTTGTCAAGATGTTTTTAACACCTAAAAAAGCCCCATTACCTTACAGCGATCATGGGGCTTTTGTCTTGAAAATTCTAAAAATATTATTTAATTACTTCATCAGAACCACTTCAAAGACAGCTTCAACCCTGCGGTTCTTCTGCCGTCCTTTTGCTGTAGCATTGCTGGCGATTGGTTGATGAGATCCATAACCTATAGCGTTGATATGAGACGCTTTAATCCTAAATTTATCAATCATGTATTTCCGTACATTATTGGCGCGGGACTGGGATAATAATACATTGAAACCTTCTTTGCCGATATTATCGGTGTGGCCAATTATTTCAGCGTAAATTTCAGGATTTGCTTTCATGAAATCAGCTGCTTGTTTTATGTTGTTATGATATTCTTTTTTAATAATAGATTTTCCGAAACCAAACTCAACATGAAGAGTAATCCTGGCAACTTCCTTCATTGGAGGAGGAGGCGGTGGAGGCGCAGGCATAGGAGGATGCAACGGTGTAAAAGCAACTGAAACTGGAACAGGTGCAGGTGGAGGTGGAGGTGGAACTGGCGCAGGCTGAGCCAACGGCGGCGCCACAGCCACATGTTTCTGTTCAATTACATCACTCTTATCTTCTCTGCCATACCGCACCGGAAGCGTCCGGCTTCTAGTTTTCTGTTTCCAGGGGTCCCAGAACCATGTGGCACGGTTATTAATAAAGCTAACGTACGCGGCTCGAGAATTTTTTACATCAGATGCCCAGAGAAAAGCTCCAGTCAGGGTTATCAGTTTTGTTATATGATAATGATTATTCCCGAAAATCATTCTATCATATAAACCTTGCAGTTCATCTTTCGTCGGCATCCGCCAGTCCTTATAGCCACCGCCGTTATAATTTTCACAATAGAACTTGGCATCTGTCCAGTTAATATCTTTCCCATTATCTCTGGCTGCCCACAACAGATTTGTTTGCGTATCTAATATTGTCCCGTCATTATAGGCAATGAAACGACCGCCGCTGGCCTTATTTGCCAGCTTAGCCTTATTTGCTGCCATGGAAGGCTTCAAAGCAATAAAAGCCCCCATTAATATAACCACCACTATAATTGTTACTATCTTTCCTAACGTCTTTCCCATTAATTACTAACTCCCCTCCTCTATTAATTTGTTTTCTGCTTGAGACGAGTTACTTTTCAGCCCTGCCGTGATATTTTAATGATTACATTGTTTTAACATTGCATAATTTTAAGAATCCGTCAATTAACGAAACAATGCTAAATTTTCAGCCTCCGGATCGCCTTAACGTCATTTCTGTTTTAGAGTTGTAACAAATATTTTGGAGGCATTAAACACTTTGATTTATTGATGCCCTCCATGGCAAGCCATGGAAATCTTCGATTCTTAAGGAACATATCATTCAGTACTTGCAGTACTTGCTCAAATACCCCATAACACGTAAATACGTTTGCTCGCTTAGGAATTCAAACGGCAAATACTGATGATTATTTCGACTTAGCCTCTTTCATAAGCGTTTGTATCTGATTGTCTTTATCCCGCCACAACTGCTGTACCCATTTGTGCATGGCATCGCGAAAGACCGGATCGCCTTCATAATCGCCATGCAAAAACTGTTTAGGAATTTCTATTGTTCTCATACGTACAGTTATGCGTTTAACTTTGCCGCAAAGAAACTCCCAGAAGGTTGGAATGCCATCCGGATAGACAATGGTAATATCCAGCAGAGAATGAAACTTCTCGCCCAGAACGTCTAACGCCAACGCGAGACCGCCGGATTTTGGACGCAGAAGAAATTTGTACTCGCTTTTCTGCCGGTCGCGTTTTGCTTTTGTAAAGCGTGTGCCTTCGAGAAAATTCATCACACTGGTGGGAACAGTGCCAAATTTTTCGCAGGCTTTGCGTGTTGCTTCATAGTCCTTGCCTTTTTGTTCAGGATGTTCTTTCAAATATTCGGCGCTGTGGCGGTACAGGAAAGGATAGTCCAGCGCCCACCAGGCTAAGCCCATTAAAGGCACCTTGATAAGTTCTCTCTTAATGAAGAATTTCAACAGGGGAATGCGTCGATTCAACAGGCGCTGCATAACAAGTATATCAACCCAGGATTGATGATTGCTGACGACCAGATACCTGCCGTGATAATTCAAGCCATCCATGCCCTGGACATCCCACTTGGTTTTTTGAGTCAGGCGCATCCATCCGCTGTTGCCGGAAAGCCAATTTTCTCCAATCCAATTAAGAATACTGTTTATTATCCGGAGCAGTGGTGGCCAGGTCAAAAAGATTTTCGGAATGGCGAACACGTATAAAATAGACACCCAAAAAAGCACATTGATGAAGAGAAGAAATCCCGCGATCACTCCCACGAGACTTGACGGCAGAAAATTCAGCATAACGACGTTCCCCAAAATACATAATATTTATATTAAGCTTGGCGAGCATAAAAAAAAGGGGGGGGCAAGTCAAGAACATTATTGACTTACATTATTGACTTACCGTAATATAAACACGTTGTGCCTCTTTAATAGAGACCTCGTTAAATATTTGAATATAGGCGGCATAAATTGTTTTTAAAGAAATAACTGGTTTAAATGCGATTATTTTGCTATAATTCTTCATAATAAGGAATATTTTTATCCATCCCTAAGTAAAATTGGTTGTGTTCAAAACTGCTATAAATCATATAATTCAGTTCAAAACCATAACCCAGAAGGACTAAAAAAATGAAAAAAGATCATTTAAGAAATATTGCCATAATTTCCCATGTTGATC
>Ga0074045_10001543_pt1 | contig 22151 bp, 17 predicted proteins | sample BogForMeECP23OM2_FD_94442 | JGI IMG/M metagenome (GOLD analysis project Ga0074045, IMG submission 94442) | Bog forest soil microbial communities from Calvert Island, British Columbia, Canada - Bog Forest MetaG ECP23OM2 | ecosystem: Environmental > Terrestrial > Soil > Wetlands ... | reverse complement strand
TCCCGCTCCAGAGAAGGTAATGCGCTGCAGGAGTTGGTCGCTGGCGTTCTCGATCAGAACAGGACGAGCGTAAAAGTGGCCCACATTCTCACTGTGACCCAAGACCGATCCAAACTTGAAGGTATGCTGCCCGGCGAAGTGAAACGGGTGCGGCGTCCAGTCTTCAATCCACTCAAAACGAGTGGCACGGCGTGACTCCTGGCTGAAGTAGTTCCCGAGGTTTCCGGTGGGAGTCAGAACCATGTTGGCGGTGGCCTGCGGACTTATGTCGCTGCTTACCACCCGGCTCGCGACCGTGCTCGTCAGGACTCCGCCGTCGATGGCCAGCCGGTCGGTAATGGTGCCGGTATTCTCACGGAAATCTGCGTTTGGCGTTACCGGTTGCGGATTAAAGTAGTCCAGCCCGGCATACTGCTGCGAATGAGGCGCGAAATGGAAGCTGACAGTCAGCGTCTGGTTAGCAGACAGGATGGCATCGAATTGGGTAAAGGAGTTGATGGCCGTCGAGGTCGTTAGACTTTCGGCAAACGGCAGGGTGCGCACTTCCTGCTTATTCAAGAGATATTCGGCGCCTTCCAGGAAATAGAGCCGGTTGGCGATGATCGGGCCACTGACATTGAATCGGGGAGAAGCATCTCTCACCCCTTCCATGTGTCCGCTCCGAAGGAAAAAGTCCGGAAAGGGGTCGTTCAGACTGTAGGCCCATGTGTCGCCGCCGCGGCGCGTCTCGGCTGCGACCACACCAGCGGTAAAGCGCCCATACTGTGCCAAGTATGGCATCTCCGAGACTTCGATCGTCTGCACGCTGTCGATCGGAACACTGAGTCCGAAACCTCCGGTAGCGGGATCGGTCACATCCACGGAATTGACCAGCAACGCGCTGTGGTCTTCGCCGAAGCCGGCGATTCGCACACTGCCGTCCGGGGCGCGAACGATTCCCGGTATCAACGGCAGGGCATCCACCACAGTGGCGGGGCGTAATGGAGCGTTCTTGGCTTGCGCAGGAGTCAGTGTTGCCGGGTTGCTTGTGGTTTCAGTAACCGGATTCGACGCTTCACCTTTGACTTCGACACTCTGCTGGCTCAATGCTGCTTCGCTCAGGACAACGTCAACCTCCGGGGCAGCGTTGCCTTCGCTGACCTCCAGAACGGTTTGAGTCGCGAGATAGCCTTTTTTCTGAATAATCAGCGAATAACTTCCTGTAGCGCTAACCGCGAGCGTCACTTTTCCCGTAGCAGCTGTGGTTGAGGTACTTATGAGCTTTTCGTTTGCCCGCACTTCAATCGTCGCATTGGGTACTGGCTGGCTCTTTTCGTCTATCACCGAGATGTTGAGGGAGTAGATGTGAACATCGTCGGTTCCAGAAGCCTTGGCGAGACCGTAGAGAGCCAGGAAAACAAGCGCCACGCGGGCGACGACACATATCGCGGGGAACAGCACCAACCGAGATCGAGGGCGGATCCTGGCACTATTCATTCGAAGGCGAACGGCGAGACACGAAAGCTCTACTATACGATCATTTTCCACGCCGCTGACAAGCATCTTGACTCAGCATTACGAATTCGTCATTTGATTGCGCTCTGCACCCTGGCGGAGAAGAGAGGAAGATGAACAGAATGTCATCTGGGTGCTGAGGTAAGTATACCTTGACCACCTAAACTGTAACCCAGCATCGTTGTCGTTAGTTTCGGGGGGAACCATTGTATTCAGGGGCTGTCGTCGCGGCAGGCTCGAAATATGCCGAGTACGTTAATCCGCAGTGGGTCCGGTTATTGGACTTGCTCGAATTGAACGTACGCTACCAGCAGTGCACGGGAGCAGAGCTATTCACAGAAGACGGCCATCGGTATCTGGATTTTCTGTCGGGCTACTGCGTCCACAACACCGGACATAATCATCCACGTATTGTCGAAGCTCTGAAGCGGGAGCTGGATCGCTCCGGCCCCGCGATGCTGCAGAGCCATGTTCCGGAACTGGCCGGGGTACTCGCCCAGAGGCTGTGCCAGCTGGCCGGCGGCAAGCTGAGCAGGGTTTTCTTTGCCAGCTCCGGCAGCGAAGGCGTGGAAGCGGCCATCAAGTTTGCCCGAGCGACCACCGGCCGGGAAAATCTTTTGTACGCCGAAGGCGGGTTTCATGGATTGACTTGCGGTGCTCTGTCGCTGATGGGTAACCAGTTCTGGCGCGCCGGGTTTGGCCCGCTACTTCCGAACACCGAAGCGATTCCGTTTAACGACATTGCTGCCGTCGAGAAGAAACTTCGCAGCGCAAGATTTGCCGCCTTTATCGTCGAGCCGATCCAATCCGAAGGCGGAATCAAGATACCTTCGCCAGATTATTTGCGCCAGGTGCAGTCGTCGTGCAAAAAGTACGGGACTTTGTTTGTCCTCGATGAAGTGCAGACTGGAATGTTCCGCACCGGCCAGTTCCTGGCGGCACACCATTTTGATGTACAGCCTGACATGGTGATCATGGCGAAGGCACTCAGCGGTGGTTTGGTGCCCGTAGCTGCTGTGCTGATGACGGATGAGGTCAACGATGCCGTGTACAGTTCGCTGAGCCGCGCCATCGTGCATACCTCGACCTTCAGCGAGAACGCACTGGCGATGCGTGCCGGGCTGGCGACTCTTGATGTGCTGGAGGACGAAAGGCTGGGCGAGCGGGCTACTCATCTCGGAAATTTGTTGCGGCGCCGTCTGACCGAGACACTGTCCCCGTATGAGATGTTTGAGGCCGCTCCCGGAATCGGCCTGCTCAGTGGGATTGAATTCAAGCCCCCCTCCCAACTCGCGCTGCGCCTCTCCTTCGAAGCCTGCAAGGCGATCCACCCCGGCATGTTTGGCCAGATGCTGGTCACGAGATTTCTGCGCCGCGAGCGGGTGGTCACGCAGATCTGCGGCAATAACTTCATGGTGCTGAAGACAGCTCCACCGCTGGTTGCCGAGGAAGAGCACATTGAAGCATTCGTGGAATCGGCAAAAAGAGTGGTCGCCGAAATCCATGACTCCGCTGCATTCTGGAGTGATGCTCTGCGACTCGCGCGCCGGGCAATTAACATTTGAACTGCAAACGGCAAGAAAGCGGTACGCTATTCTTGCGTTTGCCAACCCCATTTCACGAGGAAAGCTGTGCGACTGCTGGTTGTAGAAGATGACTTGGCAATCCAGGAGTTTCTGACTCGTGCTCTGACCGAAGCCGGCTATCGAGTGGACGGCGCGTCCAATGCCAAGAAAGCGCTAGAGCTGGCAAACGAAGAAGTATACGACGGTTTTATTATCGACCTCGGATTGCCCGACATGGATGGGCTCGATCTGATCGGGCGTTGCCGCGCTCAGGGACACGCGGCTCCTGTACTGATCCTGTCCGCGCGCCGCTCCGTTGATGAACGGGTCCGCGGACTGGAACGGGGTGGCGACGATTATTTGACCAAACCCTTTGCGCTGGCCGAATTGCTGGCGCGACTCCGCAATCTTCTCCGTCGCAGCGTGCCGCCGCAGTCGGAAGCAGTACGGCTGCGAGTAGCCGATTTGGAATTGGACTTGGTCCGTCGCGAGGCGCGCAGAGGCACTGAACTACTGCAGCTGACAACCCAGGAATTCGCACTCCTGGAGTACCTGGTCCAGAATGTGGGGCGCGTGGTGACGCGCACCATGATTCTCGATCGCGTCTGGCGAATGCGAATTGACCCTGCGACCAACGTTGTTGACGTGCAAATCTATCGCTTGCGCAACAAGGTGGACGCCGATGCCAGGCATCCATTGATCCATACCATTCGTGGTGTCGGGTATGTTCTTAAGGAAGCCTAAACCGAAGGGATCTTCGGCCGCCTGGCGCATAGCCATCTGGCCGACCGTCGCCTTCGCCCTCGGAAGTGCGGTGGCGTTCGCCATCATGTATCTTCTGATCGCCCGAGACATTCGCGCGCGAAGCGACGCCTGGCTGAGCGGTGAGACTGAGGTTCTAGCCGATGTCTCGCGTAATACTCCGCGCGATGCGCTGTATGATCGTCTCGTCGAGGAAGTCGCCGAACTCGCTTCACGCGAAGTTCCCGAGGCCAGCGATTCGCAAGGACAACACCGGAATGCGGTTTTCTTCCTGCAAACCGAGCCACGCCAGGAACCGATCTGGGTAGGACCGAACCCTAAGGAGCGATTCCTCCAGGCAATTCAGCGCGCTCAACTCGTGCCCGGAGTGCCGGCCGAGGTCCAGGTTCCCGGCTGGGGAAGGACCTTCCGGGTGGTGTATCACGCTTACTCGAACGGGGGTGGGCTATATCTCGGATTTGCCGATGTCGGCGGCGCCCAGATGTTGGACCGCCTAACCGAGCGATGCCTGATGGTTTGGGGCGCTACCGTTGCGTTGGGTTTCGTGATTACGTGGTTGGCGGCGTACCGCACCCTCATGCGGGTGGAGCGCATCAGCGTAACGGTTTCGCGCATCGGCAGCCAAGACCTGAGCAGCCGGTTGCCGGAGGGCCCTCATTTCGACGAAATCTCGCGCCTCTCGCGCACCTTCAATCGCATGCTTGACCGAATTCAGTCCTCCGTCCACCAGATGAGGATCCTGACCGATTCGGTGGCGCACGACCTGAAAAGCCCGGTTACATCCATTCGTGGTGGTCTGGAGGTTGCGCTTTCCGATGGTAGCCAGGGGCCATGGCGTGAGCGGGTCGCCGAAGCCATCGATGGGCTGGATCGGCTCTCCCAGCTGCTGAACACGACCCTCGATCTGGCAGAAGCCGATGCTGGAGCTCTGCAGATACGCAAGGAGCCCATTAGTCTTTCTGCGTTGGTCCAACAGATGGTTGAGCTGTATCAACCGGCGATGGCTGAGCACAAACATGAGGTGTTGACCGACTTCCAGCCGATACTCATCGAGGCTGATGTATCGCTGTTGAATCGGACAATCGCCAATCTGCTGGATAACGAAATTGCCCATCTTCCGCCGGGCTGCCGGATCAACATCTCAGTGCGCGCCAGAAACGGCGAAGCCGAGCTGCTGGTCGAAGACAACGGTCCGGGTTTTCCTCCCGGCCTCGACAGCAGGGCCTTTGAGCGCTTTGTAAAAGGACAGCACTCCGCCGGGCACGGCTTGGGCTTGGCATTCGTCGAGGCAGCCGTCCATGCGCACGGCGGAAAGGCTCAAGTCGTGGACCGGGGCGGGGGCGCCGCGATCGTGCTTACGCTACCGCTGGTCGAAGTTCTTAGCGAGAAGGTTGGGCGTTGAGATAGGTCAATGTGTTGTTGCTGGTGCACCATGTGCCACGAATCTGCCCACAGTGGAAAGGCTAACCCCCACTTTGTCATCGACCTTCAGAAACAACGTACTGGGATTCTTCATGCCCCAAGCCTGATAGGGCACGGCGAAGCTCGTAGTCGCCCTGATCTCATCGCCATTCCTTTGGACCGGAATTGAAAGCGTGAGGTCGTGATCAGCTCCGTGGATGCGGAATATACCTTGGACTTGGATGTTCGACGTACCCTGCTCCGTGACGCCGCCAGTCAGATGCTTGGGGAAAAAGGTGAACTCCGGATAGGGACCGCTTTCGAGAACATCTTTGTGCATCTTCTTGTCGCGCGAGTGATTACCACTCTCTCCGCTCGTCGCATCCACGATGATTGAGCCACTGGCGTCGCCGGATTTTGCATCATACATTACCGTTCCGCTCTTGAGCTTGAAAGTGCCGTGCACGGTGTGCAGCACATCGCCCAGCGTCCATTCTATTTTGGTCTGAGTGGGATCGAGAGTCACCTGTATCTGCTGTGCCGTGATCCTCGAACACAGCAGCAATAACGCGGAGAATATCGCGAGACAACGCCCACGACGGGAAAACTTCATCTGCAACGATAGTCCTTCTAGTCCCGCTTCGACCTCATGCAGCCAGCAGATGCCATCCCAGAGACACCGTTTCCCGGATGCCAAAATTCGCCGGAGAAATCATTCCAGTGTGAAGAGCCAACAACCGGCGGAAGATCTTAGGTTCAGCCATTAGAGCGCGAAAGATCCGTCGGCGAAAGGCAGGCCGCTTGTCCATCGCCAGCATGAGATTGGACATCATCCGTGGAAGCCGCGCGATCCGGCGGTGCGCCGATTCGTATTGCCCCAGATCCCCGCTGCTCATGGCCTCCGCCAGGGCAATTGCTTGCCGGAATGCCATCGACAGACCCTCGCCTGTGACCGCGTCCACCGATCCTGAGGCCTCTCCCACCAAGGCAACATCTTCGCGTTGGACGGCAGCGAATCTTTGCGTCATAGTCACCGCTCCCAAATCGCGCTCTTGGGGTACCACCCCTTTCAGGCGAGCAGCGAGAGCGGGAAAGCATTGGAACGCCTCCTCAAAGCGAAGGTTGGGGAGGCCCGTGATCAGGGCCACGCAGACCTGGCAATCCGAGACGGGGGTAATGTAGATCTGTCCACAGTCGCTCCAGTGTACTTCGACGAAATCTGACCAGGGCGCTACTTTGTAGTGACGTCTGAGCCCGAAACGTCGCCGGGCTGAACGGGGGACATGTAGGCCCGTAAGCCTGCGAAGCCGCGAGTTCTGGCCGTCAGCGCAGATTAACCATCGGCAGTGCACGTCATGTCCGTTGACCCAAACCCCCTCCGCGGAGAGACCCGTGATGCGGGCTCCCCAATGCAATGATGCGCCCACCTCTGTCGCTCGCTCCATCAGCAGTTGATGTAAGACAGTGCGCCGTATACCGTAACCGACACCGTGCGGGAAATCTGCCTCCACTTGATCGCTGGCGTTGAGAAAGCGAATGCCGCGGAACGGCGCCGTCAATCCCGGTTCGACGGTAACGCCGAGTTGACGCAATACCGTCAATCCATCAGGCATGATGCCTTCACCGCAGGCTTTGTCGATAGGAGGCTGCGCGCAGTCTACGACCATCACCTCAAAACCCGCTTGCCTTGCCGCGATTGCCGCAGCGAGGCCGGCGGGCCCTCCACCCGCCACGACAACCTGATTGTCACGAACGGCTGTGGACATGACTCTACCAGCGCAGCAGCACGAGTTCGGAGCAGAAACCCGGGCCCATGGCAGCCAGAACGCTGTAACTATCCGCTCGGGGACGGCGCCGGTTCATAAATTCCTCGAGAACCAGCAGGACAGACACAGACGAGATATTGCCGACGCGCCGAAGACATTCCCACGATACTTCGAGAGCGCCATCGCCAAGGCCGAGTGCATCGGCGGTCGCCTCCAGCACTCTGGGACCGCCGGTATGCATGATCCAGGTGTCAATGTCGCCGCGGTCGAGGTCGTAATCTGTCAGGAAAGCGTCGACATCGCGAGCTAGATGTTTCCGTACCATGTCTGGCACTTGCGGAGAAAGGACGATCTCGAATCCCTTCTCGGAAATGTCCCAGCCCATCACCTCTTCGGTCCCGCGATAAAAAGACGATCTGGTGCCAAGGATCTGAGGACCAACGGCCTGGAGTTGGCTGCCGGCGACAATCACGGCCGCAGAACCATCCCCAAAGAGCCCAGACGAGATGAGATTGGCAACCGAGAGGTCGTTCCTCTGCCAGGTCAGGGAACACAGTTCGACCGCGACGAGGACCGCGTTATGGTTGGGGAACGCACGCACGTAATCCGCTGCGCGGGCGATACCCGCGGCACCGGCAACGCATCCGAGACCAAAGATCGGGTTTCGTTTGATGTCCGAGCGCAGATTCATGCGGTTCATGAGGCGGGCATCAATCGAAGGGCTCGCCAAGCCGGTGACGGACACGAAGAAGATGGCGTCCAGGTCCGCTTCGCACAGCCCAGCCCGGGTTAGAGCGCGACAGATCGACTGTTCGGCGAGGTCTTCCGCGACTTCAATCCAGGCGCTGTTCGACTCTCCCCAAGTGGTCAGATCGTCGTAGCTTTGGATCGGCAGCGCCAAATGCCGACCGTCCACGCCGACTCGCGCGAGCAAACGCTCGAAGACTTTTGGATTATCCAGTCGGTTGCCCCAGTGCCGCTTAAGGGCTTCCGCAATCTCTTCCTGGCGATAGTATTGGCGTGGAAATGCACCGGCTACGCCTGCGATTCGCGTCATCTGCGCGTTGCCTTTTTCTGCGATTCAGCTTGTTCTGGGAGGACAATACCTCAATGCTGTCAGACTAGTGCGCAGACATGAACCGCCTGTTTCCTGCACATGACAAGTTGTTCATCTGCTGCCCCAGCCTGGCGGGGCCGACTTCAAACCCGGAGGACTTCAGTCGGCGGCGAAGACTATGCTAATTAGCGGCCAACGAACCAGGCTGCTGGGCGAAACCGGCGCGTGAAGCTGAAAAGCTACCGAGTGATTTTGTGCATCAGTGATTCTGTTTCGCCTCCAGTGATGCAGCACGCTCCCTGGCGCTGTTGGCCTCTTCCAATCGTCCTTCACGCTGATAGAGGTTGGCGAGCTGCCGCCACGGCTGGGGACTGTCGGGCTTCAGGCCTGCCGCTTGTTCCTGGTAAGCGGTCGCCTTACCAAGTTCGCCCAGCGCATCCCAGGCACCCGACCGCCCTTGCGCAATCATGAAGTTGAATTGTCCGTTATGTGCCTGCATGTTCCAGAACGCGCTTCGGGCTGCCCTATCGAATGCCGTCAGAGCGCTTTCTGGCTGTCCGGCATCGAGGTAAAGATTACCTGCGTTGAGCAATGTCAACCAAGGTCTGATGGAGAATCGGGCGGCGTGTTCCTCTGCATCAACCGCCGCGGCGATCCGCCCTCGTTTACGGTAGGACTCTGCCAGTGAGGCCCAGGTAGCTTCACTCTGCTCGATGTCGATCGCGGCAAGATATTGCTGTTCGGAATCGTCGAGGCGGCCCGCTGCGAAAAGCAGGTCCGCTCGGACCAAGTGAAGGAAGGCGCTGTCGGGAAAGATGGCAAGCCCCTTTTCGGTTGCGGTAAGAGCCTCGGAATTGCGACCCAGCGCGTCAAGAACAGCGGCAGCATTCGCCCAGGCATTGAACGCTTCAGCGCGATCGTTTCCGGGCGGTCGCGCAGGCACGGGCGCGGTCGCACAGCTCACCGGAAAACGCTGAACCAGTTCCTCCGTCTCCGGGCTGCGGCGCACGAATACAGCGGAGACCTCGTCCAGGTAGACCAACTTCCACATTTCGCTGTTACAAAAATCCTGGAGCCGGACGAAGCGAATGCCTTGATAGCGCGCGACCGGCAGGATGACAGTGTTGATGTTGTAACGGCCTACTTCTTCTTCCCAGATGGCAGAATCCGGCGGGTTCTGCCGCAACTGGATTTCCCTCTGAATTCGCTGTAGTCCGAATGGTATGCCACGGCCATCAATATAATCGCGGCGCTGAGGGCCGAGTCGCCAGCTCAGATAGCCGCCTTCGGTATAGGTGTTGAACACTTCCCCAGGAAGCTGCTCGCGCTCAATGAATTCTGCCGCTCGTTGCGGAAACCACCAGCCCAATCCGGCGCCGAACGTGCTTTCTTCGACGGTGCGCAAGTAGTAACGATCGGTCACTAAATCGAAGCAGCGCACAAGAGCGAGCACCATGAGCAGCCCGGCCAACGTAATTGCAAGGATCGAACGGATTTTTGCTCTCGCTATCCACGAGGCGAGGCGCTGTATCTCCCCGGAAAGGACGTATCCGCCAACCACAACTACCACACAGGAAAATACCCCGTCCATGCGGACATAGCGCACCGCCGGCACCGTTGCTCCGAGCAGCAAGACTGCTGCTCCCGGACGGTCCCGAAGCAATGCAATTACCCCTGCGACAACAGCGAGCTCCAGCAGCAAATAGATCGTGCCCCCGGTCTGCCGCAGCGAAAGGGAAGTGCTGACGACGTTCCAGCTGAGAGGTACGCTTTGCCACTCCCGGAACCAGGCCTGATGCTGGGGCATAACACGTTCTTGCTGCAGCAAGGCCCGGTAAATGCCCCAACCCCATGGATTCACCAGCGTAGCCAGTACCGTGCACAGCAACCATCCTGATGCACGCCACAGCCGTTCGACGGCGGCGCGACGGCGCTCGGCGCCGAATGCCGCTTCCGGCAGTTCCGTCACCACGTACATCCCGATGAGGCCCAGCCCTGATGCGAAGCCCAAATGAAGATTGACCCACGCCACCATGAGCAGGGGCAGCAACCACAGAGGAGCCCGGCCGGTTTGATAGTTCTCCCAGAGCAGCGAGAGAAACGCTGCGAAAAGCACAACTGTGAACATGTCAGCACGCGGAGCCGTACGCCAGGCGATGAGTGGGACTGCGATGATCGCAATTGCAGCGCTGACAGCGGAGCCACGACGAAGGAGCAACGCCACGGTGCAACAGGACGCCGCCGCCCCAATCCATGAAATGAGGGTGTATCCCCCGACCAAGAAAGCGGCGTAGAAAATCAGACCCGCGCCAACCGGATAAATCCAATCGCCCTGCGCAGTGTAAGAGAAGGCATCAACCGAGGGAGCGTGATGATGCTGGGCCACCCAGCGTCCGGTGGCCAACTGCCAGCCAAGATCGTAGTCTTTGATCGTTCGCAGGCCGGCCAGAAACGCGTAAATTAGCGCTGTGACGGCAAGAGCAAAGAACAATCGCCGTTGTACTGAAGAGCGGCGAAGGGCTGCCGGCTGCCACATGGTCCAGCCCGACAAGATGTGTACCGAATCGGCTGGCACAACAAAGGACAGGGCGGGGGGTCGAAGGAAAGGACCGAATGCTGATGACATCTATAAAATATCCTCCCCCGAGCCGTTCAATTCGGCGTTCAACCTGGGATGATCCAGGACTCTGCTCTAATTGGCAGTCGCGGCTGGGAAATGCCGGTTCTGGTAGCGTTCGACACATCCTTAGTAATACTAAACCTCTCGTCGCCGGTGTATCGTTCATGCTCCACAGCCCATTCGTTCTTGCCACCGAGAACGGGATACCGGCTGTAAAACGGGCATTCATCAGACCTGAACCGGAAGCCAGTGGCACCTCCGAAGGTCAAGTTTAAAATCGACCTACGCGGTTAGTCGGTAAAACCGGAGACCCGCCTGCGGGAATAGTTTGGTACCTTTACGGTGATCGAATGGTGAGTCTCATGACCTTAAACTTGCAGCTTCGAGTTCAAGAATTTTGCGGCTGGCGCGCCCAGCCACGATGGATTCAGTTCGCAGCCGGATGGATGACCGCTGCGCTCATGGTGGGCCTGCTGATTTTTTCTTGCCAGAAGATAACTTTCGCTCAGCAGACGTACTGTCCGGAGTCAATCTCCACGACCCAAACGATTGAAAGGATGCCAGAGGGCTGGAAGGCAGGGCAGGATGAATCTAGTAGCACTCTAGCGGGAATAACTTTTTACAGCGGACCTCCCGAGGAGAAGGCCAGCCTGGTGTATGACCGGTGGACGAAGAACAACGGCTTAGCTTACGGGGTGTGGCAGTTTCAGCCCAACTCGTCGCACCGCACCTGGCTAAGCTGCAACTATTCGTCTACCCGCGTCTTCCTCGCGAAACAACTTCCGGCAAGCACTTCGGAGTGTACTGTCACCTACGATCTGCGCGTACAGGTCTCGGGCTCTCCCTCAATCCGAACGATAACCTGCCATTAGTCGGATCGCCGCGGAAAGGGGGAGCCGGAGAAGCTACGCATCAAGCTCGAAGAAGGTGCAGGGCGAACAGCCGGAGGTGAAGCAACAGCATCGCATCCACGGGTCGCTAGCCCAGCCGGGTTTCTCGCATGGCCATAACAACCACCGAAAACTCTAGATTGACTCTGATCGTGGGAAACGAATGGCACTCACGAAGTGCCAGCAGACAGTCAGTGTCCGCGGATGTCCGCACGCCTGCACAGCTTTCTGTTCGGTGTGGGCACCACCGATGGGCTTACTTTCTGTGCCATCCGATTGCTGGGGATCCCCTCCCCTGCTCGCCGAGCCACCCGGGTTAATCCCGCTGCATCTCTCGACACCACCAAGTGCTATATAATCCCGCAGAACCTGGCATCGCGGTGACTTGGTTTAAACTCGGGTCCGGCCTCTGCCGGAGGAAAAGCACCTGTCCATTGGCACCGTAACCGCGAGCGGTAAACCCCGCACACACTTGATGCGCATCCTCGGCTTGGGCTTCAGCCTGGCTGTGGTGTTCGGAAGTACGGTCGGTGTTGGCATCTTGCGGCTTCCCGGAACCGTTGCCGCTCAACTGGGTAACAGCTGGTTGATCCTCGCCGTTTGGATCGCGGGCGGTGTTTACACGGTGCTGGGAGCGGTTTCGATCGCTGAGCTGGCAGCGATGCTCCCGCAGGCTGGAGGCTTCTATGTATACGCCAAGCGTGCGTTCGGCAGCCCTGTGGGCTTTACAGTAGGATGGGGAGACTGGCTCAACAACTGCGCTGTTCTGGCGTTCGGCTCGGTTGCTGCGGCGGAATATCTTTCTGCACTGATATCGCGACTGGGTGGCCACGAGACGGCAGTTGCGCTGCTCCTTATCGCATCCCTGACTCTGCTGCACTGGATTGGGCTGCGACTCAGCAGCGTTGTTCTGCAACTAAGCAGCTCGGCCACCGCACTGACCCTGATTGTGCTGGCATGCGCCTGTTTCCTTCATCGCGGCACAAATGACTCGGCTCTTCATCACCCACTGGCTAACGCTCCTTCCAGCGCACTTGCCATTTTCGCCGCTGTCATCGTTGCCATCCGAGCGGTGATTGTTACCTATGACGGCTGGTACGAAGCCATTTACTTCGCTGAGGAGGACAAAGATCCGACCCGTAATCTGCCCCGCGCCATGATTGGCGGAGTCGTGCTTATTGTCGCGCTTTACCTGTTCATGAACCTGGCTTTCCTGCGGGTTATGCCCATGGCAGAACTAGGCGCATCGAAGCTTCCCGCGGCTGATGCTGCACAGATCGTGTTTGCCTCCAGCACATTTGCCCCACTGAGTGGCAAGTTCGTGACGCTGCTCTCGTTGCTGACACTGATCAGTCTGGTCAACTCGGTGATGCTCGGCGCACCTCGCATTCTGTTCGCGGTCGGCCGTGACGGCCTCTTCACGGAAAAGGTTACGGCGGTGAGTGCCACCGGAACTCCCCGTCCAGCATTGCTACTGTCGTCGCTCGCGGCCGCACTCCTGATTGCCAGTGGTACTTTTGAAAACATTGTGACCGTGGCTGCATTCTTCGTGGCGTCAATTTACTGCCTCAATTACGTTGCCGTGTTCGCCTTGCGTCAGCTGGAGCCGGCGACGCCCCGCCCTTTTCGTGCCTGGGGATATCCGTGGAGCACAGGTGTCGTTCTGCTGGGCTCGTTTCTCTTCCTGGTCGCGGCCGTCCATGGCGACCCCGGCAATGCATTACGTGCGTTTGTTCTTCTTGCCATCAGCGTTCCTGTGTATCGTTGGATGAAAAGACGGCCCAGCGCCTCTTAGATCGGGCCTAAAGGAGAAGAAACTTGTTCCGCCACGCCATTGTCCGCACTCCGGGGGAGAATTTTACCGATGGTTTGACCACGGTTGACTTTGGCAAGCCGGACTTCTCGATGGTCCTGACCCAGCATGCCGCTTATTGCGCTGCTCTGGAGCAGTGTGGCCTGCAGCTGGTTCCGCTCGAGGCGGACCTCGACCATCCCGACTCGACGTTCGTCGAGGATGCCGCCGTTCTCACTAAGAGGTCTGCCATCCTTACGCGGCCCGGCGCCCAATCACGCCTGGGGGAAGTCGCGGCCATTCGCGAGACCCTCGACCGCTTCTATTCAACAATTCACGAGATCGAGCCTCCTGGGACACTGGATGGCGGAGACATCTGTGAAGCTGGGTCGCACTTCTTTCTGGGTATTTCGCATCGCACCAACGAGCAGGGTGCGCGGCAACTCGGCAAATTCCTGGCGGCCGAAGGCTACACGTGGTCGCTGGTCGACATTCGAAGCATGACTTCGATTCTGCATTTGAAAAGCGGGATAGCCTACCTCGATGACAAGAATCTCGTGGTTATGGAGGAGCTCGCTGGCAGAAAGGAATTTGCCGGGTTTGACCTGATTCGCGTTCCGAGAGAGGAGAGCTACGCTTGCAACGGCGTCCTGGTAAACGATCGCGTGCTTCTGCCTTCGGGCTTTCCGTGGCTCAATGCGACGTTGGCAGGCCTGGGCTACAAACCTTTGCTCCTCGACATGTCAGAATTCCGCAAGATGGACGGCGGTCTGAGCTGTCTCTCTCTCCGATTTTAGTTAGCAACTCTCCACCGGCCCATGCCCCTCGCCCCACGCCAGTGGGCTGTCGGGCAACCGCATCGGACTGGGAGTTTCAGTTGCTCCTGCCCACCTTGACTCCCCTGAACGTCGGCACAGCCACAGGCACTCCCATTCACCTGCTCTCCAGTCGTACATCCTGCGACCGCCAGGTTGGTTTCGGCAGCAGCACCCAAGTAATCGGTGATGTTGTGGTCGGTCTTGCTTGGAGTCCGGGACAGCCATTCCATTCACATCCATGCCGCATTGCCTGTCTAGCCAACGGATGTTCAGGTTGCCACCCTCGCCCTTGTGCTATGCGGGCCCTTTTGGTGTGCCCCCCACATCGCCAACTGCTGCTGCCCCACTCACAGCTTGCGTCGTCTGCCGAACCATACGCTGCATGTCATCTTTCTTCGCAATCTGGGACCGCAAGCCCAACAGGTCCTTCAGGATGCCATACCAAAACGGTGCTCCCAAGCTGATCAGCAAAATGGCCAACACCATGCCCGGATACTTTCGTGGATCTTTCAATTGCCGCAACCAGCTGCGGTTCGTCGGCAAGGTGATGATCCCAACTTTACTCAGCAGATCGTAGTAGGGGCCGGGGGCGACATTTGGGATAGCGGCACTGGTGTCGGTTGTCGGAGAGGAACTGGTATCAGACTTGGCCCCAGTCCCTTCGGAGAAGTCTCTGGCGGCGGAAGTAACAACGGTATTGCGGAACTGATCGTCAATCGACAACCTATCGATCACTGCGATAATGTCAACCTGCACGGTGAGCACCACCACCAGGGCGGTGGCCAGCGTGATCCCATGCGTGTACTTTGTAAATTGCTCGCTGACGCGGTCGATAGTCTGATCAAACCACGAGTTCACACGGGCAACGTAGTCGCTAGCCGCCTCATGCATGAGGGCCTGGGCCTGACGGACATCGTTCGCTAATTCCGGGTGTGAAGCCTCCAGTTGCATCGCCATGGACCGCACGTTCTTGAGCGTTTGCTCGGGGTCGGAAATGCCGCCTTGCTTCAGCATCTCCCGGAGTTTGGCTTGCGTGTCGCTGTCCAGCGTTGCTACTCCCTTGCCACTTGCCAGGTCCATCAAGAGTTTCGTGAACTCCTCCCGATGGATCACAGTTCCCAGCTTGCCTTTACCGTCGGCGATCAGCGGATGCGTTAACAGCGCCCTGGCGATGGTTTCCGAGACATTGCGTTCCGGAATACCCAGTTGCTGAATGAGATCGGCTAGTCCGGACATAAGGTGTTTGCCTCTCCGGCCCAGCATGCCGGAAACAGCCTGGGTGATGACTGTGACCGCCATGCTGAAGAGCAGCAGGACCGTCGTAGCACCGATCAGAACATCGAGTGTCTTGAGCATGGAACTCCGTAGAGAGAAAACTCCGGGTCTGTCGCCCGCACGGCAAGGATGGATAGTAGATTATCTTTCTGGAAATAACCAAACAAAACTTATCTTGTCCAACGATCAGTGAATCAGGGCCCTTGCTGGCTAAGGCCCGCTCCCGATGACAATGAACGCGGGCCTGAGGGCTCGCCTGAAAATCACGTTTTTCAGCATGCTGTTTCCGGCGAGAGTGGAGGACTTGCTTCTACTTCCCCTCGGTTTCATTCCACAGGAATGCCAGCTCGTCGGCGATGTCGTTCACCAATTGCGTGATGGAGACACCGGCGCTGTGTCCCGCTTTGGTTTCGTAGTGCAACAGGATGGGTCGATCGCTTCCGGTATCAGCCTGCATGAGAGCCGTCATTTTACGGGCATGCAGAGGATCGACGCGCGTGTCGGAATCTCCACTGTTGAACATGATCGCCGGATACTTCCTGCCCGGCTTAACGTTGTGATACGGGGAGTATGTCAGCAGATAGGGAAACTGCTGCGGGTTGTCGGACGAACCGTACTCGGCCGTCCACCAATGGCCGACGAGGAACTTCTGGAACCGCACCATGTCGAGCAGGGGATAGCCGCACCAGATTGCTCCGAAGAGCTCGGGACGCTGCGTCATGGCCGCGCCCATCAGCAGCCCGCCGTTGGAGCGTCCACGGATGGCAAGGTGCTGGGGCGAGGTGTACTTGTTGGCGATCAAATATTCGGCTGCGGCAAAGAAATCGTCGAAGACGTTTTGCTTCTTCTCGAACATGCCAGCCTTGTGCCAGGTCTCTCCGTATTCGCCGCCGCCACGGAGATTGGGCTGGGCGTAGAGGCCGCCCTGCTCTATCCACCACGCGTACTCGGGATTCCAGTAGGGAGTGAGGCTGACGTTGAATCCTCCATAGGCGGACATCAGGGTGCGGGTTGCGTCACTGCGAGGCAGGCCCTTCTTTGACGAGATGAACATCGGCACGCGCGTGCCATCTTTGGAGGTGTAGAAGACCTGTTCAACCTGGTACTCGCTGGAGACAAACGGAACCGAGGGCTTGGCGAAGACGCGGGTTTTGCCGCTCTCGACGTCATAGTGGTAAATCGTTGGCGGAACATTGAACGAGTCAAAGCTGTAGAAGCCGTTGCGCGAGGCTTCTCGTCCAACGACCGGAGATGCGGAGCCCAGCACCGGGTATGAGATCGCGCCAGCAGGTTTGCCCTCAAGCGTGAAGATGCGGGTTTGGGTGATGACGTCGTGCAATCCGGTCACGAAGAGCTTGCCGCCAACGATCGAGATGGCGGAGATCACGTCCTTGCCTTGCGGAACGATGGTCTGCCAGTGCTCGGGCGCCGGATCACTCATCTTCACTTTGACGACGCGGTAGTTTTCTGCTTCGTTGTCCGTGAGGACGTAGAGGTTGTCGCCGTAATTTGTGGGCTCGAAGCGGTTGTCGATGCCGTGGATGATGGGGCGAATGGGCGCATCAGGGGTGCGCAAATCCTTGGCATAGATATCTACCCGTCTTGCGGGGACTCCGTGCTCGACACTGATGAGCAGATAGCGTTCGTTCTCAGTAACCTCGGCAAAGATAAGTTCCATCGCGCCGAGGCGTTCGCCATTGAAGCTCTTGCCAAAGACGAGCTGATCGGACGAAATCGGTGTGCCCAGGCGGTGGTGATAGACAAGGGAGTCGCTGGGCTGGAACTTAGTGTAATAAAGCGACTGCTTGTCGGGACTGAGACTGACGCCGCCGTAACGCGCCTTGGGAAGCACATCAGGTAGTTCCAGGCGACTGGTCACGTCGAGGATGTGTAAGGTTTGCTCATCGGCGCCACCTTCGCGCACTCCATAGACCAGCAGGCTGCCGTCTTTGGAGATGTCTTCAATGCTGACGGAAGTGTTCTGGTCCGCGCTTAGCTTGGTGGCATCGATCAAGCGTTCGTCCTGGCCTTGCAGGCCCTTGCGCAGGTAGATGGAGCCCTGGCTCTCCTGCGGCAGGCGTTTGTTGAAGAAGTAGTTTCCCTGGCGCTCCTCTGGGATGCTGAACGTTTCCACGCGCAGCAGTTCGGTGAGGCGCCTGACAATCTCTGGCCGGATCTTAATCTGTGCAAGGTAATCCTGGGTGTAGTGCATCTGCGATGCGATCCAGTCGCGTGTGGCAGGGCTCTTATCATCTTCCAGCCAGCGGTATTGGTCGGTGAACGTAACGCCGTCGAGTGATTCCATTACCGGCTTAGCTTCGGTCGGGGGCGGAGGCGGCAGCATGACCCCGTTGCCGCCGTGAACCTCTTTGGGCTTGTCCCCGGCGCGTATCGAGGCTACAAGAAAGAAAATGACCCAGACAGCAAGCAGCCGACCTCTCATGAGTGTCTTTTGTAGCACAAAGCAGGGAAATGTCGTTACTGGGGCGTCGTGCTGGGTTGCGGCGCCGCGCTGGCATTGGCTGTCACCCGCGCCAGGGCATTACGTACCTGCTGGACTTCGGGACCGTCAGGACTCTCCCGAAGGTAGGTTTCGTATTCCGCGGTCGCCTTCTGATATTGCTGTTTCTGTTCGTACGCCCGTCCAGCGACGTAATGAGCTATCGCAAGTCCTTGGTGCGGCACTTGGTGGACCTTCAGCGCGTTTTCGAGCGCTCCCTCCACATCTCCGGTCCGCAACTGAGCAATCGAGATCAGGGTGAGAGAGGTCGGATCCTGCGGCTCGATGACAAGCGCCTTGTTCAAGAGTTCCTCGGCGCGCGCATAGTCCTGGTTGGTGATCAACAGCCGGGCATAATTGCGGTCGGCATCCGCGTTCTTATCGTTCAGTTGGACGGCGCGTTCAAAGGCTGCGCGAGCCTTGCCGGTTTGCCCGAGCTGCATGTAGGTCACGGCGAGGTTGTCATAGGCAGAGTCGTATTGCGGATAGGTAGTGATAGCTTTCTCGAACTGCTCAACGGCCTGCTGGTAATCGTGGCGATACAAGGCCTCCATACCTTTCATGAAGGACTTCTTGGCATCGGCGGGAATCCTCAACTCATTTGCCGTCGTGACAGCCGCGCCCGCATTGCTCGCGTTGGCGGATGTAGCCCCGGCTTTTGGCCGTACACGCACCCATATATAGGCTAGCCGGTCTTGCGGGGCGATGCTGACGGCATCGGAGACGACGTCCTCAATATCTGCCCCCGAAGCCCGCGCCCGAAAAATGCCCCCCCCGGAGATGTAAAACACGGCTTGCCCGGTACTGTCGCTAAAGGTCTGGCCCACGGGGGTGCCCTGTGCATTGAGCAAGTCAATCTGGAGTTGCTGGCTCACTGGTCGGTCGTTGCCGTAGCTGACGTGGACCTGGACCTCAATTCTCGGTGCGGTCCCTTGAGCGAACGCAACCAGGCAAGTGAAGATCGAAAGCAGAAAAGCGAGGGAAACTGACCTCAGCCAGTACATACTTGCCTCCGGGTGGTACACGGACCGCAGATGGAAGAAAATTGTACTCTCCCCGGAAAAGCCAGATGTCAAAGCGAAGTCAAGTCTGCGGGAGACGGTAAGCGCCGCATGCGCAGGTCCGGCGCATTGTAGGAGCGGGAGGAGCAGGTCCTCGTCGTCTCTGTGTCGCAACCGTGACGCCGCTATGCGGCTCGTCCCCAAGACCCCGGGGCCGGCTTGCATCCCAAACGGCGCGCCCTGGCGACCCAGCCAATCCGCCCCGGGGCAACTTCAAAGTTGCGGCTACGCGGCTTCCGCGAACTCCGGGGATTTATTTCACTGCAACATCACATTTCCGACCGCGATCAGGCTCCGCCAGCAAAACTAAGGCCTCATGGGCATGTAGACGACGTCGTCTTGCTTACCGGTCTCAGTCTTGTAATCGGACGGCACCTGGAACAGCGATGGATCCGGCGCGCTGCGGGTGACGTTGGTCAGGTTTGTCGTCACCGTACCCATCATGGGGTCGGTGTGGGTCGTCGTCAGCGGCAGCTGCAAATCCGTGGAAAACCAGCGCTCGGTGACCACTACAATCGCCAACTGGTTGCCAATCTTGCCCGGCGGAATGGTCCGTGTCACACGCGTTCCTTCAGCTTGCAGACCGTTGATCGTCTTTGTTCCCAACTGCTCGCGATTCAAGCCGGCGTCGGCCTCTCCATCCGGAGGAGGAGGAGGACCCTGCCCGTGCTTCGGGGGCTGAAGGGGCATCACGTGGACCGTCTTGGTCTGCGGATTCAGCACATACCGTTTCCCAGCTACCGGGTCGGTAATGACGATCATGCTTCGTTTGGCGGCGCCGGTGGCCGGCGTGTTCAGTTCGAACCCAATCTCGCGGCGAACTCGGCCATCGGCGTCACGGTAAACCTTGGTTTGGGTCTGAGTGGAGATGTGGTTGCCGTCCGCCAGCGTGGTGTTGCGTGTTACCACCAGGTCGCCACTCATGGGCGAGCCAGTAACGACCTTGCCTCCGCCAATTTCGTCATGCATCATGGCATGCGGACCAGGGCCCTGCATCATCATCGCGCCTGGCGGTGGTGGCGGAGGCGCGGCCGGTGCATTGCTTTGTGCTGCCGCAAGCGAAACCAGCCCCACCATAAGCAAACAGAACAATAGCCGCGACGAAACAGCGCGTAGACTTCGAAGTTTCCCCAAATTCATGACTTTGCCCCTTAACTCGATTGAACTCCCTGGTTTGATACCTCTACTCAAATTTCAGTTGACGATGCGCACCGCCCGCACCACTCCGTCGTACCCCACGACCACGTCAGCGATCTGGGGCTGAGCATCACGGTCACTCGTTGCTCCCGCCGCCGGCAGTTCCATCCGAACCACCTGGGCATCACTGGAACAGCTCAGCGGATCGCAGAACATCAGAGCCACGTAATCCGGGTCGTCGCTGATCTGCAATGCAGGGACCGCACTTTGGGCCCTGACGCTGCCACTCTGGGAGACAGGGTGAACAGCAAGCTGACGCTTTGCCGACATCGAGGGCTGCTCGCGCATCGTTGGCGCAATTTTCTTCATCGTGGCATTTTCTGCGGCTGGAGTCGGCTGCACAGGCGCCGTGTTTGCCGATGCCGACTGGCGCTGCACCGAAGCTGTTGCGGAGCGATGCTCGATCAGCCGAAATCCAAGAAACAGTCCGACCACGATTGCTGCTGTCACGGCCACGTAGGCGCCAAGCTCAAAGAAGCGGCTCAGCCGGAATGCAATTGGAGCGGAACGGTACGCTGCAACTGGTTGCGCACCCTCGAAAGGGACCTGCCTAATCATCCTGAGCAGCGCCCGTTCCACGTGTGCGCCAGCCTGCCGGCCGGCGGTTCGCGCCTGCAGCGTCTGCATACTCGCTGCAAGCAGTTGCTGTCTGTCCAGCCAGGCGCCACATTTGGGGCACTCATCAGCATGGTGCAGGATCTGCTCGTCATGGGGTCGCGACAGCTCCCACAACGTCAGAGACGCGGCGCTATGTTTGAACTCACGACATGTCATAAGGCACACCTCGCAGCAACTCTTGAGACTCCTCCGGGAGCGACGGCAGCCGAGTGTTGCAACTTCTTCCCCAGCATGTGGTGCGCCCGGTGCAAGCGCGAACGAATCGTGCCGATTGCGCATCCGAGTGCTTCCGCCGCCTCCGCATAGCTCAGCTCCTGCAAATCGCAGAGCACCACCACCTCCCGATAATGCCCGGGCAGTGAGAGCACTGCCTTCCAAATCGCCGTCGAAGTCTGATGGCGTGCAATGCCGTCCGCGGGATCGTCGACAGTCACTAGAGATTGGGCTTCTTCGTCGGCCGGCTGGTTCAGCAGCGCTTCCGAATAGTTTCGTTCCAGCGCCCGCCGCACATAGTTTCTGGCCACTCCGAACAGGTAAGCTCCCAGCACTCCCCGGCCAGGGTCGAAGTCGCTACCCCGTTGCAGCAGGAACACAAACACATCCTGCGTCACCTCTTCCGCTACCTGCGTTGAGCCGCTCATGTGCAGGGCAAACCGAAACACGGACCCCTGTCGCCGGCGATAAAGGACAGTAAACGCACCTTCATCTCCGGCCAGCGCTTGCGCAAGCAACTGTTCGTCGGTCAAGTCGGTCAGCAACGCCACCTCAGTGGTGAACCCATCGGCTTTCTGTCAGTATTTCCACCGGCAGAGATTGAAGGTTCCGAAAAGTTGGACTTCTTTATGCTATTCTCTCCGGTGAGTCCCCGATACAGAAACACCATCCGTGGAAAAAAGGCGCTCCCCGTTGGAAGCAGGCCCGAGCTCTAATTTGCCTCGTAGTCGGCTGCGGAGTCTGTGTTGCCACTCAAAGTGCGATCCGGAGGGGGCAGCGGCCGGGCATGATCGGAAACTGGCGCAAGACCAGCCACCCAGGGGCGGCACCGGGGCAAGTCGTAGCGGAGAGATAGGTTGCGACACAGCCTCTAGATGCCCGGCGATCCTGTGGGCGTTTGCGGCTGGAACCCCTTTTGTCCCCCGGCCTTCAGCTCTTCAAAGCTGAATTGCTTGCTGATAGCCTCGTAAGGTTTGCCGTCAACTTCGACGTAAGGATATACAAAGTAATTTAGCGGCGGTCCATCCTGTTTTGGGGAGAGGGTTATGTCGCGGCCGTTGGAAAACTTGACCCGATTCGCGTCCACGCTGCCGAAGAAATAGTTTTCCTTCTCCTTCGCCT
>Ga0074045_10001542_pt1 | contig 22155 bp, 22 predicted proteins | sample BogForMeECP23OM2_FD_94442 | JGI IMG/M metagenome (GOLD analysis project Ga0074045, IMG submission 94442) | Bog forest soil microbial communities from Calvert Island, British Columbia, Canada - Bog Forest MetaG ECP23OM2 | ecosystem: Environmental > Terrestrial > Soil > Wetlands ... | reverse complement strand
GTTCTCGACCAGTGCCGAAAAGCGCTGGCAGCGCACCCCCATGTTGCGCGCCGTCAGATCGAACTCCAGCCCCAGCGCCCGGGTGTATGCCGCGCTGCCGTCGCCCATCATGCGCACCTTGCCCTGAACCTTCTGATCCTTCGCCCAGGCACCCATGACGAACGCGTCGTTGACCGACATGCAGAGGATGTCGTCGACACCCTTGGCCTTGAGCCGGTCGTAATTGGCAACGTAGCTCGGTACGTGCTTGGCGGAGCAGGTCGGAGTGAAGGCGCCGGGCAGGCCAAACAGAATCACTTTTTTCCCGCGCGTGATGTCCTCGACCTTGAACTCGTTCGGGCCCAGCGCACAGCCAGCCGTTTCCACCTCGATGAATTCGCTCAGGGAACCGGCGGGCAGCCGGTCGCCAACCTTGATCGTCATGGCCGTCTCCTCGTCGCTGGGCGCGTCGGTGACTCGCCCGAAATGGCGCGCAATCGAACGGCGATTGTAGCGGAAAATGTTGCGCCGGGCGGAGATGCGGCAGACATCGCAGCAGCGCAGCACTGCGGCCTTGTCGGCAATTGCGCGAAGGCGTAACTTCGGCAGTCCGCTAGGGGCGGAGGCAAATCAGGGGCAACCATGGCAAAGGCGAAGAGTCCAGGAAGCAGCGCCGTGACGCTGCTAATCGCGACCAAGAAGGGACTGTGGCAACTGCGCAGCGATGCCACGCGCCGACAGTGGCAGCTCGCCGGGCCGCAGTTTCTGGGCCATGTCGTCCACCACGCCGTGGCCGATCCGCGCGATCGCAAGAGCATGCTCGTGGCAGCCCGTACCGGCCACCTCGGGCCGACCGTGTTCCGTTCCTCGGACCGAGGCCGAACCTGGCACGAGGCGAAGCAGGCGCCGGCGTTTCGCGAGGGCACGGGACGGGTGGTCAACCATACCTTCTGGCTGGCGCCGGGACACGCATCGATGCCGGGCGTCTGGTACGCCGGTACCTCGCCCCAGGGACTGTTCCGCTCGGAAGACGCGGGCGCCACCTGGCGCGGCGTCGACGGGTTCAACGACCACCCGCAGCGCAAGGCGTGGTGCGGCGGTGACCAGGATGGAACGCCCGACGGACCGCAGCTGCATTCGATACTCGTCGATCCGCGCGACCCTTTCCACCTGTACATCGGCATGTCCAGCGGAGGGGTGTTCGAATCGAGCGATGGCGGCGCCGACTGGCGGCCGTTGAATCGGGGCGTGCGCGCGGATTTTCTGCCTGACCCCGACCCCGAGTATGGGCATGACCCGCACTGCGTGCGCTTGCACCCGGCCCTGCCCGACCGGCTCTATCAGCAGAATCACTGCGGCATCTATCGGATCGATCGCCCGGCCGAGCGCTGGCAGGACATCGGGGCGACCATGCCCAAGAGCGTAGGCGCGATAGGCTTTCCCATGGTGCTGCATCCGCGCGATCCGGACACGCTGTGGGTCTTCCCGATGGACGGTTCGAGCGTCTGGCCGCGCGTCTCGCCCGGTGGCAAGCCCGCCGTCTATCGTTCGGTCAACGGCGGCAAGACCTGGCAGCGCCACGCGACCGGGTTGCCGTCGTCCCAGGCGTGGCTTACGGTGAAGCGCCAGGCGATGACCGCCGACTCCGGCGAACCGGTCGGGGTTTTCCTCGGCACGACCAGCGGCGAGGTGTGGGGCAGCCGCGATGAGGGACGTACCTGGAAGTGCCTGGCAGCACACCTGCCGCACATCTACGCGGTGGAAGCGGCGTAAGAACGCTGGCGCAGGCGGTGGCGATGCGCGTTCTCATTCCCACTCCCCTGCGCTCCTATACCGCGAACGCGCCGCAGGTCACCGGCGTTGGAAAGACTCTGGGCGAACTCGCGGTCGATCTCGACCGGCGCTATCCTGGCATGCGCTTTCGCATCATCGACGAGCAGGGGCAGATCCGCCCGCACATCCGCTTCTTCGTCAACGGCGTGCAGCGACGCAGCCTCGCCGCGCCGCTCTCCGGGGCGGACGAGGTCATGATCGTGTGCGCCCTGTCGGGAGGCTAGCGCCCACACCGGGGCCAGGCGCCCGTTCTGTAACGCGGCGTTCGTTGACGCGCTGCGACAAGAAACCTTACAATCCAAAAGTTTGCTCGATCTTCGGTGTACCACCCCGCGTCGCTTTCGTCCCCGCGCTACCCGGCCGGCCGCATCGCCGGCTGGCAGTTACTGGCGAGCGCTGCCGTGGCCGCGGGCGGGGGTCTCTGGGCCGGCTGGCACGGGGTCGTTTCCGGTCTGCTGGGGGGGCTCGTCAACGTGGCAGCCGGCATCGTGTTCGCGATCCTAATCCGGGTCGGGCGTCCCGCGACCGCTGCGGCGACCGTGCACGCGCTGATCCGGGCCGAGACGGCGAGGATCGCGATGATCGTGCTCCTGCTCTGGTGGGTGCTGGTCTCCTACCGGGAGGTTGTGCACGGGGCATTCTTTGCCGCATTCGTGGCCAGCGTGCTCGTTGCGCAGGCGGCGATTCTAATTCGGGACTGATTGAGGGTCATGGCAGCGGAACACAACCTCGACGCCACGTCGTACATCCAGCATCACCTGACGTTCCTTGCCGAGCCCGTGCGGGAGCAGGGCGGCTTCTGGACGCTGCACTACGACACACTGGTCACTTCGTTCATTCTCGGCGTCCTGGTGCTCGGGTTCCTCTGGCTGGTGACGCGCAAGGCAAGTTCCGGGGTTCCATCCAAGACGCAGGCGTTCGTCGAGCTCACCGTCGAGTTCGTGAACGACCAGGTGCGCAGCATGTTTCACCACGACTACCGGATCGTTGCGCCGATTGCGCTCACCGTCGGCTTGTGGGTCCTGTTCATGAACCTTATGGACCTGCTGCCGGTTGACATCATGGCCTGGATCTACGCCCACGTGTTCCACCTCGAAGCGTGGCGCGGTGTTGCGACCGCAGACGTCAACACGACGTTCGCGCTTTCGCTCTCGGTGCTGGGCCTGATGATCTTCTACAGCATCCGCATCAAGGGCCTGGGCGGCTGGCTGCACGAGCTGTACGGCTCGCCATTCGGGATTCGGCCATGGTGGGCGGCGCCGCTGCTCATCGCGTTCAATTTGCTTTTCAACCTGATCGAATACATTTCGAAGCCACTGTCGCACTCGCTGCGGCTGTTCGGCAATATGTATGCGGGCGAAATTATGTTCCTGCTAATCGCGTTGCTGGCGTCGAGCGGATACGTGGGCGCGATCGGCGGGGGGGTCGCGCAAGCGGCATGGATACTCTTCGATGGTTTCATCGCGATACTGCAGGCCTACATATTCATGATGCTGACCATCGCCTACATTTCGATGGCGCACGAGCATCACTAGATCCACGCTTGCCACGATCGACTCACCGTCCAATATCAGTCAGAAAGGGAAACCGCAATGGATAAGCTGCAACTGGTCGCGCAGATTCAGGCCTACACCGGTATCGGCATCGGGCTCATGATCGGGCTCGGCGCGCTCGGTGCCTGTGTCGGTATCGGCATCATGTGCTCGCGCTTTCTTGAAGGCGCGGCACGGCAGCCGGAAATGATCCCCGCGCTGCAGGCCAAGGTGTTCCTGCTGCTCGGCCTGATCGACGCCTCGTTCATCATCGGACTGGGCATCGCGATGCTGTTCGCGTACGCCAACCCGCTGATTCCGGCAGGTCTCAAGTAGCCAGCCTTCGCTCGCGCTTCCAAGGGACCATCATGAATATCAATTTGACGCTGCTGGTGCAGGCCGTCATCTTCGGCATCTTCATTTGGGCTTGCGCGAGATTCATCTGGCCCGTGCTGATGCAGGCGATCGGCAAGCGGCAGCAGCAGATTGCAGACGGGCTCGCGGCGGGCGAGGAAGGGCGGCAGAGCCTCTCCCGCAGCGAAAAGCGCGTCGCCGAAATGCTGCTCGAGGCGAAGACGCGGGCCGCCGAAATCGTAGCCCAGGGCGAGAAGCTCAAGAGCGATACCGTGGCCCAGGCACACGCCGACGCGCGGGCCGAGGCCAACCGCATCATTGCCAACGCGAAGGCCGAGATCCAGCAGGAGGTCCAGCGCGCGAAGGAAGTGCTGCGCGGGCAGGTTGCCGACCTCGCCGTCGCAGGCGCCACCAAGATCCTCAAGCGCGAAGTCGACGCCAAGGCCCACGCCGAACTCTTGGCCGAGCTGCAGAAGCAACTCTAGAACCCGCGCATGGCCGAGCAGATCACCGTCGCCCGCCCTTACGCCGAGGCCGTATTCGCCCTGGCACGGGAACACAACGCGCTGCCCGAATGGGCGGAGATGCTGAGGATCGCCGGCAACGTCGCCAGCGATCAGCGAATGCGCATGGCGCTGGACAATCCGCGACTGCCCGTCGTTGCGAAGGAATCCCTTTTCCTCGGCATCTGCGGCGACAGCCTCAGCGCCGAGGGCAGAAGCTTCATCCGCGTGCTGCTGGAAGCCGACCGGCTCTCGCTGCTGCCGGAAATCCGCCAGCTGTTCGGCGCGCTCAAGGACGCGGCCGACGGCTTCGCCCGAGCGCAAATCCTGAGCGCCTTGCCCATCGACGAGGCGCAGCTTGCGGGACTCAAGTCGGCGCTGGAGCGGCGCTTCGGCAAGAAAATCGAGGCCACGGTTAGCCTCGATCCACGGCTCATCGGCGGCGCGAGGGTTATCGTTGGCGATACGGTGATCGACGCCTCGGTGCAGGGCGAGCTGCAGGCGATGGCCAATTACCTGCGGACCTGATCGAAACCACGCAGGCCTCCGAGCCGCAATCCATCCGGAACACCCCGAGGAAGAAACCATGCAGTTGAATCCATCCGAAATAAGCGAGCTTATCAAGACCAAGATCCAGAATCTGGACATTGGCGCCGAAGTCAGCACTCAGGGAACGGTGGTTTCGCTTACCGACGGCATTGCGCGCATCCACGGGTTGTCCGATGCAATGCAGGGCGAGATGATCGAGTTTCCGAACAACACCTTCGGCCTCGCCCTCAATCTCGAGCGCGACTCGGTAGGCACGGTCATTCTCGGCGCCTACGAGCACATCACCGAAGGCGACACGGTCAAATGCACCGGGCGCATTCTCGAGGTGCCGGTCGGTCCCGAGCTCATAGGGCGGGTGGTCAACGCCCTGGGCCAGCCGATCGACGGCAAAGGCCCGGTCAACGCCAAGGCAACCGACGTCATCGAGAAGGTCGCGCCGGGCGTGATCTGGCGGCAGAGCGTGGCCCAGCCGGTGCAGACCGGCTTGAAGTCCATCGATGCGATGGTGCCCATCGGCCGTGGCCAGCGGGAGTTGATCATCGGCGATCGCCAGACCGGCAAGACGGCGGTGGCGATCGATACGATCATCAACCAGAAGGGCAAGGAGCTCACCTGCATCTACGTCGCGATCGGCCAGAAGGCGTCGTCGATCATGAACGTGGTGAAGAAGCTGGAGGAAACCGGGGCGATGGAGTACACCATCGTCGTCGCCGCCTCAGCCTCCGAGTCGGCGGCGATGCAGTACATCGCGCCGTATTCCGGGTGCACCATGGGCGAGTACTTCCGCGACCGCGGCCAGGACGCCCTGATCATCTACGACGACCTGACCAAGCAGGCGTGGGCCTATCGCCAGATTTCTCTGTTGCTGCGCCGCCCGCCCGGCCGCGAAGCGTACCCCGGCGATGTCTTCTACCTCCATTCGCGGCTGCTCGAGCGGGCGGCGCGGGTCAACGCCGAATACGTCGAGAAGTTCACCGAGGGCGCGGTCAAGGGCAGGACCGGCTCGCTCACCGCGCTGCCGATCATCGAGACCCAGGCGGGCGACGTGACCGCGTTCGTGCCGACCAACGTCATCTCCATTACCGATGGTCAGATCTTTCTCGAAACCGATCTCTTCAACGCCGGCATCCGCCCGGCGATCAACGCCGGCATCTCGGTGTCGCGCGTCGGTGGCGCGGCGCAGACCAAGGTCATCAAGAAGCTCGGCGGCGGCGTGCGCCTTTCGCTGGCGCAGTACCGCGAGCTTGCCGCCTTCGCGCAATTCGCCTCCGACCTCGACGAGGCGACGCGCAAGCAACTCGACCGCGGGCGGCTGGTCACTGAGTTGATGAAGCAGCCGCAATACGCTCCGCTGTCGGTAGCCGATCAGGCGGTGACGCTGTTTGCCGTGAATCGCGGCTACTACGACGACGTGCCCGTGGACAAGGCGCTGGCATTCGAGAGCGGATTGCGCGCGTTCGCAAGAAGCAAGTACTCAGCGCTCATCGACAAGATCGAATCGACGAAGGATCTGGACGGCGAAGGCGAGAAGGCGCTCGCCGCGGCCATCACGGATTTCAAGCAGAACGGCACGTGGTAGGAAGGCAGCGATGGCCAGCTCGAAGGAAATCCGCGGCAAGATCAAAAGCGTGCAGAGCACGCGCAAGATCACCAAGGCCATGGAAATGGTCGCCGCCTCGAAAATGAAGAAGGCGCAGGACCGGATGCGCGCCTCCCGGCCGTACGTCGGGCGCATGCTGGCGCTGGCGCGCAACCTCGCGCGCGCCAACCCGGAGTACCGCCATCCATTTCTGGTAAAGCGCCCGGCAACCAGGAATGTCGGACTGATCGTCGTCACCTCCGACAAGGGCCTCTGCGGCGGCCTCAACACCAATGCCCTGCGCCTGGCGCTGACCAAGATCAAGGCATGGCAGGCGCAGAATGTCGGCGTGAAGGTGACCCCGATCGGCGGCAAGGGGTTCGGCTTCATGCAGCGTCTTCAGGCAGAGATCGTTTCCTATGTGACCAACCTCGGCGATCGTCCGACGCTCGACAAGGTGATCGGGCCGGTGAAGGTGCAGCTCGACCTCTACCTCGACGGCAAGATCGACGAGCTGCACGTGGTCGCGACCCGATTCGAGAACACCATGAGGCAGATACCGATCGAGGCGCAGATCCTGCCCATTGCCGATCTCGGCGAAGAGGCGGAGAAGCGCGCTTATCCCTGGGACTACATCTACGAGCCGGATGCCAAGACCGTGCTCGACGAATTGCTGCGGCGATACATGGAATCGGTCGTCTATCAGGCCATCAACGAAAACATGGCGTCCGAGCAGAGCGCGCGGATGGTGGCCATGAAGGCGGCCTCCGACAACGCGGAAACGATCATCGACGAACTGCAGCTGATCTACAACAAGACGCGCCAGGCCGGGATCACCAAGGAGCTCTCGGAAATCGTCGCCGGCGCGGCCGCGGTTTGACATAGCCACGCGCGGCACGGTACTGCACAACGGATCGAGAACGGGAAAATGCCATGAACGAAGGAACGGTTGTCCAGTGCATCGGGGCGGTGATCGACGTGGAATTCGCGCGTGAACATCTGCCCAAGATCTACGACGCGCTGACCCTCGAAGGCACCGAGCTGACGCTGGAGGTGCAGCAGCAACTCGGCGACGGTGTCGTGCGCACGATCTGCCTGGGGTCGGCGGACGGCTTGAGACGCGGGATGAAGGCCAAGAATACCGGCGCCGGCATCTCGGTCCCGGTCGGGCCGGCGACCCTCGGCCGCATCATGGACGTACTCGGCCGGCCTATCGACGAACGCGGGCCCGTAGCCGCCCAGACGAGGATGCCGATCCATCGCGACGCCCCGACCTTCGAGGAGCTCTCGCCATCGACCGAGCTGCTCGAGACCGGCATCAAGGTCATCGACCTGGTGTGTCCGTTCGCCAAGGGCGGCAAGGTCGGGCTGTTTGGCGGCGCAGGCGTGGGCAAGACCGTGAACATGCTCGAACTCATCAACAATATCGCCACCCAGCACTCCGGGCTTTCGGTGTTTGCGGGGGTGGGCGAGCGCACGCGCGAAGGCAACGACTTCTATCAGGAAATGAAGGAGGCGAAGGTCATCAGGCTCGACAACCTGCCGGAATCGAAAGTGGCGATGGTCTACGGGCAGATGAACGAGCCGCCGGGCAATCGCCTGCGCGTGGCGCTGACCGGTCTTACCATGGCCGAGTTCTTCCGCGACGAAGGCCGCGACGTGCTGCTGTTCATCGACAATATCTACCGCTACACGCTTGCCGGAACCGAGGTGTCGGCCCTGCTTGGCCGCATGCCCTCCGCCGTGGGCTACCAGCCGACGCTGGCCGCCGAAATGGGCGAGCTGCAGGAGCGGATCACTTCGACCAAGACCGGTTCGATCACCTCGATTCAAGCCGTCTATGTTCCTGCCGACGACTTGACCGACCCGTCACCGGCGACGACCTTCGGCCACCTTGACTCGACGGTGGTGCTGTCGCGGGACATCGCCTCTCTGGGCATCTATCCGGCAGTCGATCCGCTCGACTCGACTTCGCGCCAGCTCGATCCGCACGTGGTGGGCGAGGAGCATTACACGGTCGCCCGACGGGTGCAGCAGACGCTGCAAAGGTACAAGGAGCTGCGCGACATCATCGCCATCCTGGGCATGGACGAGCTCTCGCCCGAGGACAAACTCATCGTTGCCCGGGCGCGGAAGATCCAGCGCTTTCTGTCGCAGCCGTTCCATGTGGCGGAAACATTCACCGGCACGCCCGGCAAGTATGTCTCGCTCAAGGAAACGATCCATGGCTTCAAGGCGATCGTCGACGGCGAATACGATCACCTGCCCGAGCAGGCGTTCTACATGATCGGGGCGATCGAAGAGGCGGCCGAAAAAGCGAAGACGCTGCAGTAAGGACGCCGCCAACCCATGGCCCATACCATTCACGTCGACGTTGTCAGTCTCGTCGAGTCGATCTACTCCGGCGAGGCGGAGTTTGTCGTCCTCCCGGGCGTCATGGGCGAGCTGGGCGTCTATCCCAAGCACACGCCGCTGATCACCCAGATCAAGCCCGGGGAGGTGCGCATCAAGGTCCCCGGGCAGGCTGAGGAACTGATCGTCTTCGTCCAGGGAGGCTTTCTCGAGATCCAGCCCGATGTCGTGACGGTGCTTTCGGACACCGCGATCCGGGCCCACGATCTCGACGAAGCGAAGGCCCTTGAAGCCAAGCAGCGCGCCGAGACGGCGATGCAGAACAAGACGTCCAAGGCGGAGATCGCGATGGCCGAAGGCGAGCTTGCGGGCGCCCTGGCCCAGCTCGCCGCGATCCGTCGCCTGCGACGGGGCCGTGCCTAGCCGCGAGGGCCAGCGCCCCGACGGGGAAGCGACCCGCCCTTAGCCCGCCAGTTGCTGCTCCGCGAGCGTGACCCAGTAGCTCGCGCCGATCGGCAGCACCTCGTCGTTGAAGTCGTAGTGGGGATTGTGGATGTTCGGCGTGTCGGCATCGCGTCCGGCGCCGAGCCAAACGTAACAGCCAGGCTTGGCCTGCAGCATGAAGGCGAAGTCTTCGCTTCCCATCTCGGGTCTAGGATCGGTGTCGACGCGCTGTGCGCCGACCACCGCGGCCGCCGCCGCGATCGCGTGCTGAGTCTCCGCCTCGCTATTGACCAGCGCCGGATAGCGACGCTCGTAGCGGACCGTTGCGCTCATGTCGAACGTCGCGGCGACGCCGGCGACGATGCCTCGGATCCGCTGCTCGATCAGGTCCTGGACGTCGCGCTTGAAGCTGCGCACCGTTCCCCGCAGCACCACTTCCTGCGGAATGACGTTCCAGGTGTCGCCGCCGTGCACCTGGGTGACGCTCACCACACCGGCGTCCTGGGGATGAAGGTTCCTTGCGACAATCGTCTGCAGCGCGTTGATCGCCTGGGCGGCGAAGAGCATCGGATCCTTCCCCGTGTACGCCATGGCCGCGTGCGCGCCCTTGCCGGTGGCGATGATTTCGAAGATGTCGTAGGCGCCCATCAATGGGCCCGCGCGCATGGCGAACGTTCCCGCAGGCAGGCGCGGCCAGTTGTGCATGCCGTACACCGCGCGCATTGGGAAGCGCTCGAATAGCCCTTCCTCGACCATGACCCGCCCGCCGCCTTCGTTCTCCTCGGCGGGCTGGAAGATGAAGTACACTGTGCCGGCGAGCGTCTTTCTGCGGGTCAAGGCCTTGGCCGCGCCGAGCAGCATGGTCGTATGGCCATCGTGGCCACAGGCATGCATCCGGCCGGCGTGGCGCGACGCATGGGGTACGCCGGACCGCTCTTCGATGTGCAGGGCGTCGAGATCGGCGCGCAACCCGATCGCATCGGTCGCCGGATCCGACCCGGCGCCGGCGCGCAGCACCCCGACCACGCCCGTTCTCGCCAGACCGGTGTGCACCTCGAGACCGAAGGAGCGCAGCTTGTCGGCAACGAAGGCTGCCGTCGCCGACTCCTCGAACGCCGTCTCGGGATGAGCGTGAATGTGGTGCCTCCACTCGCTCATCTCGGGAGCCAGAGCCGATATCTCGGGCAGGATGTTCATCGCTAAAAGCTCCATGCGTGGTGTTGGGCTTGGCGCTGAAGAGCCGATGGTAGCGCAGAACGCATGCGCGGGCTGCGGTAGAATCGCCGCTGCGCGCCCGCCATCCCGCATGCCGACCCCCGCAGCCTCGCCTTACGACCTCGCCATTGTCGGCGGCGGAATCAACGGCGTGGGCATTGCACGCGATGCCGCCGGCCGCGGGCTCAGGACACTGCTCGTGGAACGTGACGATCTCGGCTCGCACACGTCCTCGGCGAGCACCAAGCTCATTCACGGCGGCCTGCGCTACCTCGAGTATTACGAGTTCCGCCTGGTCGCGGAAGCGCTCGCCGAGCGCGAGGTCCTGTTGCGCGCTGCGCCGCATATCATCGCCCCGCTGCAATTCGTCCTGCCTCACGAGCCGCACCTGCGGCCGGCCTGGATGATCCGCGCCGGGCTGTTCTTCTACGACCATCTGGGGGGACGCAAGACGCTGCCCTCGTCGTTCGGCGTGCATCTGCGCGGCAGCAAGTGGGGCGCCGGGCTCAAGGACAACTTCGACCGCGGGTTTGTCTACGCGGATGCGAGGGTCGACGACGCGCGCCTGGTGGTGCTCAATGCAATCGCGGCAAGGGAGCTAGGCGCCCAGATACGGACCCGCACGCGACTCGTCAGCGCGCGCCGCGACAAGGAGTTCTGGCGGCTTACCCTTGCCGACCGGCACGGGGCGACGCGCGAGGAGCGGGCGCGAGCCATCGTCAACGCTGCCGGACCATGGGTCAAGCAGGTGCTCGACGAAATGGACGCGGCGCCGATGCATGCCGAAGTGCGCCACGTCAAGGGCAGCCACATCGTCGTGCCACGGGTGCACGGCGGCGAGCATGCATACATCCTGCAGAACTCGGACCACCGGATCGTGTTCATCATTCCCTACGAGGGCAGCTTCTCGCTCATCGGAACGACCGATATCCCGGTGCATGACTTCGAGGCCCCGGCGATCGCGGCGGATGAAATCGAATACCTGTGCGGCATCGCCAACGCCTACCTCGCCCGATCGATCGCCCCGGCCGACGTCGTCTGGGCCTATAGCGGCGTGCGCCCCTTGTACGACGACGGCTCGGCGGATCCCTCGGCGGTGACGCGCGATTACGTCCTGAAGCTCGATGCCGACCGCGACGGGCGCACGCCGCTGCTGTCGATCTTCGGTGGCAAGATCACGACCTACCGCCGGCTCGCCGAGACGGCTCTCTCGGAACTCGCGCGGTTTTTCCCCGGCATGAAGGGAGCATGGACACGCTCCAAGCCACTTCCCGGAGGAGACTTGCCGCGCCGCCGACTGAGCGCATTTGCGCGCGATCTTGCCGCACGCTACCCCGCGCTGCCGGCCGAACTGCGCGACGCGCTGCTGCATCGTCACGGCACACGCGCGCCGCGAATCCTGGGTGCGGCGCAAGCGGCACGCGACCTGGGCACCTATTTCGGCCATACGCTCTACGCCGCGGAAGTCGACTACCTGGTCGCGCACGAATGGGCGCGCGATGCCGAGGACGTGTTATGGCGGCGCACCAAGTGCGGGCTGCATCTGACTGCGGCGCAGCGCAGCGCGCTCGGGGCGTACCTGAACGAGCAGTACGGGCGCGAAGGGTCACCTCCGTGCGGCCATTGACGGAGCTGCCGGACGCAGCGCGCAGGTCGATTCGCGGCGTGCTCACCGACATCGATGACACGGTCTCGACCGCGGGTCGGGTTACCGCCGCGGCCTATGCGGCGATGGAGCGAATGCGCCAGGCCGGCCTGCTCGTCGTCCCGGTGACCGGAAGGCCGGCGGGCTGGTGCGACCACATCGCGCGCATGTGGCCGGTGGATGCGGTCGTCGGCGAGAACGGCGCGTTGTACATGCTGCGCGACGAGCAGACCAAGTCGCTCAGGAAGCGTTACGCCGACAACGAAGCCCAACGCCGCGAGGCGCAGCAACGACTCGACGCGATCGCTGCCAGGATCCTGCACGCAGTGCCCGGGTGCGCGCTGGCATCCGACCAGCCGTATCGGGAAACCGACCTCGCGATCGACTACTGCGAGGACGTCGTGCCGCTGCCGCCCGAAGCCGTCGAGCGGATCGCGGCGCTGCTACGCGCCGAAGGCATGACCGCCAAGGTGTCCTCGATTCACGTCAATGGCTGGTTTGGGGCCCACGACAAGCTCACCATGACGCGGACGCTGCTGAGCGAGGCGTTCGCCATCGATCTGGACGCGGAATGCGGGCGCTTCGCCTTCGTCGGCGATTCGCCCAACGACGCGCCGATGTTCGATTTCTTTCCGATCTCGGTCGGCGTTGCCAATGTACGGCGGTTCGCCGGCAGGCTGGCAGCGCCCCCGAAGTACGTCACCGAACGGGAGTCGGGCGCGGGGTTCGCCGAACTCGCCGACTATCTGCTCGCCGGGCGGCCGGCGAACGCGGTCAGCGCGACGCCGCGAGCTTGACGAGATCGACCTGCTTCAGCGCGCCCTGGAGCGCGGCCGGATCGACGCCATCCCCGCGAACCGTAACCGCGAACCGGTCGGCGACGATGATCCCCACCTCGCCGCTTCGCGCCCGCCGGTCGTAGCGCTCGTGCACGAGCTGGCCGTCTACCTTGGCGGTGCGCTCATAGCCGGTGTCGGTTTCCTTCTCCATGCTCGGGTCGAATTTTGAGGCCAGGCCGGCAAGACCGGACAGCGAAGCCATGTCCGCGATTTCGATGCTGATGCTGGCGCCGGCGCCATCGCCGTAGCGCGCGGTCGCGCTCGAGGCCTTCAGTCCCATCGCTTCACCGCTCTGGCCCGAGGCCTCTCTGCGCTGCATGCCCGGCAACGCTTCCGGCAGCAGGCCCTCGAGCTTGTGGTAATCGATCGCTTGCACGTCCTTGCCGCCAGAGATGATCTGGCCGACGGCACCGAGCGCGGCCGTGGCATCCGCCTGGCCGCCGCTCCCGGGCTGCGAACTCGTCGCGGCGCCGCTCTTGGCGGCTTTATCGGCTTGCTGCGCCTGCTCGCCCATCCTCTCCAGGGCCTTGAGCGCGTCGTTCACACGTGCCCTGTCGGCGTCGGATTTGCCGCCAAAAACGCTCGCCAGGGCGTCCGCCGCAACGTCGGTATCATGCCCGCGCCCACTGACATGGCTCATGGCGCCGAGGGCGCCGATTCCGGCCAGCCCGAGGCCGGCGACCGCGCAGGCCGTGAACATTCCGATCACGAACCACATCACGACTGCGCAAATGACCGTCACGATCGTGTAGCCGATCGATTTCTCCTGTGGACAGCGCATCAGGACCGGAAGGCCGAGATAGAGCAGGTACAAACCGTAGAAGGCGGCGATGATCCCCAGAATGCCGAGCATGGGGATGATGTTGAGCACGCCGGCAATCCAGCCGGGCGTGAAGCTGTAGACAGTTACCTTGAGCGCCGCGAGTGAGTCTCGCTGCCCGCCGAAACTCTGCGCGAGCAGGTCGACGATGAGGGCAAGAAGAAACACGCCCAGAAACGACAGCAGAAAGGTAAGGACCGCCTGCGCGAGGCTGGCCGCTATGCCGAACCGGCCAAGCAGCGCAACGCCGACTACGCTGTGGCCGATGAATGTTGCGATGACTCCGATCGCGACCAGCGGCGCGACGTAGCCGAGGTAGATGGCGCGCGCCGACGTCGACTCGGCAGCGATAACCGGCCATTCGGTCGCCGGCGACAGCAGGATGTTCTTGACGCGGGCAATCAGGGCTTGCGCCGCGCCCGCGCTCACAGACGAAGCGACGTCGCTTTCCGGCGCCGGTGCCGGGCCCGCCGGTGCGACGGCGGGGCCCGCTGGCGCCGGTTCGGGCCGCGGCGCGACCGCCGCTGCCGACATAGGGTCGGTCGGTGCTGCCGCCGAGGACGCCAAGGCGGCAATCGCTGCGCCGCAAAAATTACAGAATCTGGCCCCGTCCGGAACCTGCTTGCCGCATTGGCCACAGAACATCGACGCTGCTCTCCTTGACCTTCGCGCCCGCGGCGGAGCGCGGACGGGGAATTTTGCGCTAGGGCTGCGGGGTATTCAACCGCCGGAGCGGCGGCCAAACGGCAGCGCATCGGCGCGCAATGCGGGACACACATGACGTGCCGCGGCAACCTTCCGATCCTCGAGCCGGTCGCAGGCAGGTGAGCGCCGCAACGGGGCGTAGCGCTGTAAGTGAGCGGTCACTGCCAGCAACTCGCGCCGAAACTGTAGCGCGCATATTGCGCCACGCCAAGACGTTTCAGTAGTGGGCGGTAAAGAACCTGTGTCACCACGTCGAAATCGGCGGCCGGTACGATATTTGCATTAGGAACTTAAGCTATTATCGCAAGAGCCGACGCCAAGCGCTTCATGCGTTGCGAGAGTGCCCGCGGTGTCCGGTTCGGACCATCAGCCGTCAAGGGGCGGGAGGAGGAATCGCGATGCTTCGATTCGGCTTCAACATCCGAACGCGCAGCGGCCAGCGCGTCGACAACATCTGCATCATGGCCGCCAACCAGGCAGACGCGGAACGGCGGCTGCGCCAGATGTACCATCACTGCGAAATCATCCATTGCCAGAGCGAAGCGGTCAGCCGGCGCAGCGACCCGCTCGACCTGGAAGGCGTCATCGGCATCATCAGCAACGAGCCGGCCACGATTCCCGCGGTCGCACGCTCGATGCTACGCAATAAATCCGGCACGCACTAACTCCTCCACCAGTTCACGGTAGTCATGCGCACCGCGGCTTTGCGGGGCGTGGCGGAACACGTCGAGGTGCCGCGCCGGACTCTCGGCGAGGCTAACGTTCTCCGCAATCCGTGTCACGCAGATCTCTTCGGGTCGAAATGCGCGCGCCATCAAATCGGCAACCTCGGAGCTCATTTTGCGACGCGCGTCGAATCGCGTGAGCACATAGCGCCTGGGCAGACGGCGCTTGAAGACCGGCTCGAGCGCGTGCAGCGCGCGCTCCACCTGCTGTGCACCTTGAAGAGCCAGGTAGTCAGCCGAAACGGGTATTAGCAGCAGATCGCAGGCGAAGATCGCGTTTAGCGACAGCACGCCGAGCAGCGGGCAGCAGTCGATCACCACCGGGCCGGGGACCTGCCCGGACTGGCGCAGAGCGACCCGCAGCCGCGTCACGACGTTAACGCCCTTGCCGAGCAGCATGTCGAGCTTGGTCAGCTCAAGGTGCGCCGGGCAGAGAATGACGCCACTGGCGGTGATCTGGGCTAGTTCGGCCAACGGGCGCTGGTGCACGAAAAACGCGTACACGGAGTCGTCTGCGAGATGCGGATAGGCGTCGAAAACGCCCGACAGATGGGCCTGCGGGTCGAGATCGATGCCAAGCGGCCGCTGCCCGCGTTGCGCGATGCCGGCGAGCAGATTCAGGGTGGTGGTCGTCTTGCCGACGCCACCCTTCTGGTTGAATACCGCGATGACCGACATGACGGCGGGCTAGTCTACAGGACGCCAGGTACACGGGCCGTGACCGGGATGCGCCGGCCCGCAGCAGGGAACGCGGGGACAGCCCGCGCCCGCCGGGAGGCTCATGCGGCGCGAAGGCCTGCTTTCCAGAAGCAACAATCCTGCAATACCTGTTGGGCGTCAACTTGAAAGTTGCGCGGCGGCGGCGCCGGGCGGCATTTTTGCACACAAATGCCGTCGCTCCACCACTGCGGGGACGCTGGCAGGGCGAAAGCCAGGGGCAAAAATGCGATAATTCGGGCCTCATGCAACCGCTGCAAATCGCAATTCTCGCCGCCGGCAAGGGCAAGCGAATGCGCTCGGCGCTGCCCAAGGTCCTGCATCCGCTGGCCGGCAAGCCGCTGCTCGCACACGTGCTCGCGACGGCGCAGGCCCTGAACCCGCGCGCGATTTGCATTGTCGAGGGAACCGGTGACCCGCTGCGCACCCGCTTCGCCGGCGCCGACGTGGTCTGGGCACGGCAGGACCCTCCGCGCGGGACCGGCGATGCGCTGCGCTGCGCGCTCGCCGCCCTGCCGCGGGACGGAGTCACGCTGGTGCTGTTCGGCGCCGATCCCCTGGCCCGCGCGGCGACGCTGCGCGAAGTGGTGGCGCGGGCCCAACGTGGCGCCCTGTCCCTGCTCACCGTCAACCTTGACGACGCGGAGGGCTATGGGCGGGTCGTCCGCCTGGCCGACGGCCGCGTCGCCGCCATCGTCGAACACGCCGACGCCACACCGGAACAGCAGGCCATCCGCGAGGTGAACACCGGGGTAATGGCGGCACCGACGACCGCGTTCGCCCGCTGGCTGGCGGCCATCGACAATCGCAACGCCGGCGGCGAGTACTACCTGACCGATATCATCGCCCTTGCAGTGCGCGACGGAGTGAGCGTGGCGACCACGAGCGCGACCAGCGTCACCGAGGCATTGGGCGTCAACAGTCAGCGCGACCTGGCCGAACTGGAGCGACGCTACCAGCGTGCGCAGGCCGACGCGTTGCTCGACGCAGGCGTGGCCCTCGCCGACCCGGCACGCATCGACGTCCGCGGCACGCTTGCCTGCGGGCGCGACGTGAGCATCGACGTCGACTGCATTTTCGAGGGCCACGTGACGCTGGGCGACGAAGTTGTCGTTGGCGCGCACTGCATGATGAAGAACGTCAGCGTCGCGGCCGGCACCATGATCGCGCCGTTTTCACTCGTCGAGGATGCGCAGATCGGCGCGCAATGCCGCGTTGGTCCCTATGCTCGCATCCGGCCGGGGACAGTGCTCGCCGACGAGGTCCACATTGGCAATTTCGTCGAGATCAAGGCAAGTACCATCGGCGAGCGCAGCAAGGTCAACCATCTGACCTACGTGGGCGATGCGGCCGTCGGACGCGACGTCAATGTGGGCGCGGGTACGATCACCTGCAACTACGATGGCGCGGCTAAGCATCGCACCGTGATCGAGGATGGCGTGCACATCGGGTCCAGTACGCAGCTCGTGGCGCCGGTCACGATCGGTCGCGGAGCGACCATCGGCGCCGGTACCACGGTATGGAAGGACGCGCCGCCGGAAGCGCTGACGCTCAACGCCAAGACACAGGTCGCCCGGAGCGACTGGAAACGACCGAAGAAAGGTTAGCCATGTGCGGCATCGTCGGCGCGGTAGGGCGCGACAACGTGGTCCCGATCCTGATTGAGGGCATCCGCCGGCTCGAGTATCGCGGTTACGATTCGTCCGGACTGGCCGTGATCAACGGCAGCCTGAAACGCTTGGTCAGCACCGCCCGCGTGGCGGATCTGGCGGCGCAGGCCGATGCGACCCAAATCAGCGGCACGACCGGCATTTCGCACACCCGTTGGGCCACGCACGGGGCGCCCACCCCGACCAACGCGCACCCTCATGTCAGCCACGACGAAATCGCCGTCGTGCACAACGGCATCATCGAGAATTTCGAGCCATTGCGCGAGCGGTTGCAGAAACAGGGATACCGGTTCACCACCCAGACCGATACCGAGGTCATCGCGCATCTGATTCACGCCAATTACCACGGCGACCTGCTCGAGGCAGTGCAGAAGACGGTGGCGGAGTTTCGTGGCGCGTACGCGATCGCGGCCATCTGCACGCGCGAGCCGCAGCGCATCGTCGGCGCACGCGCCGGCAGCCCGCTGCTGGTTGGCGTTGCCGAGCACGACCACTACCTCGCCTCGGACGCGGGCGCGCTGAGCTCCGTGACGCAGCGCGTCGTGTACATGGAGGAAGGCGATTTTGCCGACGTCACCCGCGACGCCTACGCGGTCTATGACGCCAGCGGCAAACTGGTGTCGCGGCCGGTGGTCAGCGTGCAAACCTCCGGCGTGGCGGTCGAACTCGGCCCCTATCGGCATTTCATGCAGAAGGAGATCTTCGAGCAGCCGCGCGCCATCGCTGACACGCTGGAGTGCGTAGGCGGCATCGATGCGGAACTTTTCGGCGCCGATGCGGCCTCCGTGCTCGGGGCCGTCGACGCCGTCCACGTTCTCGCCTGCGGCACGAGCTACTACTCCGGCATGGTCGCCAGGCTGTGGCTGGAGGCCGTCGCGGGAATTCCGGCGCAGGCCGAAATCTCGAGCGAGTACCGTTATCGCGACAGCGTGCCCAATCCCGATGCGCTGGTGGTAGTCGTATCCCAGTCGGGCGAGACGGCGGACACGCTGGCGGCGCTGAAGCACGCCCAAAAGCTGGGGCACCACCACACGCTGGCGATCTGCAACGTGGCAACCAGTTCGATGATTCGACAGACCGCGCTCACCTTCCTTACGCGCGCGGGCACCGAGATCGGCGTTGCATCGACCAAGGCGTTCACGACGCAACTGATCGCGCTTTTCCTGTTGACGTTGACGCTGGCGAAGATCCGCGGCCGCCTGTCGCCGGCGGACGAAGCGCGCTGGCTCACCGCATTGCGCCATCTTCCCTCGGCTATTCAGGCGGTGCTGGCGCTCGAGCCGACGATTGTCGCCTGGGCAGAGCAGTTTTCCAGGAAGCAGAACGCCCTGTTCCTCGGCCGCGGCCTGCACTATCCGATCGCACTCGAAGGAGCGCTCAAGCTCAAGGAGATCTCCTACATTCACGGCGAGGCTTACCCCGCGGGCGAGCTCAAGCACGGTCCGCTGGCGCTGGTCGACGCCAGCATGCCGGTCGTGGCCATTGCCCCCAACGACGCGCTTCTCGAAAAGCTCAAGTCCAATCTGCAGGAAGTGCGCGCGCGCGGCGGGGAGCTCTATGTCGTCGCCGACGCCGACAGCCATATCCAATTCAGCGACGGCGTGCACGTGCTGCGTCTGCCGGAGCACGCGGGGCTGCTGTCTCCGATCGTGCACACGATTCCGTTGCAACTTCTCGCCTATCACACCGCCGTTCTTCGGGGGACGGACGTGGACAAGCCGCGCAACCTCGCCAAATCGGTGACCGTCGAGTAGTGCGCTGGCGACGCGTTGACGGACACCCGTAGAGAAGACTGAAGTGGTCGCGTCGACCCAGGGCTGTCTAGCGCCACGCCGCGCCGTAGATGGGGCCGCGGCTCGTTACTCCAATCCGCTCTCGTCCCGGAGTTGCGAGTCATCCGGGCCATGCAGATATACCACTTCCGCGCCCGCGCGCTTCATAATCCAGAGCGCCACGCCAACCTTCCAGGCGGAGGAGCTGGCCACCGCGTCAGCGATGACGGTCACCCGATACGAGCGCTTCCTGGCATCAACTACCGTGGCTCTTACGCAGGCTTCCGCCATGACGCCCAGAAGGTAGAGGCGCGCAATACCTTCGGAGCGCAGATAGTTCTCGAGTTCCGGGTTCGAAAACGCACTGGCGCGGGCCTTCGTGAATTTTCTTGCGCTCCCCGGGTCGGCCAGACGAGGGTCGAGGTCGGCACCCGGGGTCCCGGCAACGGCGGCGTGGCGGCGTAACGCATTCAATACCGTCGCGCTCCGCGGGAACTCGTTGACGATGATTATCGGCAGCACGCCCTGCAGTTGCTGACCTTTAAGAATTTCAGCTTCCCTAGCAGAATCTGTGGGTGAGCTGCGGTTCTGGTAGATGGCCAAGCTTATGATAGAGCATGATTTTTATCGCATTGGCGGTTCTGAATCCGTAGGATCCTCTGATACTCGCCTTGAGTTTGTTGTTCAGACCTTCGACGGCACCGAGCGAGACTTCATCGCGCGCTTGGAACCAGTTCAAGATAAGTGGCTTGTGGGTACGAATCATGCCGGCGATTTTCTTCATCGGCTGGAGGCGCGATCGCATCACCTTTTTGCACCATTGGTCCATGAATTTTTCCGCCCACGCCGGGGAGACATACTCCCAGAACAGCTGGAACTCTTCCTTGAGCAGGTAGGCGCGTATGGTTTGCAGGTTGTACGAGAGCAGGTCCTTGAGCCTGATTGCTTGGCGTTCGCTCAGGTTCTCGGGGCGCTTCAACAGGCACCAGCGCGAGTGCGTGAGGATCACCTTCGCACCCTGCGCGCGGACTTTCAGGGTGCGTGTTTCCTTGGCCCGAACTTCATCGAGGGCTTTGTTCATCTTGGCGGCAATGTGAAAGCGGTCGAGGATGTTCAGCGCGTTGGGCGCTTGCGTGGCGATGACATTCAGATAGGGCTTCCACATGTCCGAGCAGATGAACTCGATGAGCGCACTACGTTCTTTGCCAAACCAGACGAAGAACTGACGCAGACTCTTCTCCTGCCGATCCTCGACCACAAACAACAGCCGCTTCATACCTTGGTTGATCTGATACACCAGCGTCAGAAACTTGCCCTTCTTCCAGTAGATCTCGTCCACGCCGAGGGCCGAAATACCGGTGAGATCGATCCGTTCGCGTCCCCAGTCCACCGCCATCTCGACCGAGCGGAATACGCTCTCCCAGCTGGTCTGGAAGCGCCGGGATACCACCTGCCAGCTCAGCAGTTTGGCCCAACTGGAGAGGAACCAGGCAAAGCTCTGCGTCACCGGGCGCTTGCCCAAAGCCCACGGCAGATACTCCACGTGAATGCCACACCGCGCACACTCCAGCCGCCGCGGCGCGTACACGAACCAGGTCGGCATCCCCCACAGCGGCACAAATTGAAAGCACCGCGCTGCCAGTTTGTCGTAGCCCGGCGCAGGGAACAGGCACTGCGAACACTTGCCGGGCTGGCTCTGATGCGCGCGAAGACAGATCTCGATCCTTGGCGCAGCTGTGGGCAAGCTTCCCCTTCGACCACCCGCCGGGGTGCTGATTCGGCTCGACTCATAGACAAACCCTTTCAGCGGTTCCACCCGGTTGAGCAGTGTCTTCAAGGCAAGGTGCATGGATTATCCCGCTCTGCCAAAATCCCAGTGTGCGCAACTGGCTCTCCCTATTCAAGCACAACGATCCCAAGCTCGCCTCCGGCATCTGCGAGAAGTGCTCAAGCACATCGCTCAAGAGAAAGCTCGCCACCTACCCGGTCGCTCTTACCGGCAAGCTCGCTGGCAGACGCATCGATGTCTACCGCGTCGAACTCGACCAATGCCGGCAATGCGGCCATCTCATGCCCACTCCAGACGGACAAGCCAAGGTCAAACGCTGCGTCAAAAGGGGAAGAGAATTCTTCCTTAAACATCTCGACTAAGCATACCGGCCGCCCACAAATTCTGCGGAATTGCCGAAATTTCGCGGACTTCCGCTCCTGGCCGAACCGGGCCGGTTAGATTCGTCGACTCGCTCTCGCTCGTAAGCCGACTGTCACGAGCCGCGGGAGTGGCGTGCCACGTACTGGCGAAGCACACTATCCATTCGCGATTGCCAGCCGTCGCCTGTGGATTTGAAGTAGGCAAGGACTTCAGGGCTATAGCGCACCGAGACGAGCAACTTCCTGTTCTCGGATTTCGGCCGCCCACGCAAGGCTCGGATTGGAACCATGGCCTTCAGCTGGCTTGGCGTGAGTGGTTGCGCGTCAGCATCACTCCTGGCCGCTGCAGTAATGACCCTGTCCTCTTCCTTGGTAGGCAAGCGAACCGTTGGCCGCTTAGAAACTCTCGACATAATGCTTTACCTCTCGACGATTGGCGCGGCGCAAGCTAATGATCCTGCGCACATCACCACGGTCTACAAATGCCACGTAGTAAAGAATCTTGGTTTTCGGAGCGAGGGCAATCATTCGCGTCTCGCTGTATTCGAACCGGACATCAATCCACACCAACGCGGCTTCCCAGTCGAGTTCGCCCGCCATCGACAGGGACACGCCGTGCTTTGCCTGGTTTGCTGCGTATTCCGCTCAGTGACCGCGGATTCCGCGCGAAGATGACCGCTGATTCCGGGCGAACATGACCGACGAGAACATCGGGTCAGCGCTGTGGTGCGTTTTTACCTTGATCGGTCACGATCAGTCAACCTTCTTCTT
>Ga0074045_10001540_pt1 | contig 22165 bp, 20 predicted proteins | sample BogForMeECP23OM2_FD_94442 | JGI IMG/M metagenome (GOLD analysis project Ga0074045, IMG submission 94442) | Bog forest soil microbial communities from Calvert Island, British Columbia, Canada - Bog Forest MetaG ECP23OM2 | ecosystem: Environmental > Terrestrial > Soil > Wetlands ... | reverse complement strand
CTGCTATATCTCTGTAGGGCGAGTTAACCTGAGCAACGCTATCAGCACAGAGTACAAGACCGGCATTTCGCCGTACGCGTCGGTTGTCGCGATCGCAGAGGGCTCCGCTGGCATGTGGTTTGTCGAGAATGCTTACAACCGGATCGGCGCCATCACCGCTCCGAACCCGTCCGTTACCAGCGGCGGCGTGGTAAGCGCGGCCAGCTTTGCGCCGGGGCCGGTTGCGCCGGGCGAAGTCGTGTCGATTTTCGGGCAACAGATCGGTCCGACCACGCCGGCGTTTCTAACCTTGGATTCGACGGGGAAGGTCGCGAACTCGATCGGTGGCGTCAGCGTGAACATCGGCGGCTATCTGGCGCCGCTTACATACGTGGGCGAGGGCCAGATCAACGCCATCGTGCCGTATGAGGTTGCCGGCAGTTCGTCGGCTGGGGTGGCGGTAAACAACAACGGGTTCCAATCGAACACCGCCACTGTGCAACTCGCCGCCACCGGACCGTCGATCTTCACATTGAACGGCAGCGGCAGCGGACCCGGCGCAATTCTGAACCAGGATTACTCCGTGAATACGCAGAGCAACCCGGCGCTCAAGGGGACCGTGGTCCAGATCTTTATGACGGGAGAAGGCGTGACGGCTCCCGCGCAAGCCGACGGCGCGGTCACCATCGCGACCTCGGCATTTCCGTATACGCCGGCTCCGCAGGCTGCGGTTTCGGTGACGATCGGCGGCCAGCCGGCACAGTTGCAATGGGCCGGCGAAGCGCCGGATTTCGTGGCCGGCGTGTTGCAAGTGAACGCCACCATTCCGGCGACGGCTATCTCCGGCGCGAACTCGATCGCCGTGAAGATCGGTGCCAACACCAGCCAGAGCGGCGTGACGGTGTGGGCGAAGTAAGGGCCCATCCGGCGGACAGTCCCCGCAGCCCTGCCTGACAGCCGAGGACCCGAGCGCGACCACGCGCCGCCCGGAGGGTTCGGTTCCGGGCGGCGATCCGCTTGCTATACTGGATCTTCAAGTCCACATCTCAAGGAGTTTCATGATTTCTGCAACACAATTGCGTCCGGGAATGGTGGTCAAGTTCAACAACGAACTGTACTCCATTTTCAGCGTGAATCACCGGACGCCCGGCAACCTGCGCGGGTTCGTGCAAGTCAGGATGCGCAGCCTGCGCTCCGGCTCGATGACCGAGCATCGCTTCTCTTCCGAAGACAAGGTCGAAAAGGCCGTCATGGACGAGCAGCAGATGGAATACCTATACGACGACGGCGAGTTCTATTACTTCATGAACACCGAGACCTTCGAGCAGATGCACCTGATGAAGGAACTGCTCGGCGATGCGGTGAATTACCTGATTCCGCAGTTGAAAGTCAGCGTGGAGTTTTATGAAGGTAAGCCGATCAGCGTGGAGCTGCCAGCCACCGTGGATCTGACCGTGGTCGAAACCGAACCTGGGCTGAAGGGCGCCTCGGTGTCGAACGTCACCAAGCCGGCGAAGTTGGAAACCGGCCTTGTGGTGCAGGTACCGCCGTTCATCACCGAAGGCGAGAAGATCCGCGTCAATACCGCCGAAGGCACCTACCAGGAACGCGCGTAATCGAAGACGTGAATGGCGCAGATGGTCCGCCCTGCCGAGCGGAGTGGCACCAGCTTCTTGCCCCGATTTCGTGCATGGGGCTGAGGGACCCCGCGAAGGCAGTGCGCAGGCCTGCGGCCACAGATTTCTTCAGCGGAAGCGCGCAGTTTATTGCTGTCAGCGACGGGCTTGGCGATTGTTTGCCGACAAGTTCTGCCAAATTGCGATATGCGCTTGTGCGAAGACCATCCAACCGATTACACTAGAAACATCGGGGCGTGGCTCAGCCTGGCTAGAGCGCCTGGTTCGGGACCAGGAGGTCGGTGGTTCGAATCCACTCGCCCCGACCACTTCTTTAGTAATTACAATAAAATCAATTGTTTACAAAGCGCCGCAAGGCGCTTTTTTTGTCTGTTCGGACTGTCTCCCGAACTGGACGTCCTGGTCTGACACCAGGAGGTCGGAAGGGGCTCGGCTCATGTTTCCTGCAAGTTGGCGAGCTGTACGTTGGTCGAGCGGCAACCTTGCCTTTTTCTTGCCCTTTTCGCGCATCGAGGAAAACCTCGTTCGGTCCGGAAATTGGGTGTGCTTGAATTTGGCAGCGCTTCATCACACCGGGATTGCCGGTTCGCGAGAATGACGAACGAGGTGGCGAGAGGATGCCTGGCAGCCGAAGGTAGGGATGAGCCGGCGCCAGCAGCGGCGGCGGCACGGGGGCTGACAGTATCCGCACTGTTGCCGCTCGGACACTACTCTATCGTCGGAGTGTGCCTGCGGTCCCGATCCCGTGGCTGTGGCGACGACCTTGTCGGAACGGGTGCGGACCCATGTGGTTGCCGGGTGTGCAGACTGGACCGATCACTCTGCCGCGAGTCCGATTCGGTTCCTCGAGGACCGGTGCCCAATCAGCGGCCAGGAACCGACTTATCGGACAGTTTTCCGGGTGGCCCACCAGAACCGCCCTGTGCCGATGCTCGGATCAACGTGGTGCTTGCCCGGGGCGCCTTTTACCGGAATGTGTCGCCCGGCTTAACTCCCAGTTTCTTGAAAAACCAGGCCACGGGGCAAAACCGCGTGAAGCCGGACTGAAGCATCATCACGCCAACCCAAGCCGTGAGCAATAGCCAGCTCGGGGATAATAGTCGCGAGAGTGCCAGGCTGATCAGGATCATAGATCCCGCAAAGACGAGGACGACCCGATCGAGATTCAAGTCCGCTCCTTTGGATTTTGAAGCGCCACCAACATGGTGTGCCAAGCCAGGGTGGCGCATTTCCCACGTGCCGGATAACCACGCAGGCCGGCCAGGGTGGTGAGCCGTCCGACTTCCACTTCCATCCCGTCAAGCGGCGCATCCACTCCGCCGCACGCAATGGCGCGGAAGCGATGGAAAAGAGCTTCCGCCTGGGCTGGCGTCTTTCCCACCAGCACTTCCGTCATCAGCGAAGCCGATGCCGTCGCAATGGCGCAGCTCCGCCCACCAAAAGCAATCTCGCCGATGACTCCGCGATCATCGATGTCGAGGAACACGACGACCTCGTCGCCGCACGAGGGGTTCTCGCTACGGCCGGCATGGCTGCAGCCGGCCATCGTGCGGCGGTTGCGCGGGTGCCGGCTGTGATCGAGGATGACCTCCGGATAGAGATCACGAATTTCGGAATTGCCGGTCATCGGATGAACAGCGCCTCCACCATTTCGAGCGCCTCCGCCAGGGCGTCCACCTCGCCGAGGGTGTTGTAGAGCCCAAACGAGGCGCGCGCGGTTGCCGGAACGCCGAAGCGCGCCATCACCGGTTGTGCGCAGTGGTGTCCGGCGCGAATCGCCACGCCCGAGGTATCGAGCACGTGCGCAATGTCGTGCGGGTGAACGCCGGCGATGGTGAAGGAAATGACGGAAGTCCTGTTGACCGCGGTACCGATTATGGAGAGCGGCTCGACCGCCGACAACTGGCGGAGCGCATAGCCCAAGAGCTCGTCCTCGTGGGCACGGATGCGACCGAGCCCGAGCCTGGTCACATAGTCGATGGCGGCGCCCAACGCGACCGCTTGGGCAATAGCCGGCGTTCCTGCCTCGAACTTGGCCGGCAACGGGGCGAAAGTCGTCTCGTCGAACGTGACGCTGGCGATCATGTCGCCGCCGCCCTGGTACGGCGGCATGGTGTCGAGCAACTCCTCCTTGCCGTAAAGGACGCCCACACCTGTCGGTCCGTAGAGCTTGTGTCCGGAGAACACGAAGAAATCGCAATCGAGCGCCTGCACGTCGGCTCCCATGTGGGCAACCGACTGGGACCCGTCGATCAGGACCTTCGCGCCGGCCGTATGCGCAGCTCGGATCATCTCTGCCGCGGGAAGTGTCGTGCCCAGGGCGTTCGACACCTGCGCAAAGGCCGCCAATCGCGTGCGTGGACCCAATTGCCGGGTGAACTCGTCGAGGGGTATCTCGCCGCGATCGTTAAGAGGAGCGACCTTCAGGACGATGCCCTTCTTCCGGCGCAGAATCTGCCAGGGCACGATATTGGAGTGGTGCTCAAGGCCGGTGATCAGCACCTCGTCGCCTTCCTTCAAGAAAGCCTCGCCGAAACTGGCGGCCACCAGGTTGATCGCCTCGGTCGCGCCGCGCGTGAAGACGATTTCGTGGTCGTTCCGGGCGTTGAGGAACGCCTTGACCTTGCGCCGCGCCGCATCATAGCACTCGGTGGCTCGTTGGCTGAGGAAGTAGAGCCCGCGATGGATGTTCGCATAGTCCTCGGCATAGAACGACCGCTCGGCATCCATCACCTGGGCGGGCTTTTGCGCCGAGGCGGCAGTGTCCAGATACACCAGCGGACGGCCGCGGACCGGCCGATGCAGGATCGGGAAATCCGCGCGCACCGCTTCTACATCGTAGGGCGTGCCAACATCCTGGCCCGCACCAGGGTACGTTGCGACTCGTCCGTGTCCGCTGTAATCGGGATGCATTTTTGTCTTCCCCCTGCCACTTCGCAATCGCCGGCGCCTACGCGGCTCTGAGAGACCGAGGCGCTCCGAGTGGGGGCAGTTTGCAGACCACCGTCGTGAAGAACTCGATAATCAATCCGAAGAGGCCGTTAACAAGCGCATTGATCTCAGGCACCGGCCCCGGCACGTTCATGAACAGGTAAAAAGAAAAGACCGAGCCGACCACCAGGCCGATGACGACTCCGTTCCAGGCCCAGTGCAGTCTCAGCCCGGACATGCCGATCGCGACGCCCATGACCGTTCGATTCAGCAAAATCCACGCTAAAGTGATCGGCGCGAACTTCAGAATGCCGGCGTAGAACGCCCCGGTTGCGCAAAGCCCACCCATAGCCAGTCCGAACAAGGCCGCCGCCAGGATCCGCTTCATCGGAGTGGGCTCCGCAAATGGTTGCATGATTGCTGCTGTGCTCAAACTCGTTTCTCCTTTTGTGAGACTTGGGATCAAAACCACATAAATCAGATCGGGCCGCGGTAGCGGCGCATACGTACCGCTGCGGCCAGGAAAATCGCTGCCACTGCGAGCCCGATCCACAGACCGGGCGTGCTCAGTAGATTGCCCGGAGTCAGAGTCGCAAGCGGATGTGGGACGCAACACGGCCTCGCGGTTCCGAATGCTCGCGCGAGCCCACCCCAGAACCTATACCCGAGAAAGAAAGCGAACCGAGACGTGTTGAAGGCCACCTTCTCGGCAATGCAGATGGCAAGCAGCGGCAGCGAGGCCCAGAGGAATACCGCGCGGCGGGCCCAGGCGGAGACCAGCAGCAGCCACCCGCATATCGGCGCATGCCAGAGTGCCAGGGCCGCCAAGCCATAAAGCAGCGCTACCCACAGCTCGGCCAGCGGCGTGTGAATCCGGAGCGCCGCCAGACCAGCGCCGCTCGCGAGCAGCACCGCCGTGTGCAGAAGAAGCATAGCGAGATGTGTGGCAACGATGATGGCGAAGATGACCAGCGGGAGGACGACGAGCGCGACGCTCGCCTTCGAAAGTATGGTGGTCAGGTCGGAGACCGGCAGCGATCTCCAGAACAGGATGCTCCGGTCGCGGCGCTCACCGTACAGAGCGTCGAGACAGTAGAACCCGCCGGCGAGCAACCCCGTGAGGATGAGCAGAACCGCGGCGATCGCATAAGGCTGTTCGATTGGGGTTGGATCGTTGGGGAGGTGGAGTGCCAACGGGGTACCCGCGCGGCCCGCCGAATGAATGACGTTGACGGCGAATCCGATCAGAACCACGGCGGCAACCACGAGCGGCGCGAGGTAGAGGAAACGGTTCTCCCACAATTCGCGCCGCAGGGACCAGTAGAACGGTAGAGTGCGCGCTGAGGCGGCGGGAACGCTGGGGCGCGGCTCCAGCGGAGACTCCGGCGCGACGTTTGATGGAGGATTCATTCAGCCGCTCCTCTTGCCTCGCCGGCGGATCGGTCCATCACGGCCACGAACAGGTCTGCGATGCCTGGGGTCCGCACGTCGCCATGGGCGGCGAGCCGGGCAGGGTCCACACCGTCAAAGAGGAGAATATCGCGGCCGAAGACCTGACGTTCGTGAATCGGCCTGAGCTCGCGCGCAGCGTGAAGATTGCCGGGATTAACCGTGAGTTCCCGATAGCGCGAGTCGAACTCTTCCATGGTGCAACTGAGCGCGATCCGGCCTACGTTGATGAACGTCAGGTCGGTGATGACGTACTGGATCTCTTCGACGTGGTGCGTGGTCAGAAGGATGGTGCGGCTGCGGTCGAGGTAGTCGCTCAGCAGGGAATCGTAAAAGTTCTTGCGATAAGCGATGTCAAGACCGAGCGTGGGCTCGTCGAGTACGAGCAACGCCGCGTCGATCGCCATAACCAGCGCAAGGTGCAGTTGGGCCTGCATGCCCTTCGACAATTCCCGTACCTTGCTGGTGCGGCGCACGGCGGTCTTTTCGAGGAAAGCTTCCGCCTTCACGCGGTCGAATCGCGGATGTACGCCGGCCACATAGTCCAGCGCCTGCGACACCCGGAACCAGCGTGGCAGGACGGCGATGTCAGCGATGAACGCGACATCACGCATAAGCCGATCGCGCTCGGTCCAGGGATTGCGTCCCAGAACCTTCAGTTCTCCTTCGTACGGAACGAGGCCGAGAATCGCGTGGAGCGCGGTGGTCTTGCCGGCGCCATTGGGACCGATCAGTCCGAGGATGCGGCCCTCTTCGAGGCGCAGATTCACACCGTCGAGCGCGACCGTTTCGCCGAATGCCTTGCGGAGCCCACGTGCTTCTATGCATGCCATATGGTCAGCGCTTCTCCTTTCGCGGGTCCGACGCGGCTGCGGCACCCGGCGGCGCAGCATCCAACAGTTCTTCCCGCGTGAGCCCGAGGCGCTGAATTGCGTCCTGTATCCTGGGCCATTCTTCGGTCAGGAACTTCCGGCGTTCCAGCTGCAGCAACCGGTCGCGCGCGCCGCTTTTGACGAACATGCCGAGACCCCGCTTCTTCTCGACCAGTTGCTCGTCGACCAGTTCCTGGTATCCCTTCAGAACCGTAAGTGGATTCACGCGCAGATCGGCGGCCACGTTGCGCACGGATGGCAGCGCATCGCCTTCTTTGAGGACCCCGTCGAGGATCATCGCGACGACGCGATCCCGCAGTTGGCGGTAAATCGGCTGATTGTCGATCCATTCATCCACCCTGTTTTCCAGATAGCTGCTGCCGGCGAAATCGTGCGAATACTTCAGCCTGGCAGGACGTCACATAGCTACTGTTATAGTTAACTACAACAGCACACCAGATGTCAAGACTTTCTTGGAGCAGTTGATCGACTTTGCCCTTTTCTTGCCCTTTTCGTGCAACGAGAGGCGGCAACACCCAGCAAGCCGGTGCAAAGCGGATGCCCTGGAAGTGATTGATCAAATGAAGAAAACTGGACTGTATAGAGGATTAGCAACGAGCTGCAAAAGCATGCAAAACCGCTGTTCCCTGGTTCGGGACCAGGAGGCCGGTGGTTCGAATCCACTCGCCCCGACCAACCGTAGAAATCAATAGCTTATTGGACGGGCGGCTCTTCGCCAACAACGGGGGCGAACCCGATTCCCAACCACCCAATAACACAACACCATAACCCAGAGTCTGTAGTGGGGGCCGGATCCGATAGCCTTGGCTCAGTCGCAATCGGATCGATGCAACCGGGTCCGGCTCGCGCCGAATATCCGCGGCTAATCCGAACTCCCGCTCTAACGCTTACGGGCGATGCCGATGATGCTCACGGCGGGCCAGGGAAGGGCGCGGTCGATCAGGCGCCACAGCCAGACCATGCGGTCGAAGAACCACAGCACAAGGCGGCTGGAGCTGCGGCGCTTGAGAACGCGTCCGGTGAACCACCAGCCGGGGCGGGTAATGCGGTTGAAGTGCAGCACGCGCTCGACGGTGAGGCCGGCGGCTTCCATCCGCGTGCGCAGCTCGGCTACGCTGTAGCGCCGGTAATGGCCGAGTTCCTCGTCGACCGTGCCATAGATGGTCTGGTCTTGCGGCACCAGCACGATGGCGACGCCGCCGGGGACGAGCGCGCTGGCGACATTCGCGAGGCCGGCTGCGTCGTCCTGAACATGTTCGAGCACGTTGAGGCAGACCACGGTGTCGGCCTGCGCGGCGAGCGGGACGAAGTCCGCCGCCACTCCCAGATCGCAGCGGAGCAGCTTGACGTTGGGGCGCATCTGAAAACGCACGCGCAGACGCGCCAGATGTTCGGCATCGATATCGCTGGCGACGTAGAGCTGGCGGCGCGGAGCCAGGTGACGCGAGATGTTGCCCATGCCGGCGCCGATTTCGAGTACGCGCGCGCCGACCCACGGGCGGATGGTATCGGCCATCCATCGGTTGAAACGCGGCGTTTGGGAGAGCGCGTCGAGCATGCCGGCGCCGCCGTCGCGATAGATGTCGCGCCGCAGGCCGTACCACAGCACCGTGCACAGCGCCCATAAGGCGTCCGCGGTGCCGATTTTCTTGCCCTCCTCATAAGTGCGGCCGCGATAGCTGATGGGGACCTCATACAGGGCCACGCGACGCTGGGAAAGCTTGACGGTGATCTCCGGGTCGAAGCCGAAGCGGTTTGAGCGCAGCGGCATCGAACGCACCAGCGACAGGCGGAAGGCCTTGTAACCGGTTTCCATGTCGGTGAGATTCAAATCGGCGACGGCGTTGCCCACGGTGGTCAGGAAGCGGTTGGCGAGCGAATGCCAGAAGTACATCACGCGGCGCTCGCCGTAGCTGGCGAATCGCGAGCCGAAGACGGCGTCGGCGTGGCCCTCCAGCAGCGGAGAGAGCACGCGTGGCAAATCGAGCGGATTGTATTCGAGGTCGCTATCCTGGACCACGGCGAATTCTCCCGAAGCGCGTTCGATCGCGGTGCGGATGGCCGCGCCCTTGCCGCGGTTGCGGGGATGGCGAAGAATCTGAATCACGCCGGGGTGCTGTCGCGCCAAGTCGTCCAGGATGCCCGCGGACTCATCGGTGGAACCGTCGTCGACGGCAACGATCTCGATGGGGACGTCCTGCCACAGCGGCACCGCCAGCAGGCGTGCGAACAGCGCCGGCAGGTACTCGGCCTCGTTGTAAACCGGAACGAGGATCGAAACTCGGGGATTCGGCAGTGCCAAACGAAGATGGTAATACGGCGCGGCCGCCCGCGGGGCACGGCTCGCCAGGCCGACGGAAGCGACCCGGCCCCGTTGCACGAGTAAACGGTGACTGGTGGCTCTAAATAGCTATCGCCAAGCCATTGACTTCCTGCCCAATCGCGTCACACTGTAATTAAGCGAGGTGAACGATGAAACCGATTCGGATGGCACTCATGGCTGGCGCACTGCTGGCTCTCACCGCGAGTTCCTGCTTGGCGCAATACGTTGTTTCTGCCAAGTCCGGCACGGTCAATTTCACTGAAGGCCAGGTGCAGTTGGATGGGCAGCCCGTGCAATCGTCGGTAACCCATTACGCGGTCATCAAGGAAGGCAGCGTGCTGCGAACCGCGGACGGGCGCGCCGAGGTGTTGCTCACACCGGGCGTGACGCTTCGCCTGGGCGACCATGCGAGCCTCAAAATGATCACCAACCGGCTGATCGATACGCGCCTGGAGCTGCTGGGCGGCTCGGCAGTTGTCGAGGCCGGTCTGGTGGACAAGGACACCAGCGTCACGGTGGTTGTTGGCAACGCCGCTGTGTCGCTGCCCAAGGCCGGCATCTACCGGTTCAATTTCGACCCGGCGCAAGTGAAGGTGTTCAAGGGCGAAGCCGCGGTACTGGCGGGAATGGAAACCACGCTGGTGGGCGCGGGTAGAATGTGTGCCCTCGGCGGGACCACGGCAGCCGTGGAGAAGTTCAGCACGGAGGACACCGATGCGCTCGATCATTGGAGCCACCGCCGTGGCGAACTCATGTCGATGGCCAATACGGCTAGCGCCAATGCTTACAATTCGGCCGGCGGTTTGTATGGGGGCTATTACGCGGGGATGGGAACGCCGATGACCGGCTGCTCGAATTACGGCAATATGATGATGCCTGGGTTCGGCTACGGCGGTTCGCTGTGGGGCTTCTTTAACCCATACGCCGGATACACGGCGCCCGCTTTCTGGTCGTACAACTGCTGGTACGGCATGTACACGTACATGCCCTTGGGGGGCGGCACGCTTTATGGTCCTTACGGCTATCCGTATGTAGGCCCGGTGCCGGTTGCGGGCTCGCCTACGGCTGGCCCCGTCGTCAAACGCCCTCCGATACACGGTCCGATAGGCGGTCCGGTGACTCTGGCGCAACGGCGTCCGCTGACGCTGGCGGTCAACGGTTTTCACGCGCCTGGATTCCGCGGCATGGGCTTTACCCACAGTTATGGCACGTCGTCTTCGGGATATCGCAGTTTTGCCAGCAGCGGACCCAGCTTCGCGGCCACGACATCAAGCTCGACCTCAGTCAGCACTCCGAGCGCTGGGTTCAGCGGAGCGGTGGCAAGCCGTGGCGGCGGAGCGTCTAGTGGTGCCGTATCGTCCGGCGGGGGCGGCGGACACCGGTAGACAAGGGTATTCTTCGGGCAAAATGGGCCGGATAAGACAGCATCTATCCGGCCCTTTTTCTTTTTTTTGAGCGACGTTTTTGAAAGAGTTACTTGACCATCGGCAGGAATGCCTCCGGCGACAGCGCGAGGGCTCCACGATTTTTCAATCGGTTAGCGGGATTTGTCGGACAGGCTTGCCAAGCCCGGTAGTGAGAGTAGTGAATTCGCAAATCAATAACACACTTATTTTCACTGAAGTTAACTTTACTTTTCGAAAGTATTTATTGAACGACGCGCCGGGGCTATACGGCCATCCGCAGCACGCGATGGCGGCGGCTGGCACGGACACCGATCAACTCGGCCACGTCGCCCAGCAGCGCCGGTAAGTTCTCCGTGTAAATGGAGACCTCTGAATCCGCCGATTGGTACCCGCCCTTGGGCTCGGTGTGCCCCGAAGTGATAAAGGCTGTGGCGGGGTGATAGTCCTTTACACGGGCGTAGGCGAGCAGGTTGCGACCAGCCGCATTGGAGCCGCCTTCGCCATCGCTCAGCACCAGGTCGTATTCTCCCTCGTCGAGCTTGGCCAACGCCTCGGCGGGCGTGGCGGCTGCGTCCACCGCATAACCGCTTGCCTGGAGAATGGTCTGTATGGTCAGCCTGGGTGCGAGATCCCCGTGCATTACCAAGATCCGCGCGAGTTCCAGCACCTGCGATTTCGGGTTATAGCCAGCCGATATCTGCATCTTTGGCCCTAAGAACTACTTTAACCGAGAATGCCCAATTTGAAGCCGGAAAATTTTGAGGGTAAACACTTTAGAAGCATATAACGCTGTCCATTCCGGCGATCAATAGTACCTTTGGTATAGGGATGATACTGGTCCCAGAGAGCAGCCGGAGGGGGCTAACAGTCTGCTCCATCGAGTTAAACGACCGATCTGAGCGTGGGCAATTCCGGCTGTCTGGCCCGAAAGCACCACCTGGATGTGGGAAGCTGTTGATTCCTAGGCGGCTACGTGCGCCGGGCTACCACCAGGGTGATGTCGTCGGCCTGCGGTGCCCCGGCGGTGAACTCCTTAAGCGCCGCGGTTACGGCCGCGACGATCTCGCACGCCGGGCGAGCGCGATTTTCGCTTAGCACGCGGATGAAGCGCTCCTCGCCGAATTCGTCGAAGTCCGGATTGTTGGCTTCGGTGACGCCGTCGCTATAGAGCACCAGAAGGTCGCCAGGATCGAGATGGGCGCTCTGTTCGCTATAGGGCGCAAGTGCGAGCACGCCGAGCACCGGGCCGCCACCTTCGAGCATTTGCGCCTCGCCGGAGGCGCGCACCAACACTGGCGGATTGTGGCCTGCGTTGGCGAACCGCAATTCGCCGGAAGCCGCATCGAGCACGCTGAAGAAGAAGGTGATGAAGCGATTGCTCGGGCAGGTGGCGCAAGTGGCCTTGTTGAGCCGCGCCATGAAATCGCCCAGGTCGCCGGGGCTTTCCGCCAGCACATGGACGCGCGCGTGGAGGGCCATCATCATCAGCGATGCCGGCATGCCTTTGCCCGATACATCGCCCAGCGCCATGCCCACGCTGGCGCCGGCATATGGGAAGAAATCGTAATAGTCGCCGCCCACGGTGCGGCAGGGCACGTTGAAGCCGGCCAGATCGACTCCGGCGATTTCGGGCGCGAGACCCGGCAGCATGCCGCCCTGAATCTCGGCGGCCTGCGAGAGGTCGCGCTGCATGATGCGCTCGGCGGCTTCCACTTCGGCGAGGCGGGCGTGCTCGATGCGAATGGCAGCCACGTTGGCCATCACGGTCAGCAGGCTGAGATCGTTCTTGGTGAACTCGCGCTGGATGAAGGGCGAATCCACGTAAATCAAGCCGATGATGCGGTCCTTGGTCTCGAGCGGCACCGCCATCATGGTGTGGACCTTTTGTTCCACGATGCTCATGCGGCCCTTGAAGGCGTCGTCGAGCTGCGCATCGCGCACCAGCACGGACGACTTTTCGCGCAGCACCCGGTCGCGAACCGCGGTGGAAATGCGGAAACCATCGCCCTTGTGGGCCTTGGCGGTGAGTTGCTCGCCTTCGAGCAGCAGCAGTACGCCGCGTTGCGCATTGACGGCCTGAATCGACAGATCCAGAATCAGCGGGAACAACTCCGCCAGCGGCCGGTTCTCCGCCAGTTCCTGGCCGGCGTGGATCAGCGCCTGCATGGCGGCCGATGGTTTGGCGCCGCCGCCGGGCTCGACCACGATGGTGCGGTTGGCATCGCCCAGGCTGGTGATCAGGGTCGAGGTGGTGGGCGAATCGGCCGCAGCGCCGTCACCGCCCTCGAACACCACCACGCCGGGCGCCGGCGCGCCTTCATCGGCGGCGAAGACGATGGAGAGGTGGCCGGCCGTAATGCGGTCGCCGGGCCGCAGGGCCAGGCGCGCCTTGAGCGGGATGCCGTTGACGAAGGTGCCGTTCTTGCTGCCCAGATCCTGCACCGTCCAATCGTCGCCGGCCGGCTCGAGTGCGAAGTGCTGCCGGGAAAGGCCGGCGTCGTCCGGGAAGCTCAATTCGACCGAACTCGATCGGCCGACCGCCATCCGGTTGCCGGTAAGCGGAAGTGTTCTCGTCTGCCCGTCGGGACCTTGAATCAGAATTGTGCGCGGCATGGGTGTGAACCATTTTACTAGACCTATAATGAAATCGGATCGAGAGGTCGAATCATGGCGAGATTCTATGAGACTGACTGGACGTGGGTGGTCCTCGCCGTGTGCTGGTTTTCGCTTTCTGCAATCGATCTCTGGCGCCGGAGGGGCGCCGGTGCCGTCTTGCTCGACCTGGGTGGCTCGCTGGATCGGTGGTTCTATTTGCTTCTTGGTGGCGCGATCGCTGCCAACGGCCTCGTCAATATCATCTACGTTCATGGCACGCGGTGGTCCTCGTGGTCCGTCGTACTCGTTGTTCTGGGCGTGGGAATCGGCGCCATCGCCTGGGGTACAAAGCGGATTCAGCTACGCGAAGCCGGGATATGGCGCGGCGGTAGACTGATTCGCTGGGACAAGATCGAAGGCTACGAGATCTCCGCGAGCCCAGCTCTCCACGTAAAGACGCAGGGTATGAGTATGAGGTATTGCTGCAATGTGCCGCCGCCACTTCGGTCTAAAGGTTGAGGACCTGCTGGCTTCCAAATGCCAGGCGCTTCAGCCAAAAGGCTGAAGGCGGCTTCCCACTGCGGATGAACGCCTCCTGCGCAGGGGCCGGCCGTAAGGACTAATCTCGGGAATGCGCCTGTGGCGAGATAGAATGAGCTTGCAATGGGGCGCCGGCGCGGCAAGAACACACGGGCAAGCTAAAGCACGCCCCACCAAACGACGCCAATGGTGGGGCAAGCTTTAGCTTGCCCGTGTCACTAGTGGATTCGTGCCCACCGCCAGCGCGAGAACTCGGGAGGGATCGATGCGAAAACTCATGGTGCTCGGAGTTGCCTTGCTGGCGAGTGGTCTGCTCTGCCTTGGCCAATCGTATTACACGGCGCGGCTCGATGATCCAAGAGCGGTCTACCTGACGCCGGATCGGTTTCCGGTTGGCGGCGACGGCGTGGCGGACGACAGCGCGGCGATCCAGGCCGCGGTGGACAAAGTCCAGGAGACCACTGGCGAGGGCATACTCTTTATCCCCGAGGGCCGCTATCGCGTCACAAGAACCATTTATGTCTGGCCGGGCGTGCGGCTGATCGGCTATGGCGAAACGCGTCCGGTGTTCGTGCTCGCCGATAACACGCCCGGCTTTCAACAGGGAATCGGGTGCATGTTTTTCTTCGTCGGTCGCAGGCTGAAAGGCCCGCCGCCCGCCTTCGGTTTGCCGGAGCCGCCGCCGGGAGCAGTGCCGCCGAATCCGCTGATCGTCGACGCGGGCAATACCACCTTCTACTCCGCGATGAGCAATATCGATTTCGAGATCGGCAGCGGCAATGCGGCGGCGGCCGGAATTCGCTTTCATGTAGCGCAGCACGGGTATCTGGCTCACATGGATTTCCGGATTGGGTCTGGCTTGGCGGGCGTGCAGGATGCGGGCAATGAGGTGGAAGACCTGCATTTTCACGGTGGCCGGTATGGCATCCTGACGCGCAAGACGTCGGCGGCATGGCAGTTTACGGTGATCGACTCGACTTTCGATGGCCAGCGCGAGGCGGCGATCCGCGAGAACGAGGCGGGGCTGACGCTGGTCCACGACGATTTTCGCAACGTGCCCACTGCAATTGCGATCGATCCGCATTACTCCGACGAGCTGTGGATCAAGGACGCGCGATTCGAGAACATAAGCGGCCCGGCCATTCTGATCGGCAATGAAAACAACCGGATGACGGAGATCAATCTGGAGAACATTCTGTGCCGCAAAGTACCTGTCTTTGCGAGATTTCGAGAGAGCGGCAGGCAACTCACCGGAGCCGGCGAGGCATACGAAGTGAAAGTCCTTTCGCATGGACTGACGCTGCCGGCGCCAGGCGCCGTGGGCGAGATCGAGACCAGATACGATGCCGTGGCGCTGAAGACTCTGCCGCCAGACGCACCGAACGCGATTCGTGGATTGCCGCCGATGGCCGAATGGGTGAATCTGCGCGCGCTTGGGGCGAAGGGCGATGGCGCAACCGATGAGACGGCTCTGATTCAGAAGGCCATCGATGAGCACCGCGCGATCTACATTCCGACCGGTCATTACATCGTCAGCGACACCCTGAGACTGCGTCCGGATAGCGTGCTGATCGGCCTTCATCCGAACCAAACCCAGCTCGACATTCTCGATTCGACGCCGGGATTTCAAGGACCGGGCTCGGCCAAGGCGCTGCTGGAGGCTCCGCGTGGAGGCGACAACATCGTGACCGGAATCGGCATTTCGACCGGCGGTATTAACAGCCGCGCCGTGGGAGCGCTGTGGATGGCGGGCGGGAATTCGTTAATCGACGACGTGCGCTTTCTGGGAGGCCACGGAACCATCGGGCCCGCCGGCGAACGGTCGAACCCGTATGCCGCCAATCTGTTCTCAGATCCGGATCCGCACCGGCGGTGGGACGGGCAGTATCCCAGCCTGTGGATCACACACGGCGGGGGAGGCACCTTCGCCAATATCTGGACGCCCGATACCTTTGCGCAGGCGGGCCTGTATATCTCCGATACGGCCACGCCAGGTCACATCTACGAGCTATCCGCGGAGCACCATGTTCGCACGGAAGTGAAGCTGGACCATGTTGCGAACTGGGAGATATACGCATTGCAAACCGAGGGAGAGCGGGAGGAAAGCGCGTCGGCGATTTCGCTCGAGATCGACCACTCGAAGAACATTACCATCGCGAACTATCACGGATACCGCGTGGTGCGCAGCTATCACCCGGTTCCGCATGCGGTTCACCTGTATGAATCGAACGACATACGGTTCCGCAATGTCCATGTGGATCACAACAGCGCAATGACGAAATGCGACGAATTCGGCTGCCGCCAGCACACCCGGTCGGGCAAGGTCTCGTTCGAGAATTGCATTGTGGATCGGACGCACGGCGCGGAAGTGCGCGACCGGGAGTTCGCATGGCTGGATGTTCCGGGCAGTCCCGCGCCCGCCACGCCACGCGGGCCATCCCCCGTGCTCGGATCCGGAGCCGCGGTGGAGAAGCTGTGGAGTGGCTTCTACAACATCTCCGGCGCGGCCGTGGACGCGAGCGGCGAACTGTATTTCGTGGATGCACACCAGCAGCGGATCTATCGGTGGTCGCCGGAGAAAAGGGATCTCGCGGTGGTTCGCGAAAATCCACTCGATCCGGTGAACCTGGCGTTCGATCAGGCAGGCGATCTCATCGTGGTATCTTCCGGCGGAAAGGGCTTGACTGTCTATTCGCTCCGTCCCGACGGGCCGGAGGACCAGATCAAGATTCTTGCTCCAGAGCGATCCGTAGAGCGTCCGGCCGCGGCGGCGATCCTGCCGGTGAGTTACTTCGTGAATGGAGATTTCACTAACACGCTTTCGACCGGCACTTATGAATACACTACTTTGGAGCAGCTCTTCAGTAAGGTGGTGACCTCGCGGATGCCTTACCAGTACGTCTCTCCGGATGGCACGGTTTTCATCCCGGCCGACGATGCCTTCGTTCAGGGACCGGCATACTTTGGGTATAAGTTCGGTTACATTTTGCAAGCGTTCGGCCTGGTGAAGGCGGTTCCCGGGAAGCCGTTCTATGTCACGAACGAATCGGAACAGAGGACCTACAGTGCCAGCATGAATGCGGATGGGACGCTTTCCGGCCTCAAGCTCTTTGCCGAGCAAGGTGGAGAAAGCCTCGCCCAGGATAGCGCTGGAAACGTCTATCTTGCCGCCGGACAGGTCTTCGTATACGACGCTGCGGGGAAGCCGATCGATAGGATCGCGGTGCCGGAGCGCCCGCTCGACATCGTCTTCGGCGGGAAGGATCGCCGCACGCTATTTATCCTCACGCAATCGTCACTGTATGCCGTGCGCACGAAGTTTGGCGGGCTGTAGAGCGACGGCAGGCCGGCGCGCCAGAGAACAGAGGACCGACCAATCCGAGGCCAAGCGGCGAGCGCGATGATCGACGGCCAAGGTACCCAACCACTAGTACTTTCCATTCGAGCGGGCTGCACATATGCGCCGAAATCGACGTTATCCGGAGGCATCCTGTGATATATTTGGCTGCGTCCGGCAAACCAAGAGGGACATCCGGGATTGAATCGTCATCGGACGCGGGGGGATACATTCCGCGCGCAAGAGGCGGCTCCGGGTGATGGGCCAGCCGGTAACTTAGGAGAAAAACTAGGATGCGAAAGACGCGTTTGCTTCGCGGCGGCCTTATTGCCGCAGCGTGTGTAATGACGATACTGTCGGTTCCAGCACCGGCACAACAGCAACAGGGGAACATACGGTCGATCCTGTTTGTCAAAGTCAAGCCGGATAGGGTTGGCGATTGGAAGGCCGCGGTTAAGGATTACGCCGCGCTGATGAAGAAAGTGGGCGTGGAGCAGGGGTTCACGGTCTGGAACGCGCAGAGCGGGCCCGATGAGTACGCTGTCGTGTGGTATTCGTCGAAGTGGAAGGAATTGGACCAGGACGAGGACCCGAAAACCAAGCCGGTGGCTGGGGACCTCGCGCACGTGTTTGCCCGGCTGGACGGCGCCACCGCGAGCATGGAGAGCTGGGTAGATGAGATTCAGCCGGACCTGCTCATCAGGAGCCAGGAACTTCCCAAGATGGTGCGTACGGGAAGGATTCGTGTGAGGATCGGCAAGACCGACGACGTGCTGGCGGTCTTCAAGAGCGACACCTTTCCAGCCATGAAGAAGGCGGGGGTCAGCGCCTATGGAGTGGCGATCGCCCGCTATGGTACGCCCAACAACGAGGTCCACACCTACTCGGCCTTTAACGGGTGGGCCGATTTGGACGAGCCCTATGGCGTCCGGAAGGCAATGAGCGCCGACGAGTACAAAGCGTACCTCGCAAAAATGCAACCGCTTATCGAAAGCGTCGAATGGACGATGTGGCGCTTCGAGCCGGACCTGAGCTATGTTCCGGAGCCCAAGCATTAGACAACTGATGCAGCAGTAAGTTTGCGGCGAGCCGGTGAATGGCTCGCCGCACTCGTTTCAAGCCAGCGCGATGCGGAACACCCCATACACGGCAAACGCCGCGATGCCGTAGCCCCAGAGGCGCGGCCGCCATGGGGTGTTCCAAAAGAGAGAGAGCAGCAGGATCAGCCCCAGCGGGCTGAGGGCATTGAAGTGGATCGCCTGGCTCCAGTGCCCCTTGGCGAGCGCACAGAGCCCGCGCGTTAGGCCGCACAGTGGGCATGGCTTTCCAGTGAGCCAGTAGAAAGGGCAGGCGCGAAACGCCGGCTCCGCGGCGGGCGAGGCCCACCACAGCAGCGCCAACAGCAAGCCCGCACCGGCCAGCCGCACGGCGGGCGATGTGCCCAACCAACTAGAGCGCGTCGATGGTCCGCTGGTCGAATCCGACAATTTCTTTGTACGCTACCGTGATGGCCGCGATCGTCAGGGGGAACGTCACCAGCAACCCGACCACGCAGCACAGCAAGCCGAGCATGTTGACCAGGAACGCCAGGATCAGGAACATGGTGAAGCCGAAGTAGTCCAGCTTCACCACGGCGTGGCTAGCCTGCATCGCCGGCCAGAAATCCATCCGCTTATCCACGATGAAGAGGTAAGTGAACTTCAGCGCGGCCGCTACCACCAGGCCGGGGATGATGCAGAAAACCGTCCCGATCATCGTGAAGACGCCAATCAGCAACATCGCCACCAGGGTCGGGATGAAAAAGTTGAAGCCCTTGAAGAGATCCCCGAAGTCGGCACGGCGGCCGGCCATCTTCTTTATGGTGTAGATGTGGAAGCCGGCGATGAGCGCGCCTTGAATCAGCGGCACGCCGCTGAGCAGGAAGAAAATCAGCGTAGCCAGAACGTAGGCGCCCATGTCCGCCTTAACCAGAGCCCAGCCCTCTCCGATCCATCGGCCGGCGCTCACTTGGACGCTGGTGGGTGGCGTCCATGCCGGTGGCGGAACGGCGCCCGAAGCGGCGGGAGGCCCCGCGAACGATTTACCACAGTTGGAACAGAACGGCTGGTCGGCGTTAATTTGGGAACCGCAGCGATCGCAAAACATGAATATGCTCCGTATTCAAGGATACATGATACGGACCGCGCCGCAACCGCATTCCGCGATGCGCCGGCGGCTACCGGTTATCCGGTGCCCGCCAGTATCCGGGGCGGACCTGGATGCGCTTGGCCTGCGGCGAACTCACATAGACCGAGATCTGATGGAAACCGGCCTCCAACTTGTTGTTGGGGTTGTAGCTCAGCAGGTACTCGCTGTGCAACTGCTCGCCGATGCGCTGGATGGCGTCCTCCAGCCCGTTGTGCCGGTAAAAGCTGAACTGCGTGCCCCCGGTTCCGTTGGTGAAGATCTCCACCGGGTTGCGTTTGAAGATGGCCTTGGCGTCTCGATAGATTTCGATCAGGAGGGGCACGAACTGTGCGCTGTCGCCCTGTGTGCCGTAGGCCTGCATCACGGTGTTGGGTGTGGCGGGCACGCCCGATGGCAGCGGGTACATGGCGGGCGGCAGCGGGTCCGGCCGCGGAATCTCCTGCGGCGCGGTCAGTTTCTCGACGATGCGCGACATATCCACCGCGTAGAACGCGATGTTGTACAACTGCATGGTGATCAGCGTTTCGCGGCCGCGGGCTTCACTGCCGACGTCGCGCGTCTCGCCGATCAGCAGGATGATGCGCCGGCGATTCTGCGGGCGGCTACGCAACATGCGGATCGCCTGCTCGGTGGCGTCGATCATGTGGTTGGCGCTGCTGCCGGGCTGAATCTTCCGCACCGCCATCGTGATCTTATCGGGGTCGGAAGTGAACTCCTGCAGGGTGCGGATGCGATGATCGAAGGCAATCACGGCGGCTTCGCCCTGCGAACCCAGAATCAGCGGCTCGATCATGTTGCCGATCTTATTAATACTCGGCAGCATTTTTTCCACGGCGGAATTGGCCTGCACCAGGATCACCAGGGAGATCGGCTGGTAGGCCACATCCACGTGGATATTCTGTTCCTTATTGTTGTCGATGAGGTGGAACTGGTTGGGCTGCAGGCCATTGACGAAATTGCCGTCGCGGTCGTAAACCAGCACCGGCGCCAGCACGTTTTGCACCTCGGTAGTGAAGCTGGGCGTGGGTGGTTCTTCCTTGTCCGGTGGCGAAGTCTGTTCGGGATCCTGCGCGAGCAGCATGCCGGCGAGCAACATCATAATCGACAGTCGAAACATGTTATTCCTGGGCGGCGGTATGGGCGGTTCGGCCCCCGAGCAACTCCAGCACGTGAGGCACCAACTCTACGATAGCATTCAGGCTCTCGACCGCGCCTTTGGGCGAACCGGGGAGGGTGACGATCAGCACGCGCCCGCGCGTTCCGGCCAGCGAGCGCGAGAGCGAGGCGAGCGGTGTGGATTCGCGCCCGCGTGCACGCATCAGCTCGCCGAAGCCCGGTATTTCGCGGTCCAAAACCGCCCGTGCAGCCTCGGGCGTGACGTCGCGCGCGGCGATGCCTGTGCCGCCTGTGGTGAAGATAGCCTCGACGGAGCCGGCGTCGGCCAATGCCGCCAGGCGGGCGCTGATGGCGGTCCGCTCGTCGGGGAGCACTTCGGCGACTGAGACTTGCCAGCCCAGCTGTTCCAGCCGTTCACGCACGGCGGGGCCGGAGCGGTCGGCGCGCGTGCCGGCGCTTGAGGAATCGCTGATGGTGAGGACGGCCGCGCGAATCATGCGTTTGCCTTGCGGCGGCCTTCCGGTTTGCGGTGAAACGGTCCGCTCTTGCCGCCGGTCTTTTCGAGTAGATAGATTTCGCCGATCTCGATGGACTTGTCGAGCGCCTTGGTCATATCGTAAACCGTGAGTGCGGCTACGGTGGCCGCCGTGAGCGCTTCCATTTCCACGCCGGTCGGCCCGGTGGTTGCGGCGCTGGCCTCGATGCGGATGCCGCGCTTTTCGATACGCACTTCCACGTCGGCGTGGTCGAGCGGCAGCGGATGGCACAGCGGGATCAACTCCGCGGTGCGCTTGGCGGCGGCGATGCCGGCGATGCGTGCAATCTCGAGCGGATTGCCTTTTGGGTTATGCGGCAGCTTGCGAAGCACCGCCGCGCCGATCCGCACGAATGCGTGTGCGCGCGCGGTGCGGCGCGTGGCGGGCTTGCCGCTCACATCCACCATCCGCGCGGCGCCCGCCGAATCGTAATGCGAAAGCTTCTTCATAAGAACCCGATCGGTTACCACTGTACAACCGCTCCCTCCGGTCGCGGCTCCGGGCGGGCAGTCGAGCCGGGGGAGCGTTCGCGGCGGAGCGAACCTATTATTTCACGGCCGGTGATCGGGACGCGATTGTCACTCGTCGTCGTAGATTCGAATGCCCGCCCGGAGCCGCGACCAAAGGGAGCGGTTGCCGGTGAGCGAGTGAACTGTTCCATGTACTCAGTTCGCGATTCTCACTTGAGTAACACGCGAATCATCTCGCCCGCCGCGTAAACGGCACGATTGGGATCGGCCACCAGAAACGCGTTGGCGCGCGTGAGTGCCGGGATATCGCCCGAGCCGTGCCACGCGACCGGCGTAACTTCGGCGCCATCGGCAGTGAGCAGCGCCGGAAGAAAGCGCGTCAGTCCGGGCCGATGACGAAACTCGCGCGTGAGACGCGCCCAGGGCATCGCCAGCGGTGTCTCCGTCTGGCCTCCCAGCAGCTCCAACGCGGCGCGCGCGAAAACTTCGAACGTAACCATGGTGGATGCGGGATTACCCGGAAGGCCGAAAAAGAACGTGGCGCACGCGCGCCCAAACACCAGCGGCTGGCCGGGTTGCATGAGCACGCGGTCGAAATAGAATTCGGCGCCGAAGCCGGCGAGCACTTCCTCGACCACGTCGTACCTGCCCGCCGAGACGCCGCCCGAAATCAGCAGCAGGTCGGCCTCGAAGCCGTGGCTCAGCGCCTGGCGCGTGTGCTCCACCGTGTCGCGCGCCAGCGGCAGAATCACCGGCGCCCCGCCCG
>Ga0074045_10001537_pt1 | contig 22181 bp, 17 predicted proteins | sample BogForMeECP23OM2_FD_94442 | JGI IMG/M metagenome (GOLD analysis project Ga0074045, IMG submission 94442) | Bog forest soil microbial communities from Calvert Island, British Columbia, Canada - Bog Forest MetaG ECP23OM2 | ecosystem: Environmental > Terrestrial > Soil > Wetlands ... | reverse complement strand
TGAGTTCGCGCTCGGCCTCGTCGGCTCGGCGCTCGGACTGGCTGGACTCTTCCGCGATGTTATGCAGTTCGTCGAGAGAGATGGGACCGCTCAGCGGGGCGTGAGTTTCGCGATGGGCCTCGCGGTCCCGGCGCTTCGACCACGGAGTTGCGTCGGAGTCTCGGCGGGGCTCATCGTCTCCTGCGTTACTGTGAGGCGGAGACAAAATTCCGACCGGCACATCTCCATCGCGCTTCTCCGGTGAATCACGTAGCACTTCCTTCAAAATGCGATGAACGATCAGATCAGGATAGCGGCGTATGGGCGACGTGAAGTGGGTATAGCTCGTCGCAGCCAGGGCGAAGTGGCCGAGATTTTCTTCGGAGTAGCGCGCCTGCTTCAGCGAGCGCAGCATCAGGTAGCTCACGATGCGCTCTTCGGGTTTGCCTGCGATTTTCGCCGCCAGCTTCTGGTACATGCGGGGCGTGATGTGAACATCCTTGGGAACTTCGATGGTGCGGGCCTGCTTCCCCGTGCCACGGGCGGCTCGGCGATCACTCTTGAACTGCACGCGGTGAACCGGCAGCGCTCCGACCCCGAGAGAATAGCCAAAGGTCGCAGCGATGGTTTCGAAGTCGTAAACCCGCTTGGCGTCCGGCTTTTCGTGAATGCGATACAACGAGGCGATGCGTTTTGACTCAAGGTAATGCGCGACGCACTCGTTCGCCGACAGCATGAATTCCTCAATCAGACGATGCGCAATGTTGCGCTCGGAGCGCGTGATGCTCTTCATCAAACCGAATTCGTCGAACTCGATGACCGGCTCGGGCAAGTCGAAGTCGATCGAGCCGCGGCGCTGACGCTTGCGGTTGAGGATCAGCGCGAGGTCGCGCATGAGTTCGAAGGTCGGCGCCAGGGCCGAGTATCGCTGGCGCATCGCCGGATCGCCTTCGAGAACCGCATTAACGGCCGTGTAGGTCATTCGCTCAGCGGAGCGGATCACGCCTTCGCTCAGCTCGCAGCCGATAATTTCGCCTCGGGGATCGATTTGCATCACGCAGGAAAGCACCAGCCGGTCGAGATGCGGGCGCAGACTGCAAATATCGGTGGATAATTCGAGCGGCAGCATAGGAACGGCGCGGTCGGGAAAATAAACGCTGGTGCCCCGCAGGTGCGCTTCCTGATCCAGAGCGGAGTCCGGCGTGACATATTGCGCGACGTCGGCAATGTGAACCTGCAATTCGAAATTGCCGTTCAGGAGATGGCGCACGGTGACTGCGTCATCGAAGTCGCGTGCGGTTTCGCCGTCGATCGTAACGATGGGTAAAGTGCGAAAGTCGCGCCGGAGCCGCAGTTCTTCCGCTGGAATAACGGGTGACACATTTTGCGCCTCCTCGAGTGCCGCTGCGGGAAAGTGGTGCGGCAGGTGAAACTTTCTTATTGTGATTTCCACGTCGACGCCGAAGTCGTCTTGCCGGCCGAGGATTTCCGTCACCCGGCCTCGTGGATTTTGCGTGGGCGTGGGCCAGTCGGTGATTTCGACGTCGACCACCACGTTTTCGAGATCGTCCCATTGCGAGTGGCGGGCGGCCTCCTCGCCTAGCACGCGGTCTACGGATTCTCGCAGCGCCTGCGTCCCGCCGGCTTTTGCCGCCGCCGCCGCTGACGTCGGCGCTACGGCATGCCGCTTTGCTTGGTTTGACTCCGGACGCTCCGCCCCTGCCGGGATCACGATTTCTTGCGTGATCTTGGTGTCGATGGGCTTCACATAATTGTGCCGGCTGCCGTAGTGAAAGATTCCAACTACCGTGGGATGGCTGCGCACCACCGAGCGCACGATGCGGCCTTCGGCCCGTCCATCGGGGCGAGTAGCGACAACGTCAAGCAGCACCCGATCGCCGTGCATGGCGTTGCCGATGGCGTGGGGCGCGATGAAAATGTCGCCCGTAAGACGTGACTTCATCGCCGGGCTCAGCGAACTGACGTCGGGGATCACGAAGCCGAAGCCATCGCGGTGCATGGTGAGGCGTCCCGCGACCAAATTCTTCTCGGCTGCAGCGGAGGGAAGAGCGTATCGATCGGAATCGACCTGAATAATTTCGCCCTGCTTCGCGAGCCTCTGCAAGCGGCCGTTGAGATCGGCGCGGGCTTCTCCGTGCAAGCCGAGTTCGCGCACCAACTGCTTGAATCCCGCAGAGCGCTTGGGTTGCCGCGCGATGTGTTTCAGGATGGTCGAGTCGGAAAGCATGGAAACGGTCGCTGGTCGTCAGTTGATAGTCGTTGGCGAAGACTTATTGGCTATCAATCTTAGCTCAGGGAGAAGCGAATCGGGTTGGCCAACGGCGAACGACTAGCGACCAACGACGGTATTCTCACCACGTGTCTCCACCGCCGCGAGGTGGCCAGGCGCCGAGCATCCGGCGGATCATCGCGATCTGGCCAGCGTGGTAGCTGTTGTGAACCACCATCTGCCACAGAACCGCCTCGAGGGTTCCGGCAAGTTTCGTATCTCCGGCATGAGCGCTCTCGATCTGCCGCTGCATTTCTTCCGAAGAAGATTTCGCCAGCGCGGTGTAATCATCCAGCAGGCCGGCAAAGCGTTTTCGGAGTTGATCCCAATCCTCAGCATCGGTGGGAGAGGGCGTTGGTGGGAAGCTTTCCGCGTTATGCTCGGGATATGCCGGCCGCTGGCCACGGATGCGGCGCAGTTCAAAGTCCATCCAGTAATTCATGTGGAAGACGAGTTGGGCGATGGAATACGGAAACCCGGCGAGCTGTCGTCCGGCCAATTCGAACGAAAGATCTTCCACGCAGGCGAGCGGGTCGACTTGCGAGCCCTTGCCGTGGAGTAATTCGCTGAGTGCGCGCGACGACATTGGAAACAGTTATCCTAGGACGAACATCCTCCCGGCGTCATGCCGGTCTAAGCAAGGTTTGTGCGTCTTTGTCTGATCTCCGCCGCAGAGACGCAACATGCAGAAGCCAGGATCCCTCGCTTTGCGCGGGATGACATCGCAGCACGAGGAGTTGCGTATGGGTTAGAGTTTTGCGAAGTATTTCTCTTCCAGAATCCGGCGATGATGCAGTTCATGTCCGGCGATGATGTAAGCGAGAGCGCGCACCGTGACTTCATTCTTGTTCGCGATCCCGCGGCGCAACCATGCCGCTTCGTCGAAATTGCGCAACAGCGAAATCGTGGCGCGGCGCACCGCGATGAACTCTTCTACCAGGTCGCTCAGCGGCCGCTGCGCGAAGCCGCCGTTGCGCACGTAGTCATCCTGCTCGAAGCCTTCGAGGGGCGTGGCATCGGCGCGGGCAATGCGCAGGGCGCGGTAGGCGAAGATGCGCTCCGTATCGCAGATGTGGCCGAGTACTTCTTTGGCGCTCCATTTTTCCGGCGCGTAGCGGAAGTCGCCTTCTTCATCGTCGCGGCAGGAGATTAAAAGCAACATTTGGCGGCGTTGCTGGTCGAGCGTGCTGAGGATGTCCTCGCCCTCGATCTGAGAAATGTAGCGAGCGTAGTAAGACGCGTATTCGCCTGGCTCGGGCCGGGCAACCACGAAAATTGGAGAAGCTATCACGGCTGACTCTGACATGTTTTGCTCCTGAGCGGCTGGACTCATAATTAGACGGGTCAGCGATCAAAACAGCATACTCTAAATCGCCTGTGAAACTGTGGCAGGCCGGCAGATTTTCGGGAATCTTTACACAGTGGATGGCTCAAGAAGGTGCAAAGTCGGCGGGCTGAGGAGGTCGAGGCCCTATCCTGCCCGACAGCTTCGGAGGCGTACCAAGTTAGGAACGGCATTGAAAATAAAGGCTTTTCCACAGCGCTCAAATTGAGACAGGGGAGTACAATTTGGTTTGGTCACGGAAGTGCGGCTCGTGATCCCTAATCCCAACAAGGAAAGGAACTGTGTAACCCATGTGGAAGCCGACGAATCAGCCTACGACGACCCCGGGCCGGCCAGCCGAGCCGGAGCGTCCAACTTCATCTATTCCGAGTTCGCCTGCCATGATGACGAGTGAGCCCGCCGCAGCACCCCGTCCGGTGACTGCCGCCACCACAACCACCGCGGACCAGGCGACCATCGGCAAATCGCTGGTGATTAAAGGCGAGGTGACAGGTTCGGAGTCACTGTATATTGATGGTCGCGTCGAAGGGTCCATCAGTCTGGCCGGAAACCGCGTAACCATTGGGCGCAACGGCGTAGTCGCCGCCAACATCAACGCCCGCGAAATCGTGGTGCTGGGCAAAGTGCGCGGCAACCTGACCGCCAGCGACCGCGTAGACATTCGCAGCGACGGCTCACTCACCGGCGACGTAGTGGCGGCCCGCATCTCGATTGAAGACGGCGCTTACTTCAAGGGCGGAATCGACATCCGCAAAGGCGGCCAGCCCACGCAGCAGAAGCCCAACGGCAAGGATGAAAGCGCTCCCATACCGGAGCCCGCGGCAATCGGCGCGCGCGCGTAGGTCTTAGGGTCGAGACTTGTCAGGATTAGCGGCGGCGTTCGCAGTAAATGCGAATGTCCGCCGTTTTGTTTTTTCTCAGGGTGCCTTCGGTCTGCGAATTCCTCATTCAATCCGCAACTGCTTTTCCAATTGCCGCCAAGGAATCGCGCAGGAATCGCTTCTGCAGCAACGCTGCTAACGGATACCCTGCTTTCGCCAGAATGCTGGCCGGTCGAGAGAAAGAAAGGATCTCGAAACCAACTACGTTCGATGGCCGATGCCAGTCCACGCAGAAGCGCTCCTCGCCTTGCTCCGCGTGTTCGAAGAGAGTGCCATAGGCAAATCCAAAACGCCGGACCGGCCCATCTTCATCGACCCGGTAAACAATCCTGCAACAGTTGAGAGAGCAAAATCCAAAATGCTTGACGAGCACAGCAACACTTTCACCAGGCTGGATGGGCGTATTCGGCCAGCAGAGCTGAATTCCGGGAACTTCGAACATTTTCCATCGCAGCAGAGCATGCGCAGCCTTGGCGAAAGCGATTGCACCATGGCCGAGGTCGATGCGGCCTCGGAGCACCGCGTAACCTCGGGGTAGCTCGTCTTGAGTTGCTCCGACTTCGGGGTATGAAAACGGACTCTCTCGCTGACCGGCTAGAATTTGTCGAATTCGCGATTCGTCAGGTCTATTGAGCAGAAACATGACAAGGCCGGAACATTTCTATTCCCTTCTTTCACACCGTACCGGCAGAATATCCGTCGGGACCTCGACCGTGCTAACAGTTCTCCACTCGATGTCGAATGAGCCTCGGTAGCCGAAGAGGGGACCCCATTTACGATTGGCTACGTTGACTTCGATATGAAAGCGCTGATCCCTGTCTTCGAACCACTCGCACACGTCGGCAACACCCGAGAAGAGCAGAGGAAAACTGAAATCGATCCAGCCCTCATAGAAGCGCTGCTCTCCCGACTTGAGGCGCAGCCCGCCTCGCTCATCCACCGACAATTCAATATCAACCGCGAGATGCTGGTGGGTGCCCAGGTAGTCGACAATTCGGCCGCGTTGCTGGCTAAAGATCATGTAAGCATCGAAGCGCCTCGGCTTGCGAGTGGCGAAATTGCGGATCCAGGTCACAGTCTCTCGCCCATACTCGTCGACGTAAGCATAATTTCTGATGGTGAATGGCACCGACCGTCCCCGCTCCGGAAACATGATGCGGCGCGCACTTCCGAGGTAAAGGAAAGGTAGCGTGTACGCCTTCCCGTGCCAAAGTTCGTCCATCGTCCCGGTCCCAACGCAAGCGAGGTTATCGCGGCTGCTGAATCCGAACCTCTTCTGGATGCGAGGATGAAGAAGCTTAAACTTCTCGCCCAGCGCCTGCTCGTAGATTGAGTTCATCGTTTGGACTCCGGAGGCCTTCGCAGGCAGTTCTTTGCGGTTGGCAGGTCTGCCATCGCCAGTAATGCAGTTGCCGCCAGCGACGCTACCGCGAGATTCAAGGTCACCGGGTTGAACGCGGCGGTCAGATAGTCAGACGAATTGATGCTGACGGCAAGGGTCGCTGCACACATCGCGACCAACGTGCACCAAAGCGGCCAGCGCGAGCGCCATAAGAGAACCAGGACCACGCCAAAGCCCACTTCCAAGCATCCGAATAAAGTAACGATGCTCAACAAATGCGAACTGGATACGCCCGCGTCGGTCAGCATCTTAATTTCGTCACGGTTGTGATAAAGCAACTTCGGCACCAGTCCCTGATAGCACCAGATGAGCGCCAGCGCGAGGCGGGCGATCCCATGGATTACGGCTCGGTCGCGAGAGACTTCGGGAGCCACACCCTTTTCAATCCAGAGCCTGAGGCGATCAAAGCTCCACGCGGTCGCCCAGCCGATCAGTGGACGGAACATTATGCGGTCGATAATTCTGCCGATCGAGCCAAACCGAGTTCGGTAGTCGTATGAAGTAAGAAAGCGAATGCCGGCTTCGCGCGGAGTGTATTGCCAGTAGCCCGACCCAACTTCGATCAGCGATTTCCGATCTTTCGACCAGAATTTTAGCGCCGAGGTGCGCTGGCCAGACAGGCTGTCCCGTTCCCCGCTGCTCTCGCCCTCGCCATCGATTCGCAGCCCCGCGCCGATGCGGGTGGAGTACAAGAATTTCTGAGTTTCACCGGGCAAGCGCGGAAGGTAGTCAATCTCGGAAAAGCGTAGATCCCAACGTTGGTGCAATTCGGGTTCCTGAGTTTTTTGCCAGATCTCCTCCATGCTCCCGCGGATGAAAATCTCAACGTAAATGTTCATGCGGAGGTGTCTTTACCGCTAAAAAGTAAAGATAGACCGAGTCCGCGGCCCGGGCACAGTCTTAAGTCAGGCACGGGCAACTATGGTTGTGTCCCCGCTCCCAGAATTTCTTTGCCTTCGTTTTCCGCGACCGCTGGATAGGCGACCTTTTTGCGGCGACGCAGATCATTCGGCAGCTGCGATTTCAGGAGCCACAGGCCCAACGCAGTGGCGGCGGCCCAGGTCACAGAAATTAATCCCAACTGCAGCAGGTCGGCGATGCGGCTGCCTTGCCCTGCAACCAGCGGCGTGACGATCTTTGCCACTTCTAGACTCATTCCGCCGGCGACCACTGCCGTCAGCGCGGATTTTCCCAGTTCATCCCAGCGCAGCGTTCCGAGCGAAACCAGTTTGCGGTAATGCAATAGCCATGCCAGCGCGAGTAGATTCGCGCCGATGCCAATGTCGGAGGCGTAGGCCAGGCCCACCACGCCGTAGCGGTGAAAGAGCAGCGAGTAGACAGGCAGCGACGCGCTGGTGATTACCGTGACGGCGACCATCGGAGTGAGCGTGTCGCCGGCGGCGTAAAAGGCGCGGGCATAGAGTCCCTGGGCAGACCAGAGCGCCAGCGAGAGCGCGAACCAGAAGAAATAGACGGTCGTGGTTTGCGTGTCCGAAAGCAGAAATCTTCCGCGGCGGTAGACCAAGTCGATCAGCGGAAAGGCTGCGGCCATCATCCATCCCGTTGCAAGAAACGACGCAGCGGAGACACGGTAGACCGAATCGTTCACCGTGTCGGCGAATTCTTTCAGGCGCTTTTCGTTGAAGAGACGCGCGAAAAAAGGCAGCGAGGCTTGACCTGTGGCTTGGCCGAGAACCGCGATGGGTACGGCAAACAGCCGCTTGGCGTAATTAAGTCGGGCTATATCGCCGATGCCGCTGGCGGCGTAGTGGCGCAGAATCCAGTCGTCAGCTGTGACCAGCGAAACGCCGAGCATCAGTGGAATCGAGAGTCGCACCCACTCGCGAAAGGCAGAATTGCTCACATCGAACGACGGACGATAGCCCGTCCCGATGCGCACCGCGCCGAGCACGCTGGCGAGGAATGGTCCCGCGATGGCCCCTGCCAGCGCGCCATAAGCCAGCGCGGCAATGCCGTAGCGGCGCCCGCCGATCACTCCACCCGCGATGATCAGCACGTTGTAGATCAGCGGTCCGAAAGCTGGGAAAAGGAAAAGGCGATGCGAGAGCAGCACGGCCGAAACTACTCCACCGACGTAGAAGAAGATCTGTGCCGGCAATAGAATCCGGGTGAGGTGAACGGTGAGTTCCACTTGCTCTGGCGAGAAGCCGTGAAACATCCAGCGCACGAACTGCGGGGTGAAGATTTCCGTGACGATTGTTCCCACGATCATCACTGCCGACATCACTGTGATGACAATGGAAAAAGTCTTCTGTGCATCGGCGTCGCGCTTCTCCGCCAGAAATCTTGTATAGATGGAGATGAATGTAATCGAGGCCGCGCCCCCCGCGACGATGTAGTTGAGCCAGTCAGGAAGAGTGAAAGCCGCGACGTAGGCGTCGGTCTGCATGCCCGCGCCGAATGCGTAAGCGATGTAGGCCTCGCGCACGTAGCCGATGACACGCGAGAGCATCACGGTGCCCATCAGCAAGAGTGTGGCCGACAGCGCAGAGTGCTGATAGGAGGGACGGAAAAACCGCAAAAGTTTGCTCATGGGCTACGGATCTACGTCAAGAGATACGTCGAGTCTCCTCGCCGGACGTAGGTCATGAATTTCTTTCAAAGCCTACCAGAGGCTTGCTTCGGCAGTTGAATTTATCGCGCGAATCAGCCGCGGCTGGTTCCTCAATTGACACTGGAGCATATTTTTAGGCCGGCTCGCCAGCGAGTAAGAAGGTTGGTATTCGAGGGTAGACTACAAATGGTCGGGCTCCGCTTGCCGCGCGGCTCGAATCATTTCATACTCGGACCATGCCCGGCCGCAGCGCAGGCGCGACGTACGCACTCTACCTGGCCTTGGTGGTATTGCGGGCAACGCAGTCCCTGGCACAGTCAACTTCTTCTCCTACCGCGCAGCACGCTTCGTCCGACCAAGGTTCGAAGGAACGAGCGGCGCAGAAACTTACAATTACCGTAACCGACGAAAACGGAGTGGCCGTCCGCTCCGCTCGAGTGCTGTTGCAACCTACGCCGCCCCTGCTTCCTCTGCGCTGCGAGACGGATTTTGCCGGACACTGCGAATTCATCGCCTTGTCCGCTGAGAGCTACGAACTTCGGGTCGAGAAAGAGGGTTTCTACGCGGCGACTTTTCCCGAAGTGCAAGCAGGCCTCACTGCGAATGTCGATGTGACTCTCTCCCACCAGCAGGAGGCGCGGGAAGTGGTAAACGTGGTGGAATCCCCGCCGGCGATTGACCCGGCGCAAATCTCCGCCCGGGATGAACTCACGGGCACCGAGATCGTGGAAATTCCTTACCCGGGTCCCCGCGACTATCGCAACTCTTTGACCTTCATCCCAGGAGTTACGCCGGATGCCTTTGGCCAGCCGCACGTGGCGGGCGCCGAGACCTACCAGACGCTTCTCTTGCTGGACGGCTTCAACGTAACCCAGCCGACGAACGGCCAACTGATCGTGCAGACCAGCATTGACTCTTTCCACTCCATTGCTGTAACTCCAAGTCGCGAGCCGGCTGAGTTTGGCAAGGGATCCGGCGGTGTGCTTGCCTTGAACACGCGCATGGGCAACGATCACTACCGGTTTAGTACCACCGACTTCATTCCCTCAATTCAGACCACCAAAGGAAACTCGATCAACCAATGGACGCCCATTTACACAATGTCTGGTCCAATTCGCAAAGGGAAGATGTGGTTCATCGACACGATCGACGGCGAGTTCGATGACAACCTGGTGAAGCAACTGCCGGCCGGCGCCGATCGCGATCACGTTTGGAACTTGGACAATCTAGCTAAGGTGCAATCCAATCTGACGACTCGCAACTTCGTGACCGCCAGCTTTCTGTCGAATTACCATTACGATCCGAACGACGGGTTGTCGATTCTTCAGCCTCGGTCGAGCACCTCCACGAACGTCGAAACTGCCTACATCGGGTCGCTCAAAGACCAATACTATTTCCGCGACGGCGCTCTGCTTGAAACCGGCTTCGGTGTGGATCAGTACAGTGGCAATCTAACTCCTCACGGAGATAGTCCCTACATCGTGACGACCGTGGGAAACACCGGCAACTACTATCTCACCGAGAACACGCTGGCGCGTAGAGTGCAGGCCTTGGCGAATCTCTATCTTCCGCCGCATCAGTGGCACGGGCGCCATGACATTAAAGCCGGCACTGATCTGGATCGTTTGAATTATGCCGCGGAGTTTCTGCGGAAGCCGATTTCGTTCCTGCAGGCCAATCAACCGATGCCGGGCCAATCGCCGCAAGCGTGTCCTACGGATGCGGATGGCGTTCCGGTGGTGCCTTCGATCATTTGCGCCCGCTACTCGGTTTTCTCGGGCGGTAATTCTTCCGCAATTTACAACGATGAGGCCAGCGCCTACGTCGAGGATCGCTGGCTGCTGACCAATCGACTGCTGATCGAGCCGGGTCTGCGCTTCGATTGGGATGAAATCGTGGGCAGACCGCTGTTTTCGCCGCGCCTGGCTGGGACTTACATTCTCGACGATGAAAGCAACACGAAGCTCTCGGCGGGGATCGGAATTATTTACGACAACACCAGCCTGGGCCTGATCCATCAACCTGTAGAAGGACAGCGAGTAGATTATTTTTTCGATTCGAACGGGTGCCCGGAGGAGACGAACGGCACCTCGGTCGCGTGCACAAATCTCCCGCCGGGGACGCCGGAGCCCGCGCCCATCCCGGTGCCGACTTCATTCGTGGTCAATCGAAGCACGCTCGAAGCGCCGCGGTATTTGAATTGGAGCCTCGGCCTTGAGAAAAAACTTCCGCACGCCGTCTTCTTGAAACTGGAATTCGTGCAGAAACGCGGCGTGCATGCCTTTGCCTACAACACGCTGAACGGCGCGGTCGATGGGACCTATCTTCTGGGAAACGGACGCGATGATCGCTACTATGCCTTCACCGTCAGCTCGCGCCACCGCTTTCGTGAGTACTACGAAGTCTTCGGCGCCTACACGCGTTCCAGCGCCACGACCAACCAGATGTTCGATTTCAGTCTGGATATTCCGCTGTTGAGCCCGCAGCGTCCGGGTTCATATCCCTGGGACGTTCCGAATCGCTTCGTGGGATGGGGCATTGTGCCGTTCCTGAAGCTGCCCATCATTCACAAGCTTGACCTGGTCTACTCCGGCGAGGCGCGGACCGGCATGCCTTTCCTGGCGACCACCGATCAGGGAGAAATCGCTCCCGCCTATGCTTCAGAAACGTTCCGCCTCCCCATGTACTATTCCGTCAATCTCCAGTTCGAAAAGCGCTTTCATCTATTCAAACGCTATTGGGCTTTGCGCGGCGGCTTTGACAACGTCACCAATCACGCCAACGTTAATTTGGCGAACAGCGTCATTGATGCGACCCACCCGTCTCCGATCTTTTTCGACGGCAACGGACGCGCCTTCGACAGCCGCATCCGCTATTTGGGTAAGCAGTGACTTGCCCAGTCGTTACTTTACTCCCTGCTTTCGATTAATCTCCCGCGAAAACTCAGTCACTAAATTCAGCAGCGTACCGTATGCCGCCTGGCCTAGCAGCGCCCACCCGCCATTGACCAGCACATTCTCCGATTTTGGCTTCCATGAGCTTGCCACCAGTCCACCCGCGAAAGCTCCTCCGTATAAAGCCCACTGTGGACGCAAATTCTCCTCGCTGCGATCATAGGTCACGAAGTTTCTCAAGACCGCGTGCTTCACCCGCGGCCACCCTTTGCATTTGCACTGGTCGTAACGAACTTCATAGCCCAGTTTCGCGTTTCCCAGCGCTGCCAGGCTGTTCGCCGTAATGAATTGCCCCTCCCTCGACGCCCACCGCTCCGCGTACCCTCCGATTCCGCCCTGCCACTGCGAGGGCGCGCCGCGCGCCTGGTCGATGAGGGCGGCAAACATTCGCTTCATATAGGCTTCCGGCGTGGTCAGGGTCTCACGCAGATAGATTTCTCTACGCTGCTCCGCGGTCAGCGTAACCAGCTTGCGATTTCGACCCACATAGATTCCCGCGATCCGCGACGACTCCCAGTCACGAGCCTTCAACAGTCCGGTTGTAGCCGCGTCTTTGGTCATCGACGCCACCGCCACTACCGGGTTTCCACTCTCATCTTTTTTCGGTGTCTCTTCAGGCGTTTGCGCGCCGCCAGAGGTTTGGCCGGGACTATTCTTTTGTGCCCCCGTGTCGCTCCCCGGCTGATCTTGATCGGCCCGATTCTCGGGACTCTGGTTCTGTGCCGGCGGGCTCTGCGCCGCATCGCCCTGCCCCCAGCAGCGTCCGACACCGACCACGCCCAACGCGCACACCACAACCGTCAGGAAATAATTTCTCATGCCCCAAGCACACTCTCCGCCAGGCAGCGGCCTTTCCTCAGTGAACGCCTAAGCTCTCCCACTATCCAGCCCGATGCTAAACTCGCGATGCTAAACTCGCTTGGATGCATTCGCTCTACAACCGCGTTGCAGGCCAAAATGTAGATCGCCTCGCCGCACTGAGCGACGGTATCTTCGCTGTCTCCATGACGCTCCTGGTGCTCGACCTCCGCGTGCCCGCCGCTGCTGCCATCCACTCCGAACCCGACCTTCGCCGCGCTCTGGTTGCGCTCTCTCCCCGTCTCCTGATCTTTCTCATGAGCATCATGACCAACGGCATTTTCTGGGTCGGCCAGCAAACTCAACTCAATCACTTCGCCCGCACCGACCGCAATTTGGTCTGGATTCACATCGCTTTTCTCTGCATCATCTGCCTGACTCCATTTTCCACCGCTCTGCTGGCTGAGTTCATCCAATACCGCACCGCGCTGCTCGTCTATTGGAGCAACATTTTATTCCTCGGACTCGCCCTTTTCTGGAGTTGGAGCTACGCCACGCGCGCCCGTCTTCTTATCGAGGATCTCCCGCCCGAAATTCATCCCGCAGTAAAGCGCCGCATCCTGATCGCGCAATCTCTCTACGCTGGCGGCGCGCTGCTGTGCTTCTTCAACACTTATTACAGCATCGCTGCCATTGTCCTGGTACAACTCAACTACGCCATTGCGCCAGGATTCTGCTGGGGACTGGTTTCCCGCAACTCGCAAGATTAAGGGGTTGGTCGATTGATGGTCCAGGAGCAAAGCTCCTGCGAGGCGCGAGCTAGCTGAACAGGCGGAAGACGATGTCGACTGCGATCTTCGTCGGCCTGCCTTGTTCACATCCCTGCTTCAGGGCTGGTTCGGCTTGGTTTCAGCCAAAGCGGCCGGGAGTGGCGCCGTGACTGCTGTGCTCGAGACTACCGACGCTGCGACTGGAACGGGGGCGGTGCGGGCAAAGCCGCGTTCATCCCACTTACCGAAGATCATCTTTCCGGCGGTTGTCTGTAGCACCGAGGTGACCGAGACGTCGATGGTTTTGCCGATCATTTTTCGGGCGTTGTCCACCACCACCATGGTTCCATCATCGAGATAGGCGACGCCCTGGTTGTATTCCTTGCCTTCTTTCAGGATGAATACCTTCATAATTTCGCCGGGCAGCACGATGGGCTTCAGAGAATTAGCGAGTTCGTTGATGTTGAGTACTTCTACGCCCTGCAACTGCGCCACTTTATTCAGGTTGAAGTCGTTGGTGATGATCTTGCCTTCGTAAACCTTGGCCAGTTCGATCAGCTTAAGATCGACTTCGCGGACGGCCGGGAAGTCATCCTCCACGATCTGAATCTGCAGCGTCGCCATTTTCTGCAGGCGCTGCAGCACGTCGAGGCCGCGGCGTCCGCGATTGCGCTTCAGCGAGTCGGCCGAATCGGCGACCAGTTGGAGTTCGCGCAACACGAACTGTGGCGTGACGATGATGCCATCGAGGAAGCCGGTTTCGGCGATGTCGGCGATGCGGCCGTCGATGATCACGCTGGTGTCGAGGATCTTGTAGCTCCTTTTGCCTTGCTTCTCGCCGCCGAAAATTCCGCCCAGGGCGGCCAGGTTAAGCAGGTCGCCTTTGCTGGCGCCGACGATCAGGCCAACATACGCCATCAGCAGCATCACCAGGATTTGCAGGAAACTCTGGGTATTGCCGGGGGGCACGCTGCTGCGAATCACCAGGGCAAACAAGTAGGCGCCGGCGATGCCGAGAATGCTGCCGATGGCCGCCCCGATCAGCCGCTTCAGGCTCACCGTCCTCAGCTTCCACTCGAACAGGACGATGCCCGCGCCCACCAACGCGCCCACTCCCGCATCCTGCGGACCCGACAGACGGAAAGGCTCAATGAAATAGCAGGCTACCGAAACAACGACGATAAAAAGAAGGCGTATGACAATCAAACCCACAATAAGACCTCCCCCGGATACAGCTTCGCCCAACCGCGGCGAGATGAACCGGTGCTCTTTCCACGCCGCCCCGGGCGGGAATCGGCAGATCAGCTATGCGGGGCGCGCAAGAATTAGGGGAATGAATGTACGCCCCGTCCCGGCCCATGGAGGCTCGGCCGGGAAGACCTCAGTAAAACCAACGCCACAGAGTATATACCCGGAAGTAATTAACCGGCCAACAAACCAGGCTTGGTGATACCCGTCACCACGGACCCGTTAGAGAACTTCGACTCCTCTCTGATCTAGAGCGTCTTTCTCCGCCCCGTACAGGATGGTCCGGAATTAAGCTTCGCGGTTGCGTGGCATCTCAACTTTGCAATCCGGGCGGCTCCGGAACGATGGCTAGTCGCCGAGGCAGGTGGATTGTCTTGGAGGATGTGAATGCGAGCTTTCAGAATTCTGAATATAGCGATTCTCTCAATCTTGATCGGCGGTTCGGCCGCCCTCTATGCACAGGACGACAAGTCTCAGGAGGACAAAGCGCCGCGTCAGGAAGAACCTAAACCTCAACCGAAGCCGGACGAAACGAAACCGCAGGATGAACCTAGACCGGCGCACCCCGACGAAGCCAAGCCCGCCAAACCGGAGCCACGATCGGAAGATCGCCAGGAAGCAGGCCGGGGAGAGGCGAAGCCGGAAGAACATGCCCAGGCTGAGCATGCTCAGGGCGAACATGGCCAGCCCTCTGGGAAGGGCGGGCATATTCCCGACGACAAGTTCCGCGCCCACTTCGGCCGAAGCCACACCTTCACGGCGAAAACCGTGATTGTGGAGGGCCGGCCGCAATTTCAATACGGAGGATATAGTTTCCAACTTGTGGATGTGTGGCCTGCGGGCTGGGCTTACACGGATGACTGCTACATCGACTATATTGATGGAGAATATTTCCTCTTCGATCTGCTGCACCCGGGGGTTCGTATCGCCGTCTTCGTGGTGATGTAAGCGCGATGATATAACCGCATTACGCGCCGCCGCTTCGCCGCCGAAGGTGGTCTCTCTGAGTCGGGATTCAGTTCGGCTGGATTCAACCTCAATAGCGACCACCTTCATTTTTGCCCCGCGCACGGAGGGCTTTATGAAATAAACTTCTGGCATGAAAGCGCTAGTCATCACAAACCTATCCGGTCCGGATGCCCTCGCGATTCAAGACAACAATCCGGAACCTACGTTAAAGCCGGGACAAAAGCTGGTTCGCGTCGCGGCCGGAGGCTTGAACTTTGCCGACTTCATGACCGCGCAGGGCGGGTATCCGGGAACTCCAGCGCCTCCCCTGATTGCCGGGCGCGAATTCTCCGGCGTAGAAGAAAGCGGCGGCCGCGTCATGGGCTACACTCAGTGGGCGGCGTTCGCAGAGAAAGTGGCTGCTTATCCCAGCATGCTCTGGCCCGTCCCCGGGCACTGGACGGATGAACAAGCTGCGGCGTTCCCCGTGAATTACTTCACCGCGTATCTGGGTTACTGGCAAGCGGGCATGACTCTCCCGGCCGCTGGCGGGAGAAGCCATCGAGTTCTAATTCACGCCGTCGCCGGAGGCGTGGGCACCGCGGCGGTCCAGATCGGACGGATACTCGGTGTTGAAATGTACGGCACCTCCTCCTCCGACGAAAAGCTGGCGAGAGTAAAAGATCTTGGCTTGCAGCACGGCATCAACTACAAACGGCACGACTACGAGCAGGTGGTAAAGAACCTCACCCAGGGCGAAGGGGTGGACGCAGTCTTCGAAATGCTCGGCGGAGAGCACACCGCCAAGAGTCTGCGCTGCCTCCGCGATTTCGGACGCGTCATTCAATACGGCACTGCCACCGGTAAACCTCCGCAACTCGACGTGCGAGCGCTCTATGCAAAATCGGCGAGCCTGCAGGGACTGTGGCTGACTTATCTTTCGCAAAAGCCCGAGGTCATGGAGCCCGCGTGGAAACAGCTTTCCGAATGGATCGGCCAGCGCAAGTTGACCCCCGTCATCGGCCATGTCTTCCCGCTCGCTCGAGCCGTGGAAGCTTACAAACTGTTGCAGGAGGGGAAGAATTATGGAAAGATCGTTTTGAAGATTTGAGTCCCGTTTATTTCTTGCTGCCGCCGGGAGTTTGAAGGAGTCCAAACACCCCTACGCCGGTGGTAGTCCCGACATAGACTTTTCCGTTGATGATCACGGGAGTGATGAACTTGTTGCCGGCGCCGAATTCGTCGCGTTGATTGGGCGCCTGATCGCTGTTGTATATCTCGTGCAGGTTGATGGCATTGTAAGCGTGGAGTACGGCGTGGGCGGTGTTCTCGTTGGCCCACAGGATGCCATTTTGCGCCTGGTTGGAAGATATGCTGGGAGTGGCTCCGGGATAGGGAAACACGGTCCTGGTTTGGGCCACGGCGGGGGTTTGAAGCATCGCGGCCTTGAACTGAAGGGCCATGATGGGCTCGCCGGTAGGACCGTAATAGAGTCTGCCGTTGAAGTAGGCGGGCATGGACCACACGCCTTTGGGGAAAATGCCGGAAAGTTCCTGGTAGATATTATTGCTGGTGGAATTGAACTTCCCCATGGAGTTCCGATTGACGAGGTAGAGGTTAGTATCTTTACCGGCGCCGGCGGCAAGCTGCTGGGTGACGCCCGAGGCGTCCGTCATATTGGGCAGAAGAATGGCTCCGCCCGAGCCCAGGTCGACATCCTTATCGCTCTCGCTTACTCCGTTATACATTTCAAAGTAATCCGCCACGGCGAGGCCGCCTTTCGTGGAGAGTCTGAGAAAAGCGTTGCCGTAGTTGTCGTCGCTGGGAAAACCATTGGAATTCAAAGTTGGATCGAAGATGCCGTTGGCGTCGAGGAAGAAAATGTTCCCGGAGCTGTCGGCGGTCAGGCCGGTACCGGCTCCCCAGATCGAGCCTTGATGGCCGTTCGGGGTCACGTCGAGAACGGTCGTCTGGGCCAGAGTGTTGGTGCTGTAGCCCATGATCCAGCCGGTATAAGGCCGGACATCACAGTGCGACGTCCAAGCCATGTAGACCTGGTTTTGAACCAGGAGAAGCGCGGAACGCTCGGCATACTGGCCGGGATCGAAGATCACATAGCCGCCGGAGTTGCCATCGCCCGTCCCCGGGAATTTTGCGGTAATTTCCACAGGTCCCTTGTAGAGTTCGCTGCCCGAAGTGGCATCGAGAGCGTGGAGACGCTGATGGTAGTCTCCGGAGGAATCCTTGGACATGGCGACTAGGTAGATGACGCCGTTCGATTCTTCCGGGCGGCTGATGACGGGAGTAGCGGTGATGCCGATCTCGGGAGTGATCTGGTTACAGCCGCGATCATCGGAGGTCGTTTCACCGGAAAGCAGAGTCGTGACCTGCCACAGGAGCGTGCCACTGTCGGCGTCGAAGGAAAAGACCGAGTCGTGTTCCGTGGCGACGATGAGAAGATTGTGAGTGACACCCTGGACGGGAACCGATGAGAGATACAAAGGTTGAGCATCGACCAGGCCGTCCACCGTTACGGTAAACAACTTTCCAAACGATGTTGCATTCACATTGCTGAGGGTCAGCGTTGTCTCCCGGGCATTGAGACCAGTATGGGCGTTGTTGTAGTGGTAAGTGAGAACGTCCTGGCCGAGAGCGGAATATGTCCCGCTCACCAGAATACCCAGAATGAAGAACCCGGCTAAGATGGGGGCAGCGACGAATTTGAGCAAAGGCTTCACCAGACTCCTGGGCGCTGCAGCGGACGGGGCTGAGTACACCTGTAAGTTGTTTTGTTTCGACTTTGTGAACCGGGTGGCCAGAAGAGTTACGTCGGCTGAAGCTCTTCTGTCGAACTGATTGTGCGGGATTATCGCAAAGATTATGCAGCCCGACAATATGGTCTTTCTTCTGTACACGAGGGATTCCGAGTGATCGATTTGGGCAAGTTCCTGGTGCTGGCGGGGCTGCTGCTAATTGTGGCGGGAGTGGTCGCGATGTTGCTCGGACGAACCCACTTTCCTCTGGGACGGCTGCCCGGCGACTTCCTCTACCGGGGAAAGAATGCGACAGTCTACTTTCCGCTGGCGACTTCTCTCCTACTCAGCGTGGTGTTATCGGTGGTGCTGTATCTGCTGAGCCGGTGGCGGCGTTAGCTCTCACCCCTGGGCCGCAAAGAGATGACAGACTCGTATATAGTGATGCGTCGGCTGAAACCGCTCACAGTTGAAAAAGGACGATTCATTGAAAGCGCTCTTGTCGCCGCCCTACTCAGGCTTGCGCTATTTTGTGCTTCTGTTGGTCGCTGCATCTTTTCTAGCCAGTTCGCTCCGGGCGCAGGAAAGTTCGGCAGAACGGATTTTCTTCCATGCCAAGGTGTTCACTGGCGACCCGGAGAATCCTTATGCCGAGGCGGTAGCCATTCGCGGCGGGACGATTCTTGCTGTGGGCAGTCTCGCCGAGGTCGCGAAGTCTGCTTCGGCGCAGGCTGAGCGCATCGATCTCGAGGGCAAGACGCTGTTTCCCGGCTTCATCGACTCGCACAGCCACTCGATCGACGGCGGACTCAACCTGATTTCCGCCGATGCCAGTGAGAAGGTGCGCAAACTGGAGGAACTCCCGGCTTTTGCCGCGGAGGCGAAGAAGACGGGCCGCGGTTTGCGCGGCGACATTCTTGAGATCTTCGGCATGCCCCTCGAGTTCTGGTCGCATACCGACGTGCTCAACGCCGATTTCAGCACCGGAGCTTACGAAAAACAGAGCGTGCTTCTGCGCGGCATGGATGGGCATACTTCGTGGGCGAATCATGTCTTGTTGCAGCGGGCGGGAATCACCGCCGATTTTCTGAAAAAACTTTCTCCCGACGAGCGGAGTTATTACGGCGTCGACAAAAATATGGAGCCGAACGGCTTTCTGGTGGATGCCGGCGAAGAGAAAGTCGATGCCCTATTGCCTCAGCCCACCGATGAGCGTCTATTGGCTGCCGCGCGTGCGGCCCTGCAGTATGAGTACAGCCTGGGCATCACCGCGTGGCTCGATCCGCTGGCCAGCGATTATGTCTTGAAGGCTTACAAGATGCTGGCGGACCGGGGTGAGTTGATTTCGCAGGTCGTGGCATTTCCCCAGGTGCTGGCGAAAGATCCTGCTGCGGAACTGGCAGCGGTGCAGGCCACGCGTGAGGCTTATAAGAATGTGCCCAACCTGCACATCACGGGAGTTAAAGTGTTCGCCGATGGCGTGGTGGAATTTCCCTCGCAGACAGCCCACCTCACCAAGCCCTACAAGAACACGGGACGAAACGGTGATCTGTTATTTGATCCAAACAAATTTGCCGAGTTGTGCGTGGCCGCGGACAAGCAAGGGCTGATCGTTCACGTCCACGCGATCGGCGATGGAGCGGTGAAAGCGGCGCTGGACGGAATTGCGGCGGCGCGAGCGGCGAATGGAAATTCCGGGTTGCCTCATACTCTGACCCATGAACAGTTCGTTCGGCCTGAAGATTTCCCGCGCTTCAAAGCATTAGGAGTGGTGAGCGCCCTGCAGCTCTTCTGGGCGGAGGCGAGCCCGGATACGATCGAGATTGTGAAGCCTTACGTTGATCCTGACATCTACAAGTGGCAATATCCGGCGCGCACGATGCTCGACAACGGCGCGGTTATCTCCGGAGCGAGCGATTGGCCGGTTTCGACCGCCAACGTCTTCCGGGGAATTTATCAGGCGGAAACGCGCAAAGGATCGGAAGGTGCGCTCGATCCCTCGCAAGACATGCCGCGCCAGGCGATGTTCTTCGCCTACACGCGTAATTCGGCGCGGGCGATGAATCTTGATTCCATTGGAACCATCGCTCCGGGCAAGCGGGCGGATTTGGTTTTGCTGGACCGCGACGTGTTGACGGATTCTCCGGAGGAAATGCGCGAGACCAAGGTATTGTGGACGATGGTTGCCGGCAAGACGGTGTACCGGGCGAAGTGATGCGGAATTCCGGACCGCGGGTGCGCCGGCATGAAGTGGAGGAGAGATGATTCGGACTATTTCTTTCGCAGTGATCGCGGCATCGTTGAGTCTGTCGGTTCTCGCGCAAGCCCCAGCCGCTGAGCCGGACTGGGTTGCGGTGAGCAACAGCTATACCAGAAAGCTCCTGACCGTGCAGATGAAACATGCTCCGGAATATGGTTCGGAGGAAGGATTAACCGAATACGACACGCGGGTGTCGCAGCCAACCTTGGCCGACGAAGACCAGGAACGGCAGGAAACCGCGGCCCTGCTGGCGGAGTTGAAGAGCGCGATCCCGCAGCAGAAGGATAAGGCTGTGGCGCAGGATTTGCAGATTGTGGTTCGCAGGGTGGAACTCGGCTTCCGGCGCGATGATTATGAGCGGGCTCACGAAGTTCCTTTCATGAACGCCAGCGGCGACGTGTTTGCGGGATTGCACATCTTGCTCGATGAGCAAACGGCCTCCGAACGGCGTCCGGCCGCGGTGCTTCGCATTCGCGAGTATGCCGGGTTGGAGAGCGGCTATAAACCCCTGACCGAGATTCTGAAGCAGCGTGTGGTCGAGCAGATGGCGAAGCCGGGCGTTGTGTATCCCGCCAAGACCGAAATTGAAACGGAGATGGGGCGGAATTCGAATTACCTGGACGGCATCGCTGCTCTGCTCGAAAAATACAAACTCAAAGACTGGCAGGAGCCCTATGCCAGGCTCAAAGCGCAGCTTATCGAGTACGATGCCTGGACGCGAGCGAATGTTCTGCCCAAGGCGCGAACCGATTTTCGGCTTCCACCGGAGGACTATGCCCTGCGCTTGGAGAACTACGGCATCGATATTCCGCCGGCGCAACTGGCCGGGATGGCGCACCAGGCCTTTACCGAGATTCAGGACGAGATGAAGCCGATCGCGGCGCAGATCGCGCTCCAGCGGCATCTGCCCTCGAGCGATTATCGCGACGTGATCCATGAGTTGAAAAAGCAGCAATTGGTGGGCGACGCCATCCTGCCTTTTTACGAAAACCGTTTGAAGCAGATTGAGCACATCGTTGTAGAAAAGCAGATCGTAACCTTGCCCGATCGTCCCGCAAAGATTCGAATCGCAACCGCGGCAGAGACGGCTCAACAACCCGCGCCGCACATGCAGCCTCCGCCTTTTTTGCACAACACCGGGCAGAAGGGCGTGTTTGTGCTGCCCTTGAATATTCCCGCTGCCCCGGGAGAAAAATCCGCCGGGAAGTATGACGACTTCACCTACGATGCCGCGGCTTGGACTCTGACGGCGCACGAGGCCCGGCCTGGGCACGAGCTGCAATTCGATTCCATGCTGGAGCACGGCATTTCGCTGGCGCGGGTTCGTTACGCCTTCAACAGCACCAACGTCGAGGGCTGGGGATTGTATTCGGAATATCTGATCGAACCCTACATGCCGCCGGAGGGGCAGTTGATCTCCCTGGATCTGCGGTTACAGCGGGCGGCGCGGGCTTTTCTCGATCCCGAACTGCAGGCGGGGAAGATTCAGCCCTCCGACGCCTATCGCGTGATGGAGCAGGATGTGGTGCTGTCGCACGCTTTCGCGCAGGAAGAAGTGGAGCGTTTCACCTACCGCATGCCTGGGCAGGCGAACAGTTATTTCTACGGCTACACCAAGCTGCTCGCGCTGCGAAAAGACACCGAGGAAGCGCTAGGCGCGAAGTTTGATCAGAAGAAGTTTCATGATTTCATTCTGGCGCAAGGCCTGCTGCCCCCGGATCTGATGCGTGAGGCGGTGATGAATGGGTTTGTGCCGCAGCAACGGGCGAGCGCCAATTAGCCTCGGGGATTTCGATTCATCGGCCGCGCGGCGCAACGGGATTTGAAACAGTGCCGCCCTTGATAAAAGTAGTGGCAACCTCCGCCGTTTTGATTTCGGTGCGAATCTGGACCGCGCCACTGTTGGCCTTTCGCCGCCTTTCGGTACGTCTGCAATCTGCCCGCCTCTCGTCCCAAAGATGATTATGAGAGTGTCCTA
>Ga0074045_10001536_pt1 | contig 22184 bp, 13 predicted proteins | sample BogForMeECP23OM2_FD_94442 | JGI IMG/M metagenome (GOLD analysis project Ga0074045, IMG submission 94442) | Bog forest soil microbial communities from Calvert Island, British Columbia, Canada - Bog Forest MetaG ECP23OM2 | ecosystem: Environmental > Terrestrial > Soil > Wetlands ... | reverse complement strand
TCGCCTCCCAGCCCGGCGAGCGACCATGCGCGCGCCGTCTGCGCATTGGTCATCGTCTCCAGCGTGGTAAATGTCTTCGAAGAAATAATGAATAGCGTTTCCGAGGGATCGAGATCCAGCACCGCCTCCGCGAAATCAGTACCGTCGATGTTCGATACGAAGCGAAATGTCATCGCCCTATCGGAATAGTGCTTCAGCGCTTCATATGCCATCACCGGCCCAAGATCGGAGCCGCCGATGCCGACATTCACCACGTTACGAATACGTTTGCCGGTGTGTCCCTTCCACTCGCCGCTCCGGATTCGGTTGGCAAACTCCGCCATTCGATCGAGCACGGCATGCACCTTCGGCACTACGTTTTCGCCGTCTACCACGATGGAGGCGCCTCGCGGAGCCCGCAGGGCGACGTGCAAAACCGCGCGCTTTTCCGTCACATTGATTTTTTCGCCGCGAAACATTGCGTCGATTCGCTCCCGCACCTGGGCTTCCTCAGCCAGCCGGATCAGCAGCTTGAGGGTTTCGTCGGTAATGCGATTTTTCGAGTAGTCCAGAAAGAGGCCGACGGCCTCTACACTCAACCGCTGGCCGCGCCCCGGATCTTCCGCAAAGAGTTCCCGCAAGTGCCTTCCCTTGACCTGCTTGTAGTGAGTTTGCAGATCCTTCCATGCCTGTTTCACCGTAGGGCGTTTTGCGATTGCTTCAGCTCTGGCTGCCATATCGTCCATCCTTTCCGTCTTTTGAAACGTTTCGAGAAAATCGTGTGATTGGCCTTACCTGCTCACCTTAGAATATCGCGCGGGGTCCCCTGCGCGCACGCAAGACGCCCTGCCGCAGAGTTGACCGCGTTTTTCAGCGCCGAAAGACTTAGATGCGCCATCCTGAGAAGAGATATGCGCGACTTTGTTGAATGCGAAACCGTAGTCAGTGTCGAGCGGCTTGGCGAATGGGAGAGATCGATCCCCGACATAAAATCCGCAACCTGGGCCTCATTCCTGCATCTCTATTACTAGAGGGCTTAAAGCGATGAACGCACAATGGAGTCTCAGGTGCAGGAATATGTTGACACGTGCCGCAGAGTTCTCTAAGCGCAAGGTGGGCAAGCTCGGTTTGGCTTTCCTGTTATCGGTCGCTTTGTTTCTTGCGACTTCGCCTCAAAGCCTGCGGGCCCAAGACGCGCTACCGCCGGCGCCGCAGCCGCAGGATGCTCAGACCCCGCCGGCGCCGCAGCCGCAAGATGCTCAGACCCCACCGGCGCCGCAGCCGCAAGATGCTCAGACCCCACCGGCGGCCGCTCGAGCCCAATACACTCAACAGACTCCCGAGCAACTCCAGCAGTTGGTAGCGCCGATTGCCCTTTATCCAGATTCGCTGGTGTCGCAGATCCTCGCCGCGTCGACCTTTCCCGAGCAAGTCGTCGAGGCCGATCGATGGGTCCAGGCACACCCTGATTTGAAAGGTGAAGATCTCGGAAAAGCTGTGGACCAACAACCTTGGGACCCGAGTGTCAAGGCGCTCACTGGCTTTCCATCGGTGCTCGGAAATATGGACAAGAATTTGTCCTGGACGTCGTCTCTGGGCGACGCCTACTACAACCAGCAGTCCGATGTGATGGACGCGGTTCAGGTAATGCGCGGGCACGCGCAAGACTCCGGCAACCTGAAGACCACGACGCAGCAGACGGTAGCGACCCAGGATTCGAAGATCATTATCGAGCCCGCGGACCCCGAAGTAGTTTACGTTCCGGCCTACGATCCGTGGGTGGTTTACGGATATCCGGTGGTTGCGTGGCCGGGATGGTATCCGTATCCCGGAATCTGGTTTGACGGACCCTATCTCTCGTTCGGCTTCGGCTTCGGAATCGGTTGGTTCGGCGGCTTTGGATGGGGCTGGGGCCACTGGGGATTTGATTGGCATCACGGATACGCCGAATTCGACCACAACCGGTACTACTCCCGCAGCACAACGTTCTACAACCGAAACAACTATTACCGCGGAGGAAGTGAGCGCACTGGGGGTGAGCGCGCCGGAGGCGAGCGTGCCGGGGGCGAGCGCGCCGGAGGCGAGCGCGGAGGAGGCGAGCGCGGAGGAGGCGAGCACGCTGGATTCAACGGCGGGCGCGGTGACTCCGGCGACCATCCCGGCGCAACGGCCAAACCGTTCGATGGGAACGATCGAGCTGCTCGAGGATATGCCGAGCCCCGCGGCGAGAGTGGCATGCGCTCCGGCGCGTTTAACGGCTACAACCGCGGCGGAGAGGAGAGAAGCTACTCCTCGCGCGGCGGTGCCAGCTTCGGCGGAGGTGGATTTCACGGTGGTGGAGGCGGAGGATTTCACGGGGGCGGCGGCGGCGGAGGCCGGCGGTAATCGAAGTTTTGTAGTAAGCGCGAATCTCAGAAATGGAGAGAAGCCGTATGCGGCGGACGAATTTGAACTTGCACAGATTTCATCGGGCTCAGGTTGTTTGGCCAGATCTTTCTAAGTTAGCTGCAGTCGCTGTTCTCGTTACAGCGTGCTTTGTCCGTATTTCCTTCGCGCAACAGCCGGGCCAGAAATCATTCTCCTCGCCCGAGCAGGCAAGCGCCGCACTCATTAGCGCGATGCAGAGTAACGACGAAAAGTCACTGCTCGACATCTTTGGACGGGACGGAAGGCAAATCATTTCGTCGGGAGACGCAACCGAGGACGCTGAGAGCCGCGCCAAGTTCGTGGAGAAATATCAGGAAATGCACCGGCTGGTCAAAGAACCGGACGGAACCACAACCTTATACATCGGCGCGAAGAACTGGCCCACGCCCATCCCGCTCGTGAACAGGGGGAATTCGTGGTATTTCGACACCGACGCGGGCAAGCGGGAAATTTTGTTCAGGCGCATTGGCCGCAACGAAATGTCCACGATTCGGGTTTGCCAGGAACTCGTGGCGGCGCAAAAGGAATATTATTCCGCACAGCACAATCAGTACGCCCAGAAAATCTTCAGTGACGACGGGCAGCACAATGGCCTCTATTGGAAAGTTGCCGACGGCGAGCCCCAGAGTCCCATCGGGCCGCTGGTGGCATCGGCGGTCGCCGAAGGCTACGCCAAAGGTCAGGACGGACCTCCCACTCCTTACCGCGGTTACTACTACCATATCCTGACGCGTCAGGGGAAAAATGCTCCGGGTGGTGCTAAAGGCTATATAGCGAGTGGAAGAATGACGGAGGGTTTCGCCTTCGCGGCGTACCCGGCAGAATACCGATCGTCCGGCGTGATGACCTTCATTGTTAACCAGGACGGAGTCGTCTATCAGAAGGATCTGGGCAAGAAGACCGAAATCCTCGGCAAAGCCATGAAGGGATACAATCCCGATTCCAGTTGGCAAAAAGCCATGGAGCAGCCGGTGGAAACGGCTGATGAACAAAAAGCCAAATGAGAGCCTCTATCCGAAAAGCTGCCTTTCAAAGCAGCGCCATTACCCGACAACCTGCGGTAACGAGCTGAGCAACTTGCTCGCGCCGTTCCACAAAATCTGCAAGCCGATGCACACCAGCAGGAACGAAGAGAGCCTGATAATTACGTTCATCCCTGTCTGGCCCATCACGGAGCCAAGCCGGTCCGCGAAGCCGTAACAGAGATAGATGGTCGCCGCCACAAATGCAGAACCGATAGCCGCGGCGAGAAGCGCCAGCAAGTTGGCTCCCAGGTGGTGTGTTTCATTCGCTCCCAGGGTAATCGCAACCGAGATCGATCCGGGGCCCACCGTCAGCGGCAACGTTAGCGGATAGAAGGCATCGCTCAGAGCATCTTTGCAGTCGACCGTTCGCCGGACCGCACTCCGGTCTTTATCGTCTTTCTGGTTCAACATTGCCCAACCCGTCGAAATCAGGACCAGCCCGCCTCCAACCTGCACCACCGGAATGGAAATGCCAAAGAACGAAAGCACGTGCGAACCAACCAAGAATGAAGCGATCAACAATATGAAACTGTCGACCGCAATGTGGCGGGCAAGCACTCTCCGTGTCTGCGGCGCATAATCTCTCGTGAGCGAAAGAAAGATTGGACTGCCTCCAATCGGATCCACGATGGGGAACAGTGCGCTCACCACGAGCAGAATGCCTTTGACGGCTTGCATCATGAGGCCTTGATTGTTGCCTGCTAAGCTTGAGAGGTTATCGCGCGCACTGCGCCCGATCCAACACCCACAGATATTGCCGGACTGAAGCTGCGCTTCGAACTCCCGGTCAAATCCCGCAGCCCTCGAAAGGCGTCGGATGACAGCATGTCTTCGCGAACGCGCCAACGCCAGTTCCCGTCGGCACGGCCGGGTACGTTCATCCGAGCCTCGCCGCCCAGGTTCAGCAGATCCTGTAGCGGCGCCATCGCCAGCCCCGCCTCGGATGTCCATGCCAGGCGCATCAGTTCCGGTGCAGCCTCAGCGCTCTCGCCCGGGGCTCGCTGCAGATAACCCCACAGGTTGCGGCGCTGGTCTTCGCGCAACTCCTCGTACCATTCGCGTGTTGTAGCATTGTCATGAGTGCCGGTGTAGACGACGGTGTTGTGAACAAAGTTGCGGGGAAGATAAGGATTATCCGCATGTCCATCAAAAGCAAACTGCAGCACCCGCGTACCCGGCACGTTAAACTGGTCACGCAGGGCATGGACGTCAGGCGTAATCAGACCCAAGTCCTCCGCCAGAAACGGTAAGCGTCCCAGCTCTGCCTGCACTGCCTGGAAAAAACTGGCACCCGGACCTGGCTCCCATTGCCCGGACTGAGCCGTTGCTGCTCCTGCTGGAACGTACCACGCGGCCGCGAAACCCCGGAAATGATCCAGACGAATTACGTCTACGTGGTTGAGCAACGCCCGCAAGCGGTCGATGCACCAGCGATAGCCGGTGGAACGAAGCGCATCCCAGTTGTAAACCGGATTGCCCCAAAGCTGCCCTTGTGCACTGAAATAATCGGGAGGAACTCCGGCGACAAAACGCGGCCTGCGCCGCTCGTCCAGCAGGAAGAATTCCGGGTTCGCCCAAACGTCACTGGAATCGGGAGAAACAAAGAAGGGCAGGTCGCCAATCAAACCCACTCCTTTGGCATGGGCGTAGGCCTTGAGCTGATCGGCCTGGCGGAAAATGAGGAATTGCGCAAAGCGAGCTACATCGAGTTGATTGGCCAACTCTCGCCGCGCCTCGGCGAGCGCAGCCGGGTTGCGCTGAACCAACTCTGCCGGCCACTCGAGGTAATACGCCCCGTTGTACTTCGCTTTCAGCGCCCGGAATAAACAGTAGTCCTCCAGCCAACCTCGCTGCCTGGCGCAGAATTCATCATATTCAAACCGCAGGTCCTTATCCCGTTGCTTACCGTTTTTGAAGTTTGCCCAAGCCGTTTCGAGCAACCGCTGTTTGAATGGAATCACCGAGTCGTACTCGACAACTTCGTCGGAGAACTGAGCCTTACAATCGCCCGCCTCGAGCAGTCCCTCTGAGATGAGCCCTCCGGGGCTGATCAGCAGCGCATTGCCGGCGAACGAGGATAGCGATTGATAGGGCGAGTTCCCGTAACCGGTCGGGCCCAGCGGCAAAGCCTGCCACCACCGTTGGCCGGCGGCATGGAGACGATCAATCCATGCCAACGCCGATGACCCGAGATCGCCCACGCCATAGGGAGAAGGCAGAGACGTAACGTGCAGCAGCAAGCCGGAAGAGCGATACTCGGGCGGAAATGGCGGGACGGACGATGGCGTTCCCGACCAAACTCCGGCTTCCTCGCTCACTGCCGCGCTCCATCTTTCGACGTGGCCGTGCCCGAACCCAGCGCGTTGTTCACCATCTCCTGAGCTTCACTCACAATGGCGCTCAGATGGGCCTGGCTCTCGAAGCTCTCAGCGTATATTTTGTAGATGTTCTCTGTGCCGGAGGGCCGGGCCGCAAACCATCCGCTCGCCGCCACAACTTTCAGGCCACCTATGGGAGCGTTATTGGCTGGAGCTTTGGTCAGCTTGGCCGTAATCGGCTCGCCTGCCAGATCCGATTCCTTAATCGCATCCGAAGAAAGCTCCTGCAGCTTCGCCTTCTGCTCCGGCGTGGCGGGCGCGTCAATCCGGGTGTAGTAAGGCGTTCCGAACTCGGCCGTCAGTTCGCGATAATGCTCTCCCGGATTCTTGCCAGTGCGCGCGGTAAGTTCGGCCGCCAGCAGATCCATAATTGGCCCGTCCTTATCGGTCGTCCACACCGTGCCGTCAAGACGAAGAAAACTCGCTCCAGCGCTCTCTTCTCCGCCGAAACAGCACGAGCCGTCGACCAGGCCCGGCACAAACCACTTGAAACCCACCGGCACTTCAAGAAGCTTGTGTCCCAGCTTCTTGACGACCCGGTCGATCATGCTACTGCTCACCAGCGTTTTTCCCACCGCGACCTCCCGCCACTGCGGGCGGTGCGTAAGCAAATATCGAATGGCAACCGCAAGGTAATGGTTCGGATTCATCAACCCCGCAACCGGAGTTACGATCCCGTGCCGGTCCGCGTCGGTATCGTTGCCAAAAGCCACATCGTACTGATCTTTCAGCCCCACCAGCCGCGCCATCGCGTACGGACTCGAACAATCCATCCGAATCTTGCCATCGTGATCCACCGTCATGAACGAGAATGTCGGATCTATCGTTTTGTTCACCACGACGATGTTCAACCCGTAAATGGAGTTGATCGGTTCCCAGTAGGGCTCCGACGCCCCGCCCAGCGGGTCAACTCCCAGTTTGAGGCCGGCTCCCCGAATCGCTTCGATGTCGACGACATTCTCGAGATCGCGAACGTAAGGTAGGACAAAGTCCTCCTGGTGCGTAGTCGCGGCCTGCATGGCCTTTGCAAACGGGACGCGCTTAACCCCGGCATTCCCTGCCCGCAAGAATTCATTCGCGCGGTCCTCAACCCAGCGCGTCACGTTGGTATCGGCCGGGCCGCCGTTCGGCGGGTTGTATTTAAAGCCTCCATCCTCCGGCGGATTGTGAGAAGGCGTAACCACGATGCCGTCGGCAAGACCTTGCTTGCGTCCGCGGTTGTAAACCAGAATGGCTCGCGAAATAACCGGGGTCGGAGTCACACCATCGTCTTGCTGAATGATTGTTTCTACATCGTTCGCCGCCAGCACTTCTAACGCAGTGCGCTGCGCCGGGCCTGAGACGGCGTGGGTATCCTTCCCCATGTAAATCGGCCCGTCGATTCCCTGCCCCTTCCGGTAATCGCAGATGGCCTGCGTAATCGCCAGAATGTGCGCTTCGTTAAACATCCCGTGAAGCGGAGAGCCCCGGTGTCCGCTGGTTCCAAAACTCACCAACTGCGTTGGATCCTCCACGTTGGGACGGCGTTCGTAATATTCCCTCTCCAGCCGAGCCACGTCCACCAGCATCTCCTTCGGAGCGGGCTTGCCGGCAAGCGGAGAGAGGTTGGGTTCGTTAGGCGCGCTGACCATTGATCGTGATTCTAAAGTACTGGGCATGGTTTCGCCTTCCAAATCTCAGAGTTGTACTCTGCAATCGTGCGGTCGCTCGAAAATTTTCCCGAGCTGGCGACGTTTAGAATCGCCTTCTGCGCCCATGCGCCGGGCTCGCCATAGAGCGCGCCAACCCGGTCCTGGGCCTGGCAGTAAGAGGTCAGGTCCGCCAGGTGCATATAGTGATCGCCCCCGGTGAGAAGCGTGTCGCGCAAAGGAGCGAACACTCCCGGTTCGCTGCGGCTGAAGTGGTCGGAGAAGATCAGGTCGAGCGCAGCTCGAGTCTCGGGCTCATGATCATAGTGCCACTGCGGGTTGTACCAGCCGCGGCTGTTCTCGACTTGCTCCACCGTGAGACCGAACAGGAACATGTTCTCTTCCCCGGCTTCCTCCGCCATCTCAATGGTCGCGCCGTCGCGCGTCCCCACGGTTAAAGCACCATTCATCATGAATTTCATGTTACTCGTTCCGCTCGCCTCGTAGCCCGCAGTCGAGATCTGGTTCGAGACATCGCTGGCTGGAATCAGCCGCTCTGCCAGCGAAACGTTGTATTCGGGGAGAAAGACGACGTTGAGCCGTCCGCGCACGGCCGGATCGTTATCGATGGTGGCTGCAAGGTTGTTGATGAACTTTATGATCAGCTTCGCCAGCTTGTAGGCCGGCGCCGCTTTGCCGGCGAAGAAGAATGTGCGGGGCGCCATTTTCGTGTCGGGTTTTTCCCGAAGCCGGTTATACACGACGACGATTCGCAACGCGTTCAGCAGTTGCCGCTTGTATTCGTGGATGCGCTTGATGTGGCAGTCGAACACTGATTCTGGATCTACAACTTGCCCCGACGTGGACTTGAGCCAATCGGCAAACTGGAGTTTGGCCTCGCGCTTGGCATTAAGAAACATATCCCGGAAGCTGTTATCTTCGGCAAACCGCTTCAGTTCGTTGAGTTGGCTCAGATCGGTAATCCATTGCTCGCCTATGACCTGCGTAATCGCGCCGGCCAGAGCGGGATTCGATTGGAGCAGCCACCGTCGCGGCGTCACCCCGTTTGTTTTGTTGTTGAATCGCTCGGGAAACATTTCCGCGAGATCCCTGACCGTCGTCGTACGCAACAGCTTGGAGTGAACGGCGGCCACACCGTTGGTGCTATGGGTACCGACGATTGCGAGATTGGCCATGCGGATCTTCCGCTGGGTTCCTTCTTCCACCAGACTCACACGCTCCACGCGCCCCTCGTCGCCCGGAAAGCGCAAGCGAACCTCGTCGAGCAAGCGCCGGTTGATCTCATAGATGATTTCCAGATGCCGGGGAAGAAGTGTCTGAAACCACTCGACCGGCCATTTCTCCAGAGCTTCAGGGAGCAAGGTGTGGTTCGTGTAGGCCAGGGTCTTCTTCGTCAACTCCCAGGCCTTGTCCCACGTCAGGTGCGCATCATCCAGCAAAATTCGCATCAGTTCCGCGACGGACATCGAAGGATGTGTGTCATTGAGTTGAATGGCCACCTTCTCCGGCAGCTCATTCCAATCCGTGTTGTGTCGCAGGAAGCGGCGCATCAGGTCCGCCATGGAACAAGCCACCAGGAAATATTCTTGCAGAAAGCGCAGTCCCTGCCCCTGGGTGGTAGAGTCGTCGGGGTACAACACGCGCGTCAACGACTCCGCTTCCAGAGTCTCGCCCAGCGCACCCACGAAGTCGCCGGTGCCGAACTTCTGAAGATCGAAATATTCCGGCGCCGCCGCGGCCCACAGACGCAGCGTGTTGACCGTCTTTCCTCCATATCCCACCACCGGACGATCGAACGGAATACCGATCAGGCTCGACGGGCGGCCGGGGATGACCTGAAGATTGCCGCCGCGCAAGTGAAATGAAACGTTTAACTTGATTTCCACCTGCTCGTGAAGGCGGCTGATCTCCCAGGGATCTTCATCGCGCAGCCAGTTGTCAGGATTCTCTTTTTGCCAGCCATCGACGATCGATTGCTTGAACATGCCGTACTCATAACGCAAGCCGTAGCCGGTGGCTGGAAGCTGCATGGTGGCCATCGAATCGATGAAGCACGCTGCCAGGCGGCCCAAGCCGCCGTTACCCAGACCCGCATCGGGCTCCTGTTCGATCAAGTCGAGCCAGTCGATTCCTTTTTCTTGCACGACCTGTTGCGCAACCGGGTCGAGCAACAGGTTCGAAACGTTGTTGACCAACGATCGCCCGATGAGAAACTCCATCGAAAGGTAATAAATGCGTTTGGCATTCTCTCGTTCGTATGTGTTCTTGGTTTGCACCCAGCGCTGCGCGAGGATATCCCGCATGGAATGAGCAAAGGCCTCAAAGCGCTCCCTCGCACTAGCCACCTTCGGATCGATCGCCCGGTCAAAGATCAAATGCCGTTCGTAGAGGGCCGTATCGGTCCCAGCAAACGGAATCGAGCCGCTCCCATACTGCTGCAGAAGATCTGAAACATTGCCTGCGCTCGTCATCGGAACGACTTTCGCAGGGTTCGGCCGCGTCACACTCTTTGTGCTCATGGATGATCCTCTGTCTTGCGGGTTATTTAAATGTCTTGCGTGTTATCTAAAGTCGTTGGTGCGTTGCTCTCGAAGCATCTACCGGAACGTTTCACGCGACCACGCCACCACCGTCTGCCGGATTACGGGCCGGGTGAGTCTTGCCATCAATGAGAAGGTAAGCGCGCTCGCCGAACCGTGCGGTCACTCTCAGCCGCACGTTCGCCGACCGCGCTACCACGGGATTCTAGTCCTGCATTCTCTCAATCCTCGAAGCTGCGCACTCCACCCTGGAATCGGTTCTTGGCGTTTGCCCACAACCACTTGATCACGCGAGCATCGTTGTAGCAATACGCCAGGTTATGGTTCAGAGTCGAGAAGCAGTGCTGCTGGCAGGTTGATTTCATCGCCGACAGCTGCCCCTGATCGAATTTCGGCCGATCGATATTGCCCCAATCGAAGGTTGCTCCGTACATTGGGAAACAGGGAGCGACCGTGCCGTCGGTGCGAATGATCACATTGTTCTGCCCCGCCCGGCAGTTCCACTCCGCAAAATGCAACTCGCCGTTGCCGTCCTGCTCGATTCCAGGCAACGAGGCGAGCAACTCCGCCCGGTGCCCATTTCCGCTGGTGCCATCGCCGTTCCAGCCATACTCTTTTAGGTCGAGCCCGGAGGACATCCGCACAAAGGCTTTGATCTCCTGCAGCCGTTGCACCGAGTTCACCATTTGATAGCCGGCCTTATTCTTCTCCGTCAGCCAATCTACAAGTTCGTCGATCCGGCCCCAATCCTCCGGCCGGATATACGTGGGGTTGTCGTAAAGATGCTTGAAGTGGTCGTCCTGTTCGAGCATCGGAGTTTCGTTGATGTGATAGTCCGTCGCAATGCGATGCTCGCGAGCGAACTCGGTCAGCTTTTTGACGTCATCGATATTGTTGCGGCAGATGTTGATATTGAAAAATACCAGGTAGCGGTGCGCATACTGCTTGCGCAGGATGTATTCCAGGTTTTTCTGCGACGGAACCAGAGCTTTGGGCAGGCTGGGCTGCAAGTCCCAGGAATCGACCGCGAAGTTGAACACCGCTACCCCGGCATCGCCCAGACGGTCCGCCACCTCCGGCCGCAGCAAGCGGCCGTTGGTCGCAATGTAAACCCAGAAGCCCTTCTTGGCTGCGTAATAGACAACTTTATGGATGAAATCCGGCCGCAGCAATGGCTCGCCTCCCATCAGCGCCAGCACCCGGCAGCCATTGTCGTGCAACCAGTCAATCGAGCGCCGGGCCACATCCTCACTCATGCCCTTGACCTTGTTGTCGTAGGACCAGCAATACCAGCAATCCAAATTGCATTTGTACTCGACAAACAAATAAGCGGTAATCGGATGAAACTCGCCCGGCAGAACTCGCGAACGCATGTAGGGACCCAGCCATCCCCGCGAGTAACGGTAGACATCCTTCACTCCCCACTTCCGCTTCTCCGGGGGACTATCGGGCCCGGGGTCAGCCAGACGCTTCGGATACTGCGGAAAAACAGGCTCGGGAAGGGTTAACCCTCGTGCTTCTGCGGGAGCCGGTGAACCTTGTGCAGAATTCACCAGAAGTTCGTGGATTGCAACGTCGATGCGAAACCTAGCAGCAGTGGCCATGACTCTCTTCCTCGCTTATCATTTGACTATCGCAGCGGTTTTTCCGCGTTTTGATCTTGGATGAAGCAAACGACGATCTGGATCACTCTTTCTTCACATCTCTTTCCACAGCAAATACGCAAGTCAAGTGCCAAAACGTCGGTGGCTCAGCCTGAAATCTTCGGTGATTGCACTCTACCGGCGTGATCCCAAAATCCCAGCGTTTTCACCATCGGGACGAGGGATCGCCCCAGGCGCACCCAGCCACGCCTTTAGAATTTGGCCGACACCGATCAGCTCAAGCCGTTGACATCTGCCAAAGCGTTGACGCTAATTGGAATTGGGGGTGAGGTTCACGGACTGAAGCGGAAGACCGCCCGGAGCCGGGGAGACTTGCTGCCATCCTCCACCGAGCGCTTTGTAAAGTTGTACGAGGCTTTGATATTCGTTGCCTCGGGCCTGGGCAAGCCCAAGCTCGGCGCTGAATAGTGATCGCTGACCGTCGAGGACCTCGAGGTAGGTGGCGATGCCTCCGCGATAGCGCAATAGAGAGGTGTTGACCGTATCCTGCAGATCTTTCACCGTCGTCTCCTGCGCGACCCGGACTTGATGAAGTTTCTGATAACCAATCAGGGCATCCGAGACATCGCGAAACGCCAATTGGATGACCTGCTTATAGGCAATCAATTCCTGGCGCTGTTGCGATTCGGCCAATCTCAAATTCCCCCGCAAGGCGCCTCCCGTGAAAATGGGTTGAGTCACCTGTGCGCCGTAGCTCCAGATCCCGGTCTGTGAAGCCATAAGGCCGGTGAAAAGAGTGCTCCGGCCGAACGCGCCTCCTCCAGAGCCGGTAAGCGAAATCTGCGGAAAGAACGCAGCTCTGGCCACGCCGATTTCGGCGTTGGCAGCGATCAGCTCTTGCTCCACCTCGTGAACATCGGGCCGGCGTTCGAGCAACGTCGAGGGCATTCCCGCCGGCACCTCCGGAGGCAGGAACTGCTCGGCCAGCGGATGTCCTCGCCGCACGGTGTCGGGATAGTGCCCAAGCAAAATGCTGATCGCATCTTCCTCCTGACCAATCTGTCTCTCCAAATCCGGCAGCTGTGCATTCGCCGTATCCAGCACCTGCTGGGCCTGCAGCACATCCAGTTTGGTAGCCACTCCGTGGTCCAGACGGAGCTTCGTCAGCTTGACGGAATCTTCCTGGGTATTCACCGTATCGCGCGTGATCTGCAATGCGAGATCGAGCTGCAGGAGCGTAAAGTAGTCGCTCGCGACATCGCTGACGAGGGTGAGTATGACCGTGTTGCGCGCGTCCTCAGTCGCCAGCAACTGGGCCCGCGAAGCCTCCGTCGCGCGCCGCAGCCGGCCGAATAGATCCAATTGAAATGCCGCGTCGGCCGTGAGCCCAAGAATGTTGTACTTTGCTCGAGAGACGGGGTCCTTTCCACCGCTGAAATCCCCCCCTGCTTGGACTTGCGGAAATAAATTCGAGCGCGTGATCGCGACCTGCGCCCGCGCCGCGCTGATCCGTTCCGTCGCCAGTTGCAGATCGTAATTCTCCTTCAAGGCCGTGCGGATGAGCTCTTGCAGTTGCGGGTCTTGGAAGACCTGCCACCACGGTAGATCTGCGAAGGAGGCGGCTTGGACCTGGGCCGGAGAAGTTTCGCTCATGTCGCGATACACACCCGGGGTCTGAACCACCGGCCGATGGTAATTCGGACCGACCATGCATCCCACCATAAGAATCGGGGCGAAGATCGCGAGTAAGATTCCCGATAAGACCCCGGCCGTCGACGACGCCAACTTTTTCATGACCATCTCCGCAGTTCGCTCCGCATGTCCGTCCCGCACGGAAAACAACTCAGTCCCCCTCCGCCGGGGAAGGCGTTCCCGGCAGTGCAGTGGGAATAGCTTTGCCGGCTCCGGACCACTTCTCTACCAGGAAAAAGATCGCCGGCACAAAGAAGATTCCAATGAAGCTGGCAGCCAACATCCCTCCGATCACCGTCGTGCCCATGATCTGGCGGGCCACCGAACCCGCGCCGCTGGCTGTCCACAGCGGCACACAGCCCAGAATGAAAGCGAAAGACGTCATCAAAATCGGCCGCAAGCGTAGCTTCGCTCCTTCGAGGGCGGCGTCCGCCAAAGGCTTTCCTTGTTCGTACTGGTCCTTGGCAAATTCGACGATTAGAATCGCGTTTTTTGCCGCTAGTCCGATCAGCATAACCAGCCCGATCTGCGAATAAACGTCGCTCTCGATTTGCACCAGGTAAGGCGGCAGGAAAACCCCAAGCAGTGCGCGCCGCAGCCAGAGAATCCCAAAGGCCCCGAAGATCGCCACCGGCGTGCTTAACAGCACGCTGAACGGCAGCGACCAGCTTTCGTACAGCGCCGATAGAATCAGAAACACGAACAGCAGCGACAGCCCGAAGATCGCCGCCGGCGGCACTCCCTGTCGCGCTTTCTGCTCTTGAAAAGACATGCCCGAATAGTCGAAGCCCATCTCGCTTGGCATCGTCTGCTTAAAAACATCTTCCAGAGCTGCGGTGGCCTGATCTGCGCTGTAGCCCGCGGCCGCGCTCCCATTAATCTGCGCCGAACGATATTCGTTGAAGCGCAGGGTAAATTCCGGGCCGAGGCGCGACCTTATGCTGGTCAGCGTCGAAAGCGGCACGTTCTCTCCCTTGCTGTTGCGAACATAGAACTGCCCCACATTGTCCGCCCGGGCGCGGTCTTCGCCTTCCGCCTCGATATACACCTGCCACTGCCGGCCAAAGCGATTGAAATAGTTGATGAAATAGCCGCCCATGAAAGCTTGAATCGTCCGGTACACATCGTTGAGATTCACGCCTTGCTTCAAAACCTTGTCCCGATTTACTTCGACAAACTCCTGCGGGACGCTCGCCAGAAAAGTGGTGCTGAGAGTTCCGATCTCCGGCCGCTTTCGCGCAGCTTCAAGAAACGTGTTTAGATTCCTGCCAAGAAACTGAATATCCCCGCCTGAACGATCCTCGAGCATGAAGGTAAACCCGCCCGCTGTCCCCACGCCCGGAATGGCGGGTGGAGAAAAACTAAAGGCGACGCCCGCTGGCAACCTGCTCAACTGCCGGTTCAGATTCGTCTTGAGCGACTGAAATTGCTCAATCTGCGTCTTGCGGTCGCCCCAGGGCTTGAAGGTCACAAAGAAGGTCGAGTTGTAACTGGTGCGCACATAGCTGAGCAAACTGAAGCCAACAAAGCAGCTGACATATTGCACACCGGGCGTATTGTTCAGGATCTTTTCCACGTCGACAGTGGCTGCGGTCGTGCGTTCCAGCGAAGCTCCGTTTGGAAGTTGCAGGTTGACCAGGGCATACCCTTGATCTTCATCCGGCAAGAAGCTCGATGGGATCCGGTTGGCGAAAAAGAAGCCCGCGATACTGAAAACTGCGAGCAACACAACCACGACGACGGTCTTTTGGACCAACACCGCGCTCCAACTCACGTAGCTTTCGGTGGCTCGCTCAAACAAACGGTTGAACCAATCAAAGAATCTCCTCAAGAGTCCGCGACTCGGGGTCCGCGGCTTGAGCAGCAGTGCCGCGAGCGCCGGGCTGAGCGTGAGCGCATTGAAGGCGGAAAGTAAGACTGAAATCGCGATCGTGACCGCGAATTGCTGGTAGAGCTGCCCCGTGATTCCGGGAATGAATGCAGTCGGAACAAACACAGCGGAAAGAACCAGCGCGATTCCTACCACTGGACCCGAAAGTTCTTCCATGGCCTTTAAGGCCGCGGCCTTCGGAGTCAGGCCCTCTTCGATATGGCGTTCCACGCCCTCGACCACCACAATCGCGTCGTCCACTACCAGACCGATCGCCAGCACCAGCCCGAACAGAGACAGAGTATTAATGGAGAAACCGAAGAGCGGGAAAAACACAAACGTGCCCACCAGAGAAACCGGCACCGCCAGCAACGGAATCAAGGTGGCGCGCCAACTCTGCAGAAAGAGAAAAACCACAAGGATCACAAGGGCCAGGGCAATCAGCAGCGTTACCACAATCTCTTTCATGCCTTCCGTGACCGAGCGCGTGGTGTCCAGCGCGGTCACGAAATCCAGATCGTCCGGGAAACGCTGCTTCATCTGCGTCATCAGTTTATTGACGGCGGCGGCGGCATCCACTGCGTTCGATCCCGGCAATTGGTAGGTCGCGATGATCGCGCTCGGCTTCCCGTTAAATCGTCCGGCGACGCTATAGTCCTGCGACCCCAACTCGAGTCGAGCCACATCGCGCACTCGCACTATTCCGCCGTCGGGAGTCTCGCGCACCACGATCTGTCCGAATTCTTCCGGAGAAATCAGACGCCCCTGGGCCAGCACCGAATAGGTAAACTCCGTGCCTTTGGGCGCTGGTTCGCCGCCTGCCTTCCCCGCGGGGTTAACGGTGTTTTGCGCCTGGATCGCGCTCACGATCTCCGGTACGGTGATGCCGAGCTTGGCCAACGTGTCGGGCTTTACCCACAGCCGCATTGCGTATTGGCCGGAGCCGAAGACCTGAACATTGCCGATGCCCGGCGAGCGAAGAATTGGGTCGACGAGATTGATGTAGGCATAGTTGGCCAGAAACGTCGCGTCGTGGCTTCCGTGAGGCGAGTAAAGGGCAATGAGAGTCAGCGGAGCTGTAACCGACTTACGAACGTTCACTCCGTAATTGGTCACGTCCACCGGAAGCTGAGAAGCAGCCAGCACTTCACGGCTCTGGGCAAGAATGTAATCGATGTTGGGATCCGTTTTAGCGTCGAAGTCAACGATCAGGTTAGTGCTGGAGTTGCCGGTGGCGTTCAGCGAATACATGTAGTTCATGTTGTCCACGCCGCTCATCTGCTGCTCGATGGGCGTAGCAACCGCTTGCTCCAGAGTCTGCGCGTCGGCTCCGACATAAGTGGCCAGGACTTGAATCTCAGGCGGAGCAATCCGGGGAAACTGGGCGACCGGCAGAGTCAGGATGGAGAGCGACCCAACCAGAACCAGGACAATCGACACCACGATGGCCACGATGGGACGGTTAATAAAAAACTTTGACATCGGTCACCTCCCCTTGGCTTCCGCGGCGAACGGTGTCGGATTCACCTGCGTGCCCGGGCGAACCTTCTGCACTCCTTCAGCGATCACACGCTCGCCGGGTTTGAGTCCCTCCGCAATCACCCACTCGCTCCCTACCCTCTCGCCGACCGTAACCGGCCGGATGTTGACTTTGTTCTGGTCGTCCACAGTCGCCACCTGATAACCACCCTGCAACTCGGTGACGGCTCGCTGCGGCACCAGCAGCGCGTTATGCTCCAACCGGATCACCGCGCGAACTTTGCCGAAGCCGCCCGGCCGCAGAACGTTCCCGGGATTGGGAAACAGCCCCGCCAGTCGAATTGCACCCGTACTCTCATTCACCTGCCGGTCCGCGAAGTAGAAGGTGCCCTCGTGCGCGTAGGTCGAGCCGTCGGCCAAAATCAGTTGAAGGTGCAGATTTTTGTCCGCTGCTTCCCGGGTCGTCTCCGTCGGGAAACGCTTTCGCCACGCCAGGTATTGCGGCTCGCCGACTGTGAAATAAACCTTGATGGGGTCGACGGTCGACACCGAAGTGACAGGTCCACTGGTCACATTGACCAGGGCTCCCACTTGCAACTGGGCCTGACCCGCGATTCCGTCGATGGGAGCCACCAGGAGGGTAAAATCAAGGTTGATCTGGGCCGTTTCAACCGCGGCCTCGTCGGTTTTGATTTGAGCCTCGGCGGTCGCCACCGTAGCCTTCGCGGCCAGGTTATTCTGCACGGCATTGTCGAGATCCTGCTGGCTCGCGGCCTGTTCTTTGGCCAGTGGCGTGTACCGGTCCACATCAAGTTGAGTTCTTCTCTGCACCGCTTCGGCATTCGCCAGTTGCGCTTGCGCCTGCGCTAACTGTCCTTTAGCCTGGTCGAGCGACGCTTGAAATGGCCGGGGATCGATCTCGAAGAGTAACTGCCCTTTCTTGACGAAGGCGCCTTCCTGGTAACCCTGTCGCAGCAGGTAGCCCGTAACCTGCGCCCTGACGTCGGCATTTGTAAATCCATCAAGTGTGCCAATCCACTCGCCAAATATCGGAACATCCTTCTGCTCGACTTGTACCACCTCAACCGCCGCAGGAGCACTCGGCTGCGCTCCTGATACGCGTTTGGGGTATACCGCGCCGATGATCAGACCGATAACCAGCAAGCCAAAAGCGGCTCCTATCCATAGCTTGTACTTCAGAAGCGTATTCATGATTATTCCTCGACGGCGCGTCGTTAACTCATGCTGGATCCAGCTGTGGTCGGCTTCTGCCGAACACTGTGCACGGAATCCTACCGCGAACGCATCACGACATACAGGGTTTTTTGGCTACCACGGAAGCCGGTGAAATGAATAACACTTTTGTGGTATCGAAAAAAAGCTACCCCGAAGTTGGTACTCATCCGCCAGCCTTATGTGGCACGAAAAAAGCACTGGATCAAGTGATGCGCTCTCCACCTGCACTTCTCCACCTGCACCATGTGAAAGTAGCTCATAGATTCGAGCGAGCGCCAAAAGGATTCTGGGCGTGGTTCACGGGCGAAGGAAGTAAAGACCATCGACGACCCGGACGGGGGATGTCGGGCACATAACCGTGTCTTAAGCGAAGATTCAGAGAATCGTTGCGCCCCTTTGCCGAATCTGCTGTCATATAGCTGAGCAATAAGCGAGTGGAGGAATAAGCGAGAGTGGCCCTGATCTTGACCGTCTTTGGCGTTGCGGTAGTTTGCCTGTTCATCGTCATTCGGATTAAGCGCACCAGCGACCGCCGCGAACTGGATGAGCACAGCATCACGCCGGAGGCTCTTCACGCATTATTAGCCGAGAATCAACAATTGCTTGTGTTCGATGTTCGACAGCCTCTCGATCTGCTGGCCAACTCAGAACTCATTCCCGGCGCAAAAAGGATTCCTCCGAAAGAAGTGCTGGAGAATCCGACGCTGATCCCGCGAGAGGTCGACTCCATCGTTTATTGCACCTGCCCCAGCGACAAGACCAGCCAGGAGGTTCTGCACCGCGCTAGAGCCCAGAATCTCTTGCGGGTTAAGTTTCTCAAGGGTGGGCTGGAGGGCTGGAAAGCAGCGGGCTATCCCGTCGAACCCTACCACGAGACGTTTCACCTCTGACCTGCCAGAACTTCTGCCCCGGCTTGCTCTCACGCAGACCAAGTTGTTGCTTTCATTAGCCTCTGCTTCGATAACCCATCATTCGCCGAGTGAATAAACTGCCATCGTTGGATCTCACAGGAACTTCATCAGGGCATCGGTCGTTTCCTTTGGCTTTTCCTCGAGCACCCAATGTCCGCAATCTTTCAGAACAACCATCGTTGCGTTCGTCGCCACAACCTTCATTTGCTCGCCTAAGACCTGCCCGTTTGCCTTCTCGCCGCCGATGGCCAGCACCGGCATGGTCAGCTTATTCTGCGAAAGCTGGGCAAAATCTGTCGCCGCCTTCTGAAAGGAAACGAAGTAAGCCCAGCCCGCCCGCATGCGCCCTGGGCGGGAGTAGGCCGCGGCGTAGGCTGCGCGGTCGGCTTCTGGAATCGAATGTGTTTTGTCGGCGGCGAAGTCGTTCCAGAAGTAGTCGAAGTAAGTTCGCTCGCGCCCCCGGACCAGCGCCTCCGGGGTCGGCCCGTTGAAGCGGAAATGCCAAATGCCCGGGTTGTTATAGACGTCCTCCCATCCCGCCACGCCCGGAAGAAAGGCATCCATCACCACCAGCTTTTCCGTCTCCTGAGGAAACTGTGCGGCGTAGGCGTAGGCCACCATCAGTCCGATGTCGTGACCGACGACTCTTGCTTTCTCGACCCCGAGCGACTTGACCAGCCCGTGAATTCGAATAGCAGAAGTCTTCATATCTAATCCATCTGCCGGAATCGCCGAGTCTCCGATTCCGGGCAGGTCGGGCGCAATCACCGTGAATCTTTCGGCAAGCAGCGGAATGATCGGTCGCCACATTCGCGAGGTCTGCGTGTAACCGTGCAGCAAGAGCACTGCTGGACCATGACCAGCCGTCAGGTAGTGGAACTTTAGCCCCGCCACGTCGGCGGTGCGCGACTCGATGGCGCCGGCGCCAGTCGAAGTCTGAGCGGTCGCAGTAGTCGCTGCCAGAAGAAGACCCAAGAAAGCCACCGCCACCCGCCATTTCAAGCTAAGGTTCATACCATCTCCTTGTTGGTAGCTGTTACGAAGCAATGGAGAGCATACATCACGCGTCGCTCGGCTTGGAATTCATCGATTTTTAACCTGACAGTAACAAGCGCGTCATAAGCGACGCGCTACACTACTCGACCGAACCTCGAACCGGAAAAAACGCACGTCGTTTTGCTTCCGGCTGCGTACATCTTGAAGGATTCTATGGTTTGTTTTTTGGGAGGTATGTGAGATTTCTAGCTACAACTGCACTCGCGTTTCTGCTCTTGATTTCGGCATCCTGCGGAGGGAGTTCCGCTTCGTCGAAAGGCAACGACCCTCAAAGCGGCATCATCGGTCCCCTGAGCGGCAATTGGCAGCTGATTCTATTGCAGCAGGAGCCGACTCCCGCAACCGAACTTCTTGTCTCCGGCTTTCTACAGGAATCGAACAACACCTTTTCCGGCAGTGTCTCGGGGCCCAATATCGTCAACTCCAGCGGAACACTCAACTGTGGCGGCGTTTCGCAACTCACGGGGACGGCGAACGGAAAGAACGTGACCTTCTCCATGAGCCCCGGCGGAACCGTATTCACCTTCACCGGAACCATCTCAGGCGACTACCTGTCGATGTCAGGGGATTATCAGGCGCAGGGCGGCGCTTGCTTCACCGCGCCCTTGGTTGGCACATGGAATGCTTTTCTGATTCCGCCCTTGAACGGAAGCTTCACCGGCACGCTCTCCAATTCTTCCTACATGGCCGACTTGACTGGCATAAGCCCAGCCGCCCCGATCAGCGTATCGGGCACCATGACGCAGAGCCCCAATATTGGCGCCAGCAATGCCACCCTTACGGGAACCATCAGTGCGACAGGCTATCCCTGCTTCAGCACCGTCTCGGTAAGCGGAACCATCAGCGGACAAAATGTCATTCTTTCCGTCTTTGGTTATAACGGCTCACAAATTGGCGTGCTCGGTTCGCCCGCCACGCCCGCAATCGTGTCGTCTACTCCGAACGGCCCCTTGCTGAGTAACGGCGATCTAAGCCTCGGAAAAGCCACCGCCACCACTGTGGTTGGTCCCTGCCCCGCCTTGAATGTCGGAAGCGGCAGCACCGTCACTGATTCGACCGTTGTCTCATTTTCATTCCAGTAGAGAAGACTCAAGGGCAGCATTCAGTCAGACCAGCGCAAGCCTTCCTTCGGCTGAACGGACCACATCTACGTCGTTCAGAGCCACCGGCTAGCGTTTCGGAATTTGCCGACTTCGGATTTGTCCGCACCGGACCTACCACCTGTTTCGGCTAGAAGGTAAACTTCAGAGCCAATTGCAAGGTTCGCGGACGGTGGGCATCGACGGGGTGAAGAAAGGAACTGCCGGTTAGGCAATCGGCTCCGGTCCCGCCAGGAAAGTACGCCCCGGCAGTGTAGTTCGAGCCTCCGTAGCAACTGACCACGTTGTTGCCTCCGTTGCCAAAATTGGGGTCATAGATACGGAATTGAGTGTGGTTGAAGATATTGAACGCTTCCGCGCGAAACTCGACTTCGCTGCCTTCGCGGACCGCAAAGTGCTTCAAGAGCGACATATCGAAATTCAATCGGGTTGGATTATTGAAAAAATTCCGGCCGGCGTCCCCGAAAGTCAGTCCCCGAGGCGCGACGAATTCATTGGGATTCCCCAGAAGGGGACCGAAGCTGCTGGCATTCGTCTTGAAGGGTACCGGAGCCGCATCGGACACCACATCGGGATAGGAAAAAGCCGGGGTTCCATTTTGCGTACTGTATCCGTTGGCCACGCCGGCATTGTCCGACACGCTTATCCCTGTGCCCGTACTCCCACCATTGATTACGCTAAACGGAGTCCCCGACTGATAGGTCGTGATGCCCGACCATTGCCAGCCGTCGCCCAGCCATCGTAATAACCGCGAGGGTTCGCCGGATACGGGCTTATCCTGGCCGTCGCCCGTGGGTTGGTCGGGAAGGCCGGCCGTCCACCTCTGCATGGCGCGGCTCATGTTCGGCAGAGTGTACACATAACTCACGTTTACGAGGTGGCGCTGATCGAAGTTTGAACTGGCCTTATTCGACGCCAGGCTCAGAGAATTCACGAAGGTGGGATCGGTGCGATCGGAGGAGTCGTCAATGGAGTGGCTGAACGAATAAGCAACCCCGGCGGTCAAAGGACCCCGGGTCCGGCGAATCGTAGTCTGGAATCCGTGGTAGGAAGAGTCAGCCCCATTCTGCAGCGAGAATATTTCTGCCAGACCAGGGTAGGTACGAAATGTGTTTGTCAGCCCGATCAATCCTATGGACGATGCTCCCTGACAAGCGATCGCCAGGTTGATAGCGGCTGGATTCTGGGAGCTGACGGTAACTCCATTCTGCAGGGAAAATGCCGGTCGTGTAATGTCG
>Ga0074045_10001535_pt1 | contig 22191 bp, 16 predicted proteins | sample BogForMeECP23OM2_FD_94442 | JGI IMG/M metagenome (GOLD analysis project Ga0074045, IMG submission 94442) | Bog forest soil microbial communities from Calvert Island, British Columbia, Canada - Bog Forest MetaG ECP23OM2 | ecosystem: Environmental > Terrestrial > Soil > Wetlands ... | reverse complement strand
TGATGAGCGAAATGATTCCGAGCGGAAGAATCATGGTGTGCAGAACATAGAACCTGAGCAAGGCATTGGCATTCACGGTATGCCCGCCGAGCATGTAAAAGCGAATCTTGGGGCCGAGCCACGGAATCGAAGACATGATATTTGCCCCAACGGCGGTGCCCCAGTAGGAGAGTTGATCCCACGGCAAGAGATAGCCGGTGTAGCTCAGCAAGAGTGTGAGGATAAGCAGGCAGACGCCCAGGACCCAATTCAGTTCCTTGGGAGGGCGGTAGGCGGCGCGATAGAAGACTTTGGCCATATGCAAAAAGACGAGAAAGACCATGGCGTGGGCGGACCATCGGTGCAGGCTTCGCAGCAGCAGCCCCGAGGAGATGACGAATTCCATATCCTTCATGTCAGCGTAACCCTGCGGAATCGAAGGATGGTAATAGAGCATCAGCAGGAGGCCCGTAAAGATCTGGATGGTAAAGGTGCCAAGTGTGAGTGCGCCGAGGTACCAGGTCTTGCGGAAGCCTAACTGCGAGTCGAGTGCGCGGGCGGAGAGGATGCTCTGAAAATCTGCTCTCCAGCGGCCCAGGGCCTCGAAGGGACTGTGGAGATGTGTCTCGCTCTGAGTGACGACAATTTTTTCAGGATTCATGCCGACACATACTCGGAGCGTGCGGCCACGCTGCTGGAGCGGTCCACTTGAAGATCGCCGTCATCGGCCAACCACATCTTCAACCAGGGCAAAGGCTTCGGCGCCGGACCAACAATGGCGGTCCCATCTCGACGAAATGTGCTGCCGTGACAGGGACACGCGATCTCTCCGGTCTCCGCTTTAAACACAGTCAGGCACCCGAGATGAGTGCAGACAGCGCTGAGCGCATAAAACCCCTCCGCCTCGCGGACCACGAAGATGCCGTTTTTTGCATCCAGGGTGACGCTGCCCGCCCGGTAGTGCTCAGGCTTGCCAACGTTGATCACGGGCGATGGCTCATAGAGCACGTTGGGCGAGAGGTAACGGAAGCCAAAAACACAAGCACCTACGCCGGCAATGGCTAGCGATGTAGTTCCGGTCTTGACGAATCGACGTCGATCCATCTCGCCGGCCTCGTCGCCTGACTTGGGGGCGTCGGGCTCAGACATGGGCCTCCTTAGAAGGAAAGGCAGCAGATTCCGTGACGATGAGCGAGCATCATGACGACGACTGGACCAAGTCGCAGCGGCATGCGTCACAAAGGGGTGTGACAGAGGGTACATTTCGCAGGCGGAGACCGTTTTCATTCACGGAGCTCATCGTTTTAAAGGGACCTTTTCGCAACTTGCTGGTTCGCCACGGGCCACCGGAACAGATGGCTAGAAGATTGGGGTTTGGCAGTTTCAGAAGATTCAATTGTGACTTGGCGATTCAGTGGGCAGCTTTGTTACAGGTCATGATGGAAATAGCATGCGAGGCAACCGTGATCGAACGATTCTTGCGTCGCTCATTGGAAGCGGACTATGACACGCTGAATCGGTGGTCACAAGACTTCACCAGATACTAGGCAAGCTCTCTTCGGATGAGTGGCGGGGAGCCGAACGCTCCAACCGTTATCAATTTGTCTTGCTGCCAGGCCTTCACGAATATGTTCCCGCAGCTCTTCGTTCGCAGCTCAACGCTTCAAGGATCCTTTCCGCCGACATAGTGGTTCCCATCGGAATCGTTAGCTTACCGTGCACTTTGCGTAAAATCTCGTCGGCCATTCGCCAACGCAGGGCGCTGCCCATTGAAGACCGCCGGGCAAGAAAGGATTCAATCAGCAGAAACTCCTCCGGCGATAACTTCTCCGCGCCAAGAGGGCCGCTCCCCGCAATCATCGCAGCACCGGTACTTGTCGCCAGGAAAGTCTGCCAGACGGGCTGTAACTCCTTCAACGAAGTCTCTCTCACGACGAGCGAGCCCACCACAAGATCCCCCAACCGTTTGTTTCCCTTCGTTAGAAACGCGCTGACAATTCCCACACCGTAAAAGAATGGAAGCCAATCCACGATTCGCATCAAGTTGCGCCCGATCGATTCCGCCGGCGTCAGAGGACGTCCATCATCTTTGATAACGCGAATCCCAACTTTCCTTTTCCCAGGTGTTTGTCCGTTCCACCATATTTCAAAAATCGCGTAGTACCCAAAATAAAGCACAAAATAAAAGAGAATCAGGATAGCTGCGGCCCACATGCCGGCTCTCGGAGCCCCCGCAAAAACTACCCCCAATCCGATCGAGCCGAAAATTCCTACGATTATTCCCACGAGAAACTGAATCAACACGTCGTACGCGATCGCCAGAAAGCGGCTACCGATTCCGGCAACCGCAAAGTCCAGGGCCGTCTGTTCGGGCGTTTGGATGGTAAGCTTGTCCGGGGATGACTCGAACGGTAAGCCGGCATTTGGCGGGGTCAGGGACATGATTTCCAATCGTTGGCTGGAGAAGCGTAAGCCTCTCTGGGCGCGCCTTGAAATTCTCGTCGAACGCTCCAGCAAAGGCGTTGCTTCGCTCAGCCACAGTGAGTTGCAGGAGCTTGGCCTATTGTATCGTCAAACGGCTTCCGATCTTGCGGCCGTGCGGGAAGATCGGCCGAGCCGTCAACTCTCCCTCTACCTCAATCAACTTCTCGGCCGCGCCCATAATCTCATCTATCTCGGTCACAAGCCCAAAGTCAGTGGCCTCGTTGGTTTTTATCGCGACACGTATCCGCAGATTTTCCGTGAGACCCTTCCGCAGACTCTGCTGGCGGTCGGCATTTTCGCCTTCGCTGGCGTTCTCGCCTGTATTGTGACGCTCCATGATCCCGCATTCGCGTATCGACTTCTCGGCCCCCGCATGATGGAAACCATCGAGCAGCGCAAAATGTGGACTGAATCGATCGTCACGATCAAGCCCCTGGCTTCGTCCGGCATCATGACCAACAATTTATCCGTCGCTTTCACCGCGTTTGCCCTGGGGATTACCGGCGGCATCGGCACGATCTGGATGATGTTCACGAACGGGCTGCAGATCGGTGTGATCGGCGCAGCCACCTGGAAGGCGGGGATGGCCTTGCAACTCTGGAGCTTCGTCGCTCCTCACGGCGTCCTCGAACTTCCCGCCATTTTCATCGCGGGTGGCGCAGGGCTGGAAATCGCCCGGGGCCTCCTCTTTCCCGGAATGCTCCCTCGCAAAGTCTCTCTCGCCCAAGCCGGCGGCCGTGCCGCCAAACTCGTCCTCGGCACAATTCCTCTCCTGATCGTCGCCGGTCTAATCGAAGGATTCTTCTCCCCGAGCAGTGCCCCTGTTGCGATGAAATTCTTCCTGGCTACTCTGCTTTTGACCGCGTTACTCGTCTATTTGGTCACTGGATGGACAGTCGAAGGAAAGGAAGTAACACAGAGATAGCAACGAGATCGGGAAACAGAAGGCACGGAAACAACGGTTGCTACAACAAATTCCTCTCTTTAATCTCCAAATACTGATTCACGATCGATCCCGCCAACAGTCCCGGCATCAACTCAAATGCAAACACTCCTCTTTGCCTTAACCCGCGGAGTAACAACTCTCTCCGATTGGCAATCTCCATCGCTGCCGCGTGCCTGTACATCTCCTCTACCGTGTGCGGGGTTTTCTCCGCTAATGCCGTCAGATCAGGCTGATTCATCACCGTAAACACCACCAGATGCCGCTGGGTCATCTGCATCGCGTATTCAATCACTTCCGGCGTTGTCGGCGTCTCTGCAAAATCCGTGATCCAGACGACAAGGCTTCTCCGGCTCTGTTCCGTTAGCAATATTCGCGCCGCGCGGGAATGATCCGCCTCGCTGGCCTCCCCCCGCACCTGTGCCAGAGAATCGACAAGGGTCCGCAAATGCGCAGCCCCGCGGCCGGTCCCCACATTCTGCTGAATATTCCGCCCATACGCGAGCAATCCAACGCGATCACCGCATTGCGTTGCAACCTGCGCCAGAGAGAGTGCTGCATTCACCGCATAATCCAATTTCGCCAGTCGAAGCTGCTTCGCATCCTGCTGGACTTCCGCGCGCAGCAATCTTCCGGCATCGAGCACTATCCACACGGCCTGGCTTCGCTCCATCTCAAAAATCCGTGTTGTCAGTTGGTGTCGCCGAGCAGTTGCGGTCCAGCAGACATCGCGAATCTCGTCGCCTTGCCGGTATTCCCGCAAACTCTCAAACTCGCGTCCCTGCCCGCGTTGCCGGCGTCTACGCTTTTCCATCTCCACCTGCCGGCTGCGTATCAAATACAATGCCTGTTGGCGGGCCTGCTCCAGGTTGGGCAGCACACGGACTGTCTGCGCAATGTTTACCGATGCCCATCGCTCGGCAAACCCCAACTGGCTCTGATAGCGCAAAAATAATTTCCCCACGCCCACATCTCCGCGCTCCCGCGGCAGAATCGCATACTTGGTGCTGGCCGCTTCTCTTGCAGCGACCACCAGCGATAGCGCTGGCGGAGCATTCCGAAATGCGGCCGGCGTTTCGTCCACCGCGGTGCATCGAGCCGCTACTTTTCCAAAATTGTGCACCGCGATGGTAATGTCGCTCGAATTCGCGAGCGAAGGCGCGTGTTCCCAACTCCGACGGCCTTCCATCTGTTCGGGGGTCGGCAGTCGCAGCAAATCAAATCCAAAGGCCGCCAGCGCCACCAAATCCCATATCACCATTGCTCCGATCATTCGCGGAGCCCACCACGACGGTACCAGCCACAAAAATCCCAGCAGCAGCGCGACAAAGAATCGCGGCCCAAATCCAAACGGGACTCGTCCGAGCGCTCGGGCGCGAGCGGCCACCTCCACCGGCACCAATGCTCGCATTCCGCTCATCGGGTGACCTTCATGGCACTCACTCTCCTCGTCTAAAACTCCCATCCTCGATTCACGTCGTCCTACGGTTATTCTGGGCCGTGCCCTTGGGTTGGAGGTCGCCGTCAAGCTGGAGGCGAGGCGGCCATTCTCGGTCGTTCTTCGCGCTCATTTCGGCACTTCCACGCCCGCCACCACTTGCGTAATCACCTGATCGGTGGTTAACCCTTCCAAATCCGCTTCCGGCTTCAACAGAATTCTGTGCCGCAGAACCGGTAAAACCGCCGCCTTCACATCATCGGGCAGCAAATAATCCCGGCCGTCCATCCCTGCCAGCGCCCGCGCCGCGAAAAACAGTCCGACCGCGGCTCGCGGACTTCCTCCGAGGGAAATCGCCGGCCAATCCCGGGTGCGCCGCACCAGTGAAATAATGTAGGAACGTAGCGCCGGCTCAACTCGGACGCTCAGAATCTCTTTCCTTGCCGCTGCCAAAACTTCGGCGTCGATTTGGCTCAGCGCAATTTCATCCAGCCGACGCGGATCGAACCCCTTTTCATATTGCCCCAAGATCTCGTTCTCCTCCTCAGCGGACGGATAGGTCACACGAATCTTTAACAAAAACCTGTCCAACTGCGCTTCCGGCAAGGGATATGTTCCCTCAAACTCAATGGGATTCTGCGTCGCCAGTACGGTAAAATTCTCTGAGAGCGGATAGCGAGTTCCGTCGATCGTCACTTGCCGTTCTTCCATCGCTTCCAGCAAGGCCGCCTGGGTCCTCGGCGAAGTTCGGTTGATCTCATCCACCAGGAGCAAATCCGTAAACAGGGGTCCGCGGTGCAAACTAAAGGAGTTGTCCTTTAGATTAAAAATATTCGTCCCAGTCACATCGGCAGGCATCAAGTCGGCTGTGCACTGCACGCGTTGGAACTGCAACCCGCAGATTCGTGCCAGCGATTTCACGGCCAGTGTTTTCGCCAGTCCTGGCACGCCTTCAATCACGGCGTGGCCCCCACAGACCAGTACGAGAAGCAATTGGTCTACCAGTTCTTTCTGCCCAATGATCACTTTGGAAAGTTCACTGCGGACTTGCGTCCCCAACGCAGACAGGTGTTGCACGGTTAGCTTTTCCCCCGATGACTTTGTGAACGTACGCTCAACTTTTCTGCAAACTCTTCCAACTCTTGCACGATCTTCAGTGCGTCGCGGGAAGGGAACTGTTCTTCCCGCCTCGCGACCGCGGCGCGAGCCAAAACTTCCCCCAATCCCGAACTCTTCCAGCCCAATCGCTGCTCGGCAGCCGCGGCCAGTTCTGCGTCTTGCGCACCCGACGGGAGACTGAGCTGTCTTGTCAGTAAATTCCGCAGCCGCAAATAGGAAACCGATATCGCCGAGGAAGCCGCGCCCGCCCGTTCGTACAATCCGCCCAGAGTATCCACAAACTCCAGCGGCCACAGCCGCGAACCCTCCGCCGGAACGTAGATTGGTCCGCTTCTCCTGCTAAACGTGAACAGCACGGCCAGCGCCAGCAGCGCGATTTGCAGCGCGCTCCATATCAGTGGAGTCTTTCCCACATAGCTCCACAACGAACTGCGCTGTCCATGAAAATATTCGTCCCAATAGATGTGATACGTGTTTTTGGCCGTCCAATTTCCCACCGAGTTCAAAAAGAAGCGCAAATTATCGTCCCGGGTAATCCCCGCATTGGTAAGTGGCGTCGACCCGGCCCACCACAAAATCTCTCCGTCACCTTTCTTCCAGCTCACTACCGCTGACCCGCCATCTGCCCCGTAAAGCGAGAGCTGTTCTGGCGTCAATTCCCCCCAATACGCGCCTGGTTGCAGCGACACCTGCTTTGCCTCCCGGGTAATGCGGCTCGGTATCATCGCCAGAACTGTCACAAAATTTGGATCAACCGGTTTTCCGGAAACATTTGCATCCGCAAAGTAGTCCCGAGTATTCCCGAGACCCTTGGCATTCCCACTGGTGAACAGCACGTGCCCGCCACCTTCTACAAAATCTGTGAGCGACTTTCTTTCTTTAGCGGTAGGAGGCTGCGTCGGCCCCGCCAGTATCAGCAAAACATTTCCTCTCGCTGCCGGCAGTTCTGTTGGCGGATTTTCCCAGCGCTGCACTGGATAATGTAGTCTTTCCAACAGGCGGTAGGCCGCTGCCGCACCTCCCGATTGCCCTGAGTACGTCGATGGCACCGGCAGTTCGCCCTGATCTTGGGGTGGCGACAAAATCGCTACGGTCAACAACATCACGAGCATCAGCGTGCCGCCGAGCAGCAGCAGCTTGCGGTCGGCTGGCGCTATTCCAATTGGCATCCCATCTCCTGCAATTGTTTGAGCGTCTCTGCAAAATCCTCTGGTCCGGCTCCGCGATTCGCGTACCAGATTCGTTCCAGCCGCTTCGTCAATTCCCCAAGCGGCGTTCTATAGTTCGTTGATCGTTGGCCCAGTTCACTCGGTGGAGTTTCCTCTACTAGCTGCAAATATTCTCGCGGCGTCTTGGCGCGGTCCCTGGGCACCACTCCGGTATCTTCTAGCCTGGCAATCCCCGCCCAGTACGCCGAATGGACTGCTTCGCGAAAATCTCTTCGCGAAGCCGCCTCTCTGGCCATGCCTATCCACTCTTGCCACGTTCGCGAGGCGGATACGATCTCTCCTGGAGGCAGCGAATCGAAACTGTCCCGACTCGCCATAAACCGGAACAGCCACAAGGCGATGAATCCCACCGCGGCAAACACCACCGCCCAAAACAGGGCTTTCTGGCCCATCGGATAGCGATTAATCTCGCCAAATAGTTTGTATAGCAATCGGTCGAACCAAGCCGACAATCGCTGCCGGAACAGATCCCATGCGCTCGGTCGATTCGCCGTGGCAAATTCGTGTCCCGCCAGAATCTTGGCTATCTCCGCACGCGCATCGACGTTCCCTTTCAATTCTCTTGCGGAGCAGCTCTGTGCTTCCGCCAGCATATGGTTGACCCAAGCGTCCGCCTCGCTGGCCTTGCCTTCGCCTAACAATTTCTTCAAATACGCGCTCGAAATCACGTACTTTTGTTCTGGAGTTTCTACATTCCAATACTGGGGTAGGGAATCACGCAAAGCCGCTAACTGTTTCGCCGTGGGTTGCCCGCGGAGCGCTTCCTCCGTCAACTGCAGCTCGGCCGCAAACGACTCCGGGTTGTATGTTCCACCCAGAAATTTGTCTACAGGAGTTTTTTCAGTTTGCCCGCGCGTCGACCAAGCAACAATCAAGCAAATCGCCGCGAGCATCAGCCACCCGGATCGCCTCATTACACCCTGTGGTGGCCGACCTTTAGGTCGGCCAGAATCAACCTAGCTATGCCACCGATCCCTCGACAAAGGCCACCATTCCAACTCATTCCGCAATGAACTCCTACGACAGGATCGACGGTACGCTCGAACTCCCGGGCCCAGAAGGCGCTGCACCCAACGGATTCATCATCATCTGCAAATCAAACGCTTCCTTCTTCACCCGCAAATCGTAATAGAACACCGATATCGCGATCAGCAGAAACGGTCCAACCAGTACCCCTGCCACAAAATTGCTAACTTGCATCGTGGCCATCGAGGTTCTCATTAACGTTGGATCCTTTGCGGTCATGGCCAGCATCACCAAGGAAGGAATCATCAGCAAAACCATGATTCCGTAAATTATGGCTGCGTACAAAAGGAAAATCAGGAAGGCTCTTCCCACATTGTCTCTGGTTAGCTCCCAACTTCGCTCGAGTGATTCCCTGGCTCCGAGGTCCTCTAAGAGCGCCGCTGGGACGCAAGTGATTAATCGCAGGCCCACGTAGGCGCAAATTGGAAGTGCGACGATGATTCCCAGCGCCCCAATGACGCGCGCTCCCGGAACCATAAAAAGGAGGAAGAAAATCAGTAACAATCCCCCGCTCGCCATGCCATTCAGCAAGACAACCCCGAACAGATTTAGGAGTTGGCCCCACATCTTTCCTAATGACTCTCGGATTGTTGTCGATCGACCCAGGTAAAAGTCAGAAACGGCGTAAATCGTCCCACCCTGCGCAAAAAGGTAGGCGGCTACATAGATAACGAAGGCGATGATCATGCCGAACAGCCCGAAGGCCATGAGCCCGCTGCCAAAAGCCGGAGTTTGCACGGTCCCCCCCTGGGATCTTGTTGCCAGATTGGGCCATCTCGTCATAAACACTTGAGCAAGGTTCAATCCCAAGATCAATAGGTGCGGGATCGCGGTAATACCTATAAAAAGCAGGAAGTGTTTTCGATACAGCGAGAATGTCCGATCCAGTATCTCGCCGAGCGACAGCGGCCGTAATTCCCATTCCGCCATGGATCCTCCCTGCGCTTCCGTGACATAACCGCCAAGTGTGCATCACTGTATCACCGACACCGTGAAAAAACGATTACCGTCTGGCTCGGGCTCCACTTTGTCTGACACACTCTGTGCATTGAAAACCGTAGTACTTTCCTCCTCTTGACGCACCCGTCTCTGGCTGACATAAATACTTAGAAGCGGAACCTAATGCCATCGCTCTCATCGAACCTCACACCCATGAGCAATCGCCGCCGCAGCCAACGCGTCTTGCTGCGAATGCCCATTCTGGTTATAGCCATCGGTCAAGACAAAAAGCCGCTCTCGGAGAATACGCACACCGCCGTAGTCAGCGCCCACGGCGGCCTCATCCATCTCACCATGAAGGTCCGGGTCGGCCAGGCACTGATCATCCGAAATCCCGAAAGCAGCGAAGAGCAATCCTGTCGCGTCGCTTACGTCAACGAGGAACACGACGGCAGATGTGAGGTCGGGCTCGAATTTGTCACTCCGTCCAGCAATTTCTGGCATGTCGCCTTTCCCCCCTCCGACTGGTCTCCTCACAATCCCGAAATCCCCTCCTCCAATTTCTAGAATCTGGTTCCTCCCCTCTGGCCCTCGCAGTAGCCCAGCAGTTTGAGCTGTGAGGTTTTCGCGGGGGCTCTTGTCCCGCCCGAGACTCCGCAAGAAAGCACTGGCCCCCTGTATTGAATCGGTTTAATATACCATCGCCAGTTTTTCATTGAGGAGCCTTCATGTCATTTCACCGCTTCCGCCCTATCTGGTCTATCCTGCTGCTTCCCACTTTTTTCTCTGCTCCGTCTTTCGCCGAGCCGTCCAGTACATCTCTTGATGGCCGCTGGCAGATGCAATCGTCCTGCATCGATAAATCTCCCGCCGAAGCCATCTCTACTTCCGGTTTCCCTGCCACCAACTGGCACGCGGCCGAAGTTCCCGGCACAGTTGTCGCAGCTCTTGTCGCCGACAAGACCCTTCCTGATCCAAATTTCGGCATGAACCTCAAAACGTTCCCCGGCATCAGTCTCGGCGGCGAAGAACCTTTCTCTAATCGCGACATGCCCGCCGACAGCCCCTACCGCTGCTCCTTCTGGTTCCGCACCGAATTCGTCACTCCTAGGAACGCGGCCACAAAATCGACATGGCTCCATTTTCTCGGCATCAACTACCGAGCCAACATCTGGCTCAACGGCAAAAAAATTGCGGATCGGGCCGACGTTGCTGGAGCCTATCGTTCCTACCAATTCCGCGTCAACGAACTGCTGCACCCCAGCGCGAATCGGAAGAACGCGCTCGCCGTAGAAATCTTTGCTCCGGAGAAAAACGACCTCGGGCTGACCTGGGTCGACTGGAATCCGACTCCTCCGGACAAGGACATGGGCATGTGGCGCGAAGTATTTCTTTCCGAATCTGGTGAAGTGGCTCTGCGCTCGCCCTTCGCTACCTCCAGGCTCGTGAACAACTATGGTGCGGCCGAACTTACATTGAGCGCCGAACTATGCAACACCGCCAATCATCCCGTCGACGCACTCCTCGACGCCGAGGTCGAGGGCGATCATTTCTCTCAGCGCGTAGAACTCGCAGCGAACGAGACCAAAATCATCGCCTTCCGTCCGGAACAATTCCCGAAACTCAAGCTCGCTCATCCGCATCTTTGGTGGCCCTATCAGATGGGCGAACCGTTTCTCTACTCCGCAAAATTCCGCGTTGAGGTCGGGAAGGATCTATCCGATTTCGCCTCCATCAACTTCGGCATTCGTGAAGTAACATCCGAGCTCACTCCGAAAGGCGGCCTCCTTTTCAAAGTCAACGGCCACAAGGTTCTCATCCGCGGCGCTGCCTGGACTCCCGACATGCTGCTCCGCTGGGATTCGAAGCGCGTGGGCGCCGATCTCGCCTATGTCAAGCACATGGGCCTCAACACCATTCGCCTCGAAGGCAAAGTTGACCGCGAGGAATTTTTTGACGCGACCGATCGTCTGGGCATTCTGGTCATGCCCGGTTGGATTTGCTGCGATATGTGGGAACACTGGGACGACTGGACTGGCGAAACGAAAAAGATTGCCGCTGCTTCTCTGACAGATCAGATCACGCGCCTTCGTACGCACCCCAGCGTTTTTGTTTGGCTCTACGGCAGCGACAATCCTCCGCCGCCGGACATCGAGAATATGTATCTATCCATTCTCAAGAATCTAGAGTGGCCGAACCCGTCGGTCTCTTCCGCTTCGGACACGGCAACCAAAATCAGCGGTCCCTCCGGCGTAAAAATGACCGGTCCATACGAATATGTCCCCCCAATGTATTGGCTTGCTGACACGGAAGCCGGCGGCGCGTTTGGTTACAACACGGAAACCAGTCCAGGGCCCGCGATCCCCACGAAAGAAAGCCTAGCCAAATTTATTCCCATGGATCACCTCTGGCCCATCGGGGAGTATTGGAATTTCCATGCAGGCGGCGAACGCTTCACTACCGTCGACGTTTTCACTGAGGGCCTGAACCACCGCTACGGAACTGCGACCACGCTCGAAGACTACGAGCGCAAAGCGCAAGCCTCCGCCTACGATAACGAACGATCCATGTTTGAAGCCTATGGCCGCAACAAATATGTCTCCACTGGCGTCATTCAATGGATGCTCAACAATGCGTGGCCCTCGATCATCTGGCATCTATACGATTATTATCTCGTGCCCGGCGGTGGCTATTTTGGCACGAAAAAAGCCCAGGAAATTGTCCATGTCCAATACGACTACACGACTAATTCCGTCTCTGTCGTCAATGGGACCTACGCCCCGATCAAAGGCCTAAAGGTCAGCGCCAAGCTCTATAACATCGACTCCAAACAAGTCGCCGCGCAAGATGCCAGCTTCGATATCGCCGCCGACGCCGCTGCAACGGCGATCGATCTACATAATCCCGCGAATCTTTCGACCACCTATTTCCTCAAGCTCGAACTCCGCGACGACGGCGGCTTGCCGGTTAGCGACAATTTTTACTGGCTTTCCACGAAGCCCGACACCATGGACTGGGCTAACAAAAAAGACACCGTGTACACGCCGCAAAAAACTTTCGGTGATCTCACCGGCCTGAACTCGCTTCCGCAAGTGAATCTTGAAGTGAGAGCCGACTCTCATCACGAAGCCGGTACGAGCAATTCCGTACGCGTAAGAGTCAAAAATTCATCCGCAAATATCGCGTTCCAGGTCCATCTCCGCCTCGCCAATTCCAAAGATGGCGACGACATTGTCCCAATTTTCTGGGACGACAACTATTTCTCCCTATTACCCGGCGAAGAGAAATCCCTTTCCGCCACCTATGACTTAACCGAGGCCGAACGCCGGGGCGAACTCCTGGAAATTTCGGGTTTCAATATCGCCCCGGCAACGATCAAGCTCTCTCACTAACTCTCGTTGCACAGTCACTCCTGTGCCCTCGGGTTTCTCAATCCGACACATTCATTTCTAAATGCAAATTGTCTGTTTTGGTTTCAACTCAACCTGACACTAATCGGCCGCAGGCACCGTCGGCACCTTGGTTACCGGTCGATCAAAGTTCAACACGCTCGACACAAACTGGCTCAGTGTTCCCCCCAGATGATCCAGCACCCTCTGCTTTAGGGTCGTGTAATCTTGTGTCCCGCAAAACAGGTCACTCATCAATTGCCGGAACATCGCATTCCGCTGCAAAAATTGCACCATTCGCGTCGTCACCGCCGAACCCAGAAACGAACCGCGATAAAACCGTCGCACAATCCTCGACGCAAATTCCAATTCGGCCGAAAACGACGCCCGAACCCGTGCCTGATACTTCTCCGGGCATCCTTCCGCCAGCGCGCGCCCTAGCAACTCGCCAGACCGCATCGCGTAGAACAGTCCTTCGCCGGTTAACGGATCAACCCACGCCGCCGCGTCTCCACACAACGCCCAGTTGTGCCCCATCACTGCGCGATTGGACAAGGTGCTCTCTTGTGGCGACGGCAAGACGTGGCTGTAAAATTTCGCGTTCTCCGTCGACATCTTCTCGGTCGCCGCAAACGCATGCAAATGGGTCTTCAACTCTGTGCTTGTATGCGCGGCCATGCTCCCACAAATCCCCAGCGACAAATGATCCGCGCGTGGAAACGACCAGATGTATCCCTCAAACTCCGGCAAAAATTTAATAACGATCTCTTCCGCGGTCTGCGGCACAAAATAGCCCTGGGTAATTTCCAGTTCGTCCTTAGAGAGCGCCCGGATTCCCGGCAAATATTGATTCCGCGCACCCGCGGCTAGTACCACAAAGTCCGCTGTCTTCAAATTGCCATCCGCCAAAAAGCGGGGTTTCTCGCAATCCGTATCCACACTCTGCACTCGCGAATGGTGAATTTGACAGCCCGCGTCGCGCGCCCGGTCTAGCAGCATTCCATTTAGTACCATGCGCGAATAAATGACGATGGGGTGCTGCAGGTCGAGTTTCACGCGCTGATTTTCCGCGCTGATAATTTCCACGTCGCGTATTAGTTTTTTGGGATGATCGTTGTCCAGCAGAAAAGGGAAGCGTTGCGTCGCCTTATAGGTCAACCCGCCGCCGCACGGTTTTTCCCACGCCAAATGCTCATCGTAAATATGGACTGTGTTCCCCGCAAGTGCCAGCTGTTCGCCGCACATTGCGCCGGAAGGCCCACCACCAACAATCGCTATTTCAGACATCCTGGCTACCCATGTTTATTTTGCTGTCGTCTCCGGCGCGGGTGAAAAAGGAGACCTCAACTGGTGCCCAGCCTCTTTACGAAACAGGGAAAATCACCAGGCAAAAACCTGCCAAAAGTATAGCACTGAAGAGTGCTGCGGCCATTGCGGAGCCGCTCTGCTTGCGTACCAATTGGGCACCTAGGCCACACATCACGAAAAACAGTGCAAAATAAGGCGCCAGCAGCACCAGCAATATTTCTGCGCTATGCAGCGCCAATACTCCGACCGCCAGCGCGATCCACGCCACCACCACCAGCGCCAATCTGAGCACATATCTTTGCCGGCCGCTTCCTGTAACCACCGGTCCCAGCCCGATTTCTAGCGCGTAAGTGAACAGCAATGCCGCCAAAAAGAAGACCGGGAATCGTGTCCACCGCTCGGCGGTCATCCACGCCCCGGCGATTGTCAACTGTAGCCATCCGGTAATCAACAAATGCAAAACGAACGCGCCAAAGGCTGCCGCCAACCAGAGTTTGGGAGCTGGGCGAAATGTCCGTCGCGCCACTCCCGCATGCAGCCCCAGGAGGATCAATCCCGTTATCAGAAAAAAGCTTGCCAGATAGTCGCCTTCAAACACGTGCAGCGACCGCAACGGCATCCAGTAGCGCAGCAGTAACACCACGGCAAACGCTACCACAGCGAACTCTGCCACTGATCGCACCGCCGTCAGTTTTGTTGCCGGAGCCGATTCCACCAGGGGCTTCTCGCCAACCGTCTCTTGCAAGAACGGCCCGGCAAGCACCAGAATTCCCAGTAACCCGAGCAATCCGCCAAGCAAATTCCCGCGAAACGGCAGGGGCTGATTCGGCGCCGGAAGATGCAACACCTTCGCTGCCCAGGCCTGCACCATCCGCGCCACGACGGGTGAAAACAGTACGCTCACATGCGAATTCCACGGCACCAACATGAATTGCGACGTGCCATCGGTGCTCGTCAGAGCATAATCCGCCGCATTCGCGCGCAGCCCCTCCGGCTCAAACTGGCCGGCCAGGATTAAACTGTCGACCGGGACCGGTGGTGGATCCCTGTAGAGCAAAACTTCTGGGGAAAGTCCATGCGCCACGACCATGGGTGCCGGGGAAATTGCAATCACGCCCGCGACATGAATTTTTGACGCCGTCCGCAGAGCAATCGCTGCTCCCATTGAATGGCCCGCCAAAATCGTACGTTCCGGCACAATCATCCCACGCGCCAGCAATCCGCGCACAAACGAAGCCGAGCACTCTTCGGCCTGCGCTGTGGTGAATGGACCCGCCGTCTGGCCGTGCCCGGGCGAATCCGGCAAATACACGCGTAGTCCTTCATCGGCAAATGCCCGTGCCAGATACATCATGATCACTTTGTTTGCCGTCAACCCGTGGAGCAGGACCACGCTTCCGTTCTGGGAATTTTCCGGCAAGCCAGCCAACTCTAAGATTGTCGTATTTAGCCGGCAGCTTCCAGAACTTGCAACCACTCTTTGCTCCGTGTATTTCCGCGAAGCCATAAACGTCAGCACCGCCCCCAATCCCAACAATACAATCCCAGTCACCGCAACCGATAACGGACTTTTCTTCACCCATCCCTCTTTCCCGCTGCTTCTCTTTTCTTCACTGCGTGCTCTTTATCCCGACCTCGTCCCTACCTCCGTGTTACTTCCGCACTTGCTTTCCGGCCGTTCACTTTCAACATTCGCCGTGTGCCTCGAACGTCATGCTAGACTCACACCACGAGGTCCATTTGTATTCTTCCGTTCTCACTCTCGACGAATTGATTCTGCGGTTTGCCAAACAGAAACGCAACGGCAGGAAGGTAGTATTCACCAACGGATGTTTCGACCTCCTTCATCCCGGCCACATTCGCACCTTTGAAGCCGCGCGCGCCCTTGGAGATATCCTCATTGTTGGCCTCAACAGTGACCTAAGCGTCCGCACGCTGAAGGGCCCGGGTCGCCCCGTCATTCCGGAACAGGAGCGCGCGGAAATCTTAGCCAGCATTGAATGTATCGATGCTGTCACCATTTTTTCCGATCCCACTCCGCAAAAGGTGATTGCTGCTCTGCTCCCTGACGTTCTCGTCAAAGGTGGTGATTGGCCCGACGACCAGATTGTTGGCCGCATCGAAGTGGAAGCCTCGGGAGGCCGTGTGGCCCGTATCGACATCGTTCCCGGCTACTCCACGACGGAAATCCTCAAAAAAATCCACTCGCTCCCGTAGCTGTTGTTGCCGATCTAGAGATCGGCCGCCGCCCACGGTGGCGATTCCCTCCCTAATTCGTCGAATCACGACCACACCAGTTAGAATGGATCTGCAACGCATGATTCTGCCCGCGGTACGCGAACGTCTCGAATCGCTTCTGCGCCACCCCTCTTTGGACAGCGCACTGGCAGAACTACGCGTCGGCGGCTCCATTGTCGGACTTTCCGGTCTGCAAGACGTCGCCAAAGCCCTTGTCGCCGCGTATCTTACGCACGAAACTCGCCGCCCAGCCTTCTTCCTCACCGAATCCAACCTTCGCGCCGAATCGCTTGCCGAAACTCTTCGCTTCTTCTTACAAATTTTCCCCGGGAGCACGGGAGGCATCGCCATCCTCCCCGCCTTCGACAGCCTGCCGTGGGATTCGCAGGTACCTCACGCGGACATTCTCGAGCGCCGCGCCGCCACTCTGTATCGCCTTGCCAACGGGGAGGTGTCTCTGGTCATTGCGCCCATTACGGCTGCACTCTGGCGTTATCAGGATCCCTACGTCTATCTGACTCTTGCGAAAACTCTCAGCAAAGACACCGAACTCCCTCACGAAGAATTAATCGCCCATCTCGCCAGCACCGGTTACGCCCGCGCAGAAATGGTTGAGCTCCCCGGCCAGTTCGCCGTCCGCGGAGGAATTATTGATATTTTTTCTCCGGAAGCGCCCCGCCCGGTCCGCATTGAACTTCTGGGCGACACGGTCGAAAGCGTGCGCGAATTCGATCCGCGCACCCAGCGCTCGGTAGCGCCGGTAATTCGCACGACGATTCTCCCGCTCACGGAATGGAGTCTTCCTACGCCAGGCACTGGCCGTCCCTCTGATTGGGGATCCACTGGGTGGGTCGGCGGCACCAAAGAGGCCGGCAGCAGCTCGCTTCTGGAACTTGCCGAAAGTTCCCTCCGGCCAATTGTTTTTCTCGACGAGCCCAGCACTCTTCGCGAGGCCATCAAAAAAGATCTCGATGCGGCCACCTTAAACTACGAGCGGCATGGCCAGTCCAACTCCCCGGAAGTCTCCCACTATTTTTGGACGCCAGCGGAATGGGAGCGTGCCGCCGCAAAAACTTCGCGCGTCGAACTCGAACAACTGCATCTCTCGCTCGATGGCGGCCATCAACGATTTGAATTGAGCGCTCGTCCCAGCACTCGCTATCACGGTGACGTGGCGGCTTGCTTCGCCGCGCTGAAATCTCAACTCGCTTCCGGCAGTAAGGTCTATCTCACCGCCGCCAGCTTGGGTGAACTCGAACGCTACGCCGATATCTGCCGGGAGTACGAGGTCCCGTACGTCCTCGGCGAAACCGAGGAAGCCGCCACCGGGTTCACCGCAGAAAGCGCCACGGAATCAGCCGCGCTCGTTCTCGTTCGAGCTCCGTTCGCAGAAGGCGTGACATTCCCGGATTCCAAGCTCACGATTTTTGGCAACGCTGATCTGTTCGACGTTACTCCGGCGGTTGAACGCGCGAGTCGCAAAATTCGCACTTCGGGATTCTTCACCGACTTCGCCGATCTCAAGCCCGGCGATTACATCGTTCACATCGATCACGGCATCGGTCAGTTTGAAGGACTTCGCCTTATCGAATCCGACGGTCGCCCGGGCGAATTCATGCTTCTCCGTTTCGCCGATGATGCGCGTCTCTACATTCCGCTCGAACGCATGGACCTTGTTCAAAGCTATCGCGTTGTTGAAGGCTCGGAGCCGCCGCTAGATCGTCTCGGTGGCACTGCGTGGACGTCGCGCAAAGCCCGCGTCCGCAAATCCCTCGAAGACATGGCGGATCAACTCCTTCTTCTCTATGCGCAACGCAAAACCGCTGAAGGTTTCGCGCTTTCTCCGGACAGCAACTGGCAGCGCGAATTTGAGGACGCTTTTGAGTTTGAAGAAACTCCCGATCAGCTGACCGCCATTCGCGACATCAAGCGCGACCTCGAAAAGGCTTCACCAATGGACCGCCTGCTTTGCGGCGACGTGGGCTATGGCAAAACAGAAGTTGCGATGCGCGCGGCCTTCAAAGCGGTTGCTGACGGTAAGCAAGTTGCTGTCCTCACTCCCACTACGGTTCTCGCGTTTCAGCATTTTGAAACGTTCAAGAAACGTTTCGCCGCGTTTCCCGCTCGCATCGAAATGCTCAGCCGCTTCCGCACTGCTGCCGAACAAAAAGTCGTCCTCAGCGATCTCGAAGCGGGAAGAGTCGATATCGTCATCGGCACGCACCGCCTGCTCTCGAAAGATGTAAAGTTTCAAGATCTGGGCATCCTCATCGTCGACGAAGAGCAGCGGTTCGGTGTCGCCCACAAAGAGCGCCTGAAGGAGATGCGCAAGAACGTCCACGCGTTGGCCCTTACAGCTACTCCCATTCCGCGTACACTGCACATGTCGCTCGTTGGCTTGCGCGATATGTCCGTTATTGAGACCGCTCCGCGCGATCGCCTGGCCATCCAAACCGTGGTCACATCCTTCGACGAGGAAGTGGTCAGAAAGTCCATCGAAACCGAACTGTCTCGAGACGGTCAGGTCTACTTCATTCACAATCGCGTGGAATCGATCGACTCGCTGGCCGCGCTCGTCGTCAAACTTGTCCCGCAAGCCCGCGTCGTTGTCGGCCACGGCCAAATGGGCGAAAAAGAGTTAGAGCAAGTAATGCTGAAATTCATTCGTGGGGAAGCCAATGTCCTTGTTGCGACTACGATTGTCGAAAACGGCCTCGACATTCCGCACGCCAACACCATTCTCATCAATCGGGCCGATCGCCTCGGCCTTGCCGAACTCTACCAACTCCGCGGCCGCGTCGGCCGTTCGCATCAACGCGCTTACGCTTACCTACTCGTTCCGCCCGAAACCATCCTCACTGAAATTGCCCGCAAGCGTCTTGCCGCCATGAAAGAGTTCAGCGAACTCGGCGCGGGTTTCCGGATCGCTGCCCTCGATTTGGAACTGCGCGGGGCAGGGAACATGCTTGGCCGGCAGCAGCATGGCCACATTGAAGCGATCGGCTTCGACCTGTACGTCCAAATGTTGGAACGAGCGGTCGCCAAACTGAAAGGCACCGAATCTGCCCCTGAGCAACGCACCACCATCAACCTTGGCCTGGACGTTCGCATCCCCCAGGAATACATTCCCAGCGAAAATCTGCGCTTGCGGACCTACAAACGCGTCTCCACAGTTGCAACCGAGGAGGAAAAACAGGATGTTCGGAGGGAGCTGGAAGATCGTTTCGGCCAATTGCCCAGGACGGTGGAAAACCTTTTGGAGTTTGCCATGCTCAAATCCATGAGCGAGCAGCTTCATGTTGCTTCGATTGAACGCCAGGGGAATAAGCTCGCCGTGCGGTTTCACCCGGAAACCCCGCTGGACCCTGCGGTCCTGGTGAAAGTTGTCCGTTCACGCAAAGGCATCCGGCTCGATCCCAGTGGTATTCTTTGGATGGAGCTGCAGAAGGGCGAACCGGTCGCCATTGCACTGAGAAACGTATTGCTCGGTCTTAGAGGGGAAGGCTAAACTTTGTATATGACGAAATTTGTTCGCAACACATCGATCGCCGTTGCAATACTCTTTGCGTGGCCTTTTCTCGTTCAAAATCCAGCGGCGCAAACTCCGCCTGCGCAGACTCCAGCCCCGCAACAGCCACAACTTGAAAAGCCTGCCGAAGCGGAGCCCGAGGCTGCAACTCCTGCGGCGGCGACTCCGGAGGCCAAGAAGCCGGATATTCCTTCGACCGCCAAGCCTGCCACGAAGGTGCCTGTCCATACCGGCGAAGGAAAAACCGTCGAGGAAATTATCGCGCGCGTAAACAACGAGATTATCACCAAATCCGAATTGGATAAGGCCCGCGCCGCCTCCGAGGACAATGCTCGTGCGGAATGCGCCAGCCGTTGCACCCCAGAACAGCTTCAAGTCGCCGTCGAAGATGCTCAGAAATACGCTCTCCGTGACCTGATCGACCAGTCCCTCTTGGCACAGCGTGGCAAGGATATGGGGGTCAGCGTCGAAGCAGACGTCGTCAAACAACTCGACCAGATTCGTATCCAAAATAAATTGGCCGATATGGATGAGTTGGAAAAAGCCGTCACGGCCCAGGGGATTAACTGGGACGATTTCAAGAATAACATCCGCAATCGCGCGCTCACCCAGCTGGTCATCGGCAGGGAAGTCGGCTCGCACATCACGATCACCACAGAAGATAGCAAGAAGTATTACGACGAGCACAAAGCCGAATTTGTTCGCCCCGAGCAGGTCTCACTGGCTGCAATTGAAATCAAGACCGAGGGAAAGACGCCAGCCGAAGTTGCCGATCAAAAGAAGAAAGCGGATGACATTGAAAAGAAGCTTAAGGACGGGGAAGATTTCGCTGAGCTGGCCAAGCGTCGTTCCGATGGTGCCACCGCTCAGCAGGGAGGTTATCTCGGCGTTTACAAACGCGGTGAACTTTCCAAGGAACTTGAAGACACCGTCTTTCAGATGAAGAAGAAACAGATCACCGGGGTTATCGAAACCAAGCAGGGGTTCCTCATCCTGGAAGTCATCGAGCACTACACTGAAGGCGAGCAGCCCTACGAAGTAGTGCAGCCGGAAATTATGGACAAGCTTTACAGCCAGCGCATGGAACCCGCCATGCGCGAATACCTGAAAACTCTCCGCGAACAAAGCTACGTCGTCATCAAGCCCGGTTATCAGGAGATGGCGGGTGGCGGCAATTCGGAAATTGAAGAAGTAAGCGCCACACCGGAAGAGGGCAAGACCAAGAAGCCGCACAAGAAGTACTATCTGTTCGGAAAAACAACCGGTTCAACTTGATGAAGTCTCTTTTCGTCAAAGATCTTATTGCGGACCAGTCCGTCACCGCTTTCTTCCTCGTTCACGAGAAAGAAGTTCGCAATACCGCTGCCGGGAAATCCTATCTCCGCATGGAGCTTGGAGATCGCAGCGGCACGGTTGAAGCCCGCATGTGGGACTCTTTTGAAGCGCTCTCCAAAGACATCAAGCGGGACGACTTCATCAAGGTCAGCGCCCGTGTGGAAAACTATCGGAACAAGATGCAGCTCGTTTTGCAACAAATGAGGTTGGCCAAGCCGGAAGAGATCGATATTAGTGATTTTCTTCCTCACACGCCTTACAACGTGGAAGAGCTGTACAAGCAACTCATGGCCTATGGCGAAGAGATCAAAAATCCCTGGCTGAAAAAATTAGTGCTTCAGATTTTTTCGGACCCCACCGTCGCTAAGAACTTTAAGCGCGCACCCGCCGCCAAAGTGATGCATCACGCTTATATCGGTGGATTGCTTGAGCACGTTGTGGGCTTGTGCGGTTTGGCCAAACAAATCGCCGCGCATTACAGCGAACTGGACGTCGACCTCCTGCTCATGGCCGCTTTGCTCCACGATGTTGGCAAACTCGAAGAACTCTGTTTTGAGCGCGCCGTCGGCTACACCGCGGAAGGCCAGCTCCTCGGTCACATCGTAATGGAGCTCGAAACGGTCACCAACGCCATGAACTCCATCGTTGGCTTTCCCGCAAAACTGAAAACTGTCGTCCAGCACATATTGATCAGCCATCACGGCCAATACGAGTTCGGCTCGCCCAAACTCCCCATGATCCGCGAAGCCCTCGCCTTCCATTACATGGACGACCTCGACTCCAAGATGGCCGCTGTCCGCACCGCTTTTCAAATCTCCACTGAATCCGAATGGTCCGGGTTTAGCAGCGCTCTCCAGCGCAAATTCCTAAACCTCGACGAATACCTCAAAGATCCTCCGCAAGCGAAATCGTAGCCGCCCGATAATGAAACAGGCGTCGGACTGTGGCCTTCAGGCGACAGGTGAGCCTGCCACCAGGCATCGACGTTGGTCTGTCGTCCTTTGCAACGTTGTCCGATGGCAGCGAGATTGCGAACCCGAGGCTGTACCACCAAGCGCAGATGAAACTTCGCCGTGCTCAGCGTCGTGTAGCCCGCCGCAAGAAGGGGTCGAAGCGTCGTCGCAAAGCCGTGGTGCTGCTGCGTAAGATTCACCAGCATATTTTTAATCAGCGCAATAACCACCAGCACAAACTAGCTCGTAAGCTGGTGAACCAGTTCGGGAAGATTTTCGTCG
>Ga0074045_10001534_pt1 | contig 22193 bp, 21 predicted proteins | sample BogForMeECP23OM2_FD_94442 | JGI IMG/M metagenome (GOLD analysis project Ga0074045, IMG submission 94442) | Bog forest soil microbial communities from Calvert Island, British Columbia, Canada - Bog Forest MetaG ECP23OM2 | ecosystem: Environmental > Terrestrial > Soil > Wetlands ... | reverse complement strand
GGCGCGAGTCGAGCTGCTGCGGGCGGAGCGCAACATAGCGTTCCGCCAGGCCGGGAACTCGGTCGAGTTCACCGTCCCCGGGGTCGCGGACTACGAGGTGGCCGCGCTCTACGCCTGAGGGGCAGGCGCAGTCCGTCCGCGGCCGCCCGCTCAGAAGAGCCCGAGGAGCTGCGCCGGATCCACGCCGAACCAGACGATGAGGCCGGCGGTCGCCAGGAGGGCGAGCGCCGTAACCCGCGGCACCGCGATGCGGCCAGCGCCCGGCGCGGGGGCCGCCACGAGCGCCTGCTTGAGCACGATCAGGTAGTAGTACAGGGCGACCGCGCTCAGGGCAATGGCCAGGATCGCGAGCAGGCCGGCCGGGCCCGCGATCCCCCCCAGATGCAGCGCCGCCGAGAAGACGGCGAGCTTTCCGACGAATCCCGCGAGCGGCGGGATGCCTGCGAGCGACAGGATGAACACCGTCAGGCAGCCCGCCAGGAGCGGCGAGCGCCGGTGGAGCCCCGCGAGGTCGGAAATCTCCTGGCAGCGGCCCCCGCGCTCGGCGGCGGCGATCACGCCGAACGCGCCGACCGTAGCGAGGCCGTACGTCGAAGCGTAATAGAACAGCGGCGCGGGCCCGGAGGACCCCAGGGATATTACGCCGAGGAGCAGGGCGCCCGCGTGGGCGATCGCCGAGTAGGCGAGCAGGCGGCGGACGTTCGACTGCGCGAGGGCGGCGAAGTTACCGAGCAGCAGCGAAGCGAGGGCCATGGCCGACAGGACCGGGACCCAGCCCGGCCCCCACGCGAGCGACCCGACGGGCCCCGCGGCGGCGCCGAATCCCGTCCACAGGAGCCGGCCGAAGAGCGTGAATCCGGCGAGCTTCGAGGCGGACGCGATCAGCGCCGCCGAGGTGGCCGGCGCGCCCTGGTAGACGTCGGGCGCCCACAGGTGAAACGGGGCCGCCGCGACCTTGAAGCCGAACGCGACGAGGACCATGACCAGCGCCACCATGAGCAGCGGGTCGGGGCCGCGCAGGGAGACCTGCTCCGCGATCCGCGGCAGCTCGATCGAGCCGGTGACCCCGTAGACCAGGCTGAAGCCGAAGAGCAGGAACGCGGCGGCCATGGCGCCGAACAGGAAATACTTGAGGGCCGCCTCGGCCGACTCGGGCCGCGCCCTGTCGAAACCGGCCAGCACGTACAGGGAGAGGCTTGCGAGCTCCAGCGAGAGGAAGACCAGCAGCAGCTGCTGCGCGGCCGCCATCAGTATGAGCCCGGTCGCCGCGAAGAGCATGACCGCCACGTATTCCGCCGGCTGGCTGGGCGGGGCGGCTCCCCAGGCCACCCCCAGCGTCAGCAGCGTGAGGGCCAGAACGGAGACGCGCGTGGCGACCGCGAACCGGTCGAGGACCAGGACCCCTCCGAAGACGGGCCCGCGGGCCCCGAGGAACGCGCAGAGGCCGGCCGCGGCGACGGCGACGGCCGCGACCAGGAGGGCCCGCCGCAGGCGTTCGCCGTTGGAGCGGCGCCGGAAGAGCGTGAGGTCAAGGCCGAGCGCGACCAGGGCCCCCGCGAGCAGCGATGTCTCGGGGCGCAGCGCGAGGAAGAGCTCCAGGTAGCTCGGGCTCATGGCGCGACCGCCTTCATCGCCGCCTGGAGGAGAGGCGACTGCAGCGCGGGGTTGATCCAGTCGAGGAGCAGGTCGGGCTTGAGCCCGATCAGGACGGTTGCACCTATGAGGAGCAGCGCGCCGGCCTTCTCCGCCAGGGTGATGGGCTCAAGTTGGATTGCCTGCCCGCGCGGGGCCGCGGCGCCGGGCGCCTCCGTCCCCCCGAAGAAGCCCAGAGCTATCGCCCGCAGCGTGAAGGCCGCGGCCACCAGCACGCCCAGGGCCGCGACGGCCGCCCAGGCCGGCGCGCCTTTCCAGGTGCCGATCAGGATGCTCAGCTCCGCCGGAAACCCGCTGAAGCCCGGCAGGCCCATGGACGCGACGCCGGCGATGACGAACGCCGCCGCGGCGAACGGCAGCAGCCGGTAGATCGGCATGGCCCGGAGCTCCGCGAGCTTGCGGGTGTGCGTGCGGTCGTAGACCATCCTGCCGACCACGGCGAAGAGGAGGCCGGCGATCACCCCGTGCGAGAACATCTGCAGCACGGCGCCGCTCACCGCCAGGGGGGTCGCGGCGGCGATGCCGAGCATGACGAAGCCCATGTGGCTCACGCTTGAGTAGCCGATGACGAACTTCAGGTCCTCCTGCATGAGGGCGACGAGGCCGGCGTAGACGATGCCGACCACGGCGAGCCACCCGATCGTGGCGTGCCAGTAGGCGAATCCCAGGGGCGAGAGGGGCAGGGCGACCCGCAGGCAGCCGTACGCGCCGAGCTTCATGACGACCCCGGCCAGCAGCATCGAGGCGGCCGTCGGGGCGGCGACGTGGCCCGTGGGCGCCCACGTGTGCAGGGGGAAGATGCCGGCGAGGGTCGCGAAGCCGAAGAAGACGAGCGCAAAGATGACGATCTGCTGGTGCCGGGAGAGGCCGGCGGCGGCCTGGGAGAGCTCGGCGAATCCGAAGCCGTGGCCGCCGCCGACGGCGTAGACCCACAGGAGACCGGCCAGCACCATGCTGCTCCCGGCGAACGAGTAGAGGGCCAGCTTCATCGCGCCGTATTCGCGGTTCGTGGATCCCCAGCTAGCGATCAGGAAGTACTTCGGGACTATCGCGACCTCGTAGAAGACGAAGAACAGGAGCGCGTCGGCGCTCAGGAACACGCCGTAGACGCCGGCGACGAGCGTCAGGAACAGAGCGAAGAACTCGCCGGCGCGCTCCCCGACGTTCCACGAGAAGAGGACCCCGGCAGTGGCCGCTAGCCCGGTCAGCACGACGAGCGTGAGGCTGATGCCGTCGGCTGCGAGGTGGTAGCGCACCCCCAGGCTCGGCATCCACGAAAGGTCGACGAGGGTCTGAAGGCCGGGGCCCGGGATGAAGCGGGAGGCGCCGAGGAGCGCCAGAATCCACGCCCCTGAGGCGGTGAGGAGAGCCGTCCACCGGGCGGCGCCCGGGGAGCGCCGCCCGCCGGCCAGCGCGAGCACGGCGCCGGCCAGCGACAGGTAGATGGTCCAGGGAAGCAGGCTCACGGCAGCGGCAGGTGGTTGGCCCACATGGTGATGAGCGGATTGAAGAGCCGGGTGAGGAGCTGCGGCAGCACGCCGAGCGTCAACATCAGGGCGGCCAGCGGGGCGAGCACCGCGAGATCCGGGCCGCTGATCTCGGCGAACTTGCCCGCCGCGGCTCCCGCGCGCGGTCCGTGGAACACGCGCTGCCAGAAGGTGATCAGGAAGAAGGCGGTCGCGAACAGCCCGAGGCAGGCCGCCACCGCCGCCCACGGCAGAAGGCCCCAGACGCCGCGGAAGATCAGGAACTCGCCGACGAAGCCGTTGAGCCCCGGCAGGCCGAGCGACGAGAACATCGCGACGGCGCACAGACCGGAGAAGAGCGGCGCGGCCGTCTGGACGCCGCCGAAGTCGCCGAGGCCCCGCCGGCCGCCGGCGCGGTCCTCAAGCACGCCGACGCAGTAGAACAGGGCGCCGGCAGAGAGGCCGTGGTTGAACATCTGCAGGAGGGCGCCGCTCAGGGCGGCTGCGGCCGCCTCGCTCGTTAGCCCGGAGCGCCCAGTCGCCGCAGAGACGGCGAAGAGGGCCAGCAGGCAGTAGCTGACATGGTTTACGGACGAGTAGGCGACCATCCGCTTCAGGTCGGTCTGGCGCATGGCGGCGTACGCGCCGAGGACGACGCCCCCGAGCGCCAGCCAGACCAGCGGGACCGCCGCGGCGTGCAGCGGGCCCGGGAAGAGCGGCCAGAGAAGCCGCAGGAAGCCGTAGACCCCCATCTTCGACATGACGCCCGTTAGGAACATCGACACGCCGGTCGGGGCCTCGGCGTAGGCCGGCGGCAGCCAGGTGTGGAAGGGAAAGAGGGGCACCTTTACGGCGAAACCCAGGAAGACCCCGAGGAACACCGCCTGCGGCCAGAATCCGCCCAGCGCGGCCAGCCTGGCGACGAGCGTGCCGTCGGAGCCGAGCGCCGCGAGCTGGACAAAGTCGAGCGTGCCCGTGGCCGCGAAGATCGCCACGAAGCCGAGCAGCAGGAACGCGCTGCCGCCGATGGTGTAGATCACGAACTGGTAGGCCGCGGGCGCCGCCTTGGGGCCTCCCCAGAGCTTAATCAGGAAATACGCCGGTATGAGGCTGAGCTCCCAGAAGACGAACCAGTGGAAGAAGTCCAGCGCCAGGAAGACCCCGAGGGCGGCCCCCTGGAGGAGGAGGAAGAGCAGGCCGAAGAACCGCGGGTCCCTGGCGCTGCGCCAGGAGGCGAGGAGGCTGGCCGGCGCCAGCAGGCCGGTGAGCAGGACGAGCAGGAGGCTGAGCCCGTCGAGGCCGAGGTGGTAGTGGACGTTGAGGGAGCTTATCCAGGCGTGGCGCTCGACAAGCTGGTAGCCGGTGAAGGCGCAGTCGAAGGAGGCGAGCGCGGCAAGGCCCAGGGCCATCGTGGAGAGGCTGAAGGCCAGGGCGAGCGCGCGGCAGGCCGGGGCCCCCAGGCGCGGGAGCGAGGCGAGGAGCAGCGCCCCGGCCCACGGGACGAAGATGATGAGGGAGAGCAGGGGGAGGGAGCTCATCGGCCGCCTCCCAGGAGGACGAGCAGCGCCAGCACCACGAAGGCGAGCGCAAGGGTCCTCAGGTAGCCGTGGGCCTCGCCGGTCTGCGCCCGCGAATAGGCCTGCCCGGTGCGCCGGATCTCCTCGCTGACCGTGTCGAAGCCGGTGTTCAGGCCGACCTCGTCAACCTCGCGGTTGAGGAGCCCCGCGAACTCCCCGAGGCGCGCGAGAAGGCCGACGGCTCCCCCCCACACCCAGCGGTCGAGGATGTCAGCAAGGGCCGCGGCGAACGTGTTGAGGCGGCCGACCGTGGCGGCGTAGAGCTCGTCCAGCTTCATGCGGGCCCCCAGGAAGGCGAAGAGCCTGGGCGCCGCGGATTGGAGGGGATCGGGGGCCGCGGCCGACGCCCGCGGCCGGCGCCCGTAAAGCGCCCAGCCCGATCCGAGGCCGACGGCGACGAGGATGATCGAGACCGCCATCAGGGCTCCTCCGTCGAGCAGCGGGCGGGCGGGGATCTCGGCCCCGGCGAGCCTCGATTGGAGCCAGGGCCAGGCGGGCGTGCCGAGGAACCCGAGGCCCACGGCGCCGGCCGCCAGGACGACGAGCGGCGCTGTCATCACGGCTGGGCTTTCGCGGGCGTGCGAGGCCGCCGGGGAGCGCGGCGGGCCCCAGAAGACCTCGCACAGGAGCCGCGTCATGTAGAAGGCCGTCAGGACGACGCCGGCGAGGCCGGCGTACAGCGGCAGGCTCGAGGGACCCCACTCCGATGCCGCGTGCAGGATGGCCTCCTTGCTCCAGAACCCGGAGAACACGAACGGAACTCCCGACAAGGCCATCATCCCCACCGCGAAGGTGGCGAACGTCGTGCGCATCCTGGCGCCCAGCCCGCCGAGCTCGCGGATGTCCTGCACGTGGTGCGCGGCGTGGATCACCGAGCCGGCGGCCAGGAACAGGAGGGCCTTGAAGAAGGCGTGCGTGAGCAGGTGGAAGATCGCCGCGACCCAGGAGCCGACCCCGAGGGCAAGCATCATGTAGCCGAGCTGCGAGACGGTGGAGAAGGCGAGTATGCGCTTGAGGTCGCTCTGGGCGGCCGCGATCGCCGCGCCCATGAGCGCGGTTATGGCGCCGATCGCGGCCACCACCGTCAGCGCGTGCAGGGTCGCGGCCGGCAGGCCCTGGTCGGCCGAGAAGAGCGGGAAGACGCGGGCGACGAGGAAGACGCCGGCCGCGACCATGGTCGCGGCGTGGATGAGCGCGCTCACCGGGGTAGGGCCCTCCATGGCGTCTGGGAGCCAGACGTGGAGCGGGAACTGGCCGGACTTGCCGGCCGCGCCGCAGAAGATGAGCAGGCTGATGGCCGTCGTGGCCGCCAGCCCGCCCGCGGCCACCTGCGTCGCGAGGTCGCCGAGCGCGTGCGCCTCGAGGAAGCCGTTGCCTCCGTCGTACAGGAGCAGCGATCCAGTGGTGTCGTAGAGCCACACCAGGCCGAGCAGGAAGCCGAGGTCGCCGATCCGGGTGGTGATGAACGCCTTCTTCGCGGCGGCCGCCGCGGCCGGCCTGTGGAACCAGAAGCCGATCAGCAGGTACGAGGCGAGCCCGACCAGCTCCCAGCCGATGAAGAGCAGCAGCAGGCTGTTCGAGACGACGACGCAAAGCATGGCCGCGGCGAAGAGGCTCATGAGCCAGAAGAACCGCTTGAAGTTCTCGTCGTCCTCCATGTAGCCCAGGCTGAATATGAAGATCAGAAGCCCGACTAGGCTCACCATGACGCACATGAACGCGTTGAGCGGGTCGAGGAGCCAGCCGAGGCGCACGGCGCCGTTTCCGAGGTCGAACCAGGTGAAGTTGCAGAACTGGTGCGCGGACGGCGCGGCCAGCGCGTACTTGAGCGCGACCGACGAGAGGGCGAGCGCGCCGGCCATCGCCGCGATGGCCGCGCCCGAGGCCAGCCTCCGGGAGCCCCTGGGCGCGGCGGCCCCGACGGCGGCCGCGGCGAGAGGCAGGGCGGGGATGATCCAGAGGTATGCGACCAGCGGCTCCATGGCTCAGCCCTTCAGGCGGGTCGCCTCCTCCAGCCGTATGTCCTGCTGATGGCGGTAGATCGAGATGACGAGGGCGAGGCCGACCGCGGTCTCGGCGGCCGCAACGGCGATGGCGAACACCACGAACACGACCCCTGTGGCGGGCGACCCGTGCGGGCTGAAGCGCCAGAACGCGATCAGGTTCAGGTTGGCCGCGTTCAGCATGAGCTCGATGCCGAGGAGGACGAGGATGCTGTTGCTGCGCGCGAGCGCGCCGGCGAGGCCAACGGCGAAGAGCGCGCTCGAGAATGCGAGGCAGAGCTGCAGCGGGCTCATCGCGTTGCCTCCGGCTTCTCGGGGCCGGCGCCGGCCGCGAGGACGACCGCCCCGATGAGCGCGACCGTGAGGAGCACGCCGACCACGAGCAGGGCGGCGGCGTGGGGACCCATGAGCTGGCCGCCGAGCTCGCGCACGGTGGAGGCCGGGCCGGGCGCCGGGGACGCCGCAAGCGGGCTGCGGGCCACCGCCGCGAGCAGCACGCCGGCGACCGCCGCCCCGGCGAGGACGGCGTAGGCCGCGCGGCTCCTCGAGCCCTTCCGCGGCGGGAAGTCCCTCCGCCCGCGCCGCGTCAAGAGGACGGCGAACATGACGGCCATCGAGATGGCGCCGACGTAGATCAGGACCTGCGCGAACGCCGCGAACTCCGCGCCCGCCCAGAGGTAGAACGCCGCGATGCCTGTCCAGCTGAGGGTGAGCAGCAGGACGCAGTTGAGCAGGCTCGGCCTGCTCATGGCGGCCGCGGCGGCGCCGATGGTCGCAAGGGCGATGAGGATGAGGACGGTGTTCACGCGTAGCGGTAGGTGCGCGGGCCGAGCCCCGAGCTCAGGCCCCGGCCCAGCAGGACGAACGGGCCGGCGGCCATGCCGAGCGCGACCGCCCAGCGGACCAGCTGGAGCGGGCCGGCCCAGGGGAAGGTGAGCGACCAGAAGGCGGCGGTGCCGATGTTCACGAGCGCCAGGGGCACCATGAACTTCCAGGCCAGTCGGGTGAGCTGGTCGATCCGCAGGCGCGGCATCGTCGCGCGGATCCAGATGAAGCCCAGGAGCAGCGCGAGGAACTTGGCCGAGAACCAGACGTAGGAGGGGACGGCCTCGAGCACCGGAAGCGGCGCGTGCCAGCCCCCGAGGAAGAGCGTCACCGCCATCCCGCTCGCCGCGCACATCCCGAAGTACTCGGCCATGAAGAAGAGGGCGTACTTGAAGCCGGAGTACTCCGTCAGGTGCCCGGCGATCAGCTCGCTCTCCGCCTCCGGCAGGTCGAACGGCGAGCGGTTGGACTCGGCGAGCGCGGAGACCATGAAGATGGCGAAGCCGGCCGCCCCGCAGGGCGTGAAGACGAGCCAGTGGGGGACGACGCCCCACTTCCAGCCCGACTGCGCCGCGACGATGCCCGTGGCCGAGAGGGTGCCCGCCGCCAGCACCACGGGCACGGTCGAGAGCAGCAGCGGCAGCTCGTAGCTGATCAGCTGGGCCAGGGCGCGCATCGCGGCGAGAAGCGAGTACTTGTTGTGGCTCGCCCAGCCGGCCATGAACACCGCGAGCTCCGTCGCGGAGCCTGCCGCGAAGAAGTAGAGGAGGGCGGCGTCGAGCTCGACGGGCACCAGGTGGCGGCCGTACGGGATGACGGCGAACGTCATGATCGACGCGGCGAGGAGCACCACCGGCGCCAGGAAATGCAGCACCGGGTTCGCGGCGCGCGGGACGATGTCCTCCTTTATGAGCATCTTGACGCCGTCCGCAACCGGCTGCAGCAGCCCGAACCATCCGACGCGGTTGGGCCCGGGGCGGTTCTGGACGCGCCCCAGGATCTTGCGCTCGGCCAGGGTCAGGGCCGCGAACACCGTGGCGAACACCAGCAGGATCGCCACGATGACGACGAGGCTGTTCGCCAGCCAGCGCGCGGGCTCCGGCAGGAACCCGGTCAGCCAGTCGCGCGCAAGGACCGGGGCGCGCTCGAGGATGGACTCGTTCGGCGTCGCGGCGGTGCTCATGCGGCGGGCGCGGCAGGCGGTTGTTCGGCGGCGGCCGGCGCGGGCCTCGGCGCGGCCTTGGCGGCGGCGGCCTGCGCCTTCCTCTCGGCCGCGGCGCGCTCGACCGCGAGCCGTGCGTCCACCTCGGCCGCCTGGGTCGGGTGGATCCGGTGAAAGTAGCTGTTGGGCTTCGCCAGCGCCCCGCGGTCCAGCATGAGCCCGGTGAAGCGGTCCGTCGCCGACAGCTCGAAGACCTGGTCCATCTCTATCGCGTCGAACGGGCAGACCTCGACGCAGATCTGGCAGCTCATGCAGACGGAGATGTCGATGTCGAATACCGCCGGGTAGAGCTGCATCTTCCCGTTGGCGTCCGGCTTCTTGTCCCTGCTCTTCTCGATGTAGATGCACTGCGGCGGGCACTCCTTCTCGCAGATCTGGCAGGCCACGCAGCGCAGCGTCCCCATCGGGTCGTCCGCGCCGTCGCAAACGAGAAACGGGAAGTTCCGGTATGCCTCCGGCAGCGCCGTCCTCTCCTCGGGGTACTGCGTGGTGACAAAGCGCCTCGGGTCGTGGAAGCTGCCGACGAGGTTCCTGGCTGTGACCGCTAGGCCCTGGAGAAGTCCTGTGCCGAGCATGGTGCGGGTTGGTTCAGCGGTCGACCTCGCCGAGGACGATGTCGATGCTGCCGAGGATGACGACCGCGTCGGCCACGGTGTGGCCGAGGCACAGGTCCTCGAGGAGCGTGAGGTTGATGAAAGAGGGCGGGCGCACCCGGTATCGGTAGGGGTTCGGGCCGCCGTCGCTGATCAGGTAGAAGCCGATCTCGCCCTTCGGGCCCTCGATTCGGCTGTAGACCTCCCCCTGCTTCGGGCGGAAGCCGCGGAGCCTGGCCTTCGGGTCCATGATCGGTCCGTCCGGGATGTCCCGCAGCGCCTGCTGGAGTATCTTGATGGACTCCCTCATCTCGAGGATCCGGATCATGTAGCGGTCGTACGTGTCGCCGTGGGCCCCGAGCGGCACGCGGAAATTGAAGCGCGGGTAGAGGCCGTAGCCGTCCACCTTGCGCACGTCGTAGTCGACGCCCGCCGCGCGCAGCATCGGGCCGGTGACGCCGGCGCTGACGGCGAGCGCCGCCGGCAGCCGCCCGACGCCCTGGGTGCGGGCCATGAGGATCTCGTTTCCGGTGATGAGCTCCTCGTACTCGTCGAGGAACCGGCCGAAGCCGCCGGCCAGGGCGCGCGCGGCATCGAGCCATCCCGGGGGCGCGTCCGCGCGGCAACCGCCGAAGCGCTGGTAGTTGCACATCATCCTGGAGCCGCTCAGGGCCTCGAAAAGGTCGAGGATCTTCTCGCGCTCGCGGAACGCGTACATGAGCGGGGTGCCGCTTGCGCCGCTGTCCTGCAGGAGGAAGCCCGCGAGGCACGTGTGGTTGAGGAGGCGGGTGAGCTCGGCGAGGATGATGCGCAGGTACTCCGCGCGCTCCGGCACGGCCTGGCCCGAGAGCCTCTCGACGGCGAGCGCGTAGGCCCAGTTGTTCGTCATCGAGCAGAGGTAGTCGAGCCGGTCCGTGTAGGGCATCGACCCGAGATACGAGGTGTTCTCGCCGATCTTCTCGTGGTTGCGGTGGAGGTAGCCGAAGACGGGCTTCAGCTTCGCTATCGTCTCGCCGTCGAGGGTCACGACCATGCGGAAGACGCCGTGGGTCGAGGGGTGGTGCGGGCCCATCGACACCTCGAGCAGGTCCCCGTGGAAGTCGTCGCGGACGCTGCGCACGAGCGGGCCCGCCGGGGACTCGAGCGGCGGATTGTCGGAGACGCTCATGGCTCGGCCCCCCCGGCCCCGGCCGCCGGATAGTGGCGCCTGGCCTTCGCCATGACCTCCGCGTGGGGCGTCGGCTCCCACTCGTAGTCGTCGGGCTCGGCGTAGTCCTTTCGCATGGGATGGTCCTTGAAGCCGTCCCACATCAGGATGCGGCGCAGGTCCGGGTGCCCGCGGAAGACGACGCCGTAGAGGTCGAACACCTCCCTCTCCTGGAACTCGCAGGAGCGCCAGACCGGCGTCAGGGAGGGCAGCTCGACGCTGTCCGTCCGGTTCGCGGTCCGCAGGCGCAGGACCACCGGGCCGTGCTTCAGCGCCACCGAGTAAAGGTGGTAGACGACCTCGAGGTAGCCGGCCTGCAGGCGCCTCGTCTTCGCCTCGGTCACCCTCGGCGGCCCGCCCGCGGGGTCGGGCGTCGAGACCCTTGAGGTCTCGACGAGTTCGCGGTCGAGCCAGTCCACGCCGGTCACGTTGGAGCAGAAGTCGAGCCTTAGGAGGGGGTCGTCGCGCAGGAACTCCGCGACGGCCCTGGCGTGTTCGGCGCCGAGCAGGAGCGAGTGCTGCGCCGCGGGCCCGGGGTTGGAGACCACCGCCGCCGGCGCGCCCGGGAAGCGCGCGAGGACCCGGTCTCGGATCTGCTCGGGGGATTCCATGGCCCGGGGCTATGCGCCCTCCCTGCGCACGAGCGCCGGCGGCCGCCAGACGTCGGGATTCTTGGGCGGCTCGAGGTCGTGCGCGCCGAATTCCGGCACCGGGTAGTCGCACGCCGCGTCGGGCTGAAGGTAGCGCGGGGCGCCGCGCCCGGAGATCGTCTGGCCGCGGATCTTCTCCTGGAGGGTCAACAGGGCGTGAAGAAGCGCCTCGGGGCGCGGGGGGCATCCGGGGATGTATATGTCGACCGGGATGTACCGGTCGATGCCCTTGAGGACGTTGTAGCCCTGCTTGAACGGCCCGCCCGAGATGGCGCACGCCCCCATGGCGAAGCAGTACTTGGGCTCGGGCATCTGGTTCCAGAGGCGCACGACCTGCGGGGCCATCTTCTTGGTCACGGTGCCGGAGACGATGAGCAGGTCCGCCTGCCTGGGCGAGGGGCGGAAGACCTCCGAGCCGAAGCGGGCGATGTCGAAGCGCGCCATCGAGGCGGCGATCATCTCGATCGCGCAGCAGGCGAGCCCGAACTGCAGCGGCCAGACCGAGTTGCTGCGGCCCCAGTTGTAGAGCTCCTCTATGCTCGTCAGCAGGATGCCGTGGCGGCGCAGTTCCGCCCGCTCGGCGTCGGTGATCTCGGGGGAGGGGGGCGCTGCGTCGCTCATTTCACTTCCATTCGAGGTGCCCGCGGTGCCAGGCCCAGACGAGCCCCTCGGCCAGCATCAGGATGAACACGAGCATCGCGACCAGGGCACCCGCGGGCAGCGCGGTGAAGGCCACCGCGAAGGGCAGGAGGAAGAGCAGCTCGACGTCAAAGATCAGGAACAGGATCGCGTACAGGTAGTAGTGGGCCCTGAACTGGATCCACGAGTCGCCCGTCGGCGCCAAGCCGCACTCGTACACGGCGTTCTTGGTCTCGCCCGGCTTGGCCGGCTGGAACAGCCGGAACCAGAGCTGCGCCAGGCCCAGGGCCGCCAGGGGAAACGCCACCGCAACGACTGCGAAGACGGCGAGGAACGCATAGGGGTGCGGGCTCATGGAATCGGCACAAGCATTACGGCATCGCCGCGTTTTGGCTCAATGCTTATTGGCGGGAACTGCGCATTAATTGTTATTGCAAGTCGGCGGAGCGCCATGGGGCGCAGCGTCTTGGGAGTGCGCGCGGGGCCCGGCCGACGACGGTCCCCCGGGGGTCCCCGATGGGCCCCATGGGCCGCGGGCTCGATGCCGGGGGTTCAAGCCGTCCAGACCCCAGCGACGGGCGTCCCGCAGAAGCGGCACCTGCCGGCTTCCAGCTGGAACGAGGTGACCGAGTACACGTCGCGCTCGATCACCGGCCGCCGGCAGTTCGGGCAGTACGTCGTGCCCGCGTCGGCGACCTCGCGCACATTGCCGAGGTACACGTACCGCAGCCCAGCCGCGCGCGCGGCCTCCCGAGCGCGGACCAGGATGTCTATGGGGGTGACCGGGAGGTGGTCCAGCTTGTGCTCCGGATGGAAGCGCGAGAAATGCAGCGGCCGGTCGGGGCCGAGGTTGTCGACGATCCAGCCGCACATTCGCCTGATGGAGTCGAGGTTGTCCGTGTACGTCGGGACGATGAGGTTGATGACCTCGAACCAAACCCCCATCTCGTTGTAGGTCTTGAGCGTGCGCAGGATCGGCTGGAGCTTGCCTGAGTTGAGCCGGCGGTAGGTCTCGTCGTCGAAGCCCTTGAGATCCACGTGGGCAGCGTCGACGAACTGGGCGAGGTCCCTCAAGGGGCGCTCCTCGACCGAGCCGCAGCTCACGACGATGTTCTTCAGCCCGCCCTCGCGGGCCAGCTTGCACGTGTCGTAGGTGTATTCGTAAAAGGCCGTGGGCTCGGAGTATGTGTAGGCGACCGACGGGCAGAGGAGCGCCTTCGAGACGGCGACCACGTCGTCGGGGAAAAGGCTGACGCGGGCGATGTCGTCATAGGTGAGCGACGACGGCAGCGGCGGGCGCAGCCTGAGCTCCGGCCCGCTGGGATCCTTGGTCTCCTCGGGCATCTTCTGCGAGATCTCCCAGTTCTGGCAGTTCAGGCAGCGAAAGACGCAGCCCGACGTCGCCAGCGAGAACGCCCGGCTCCCCGGGTAGAAGTGATACAGGGGCTTCTTCTCCACCGGGTCGACGTGGAAGGTGCAGGGGTTTCCGTAGACCATCGTGTACAGCGTGCCGCCCCGGTTCACCTTGTTTCGGCAGTGGCTGCGGTCGCCGGGCTCGAGGATGCAGTTGTTCGGGCAGACCTTGCACTGGACGTTTGCCCCCAGCTTGAGGTAATGAGACGCCTCCCTTACCCACGACCGCCCGCTCCAGAGCGCCCAGACCTCCTCGCTTGGAGCTCCGCCCTTGAACACGTCGGCCGGGGCCTCCGAATCCCCCAGGTGGAGGAGGCTGTCCACCCACGACCCGCTGCAGCGCAGGCTCGCGCCCGCGAAGGCCGCCGCGCCGCAGGCCAGCGCGCGGCGCCGGGTCATCAGGCCCCGGATCCCTGTTTGATCCATCCCCATCGGAGCATGGCAAGATACAGGGAAGGCAGCACGTGTGCAACCACGAGAATGGCCAGGGGGGCGTGCATCAGCTTGTGCAGGGCGAGCGCCGTGCGCTCGTCGGCGAGCGCGCCGAAACCGTACCGGCCGCTCATCGCGTAGCCCGTCGCGAAGAATGCGAGAACGACCGGCAGCAGGAGCCATCCGGTCCACCGGACGAGCTTCAGGCAGAGGTTGTTCAGGGCCGGCATGGCCTCGACCTGAAGGCTAGCCCGGCGGCGGCGGCGTTCAACACCGCAGTTAGCATGCAGACCGCGGCCATGCCGAGAAGCGGGATCAGGAGCGAGCTGACGAGGAGCGCGCCCAGGGCGGCCCCGACCAGGTCCGCGCTGAAGAGACGCGCGGGGGATGCCCCCGGCCCGGCGGCCCCGGCCAGCGGAAACTGCGCGCCGACGAGGGCCGCGAGGACGAAGGTGGCCAGCAGGATGGAGCCCTGCCCCATGAATTCCCCGCCGGCCGCGCCGTCCAGGGCCGCGCTCGCGCGAAGCACGAGGGGAACGACGGCCGACATGGCCGCGATCGCCAGCCCGAGGGCCGGCAACGCCCGCGCCGGGATGGCCCGGCCGGCGCCGCCCCGCGTCGCCCAGGCGCCCGAAGCCAGGCCCCCCATGAACACCGTCACCACGAGCCCGACCTGGCGGTAGACCGACCCGTAGAGCATCTGGAAGCCGAGCAGGAGGACAATCTCGATGCCGGAGGCGGCGAACCCGGCCGCGAAGATGACCCGCGGCGCCGGACCGAGGCCCGCCAGGTACGCGGCCAGCGCGAGCGCGAGCGCCGAGCCGAGGACTGCGCTCGGCGCCCCGAACTGGCTCAGCCATCTGCGGAATTCATAGTAATAGAGGACGGGGTTCCGGTCGGTGTTCAGGGCGGCGGGGCGCTCCGCGGCGCGGCCGATGTCGGCCAGGCGGTCCGGGGCGAGCACGGCCTCGAGGTAATGGCGGCTCACGAGGCGCGGCCGGATGCCGGCCGACTCCAGGAGGCCGGCGACGTCCGGGCCCAGGGGCCCGTCCGACGCCAGGAAGAACACGCGGCCGCCCGGGATCATGAGCACCTGGCGGAAGGAGCCCGCGAGCGTGCGCCGGGCCGAGGCGAGGAGGCGCGCGAGCTCCGGGCCGACGAAGTTCTCATAGCGGCCGAGTCCGAACGCCAGGACCCCGCCGGGATTCAGGGCCCGGTGAGCCTCCTCGAAGAACTCGGCCGTGTAGTACCTGTTGAGCTGCGAGGTCGATGGGTCGGGCAGGTCCACGATCGCGACGTCGTAGAGGGCGCGGCTCCTCTGGACGAAGCGCCTGCCGTCTCCCGGGGTGAGGCTGATCCGGGCGTCGTCCAGGTTTCGCGGGATGAGCAGGCGCCCCGCGGCGATGATGGCCGGGTCGATCTCGACGTACCTGACCTCGGCGACGCGGGGATAGCGCAGGATCTCGAGGGCGTCGCCGGCCACGCCTCCGCCGATCAGCAGGACCCGGCGCGCCTGCGGTCGCTGGCACATGGCGTAGTGCACGGCCTCCTCGACCTGCAGCGTGTTCTCCGTCGCGGCGACGGGGACGCCGTTCTCATAGAACGTGAGGAGCCCCGAGCTGTCGCACACGACAAGCCTGCCGTAGGGCGAATTCGCCCGGAACACGACCCGCTCGCCGCGGTGCTGGAGGGCCGTCGTGGCGGCGTCGGCATCGACGAGGGCCACCTGCAGGGCCAGAATCCCCGCCAGGGCCAGCCCGGCGGCGGCCAGCGCCCGCGCCCGGCTCCGCCACGCCAGGAGGCTCGCCGCGGCGAGGTTGACGAACGCCGCGGCGCAGAGCAGCGCGTAGTGGTCGAGCCGAGGGACGAGAACGAAGACAAAGAGGGCCCCGCCGGCCACCGAGCCGGCCGTGTCGGCCAGGTAGACGGGGGCGATCCCGCCGGGGCCGCCCTCGCGCGCGACCAGCCTGCATCCGAGCGTCAGGAGCGCCCCGGAGACGAGGCAGTACGGGGCGAGGAGGGCCAGGCTTCCGAGCCAGGTCCCGGTGAGGCCGACCGCCTCGCCGCGCAGGAAGACGATGTCGCGCAGGCCGCGCACGGCGGCGACCTGCGCCAGGGGGACCAGCGCGGCGGCGAACTGGCCCGCGATGAAGGCCGCGCCCGGCCCGCGAAGGCGCGCGGCCGCCTCCCCCGCCCACGCCCCCGCTGCGGTCAGGATGAACCAGTTCCCCAGGCAGATCCCGAGGACCAGCTCGTTCCCGGAGAAGGAGCCAAGGAGCTCCCGGAGCAGGCTCAGCTGCGTGGCGATCGACGACGCCCCCAGCGCGGCGATCGAGAGCAGGACGGCGCGGCGGATCCCGTCCTGCCGTGGCTCCGCCGGATCGCTCATCTGGGCCCGCGTCTACGGCTCCTTGAAGGACTCGACCTCGTAGAGGAAGACGGCGGCTTCGGGCTTGCGCCAGTCCGAGGGGCCGCATCCGGCCTTCACGGCGAGGCTGTCGAGGAAGGCCGTCTTGTCCGGCATCTGCTCCCAGACCTGGGGGAGGTAGGTCGCCATGCGGTCGCCGATCCTGAGGATGACGCCGTCCACCCCCGGCTGGAGCTTCTGCAGAAGGTCGTCCGCGGAGGAGAAGAAGAGCTGCTGGGGCTCCGTCAGGACGCTTATTTCGATCTTGAGGGAGGCCTCCTCGCCCGCCGACACGGGGCTGAAGCGCGGGTCCTCCAGCGCGGCGCTCCGGGCGTTCTCGGCGACCTGCGCGTAGAGCGGGCCGCGCGCCACGAGGTTACCGATGCACCCGCGCAGTTCGCCGCGCTCGGTAAGCGTTACGAAGCAGCCCCTCGGCTGCTCGAGGCCGGGGACGGGGCCGGCCGGCCCCGGCTGGCGGCCTGCGCCGACGGCCCCGCGCAGGGCGCCGCGCGCGATGCTGAGGAGCGACCTGCGCTCGTCGGCGCCGAGGTGCTGGCCGAAGGGCGCGTAGAACGCGATCGCCGCGTAGCCAACGACCCTCGACTTGTCCCCAGCCGTGTCGCCGCTGTTGCGCCTGTCGAGAAGGCGCGGCCTCCAGCCGCGCTCCTTCGCGACGTGCATGAGGATGAGGATCGGGATCCGTCCGCACGCCTCCTGGCTCTCCATCGCCTCGATGTCCAGCCGGCAGATCGCGTCGACGCAGCCCCGGTCGAGCTCGCGGGCGCGGTCGTACGTGTAGTAGTGGCTCAGGTCGGAGCTGGCGACGACAAGGGTCCTGTCGTCAAGGAAGGGCAGGAGCGCCTTGGCCGCGCGCGCCGGATCGATCTCGCCGCAGACGACGGGCACCAGCTCGAATCGGCCTAGCGTCCTCTGGAGAAAGGGTATCTCGACCTCCACCGAGTGCTCCCACGTCTCGGCCGTGTCGACGGCCGGCGCCCTGCGCGAGGACTCGAGCCACCAGTCGGGCCGCTGCACCGGGCAGGGCGGCTCGAGCTCGAAAGGCCTCGCTAGGGCGAGGCGCCCCGCCTTGGCCGACACCGGCACGTCGCCGAGCGGCGTCCGATAGATGCCGGCGTTCGCAACAGAGCCCGCGCGGACCTCGGCGTAGTGGCTTGGCCCCATCACGACGACCGTGTCGAAGTGGTGGCCCGCGAGGAGCTTGTAGCCGTAGGCGGCGACCGGCCCCGAGTACGGGTAGCCGGCATGGGGGCAGATGAGCGCCTTCAGGTCGCCGACGGGCTGTACCCGCGCCGCCGCCAGGCACGAGTCTATCATCTTGGAGAGCTCCGCAGGGTCCCTCGGATAGAACAGGCCGGCGACGGCGGGCTCGCGGACGCCCGGGCGCGCCTGCGCATCCGCGGACGCCGGCGCCGGAATGCATGGGCGCAGGCAGGCCAGCGCGAGCACTGCGGCCAGCGGGCCGCGGGAAAGGAGCCTTCGAGACGGCATACAGCGTCCCCTGGGACGGCTTGGAGCCTAGGGGCTTTGGCTGCCGAGGACAAGCCCGCCGATCCCCGGCCCTGCGGTGCCCGTCAGTCCGGCCGGGCGCCTTCGGCGAACAGCCAGCTTGCGCCGGCCGGGCCGAGGACGACGGTGCCCGGGGCCAGCGCCCGCAGCCTTGCAAGGCGGTCCGGCGCGTCGGAAAAGAGGAAGGCCCGCCCCAGATGCGGCTAGTGGTGGCTGACGATCGTCAGGACGACGCAGCCTGCCACCGCGATCAGGCCGCCGAAGACCGAGCGCCGGGAGGGACGGTCTCCCTCGAGCCAGAATGCGATTGGGATTGAGACAAGGGGCGTCGTCGCCGCGATGGGAAGGACAATGCCGCTAGGCGTCGTCGCGAGCGCCCACTGGTAGCAGCCGACGCCCGCCACGGGCCCGGCGAGCCCGTTTGCGACCGCCCAGAAGAAGGGCGACCGGGCTGTCGGAACTGACGGGACTGGTCCCGGTGGGGCCGGAAGGCGGTGCAGGAGCCGCATCATGAGGAACCAGCCGAGCGTGAATGCCAGCCCGGCCACGAGCCGCTCGTACGCCGCCGTGAGGCCAAAGGTCACGTTCGAGACCGATTCGCCGGCGGCTGCCGCGACCATTGCGGCCTTGCGGCTCAGGAGCGCTGCGCCGAGGCCCTGGCCGCACGCCCCGACGAAACCGTAGAGCAGCCCGATCGGCCTCACCCGGACGCGCGGCGGGTCCTCGCGGCTTGGCGCGATGGCCAGGGCCACCCCGGAAAGGATGGTCGCCCCGCAGAGCATCTGCGCGGCCGTAAGCCTCGTTCCGAGCCACCACCATTCGCCAAGCGCGGCGAGGGGCGCCGCCAGGCACTGGATCATGAGAACGGTGAGGCGAGAGCCGAGGAGGGGCAGGGCGGCATAGGAGCCCAGGTCCCCGACCCCGAGGCCCACGACGCCGCTCACGAAGAACCAGGCCGTTCCGGCGCTGGAGAAGCCCCGCCCCAGCGTGTGGGCGAACAGGCCCAGAACCAGCGTGCCTATGACGAGGCGGCTCACGTTCGCACGCAGCGTGCCTATCAAGCGGATGCTGTGGCTTGCGCAGGTCGCGTTGAGCGCGAAGAAGAAGGTGGCAAGGAAGGCGGGAAACAAGGGAGGCCGCATTCAATGGGTCGGGACCCGCCCACGCCAACCCGAAAGCCGCCGTCGTCGGCGGGTTGCGGGCCGACAGATCGCAGGCGGGGGCGCAATCTGGAAAGTAGCGCGGGGGGGTCCTGGTCCCGGGCTTTGGGCGGCCGAGCACCGAACCGGAATCCGTTTCCTTTGTCAAAAGCGGGATGAACTCACGGCAAGCGCCAAATCCGATGGAAACGAAGGCAGGCGTCCTTGCGATCGGCATGTGCCTGGCCGGGCTGGCCGTGGCAGGATGCAGCCGCACAGCCGTGGAGGCGCCGCCCGCGCCACAGGAAGAGGTCGTCGCGGCCTGCCCGGGGCCCGAGTACGTCTGGATCGGCGGCTACTGGGACTGGAGCTGGGGGCACTACGTCTGGGTCGGCGGCCGTTGGGAGCGCCCGTCCTACCCGCGCGCCGAGTGGGTCCGGCCCCGGTGGGAACACCGTGGGGGCCACTTCGTGTTGATCAGGGGCTATTGGCGCTGAGGCTCGCCTTGGGGGCCCGAATTCGCCCGCCGGGCGATTTTCGCGCCCCATTTGCCGATGGCGCCCTCAAGGGGCGTACTTTTCTGATGGAGAGAAGAGACGTCACGGGAATCTCACGGATTCTGCACCGTCTTGGAAGCTGATGAGTAGCGGAATTGGGCTACCGCAGGCCCAGGCGTGCGGTAGCCCAATTCCGGGCTTGGCGGCTCCGGGCGAGCAAAGCCGAGGCACTCTAGGCATCACACTGCTAAACAATACGAAGATCCGCATTTTTCTTTGGCGACCGCTAACACCGCTTCGCAAAGAGGCACGCTCGTAGAGATTCGTGGCGGTGATCAAGGGCCTACAATCCTAATCAAGTGCGGGTTGCTCACAGTTGTTCAGCTATGCAACGGCTAACCTTACCGGATCGATGATTGGCTTAATCAGGTCATAGGACTTGCCGCCTGCTCGGCGGGCTGCCGACAGGTCGTACATCGACTGCAGGTTCAGCCAGAATTGTGCATTAACCCCTGGGAACGCCCGCTCGAGGCGAAGGGCGGTGTCAGCAGTGATCGAGCGCCGACCGTCGCGGATTTCGTACAGCCGTGAAGTCGGAATTCCCGTGACCTCGGCCAGACGGTAATAGCTGATGCCTAATGGACCAACAAAATCTAGTTTGAGGACGTCCCCGGGGTGGGGATTCTTAGCGAGCTTTGTAGCGTTGTGCATAAAAGGATCGAGGAGTCTTAGATTTGTATGTGGGAATGGAGCTCAGTGATAGTCGACAATCTCGACGTCATAAGCGTGGCCGTCGCGCCAAGCGAAACAGAGGCGCCATTTGTCGGAGATGCGGATAGAGTATTGACCCTGGCGATCATGCCTGAGGGATTCGAGTTGGTTTCCTGGCGGAAAGCGAAGGGCGGATAACTCGGTGGCGGCGGCCAGCATGCGCAGCTTGCGCAGGGCAGTGTCTTGAATGTTTGAAAACCGGCGGGAACGTTCCTCCTTGAAAAGCTGTCCGGTATGGCGGCATCGGAAGCTTTGAATCACCGTGTCACTATACGGGGTTCGGATATATCCGTCAAGCGGATAGTCCTAATGTGTGCTCCGCACACAATTCATTCATCCCATGCATCCAGCAGATTCAATTCGCTCGACGACTGGCGCCCCCTGGGGGAATCGGCAGAAGCCGAGGAACTTGCACCTGTATCCTAGAGAACCACCTAATAACCAATGTTATAAACGTCTACCCCAAGGAGCGCCACTCACAAAGAGTGCCGTTGAGCAGGGAACGGAAAGGGAGCAGGACTGCCAGTCCGAAAGGCCCGGCGCGGCCATTCCTATGGCCCCAAGAGGCCCGATCAGGCCTCGCCCGTCGAAGCATTGAGGCGGGCACGCTTTGCCTCGCGTACGCTGCGCTGAGCGCGAAGAGGAACGTCGATAGGAGGGCCGGCAGCACGGGGAACGCGCATTGAAAGGCCCCAAGTGTGCCAATGCCAACCGGGAGGCCTTCTTGGAGGCTCGATAGGGCCAAGCCAGATCAGACATTATAGCTGCGCGACGGGCAGCTAAGCAAAATAGTGTGCTTGTCCCCGTTCACGCGGGTTACTGCACGGGAGTGTAGCCTATCCGCATGGATGTGGTTGTTACCAGCAATCCAAAATCCGAGGGCAAGCACATGAACACTGATAAATATGTGGGCCTCGATGTCCACATGGATACGACGGTTATCGCGGTTGCCGAAGGCGGCCGCTTTGGTGAGGTCCGCCTGTTTGGTTCCATCTCGAGCGACCTGCGGGCGCTGGAGAAGGCGCTTAAAAAGATTGGTGGAGAGCAGGTTAGGCCGCACGTGGTCTACGAGGCAGGCCCAACCGGCTATGGGGTCTACCGTCGGCTCAAGCAGCTTGGCATCGAGTGCATCGTGGTGGCTCCCTCGAGGATCCCCCAGGCCAACGGCGCCCGACAGAAGAACGATCGCCGCGATGCGACGATGCTGGCCCGGTTGCACCGGGCCGGAGAGCTGACGGCGATCCACGTGCCCAACGAGGTCGACGAGTCCATACGGGACCTGACGAGGGCGCGGGCGGATGCCGTGCACGACCTCACCCGGGCCAAGCAGCGGCTCAAGTCCTTCCTGCTGCGCCAAAACCTGCACTATCCCGGCAAGGCAAGCTGGAGCGGGGAGCATCAACGCTATCTTCGGGCGCTCCAGTTCCCTATCCCCGCGCTGCGTTGTGTGCTCGAAGAGTACCTCTTTGCCATCGAGCAGATCGTGCAGCGCGTCCAGCGCCTGGAGGAGTTGCTGGCGGTCCACGTGCCGCAGTGGCGCATGTACCCGGCCGTCCAGGCACTCATGTGCATGCGAGGCTTCCGACTGACCGCCGCCGCCATGCTGATCGCCGAGCTCGGCGACATCCGCCGGTTCTCGCATCCGAGGCATGTGATGGCGTTCCTCGGCCTGGTGCCCAAACAGAACAGCACCGGCCGATCAATCCGGCTGGGCTCGATCACCAAGGCCGGTAACCCCCACGCGCGCTGGATCCTGGTCGAGGTCGTGCAGCACGCCCTGATGACACCCAAGGTGTCCCGACAGCTTGGCATTCGCAAGGAGGGACAACCTGCGATCTACCGAGAGCTCTCCTGGAAGGCCCAGGTGCGTTTGCATAAGCGAGGTTGGCACCTCCTGCGCCGGGGCGTCATGAAGGCCAAGGTGAACATCGCCATGGCGCGAGAGCTGGTCGGCTTCGTCTGGGACCTGCTGCGGCACGTCCCCGAGTCGGCAGCGTAATCTATCCAGCTCCTACAGCCGCCTCGCGCTCCGCGACTCGGCGGCACGCCCCCAGTCTTGTTCTTTGCCAGAGCCGTCCTAGAGGCGGCAGACTTCAGGGACCGAGCAGCCGGCCCATACCTGATTGCCGTGGGGACGATCGGAGCCTCCTAGCTCCGGTCATATCCGAACTC
>Ga0074045_10001532_pt1 | contig 22224 bp, 20 predicted proteins | sample BogForMeECP23OM2_FD_94442 | JGI IMG/M metagenome (GOLD analysis project Ga0074045, IMG submission 94442) | Bog forest soil microbial communities from Calvert Island, British Columbia, Canada - Bog Forest MetaG ECP23OM2 | ecosystem: Environmental > Terrestrial > Soil > Wetlands ... | reverse complement strand
TGATAGCAACTTGTGGTAATAAAGTGCGAGTATCCAGCGCCGTAGTAGCGGTGCAGGTATGTCGGCATTGAAACGATGTAACAGGAACGCAACGATTTCGCTGTGACCGATGAACATGCCAGGGAGAGTTTGGAGCCGGGGGCTGGCCCAGCCGACGCACTTTCGTCCGAGCTAGCGTGAGCCGGATGCCGGATGCCCCACCCGTGGCGGTTTCACGGGTGGGCCGCGATGCCGATGGCATCAGGAGATTTTGCGGTTGAAGCTCTAAGTGCCGCAGTAGCGGTGTAGGTTTGTCGGCATTGAAACGATATAACAGGAACGCTAGAATTTAGCTGTGACCGGTGAACATGCTAGGGGAGCGTTCGCAGCCGCCCACCCGTGAAACTGCCACGGGTGGGGCATCCCGTGTCGTGTTAGGGGTAGGCCGGGCCAGCTCCCATTTCCACACCCCACTGTGACATCTAACCTTGTCCACAGCCCCTCCCATGCGCGATGATGGTCGAGGCCGTGACGGTTGGCACAAGCCAATCCGTCGCGCCGCGAAGTCCTTTGTTTAGAAGATTTTGACAGCTAAGTTCTTTGAAAAACGGATTTTGCGCGGGGTAATTATCCCTTGACAGTAGGTACGCACATTTGGTAGGATTTTACCTGACAGTAGGTAAACAAAATGGCCCACAACAACCGCAAACCGAAAATGCTGCCGTACACGCTGAAAGACTTCCAACGCCAGTTCCCGGATGACGCAACCTGCCTTGAATGGCTTCGCAATCGCCTCTACCCAGATGGCATCTATTGCGAGAAGTGCGAGGCCGTAACCAAACACCATCGCGTTGTCAGCCGACCGTCCTACTCTTGCGACCATTGCGGCCATCACGTTCACCCGACCGCGGGAACGATCTTCCACAAGTCTCCGACTCCATTGACGACTTGGTTCTATGCCATCTACCTCATGGCGCAAACCCGATGCGGCATCTCCGCGAAACAAATTCAGCGGGAGACGGGCGTCACCTACAAAACCGCTTGGAGAATGTTCAAACAGATTCGTTCCATGCTGGACGAAACCGAGAACGCGCCGAAACTTGGCGGTAGCAAGAAACCTGTAGAGGTTGATGAAATGTACTTTGGCGGCAAACAGAGAATGCAGGGCCGCGCCTGCACAGCGGACAAGAAAGCTAAGACTCCGGTGGTCGGAATCGTTCAGCGCAAGGGTAGCGTCCGCGCATTCGTCACCGCCGATGTCAAGAAAGACACTTTGCATGGCCTGATTAAAGAACATGTCCTTCCATCGAATCTCGTTTTTACGGATGACTATCCGGCTTACGATGGACTGGCCCGAACACCGCACAACTACTACCATCGGCGCATTCGGCACAGCGAGAAAGTCTACGTTGCTGGCGAGGTTCATACGCAAACCATTGAGGGGTTCTGGTCGCTAGTAAAAAATGGCATCAAGGGCGTTTACCACTCGGTTGGCCGTCATTACCTGCAAACCTACTTGAACGAGTATAGCTTCCGCTATAATCGGCGTTTCGATGAGCAACCCATGTTTACTAGCTTCCTGCATCAGATCGAAAAGCTGGATGTGGTTATTAGACACACCGAAACCGTTCCTGAGCCGTTCTGAATATCGTGGTCACATCGCACCCGTTGTTCGTTCCAAGCGCAAAAACTCAGCTATGATCGCAAGTCCAGAAGATGCCGAGCTATTGCTGAAGAAGTGGAGCAGTGAATCCGCTGAGATACTCGCATTCATATCCTCAGCAGATCGCAGTTTCGTGTCGCGACTGGTGGGGCGCATAGAAGCAATTTACTCTAAGTTGGTGTGCTGTTTCCGGGCAGGAGATAATTTCATATTATTTAGGCTCCGAGATTGCAAAATTGGATACGGGGAAGATGTCGAAGTCTTATCGACCTACGAGCAGGTACTAAAAAATGACAGAGAGCAGTGGAAAGCGGCATTAGTATTGACGTATATAGGTGGCGCGGTAATTGTTCTTTGTACAAAGGAGTGACTATTTTTGCTTCGTAACCTTGCGACTGGCTTTCTTTAGTGCCGCCTCAAAATCAGCCTTTGTGAATGGTTGCGTTTCTCTCTGTTTGGCTGAATCCATTCCAGGGACGCTGCGCTTAGATGCTATCTCCTCAACTTCCTTTCTAAGTTCCACAAGTCCCGGCTGATTGACGGTCTCAAGAATCTTCGATGCGGGAACGACTATCGCTATCCCCATATTCACCCCCCTTTGCCTATCATGAACAATCGTAGGATTGTTCATATCGGATTCCTTGATAGCCCAATGACCATGCATCAAGCCGAGAAGTTTACCCGGCCCAACGATTCCCGTAGGAATCGTTTCGTTGTCGCTAGTGTCTGCCAACATTAATAAGCTAGGCCGAATCCAGACGGGCGATCCGCTCATTCCCCCGATTGAACGAGCCTCAATTAAGTACACATCGGCATAACCCAAGTCTGTTTGGATTTGCTCGGTGGGAAGCATAGCGACATTTCCGTGACGAACAATTGGGAAAATACGAGTGGTTCCGGGAGCCTCCGTAAAAAGTCCTATCGTTACAGTTTCATCACCGATTCCGAATTTGCCTTCCAGACCTTGGTTATCTTTTTCAAAATCTTCAGCGGAAACGAACTCATTTTCTGGGATGCCAATTATGTCGGCTCTGGGATCAATCTCCACGCTCAATGCAGCTACATCGGCGGTATCGTCTGAGGGATGAAGGCTCCATTGGCTGTCCTCGGGAGGGAGTAGTTTTACTAACCCTCCTCCTTTTTTATTGACCAAGAAATAAGCTTCTTTGTCTTTCAGGTCTTCTGCCACATGCTTTGCGGTAACGAAATAAACGAAATGACCAGCAACTCTGCGACAGGCAATCGCGACGAAAAACCCTGTGGCTTGAAGGTCTCCAAAAACCTCCGATCCTACCCTGTGAGACACCTGACCTATAAAACCGACGCTCTTTAAAAGCACATCTGGTATTCGCACAGACGGATCATACCCCCGCTCGACACGGAACTTGCCGTGCCGGACTGTGATTGTCTCAGGTTGATCTTGCGCGAAGGTAGTACCTACTGTCAAGGGATAATTACCTTGCGCGGGAATTTCACGCTAACGTGATGATTCCAAAGATTGAGGGGGGTGGGGGGTATACCCGATTTGGATGCGGCAAAAGCCCCGCCATCCCGGTCGACGCGCTCGCCAAAAGATTTATTGTCGAGTACAAATCAACGTGGACCCATCGGCGAATTTCGCCGGCATCACGGTCCCGAAGCCTGAAGAGACATCATCGCACCATGAGAAAGGGCGTGCCGTTTAGCACGCCCGTTCCGCCTCTGACCTTTACTTCGCAACACCTCTGTTGTCTCGCCTAGCGAAAATCAGCCTGTTAGTGGTGACCTCCACCGCCGCCAGAATGGCCACTCCCTCCCCCGGACGAGTGACCACCACCCCCGCTCGGGGCGCTATGCGAACCGCCGCTATAGCCGCCGCTGCGGCTGCCACTGTAGCCGCCGTATCCTCCGTAAGAGCGTGGCTGCGCGATGGGTTGCCGCATGTTGAGCTGAGGACGGGAATAACTGCTGCCGCCCCGGCCGTAGCCGGTCGAGCTTGATCCCCGCGAGTAGCTTGAGCCGGAAGCCGTACGATTCCAGTAGCTGCCGCTCTCGCCTCGACCAGCAGTCGCGGAGTTGCTTTCGCCGCGGGCTTCAGACTCGTTGTGCGACTGAGGAGTAAACGACCTCCACTCGCTGCTGCCGGATTCGCCCGCGCGATTCTCGGCACTTCGGTTTTCCGAATTGCCGCTTTCCGCGCTTCGGCTTGCGGAATTATTCCCGGACGCAGCCGTGCCCGCGCCTGGCTTGCCCGCCGACGCAGACGAGGTGCCCCGTGATTCCGCCGTGCCGTTCCCCGGGGAACGTCCCGCGGTCACGGGCGCAAAGTGACTTTGCTGCATCGATTGCTGCAGATGCGCCGTCTGCTGTTGAAAGCTTTCCGGTCGCGATGCGTTCTGCGTTCCGGCGAAATGTTCCGATCCGCTATTGCGAATTGTCGAAGGCGCGGCGGCCCGTCCGCTCGCCGACAAACTGGCGCGAGTCGGCACTACCGGCATGTTGCCGGTCATCATGCGGGCTCCGCTCAACTGCTCGTGAGTTGCGGCCACCGCCGTGGTTTTGCCGGCTCCGAATTTGCCCGCACCCACGCTCGAAAGCGCTCCTCCAATGTGCGGATCGTTGATGTGCGCGACATTCGAGAACCGAGTACCACCGTGCAGCGGCTCCATCCCGCCAAACCGGTTCAACGTGCCGAACCTGTCGAATCCGACTGCACCAAAGCGGCCGCGATATCCTCCCCACCAGGGAAAGAAGCGGTCACAAGGCCCGATGGGCAGCCAGCCGAAACCTCCCCATCCGCCCCAGCCAAAACCAAAGCCCCACCCGCCTCCGAAACCAAAGAACGACACATAAGCCGGCGCCCAGAATGGACGATAAAAGCCCCCGCCCCAGACCGGTCCCGGCCACCACGCCCACGCTCCCCCATACGACATCCACCGACCGTAGTGGTAAGGCGCCCAGCCCCAAGGCTCGTACCCGACCCAGGTCCAGCCGTAGTAAGGCTCCCAAACCCAGTTTCCATCGCGGTATGGAGCCCAGCCGTCTGGCTCGTTGGGCACCCAGACCTGACCGTAGTCTGGCGCGTCTTCCCACTTTCCGTTGGCATCCAGATCTTCCGATCCAACGTAGTACTTGTTCGTGTGACGCCAGGAATTCGCGTTGTGAATCATGCGGTCGCGATCAATATTCCACTGGTCCCAATCGTCACGAGCAGGAGCGGGAGTGATTTTGTATTTCGCATCCGCGCCAGCGCCGCGCACCGTGGCCATCTCGCCCGCTTTAACCTCGCCAATTCCCTGCGGGGTTGAGATCTGCGCCTCACCCTTGCGGACGATTACGATGCTGTCTCCATCAGGCCGCACTTCGATGCGGAACACGCCATCCTGATGCGCGGGATGAACCGCCACGTTGGGCGTATCGATTTCCGGCTCCGCTTCAGCTTCGCCAAAGACCGAGTAATTCGCCAGCCCCTGGCCGACCTGAACCTGAATGTATTTGTTGGTAAAGTTCGCGATGCTGGCTTGCGAGTTCGATCCCAGGCGCAGAATGTTGGCGTAATCGAGCTGCACTTCGGCGCGGGCGGCCGCACCCGTAGAGACTTTGTCACCGTTCACGACCGGCTGATTCAGTATCGCGGCCGACCATGTACCTGAATCTCCGCGCTGCGTCGACACGTCGCCGTGAATCATGCTCACGCGGCCCACGCCTTTGTCCGTACGAGCCGGCCCCTCGCCCGATGGCCCGCCCGGCTGAGGCTCTTCTCCCATCTGCGGCGGTGGACCGGCTTGAGGTTGTCCTGGTTGCGGCGGCCCTGGTTGTGGCGGTGGCCCCGCTTGCGGAGGCTGTTGTGGTTGCGGCGTACCCACTTCCATCGGCGCGCTCGGCTGCTCCGACGGGCCTTGCCCTTCCTCGGTAGTCTGCGCCTGTGCGCTGAGCGAGAATGCGCTCGCCAACGCTACAGTCAGAATTGCAAAGTTTGATATGAGTTTGTTTTTCATACGTTACCTCTTCAAAAACCCGTGCGCGACCTGCAAAACCCCGAAAAGCTAGAAACTAATGCGCCACTATACGAAGCAACTACGGAGCCAAATACTCGACGGCAAGGGCTCTCCTAACTCGTGTGTTTTCACCAACAAAGTGGCAGCGGCGGCAGGGTTCGAGGGACGGCGTTGAAAGCCGGTGGCCGCCCTCAACCAAGGTGGTGGTTTTCAGCCGATGCGCTACCTAGACTGCGCCCCGTGCCAAATGGTGTTGATCGTAATGCGTTTGCCGCGCACTCGGTAGAAAATCAGATACGGAGTACCTCCGACCACGAGTTCACGAATCCCAGGCTCGCTTCCAGCACGACCCAAATAGGGATGGTCTTTCAGAGTTTCGACCAGGGTGACGATCCGCGTCGCCAGTCTCTCCGCAGCGTCGGGCTTGTCCTTTGCCACGTACGCTCGTATCTCTTTCAGCCGTGCGAGCGCCAGTGGCGACCAGACAATCTCTAGCGGCATGGCCTTTCATCGTCGTGCTGTTTGCCACAGGCACACTTTGGTGGAGGCACTTCACGGTCGGTCCCCCACGAAAGCAGCCAAGCCTTCATGTCTTCGTTCCTGACATAGTGACCGGAGTCCACCTGTCGATCGGCCTGACGTATTTCCATGAGCATTCGCTCCTGATCCGCCACGTAGGATTCGACCGCATCGGAAATGAGAAAGTTCGAACTGCGTCCGGAAACCTTGGCCAGCTTGGCCAACCTCTTCTTGGTCTCCGGCTTCAGGCGGATGCTCAGGGTCGCACTTCGTGTGTTCGCCATGAACACATTCTATCACTCCGGTTTGGGGATGTCTGGTGCGGATGCGCCTAAAAACACGAAAGCCCCGATAGTCAGTCGGGGCTTTGGATCGAGAAATTTAGTACCGGACGCTGTCCTTCACACAAATCAAGGGTAACTCTGCCGGAAGCATTGTCAAGCTTCTCGCGTTTTTTCTAGCGACCGCCGGAGAAAGTGAGGGGTACCCCTAACAGCTGGCGAGCCACTCATTAGCGCACACGTTTCTTCTTTTTCTTCTTTCTCTTCTTTCTCTTTACTTTGAGTGGATCGCGCCGAATCAGTCGTTCAAACTCGGACTCGAAATCCTTGAGCGCTTCATAGACTTTGATCGTGCGCTCGTCCATTCCAGCCAGGACACCCTTGAGATGCGGAGACGGTTTGTAGATTGCTGAATGTTCGACCTCCCAGAATAGCCCTATCAACATTGGCGCAATCTGAAGCTCAGCGCGAAGGGCAGTGTTTCGAGGGCAGTAGCCGTAGTACTTGAATGCTAATGGCTCCGCTTCCACGTCATTCGGCCTAACTCGAACCGGATCTGAAGTCCACAAAGCAAACTGCGAGTGCTGACGCAGAAGATCGTCAGCCTCTATCCAACGACTACGTGGAAATGCTAAGACACGAACCCCAGCAAAATCATTGAGGTCCTTGAGCGAATACTTGTCGGCCCGGTCTGGGTCGAAGACTGCTCCCTCTTGACGCCTCCGCAGGGCGCCCAACGCACTTTCGCAATCCTTGATCCGCGAAGTAACCGTAAGCTTTTCGTGCTTGTCGAGTTTGTTCAATAGCGGCAACAGACAATGTCGAACTTCGGCTTCTAACTCTTCTAAAATCCGCCAAGCATCGGGTAGGAGGGTGAAGTATTCTGCGCGGAGTCGGTCCACCACGGTTCGTTCGGTCATCGTGTAATGCTGCGGAGGAATTCGCGCTTTACGCTGTCGGACGGCTCAAGGTTGAAGTAGAACTTCCATTCGCCCGGAGCGGTAGGCTGATTGATGCAAGCCTTCAGCTTAGCTTCGCTGTTGTCCTGGACGAACTCGATGCTAAAAACCTTACGTGCATGGCGGTTTATGTAGCTGAGTCTGTCAAAGCTGTAGGCATAGCCGGCGTCCTCAAGGACTTGCTTCTTACCTTCCACTGTCAGCATACCGAAGGCCTCTAGCCACATTGTATCCGACTATGACGCAGCACTGATCAAGGCTCTTTCTCCTCATCTGCGATCCCAATCTTCGACAGGCGATAACGCAGCGCGTTGCGCGACAGCCCCAGCAACCGCGCGGCCTGGCTCTTATTCCCGTTCGCGCGCCTCAAAGCCTCCTGAATCATTTCATCTTCCCAATGCTCGAGTGTCATGCCTTCAGGAAGAAAACCAGCGGATCCATTCGATGCTGCTCTGAGCGGACGCACATCCAGATGAATATCCGAGGCCTCGATCACGGCACTCTTCGCCAGCGCGCAGGCCCGCTCAATAATGTTCTGCAACTCGCGCACATTCCCCGGCCAGTGATAGTTCACCAGAATCTGCATCGCCTCCGGTGTAATGCTCTTTACCGGCTTGCCGGAATCTCCCGCGAAACGCGAGATGAAAAGATTAACCAGCTCTGGAATGTCTTCCTTGCGCTGCCGCAGTGGTGCGATGTCGATCGGCACCACATTCAAGCGATAGTAAAGATCCTCGCGAAACGTTCCTTGCTCGAGCGCCTCGCGCAGATCGCGGTTTGTGGCCGCGATCAGCCGGACATCCACCTTCACGGTTCGAGTGCCACCCAGGCGCTCGAATTCGCGCTCCTGCAACACGCGCAGGAGCTTCACCTGCGTCACAGGCGGAACGTCGCCGATCTCATCCAGGAATAAAGTTCCCTTGTCCGCCAACTCAAACTTTCCCGGCTTGCTCGTGGTCGCGCCGGTGAACGCGCCTTTCTCGTAGCCAAACAGTTCGCTCTCCAGCAGGTTCTCCGGGATCGCCGTGCTGTTGATCTTGATGAATGGCCCCGAGGCCCGGCGTGACTTCTCATGAATGGCGCGCGCGATCAAGTCCTTGCCCACGCCGCTTTCTCCACCCAGCAGCACCGTCGAATTTGTGGGCGCAACGCGCTCCACGGTCGCGAGCACTTCCTGCATCTTCGCACTGCGCGCCACCACATTCGGCTGGGAGTAGCGCCGGCCCAGTGCTTCGCGAAGCGACCGGTTCTCTTCCCGCAGCGCGTGGACATCCAGTTCCTTGCGAATCACCATGCGCATCTCGCTCAGCGAGAATGGCTTCAGCACGTAGTCACTGGCCCCGGCCTTCATTGCCTCCACTGCGGTCTCTACCGTTCCGAAAGCTGTCATCACCACTACCGGCAAAGCCGTATTTTGTCGCTTGATCGCCTGCAGGAACTCCAGGCCATTCATCCCCGGCAGCTTGAGATCCGTCACCACCAGATCAACGGCATTCTCCCTGAGGAGTTTCAGGCCAGCCTCGGCGTCTCCGGCAGAAAGCGTGCTGAAACCATCCTCCCCAAGATTCAATTCGAGCAGGCGCCGCATTTTGGCTTCATCTTCGACGATTAAAATCGTGGGCATATTGGACGCAGTCATTCCCTCTGCACGTCATTTTCCTCTTAAGATGCCGGATCCGCGGACGCCTCATCGCTTGCCGGGAAAAAAATCACGAAGCGCGCTCCGCCGGGAGCGTCGCTCTGCGCTTCGCCCTCGACGCGAATCGTTCCGTGATGGCCATCGATAATAGTCGAGACAATCGACAACCCGAGCCCCACGCCAGCTTTCTTGGTCGTGACAAAGGGATTAAATATCTGTTCCCGAAGCTCCGCCGGGATTCCGGGCCCCGTATCTTCAATCCGCACCTCGACTCCCTGGCGATTCGCGGACTGGGCCTTTGCCGCCTTTAGCCGCAGAGTTCCCCCGCGGCTACCCATGGCATCGTAAGCATTCTGGATCAGATTTACGAAGGCCTGCTCGGCCAAGCCTTCATCCAAGGGAACCAGCGGTAGGTCGCCGGCATACTCTCGTTCCACGCGAACCAGTCCGTCCTTGTGAGTTACAGACACGGCGTGCAACGCCTGTTCGAGAACAGGAGTAATTTCTTGCGGAACCAGCTCCGCATGCAGCGGCCGGGCAAAATCGAGAAACCGCGTCACCAGCGCGCTCAAGCGATTGGTCTCGCTCGAAATATAACCCGCCAGTTCGCTGGCTAAGGGATTCTCTTCTCCCAATTTCTGGTGTAGCATCTCCGCCGATCCCTTGATCACTCCCAGCGGATTGCGAATCTCGTGGGCCAGCCCGGCAGACATTTGCCCCAGTGCCGCCAGGCGCTCGGAACGCCGCGCTTCGGCCTGCGCCTGCTCCAACCTGCGGTTGGTTTCGGCCAGCGTTTCCGCCAGTTCCTGGTAGCGTTTGATCTGACGGCGATTCTCCACCACAAAGCGATTAACCACGGTTGCGGCCAGAAAAAAGAAAAGAATGCGAATGGCGAGCAGGCCATAGCTTTCTCTGGTGATTTCATATTCCTGCAACGCCGGGTAAAGATAGGAACAGTAAGCAGCTGAGGCCAGTGCCGTCCACAACAAAGTCGCCACCGGACTGAAGTACTCCGCCGCCGTGACCGCAGGCAGAAAATAGATGGGCCAGTAGCTGCTGTTGATGCTCAGTTCGCCGGTATGATCGATCAACAGCGTGGCCAGTGCGATCTTGAGCAGAACGATGTAGGCCGCGCCGCGCCGCGGAGCCCGCGCCAACAGCCAGGCTTCGCTGAGCTGCACGATGCCGATGGCCAGCAGCGTGAGCTGTTTGTGAATCTCCCCCACCGGCGGCAGCACCGCCAGTCCAGCCAGAAACAGCAGCCAGAGAACATCCATCCAGTTCAGCGCAGGACGCTTCTGTTCGCTCATGGCAAGGTCGCGCAAAAAGTAGCGCCGGGATTCGGGACGGTCCCCGGACTCCCGGCGCTAAATTCTCTCTCGATTTCCACTTTGGCCTGCGTGCCGCGTTACCTCTTATGCGAGTCCTATCAAACCGCAGGCCGCGGCCCCGCGTCAATGTCATTTCTTGGGCGCACTTGCCGCGTGCGAAGAAGAAGAGGAAGAAGACGAGGTCAGTTGCTTTGGTTGCGCAGATGCCGGCTTCTGCGCCCAGGAGCTCGGCTTCTCCTCCGGCTCCCGCGGTGGCTGTTGGTTTCTCTGCACCGGAGCTGCCGGCCTGGCTGTTTGGGGCACGCGCTGCTCCGCCGACCGCTGCTGCGCTGCCTGAGGCGAACGCGGATTGGAGGACTGCGCACTCCGGTTCTCAGCACGGGACTGCGAGCTCTGCTCTGGCTCCGGCGTTCCTTGCTCCTCCCACACTCGGGGCAGCGGCTTCGGCTTGTCTCCTCCGCCGGAGGGCGCAAAAGCCCGGAACGCCTCGTCAGTCTTCGGCTGACGCGTTACCGGCAACGGCACGGGCCGACCTGGCAGTTCCTGACGGACCAGGGATTGCTGAACGGAAGGCTGTACGCTTAAAGCTCGTGAACTCGAAGACGGCTGGTTCACTTCGCTCCCGGCTTGCGCTGGCCGCTGTTCGAATGAGCGCGGCATTACGACCGGCGTCCTCAGCGCCACTACCGGACGCGTCATTACCGCCGCCGGTGGCCGGTTCGCGACAGGCCTGCCTGTACCCAGCACGCTACTCTTCTCTGGCTCGACCGCAACCGTGTTCGAAACCGGAACAGCCGCCAGTTCCTTTGCTGAAAGCGACACGACATTCCTTGCCACGGGGCGCGCGCTCATAAATGTCTCGCGCGAAACTACAGTGACGCCGCCGTTCATATTACGGTTCGCATAAGGAATGCTATTCGCGTTCCGGTTGACTACCGTTTGGTAGACGCTCGTGACCTTCGCGACATTCACCGTGGCATTGGTGATGTTCACCCGGTTCAAGTAAGCCCGGCTGGTTCGATACCCCGGAACAAACACCTCTCCAGGACCCAGTGGAAACCACCCCACGCCGAGGCCGGCCGAGAAGCGAAACCCCGGCGCCCCGCCCAGCCAAGCCACCATCGCGGGTGCGTACACCGGCCGGACTGCGCTCGGCCCCGGAACCCACATCCACCCCTTCGCACCCTGCGCCCAGCGACCGTAATGAAATGGCGCGAACCCCCACGGCTCCTCCGCCATCCACGTCCAGCCCCAGGGTCCAACCCAGATCCAGTGCCCGAATCGATACGGCGCCCATCCCTCCGCCAGAGCTCTGGGATACCAAACTTCGCCATAGTCGGCAACGTAGCTCCAGTCGCCGTACTGGTTGAGATCTTCGTATCCCGTCATCTCCGGCGAAACGTAACTTGCGGCATCGGAGTTTTCTTCACTCTGGTCGCGATCGAGCGCCCAGCGGTCAAATCCATCGTCTCCCGGCACGTCGCCGGCATCGTGGTCCATATGATCGTTCCCGGTGCTGGTAAACGTGGAGCGCTGATTCGCCGCCAGCGTATACGAGTTGCCGCCGCCAGTAACCTCGCAACGGCCCCGCCAGACCGTCACATCGGTTCGCTTGCCGTCGGGATCCACATCGATGCGATAGTCCCCTGGCTGCATAACCACCAGCGCCAGATTCGGCGTGTCGATTTCATAAGAGTCTTCTCTGTCTACGTGCCGGACCCTCACAATCAGCGATCCCTGCGCCAGCCGAATCTGCGACACCCGGTCACTCAACTCGAGCAACGTCATTCCGGTTTGCGGGCCAAGACGGAGTGCAGTCGATCCGATGTGGACCTCAGCCCGCGAGTTCTCATCCGCCCACAGGTTGTCTCCCGTCACCAACGGCCGGTTAGGCTCGGCGCTGACCCAGTCGTTCTCATTCTCGCTGCCGGGCTGAAACGATACCGCTCCCTCGACGTAATTCACCCTTGCCACGCGGCTTGGAGGATCCTGGTCATCGGCGCTTTGCGCATCTGCCGGACCGGGCGCAGCCGGACCAGGCGCACTCGCGATCACCTGCGCATCCTGTGCTCTTAGCCCAAGCGGCGACTGCACCATGCCGATCAAACCCGCCACCATCACGGCCCTAGTCCACCACTGGTTGCGTGTCTTCATAGTCCTTAATCCTCTAGTTCCTAATCATCGGGGGATAATACGGAAGCGTCTGCCCTCGAATCCTATCCGCGCCCGTATGAACACGGTAGGTACCTTTAGTTTTGCTGGGAGGAACTAGGTTTGCAGCCAGCGACCGGTACCGGGCGGGAGACGGATTGGTTTCTAAAGTAACCTTAGTGAGTTACTGGCTTCGGCGAGATCTCATCCAAAGTGAGATTCAACTCCAACACGTTGACCCTGGGCTCTCCCAGGAATCCGAACTGCCGCGGCTCGGTATGCTGGCGAATGGCTTCGCGCACCACGTCTGGGCTTACTCCCCGCTCTTTCGCGATCCGAGGAACCTGGAATTCCGCCGCCTCCGGCGAGATATCAGGGTCGAGACCCGAGCCCGAAGTGGTCAGCAAATCCGTCGGGATCGCAACCCCGGGATTCTCTGCCTGCAGGCGGTCGGCATCTCCCTGCACCCGCGCGATGAGAGATTGGTTCGTCGGTCCCAGGTTCGATCCGCCTGAGTTGCCCGCATCGTAGCCGGTTCCAGCGCTGGAGGGGCGCGAGTGAAAATATCCCGGTGAAGAAAATGATTGACCGATCAAGTGCGAGCCCACTAAATGGCCGTTGTGCGTCAGGAGCTCTCCGTTGGCCTGTTTGGGAAACAAAAGTTGCGCCAAACCCGTGATCAACAAGGGAAACAGCAGGCCAAACAAAATCGTGGTAACCAGCGTCATGAGTACGGACGTGATCAGATTCTTCTTCATAGGACTGCCTCTACGCTAACCCCGCGCGCACAATGAGCAAGTCGATCAACTTGATTCCGATAAACGGCACGATCACTCCGCCCAGGCCGTACACCAGAAGATTGCGGCGCAACAGAATAGCCGCACTCTGCGGAACATACTTGACTCCCCGCAACGCCAGCGGAATGAGCGTCACGATGATCAGAGCATTGAAGATGACGGCCGACAAGATCGCCGACTGCGGCGTCGCCAGGTGCATTACGTTGAGCGCTTGCAGAACCGGAAACGTCCCGGCAAACATCGCCGGGATGATGGCGAAATATTTGGCTACATCGTTGGCAATCGAAAAGGTAGTGAGCGCGCCCCGGGTCATCAGCAATTGCTTCCCGATGGCCACGATCTCAATCAGCTTGGTCGGATTCGAATCCAGGTCGACCATGTTACCGGCTTCCTTCGCAGCTTGCGTGCCCGTATTCATGGCGACGCCTACATCAGCCTGTGCGAGGGCGGGGGCGTCATTGGTACCGTCGCCTGTCATGGCAACGAGTTTTCCCTGCGCCTGTTCGCGGCGAATCAAGTCCAGCTTGTCTTTGGGTGTAGCTTGCGCCAGAAAATCATCCACGCCGGCCTCGGTCGCGATCGCCGCCGCAGTCAGCGGATTATCGCCGGTGATCATTACCGTCTTGATCCCCATGGCGCGCAGTTGATCGAAACGCTGCCGCATGCCGCCCTTCACGATATCTTTGAGCTGAATCACGCCCAAAGCGCGGCCGTTTTCGGCGACTACGAGCGGCGTCCCGCCGGAGCGCGAAATCGCCTCCACCGCGGCGCGCACTTCCGCGGGAAGCGTGCCACCTTTTTCTTCCACATATTTCGCAATGGCATCGGTCGCGCCTTTGCGGATGGCGCGCCCATCCAGATTCACGCCCGACATGCGAGTCGTCGCGCTGAAGGGAATAAATTCGGCGTCGTGTGTGCTCATCTCCCGTCCGCGCAACCCGTACTTTTCCTTCGCCAGCACCACGATCGAACGGCCCTCCGGAGTTTCATCGGCGAGCGACGAGAGTTGCGCCGAATCGGCCAGCATCGCCTCGGTCACGCCCGGTGCCGTCACAAACTCTGTAGCCTCGCGGTTACCCAGCGTGATGGTTCCGGTCTTATCGAGAAGCAAAGTATTCACGTCGCCGGCCGCTTCCACCGCGCGTCCCGACATGGCGAGCACATTGTGCTGCACCAGGCGATCCATGCCGGCGATGCCAATCGCCGAGAGCAATCCGCCAATCGTCGTCGGGATCAGGCAGACCAGTAACGACACCAGCACAAACACGGTCTGCGGCGCGCCCGCATAGATAGCAAAGGGCTGCAACGTAACCACGGCCAGCAGAAATACGATGGTCAAACCCGCGAGCAGAATGTTCAGCGCAATTTCATTCGGAGTCTTCTGCCGCTCTGCGCCCTCGACCAGCGCGATCATTCGATCGAGAAACGTTTCCCCTGGATTTGAAGTGATCTTCACCTTCACCCAGTCGGAGAGCACGCGGGTTCCTCCGGTTACCGCCGAGCGATCACCGCCCGCTTCGCGGATCACCGGCGCCGATTCACCGGTAATAGCCGACTCGTCCACCGACGCTACGCCTTCGATAATCTCGCCATCGCCGGGAATGAATTCGCCGGCCTCCACCAGCACCAAATCTCCCGAACGCAATTTCGATCCGGGCACGGTCTCGGTTTTTCCGTCGCACAGCAGGCGGTTCGCCATGGTTTCTGCCTTGGCTCGCCGCAGCGCATCGGCCTGGGCCTTTCCGCGACCCTCGGCCATGGCCTCGGCGAAGTTCGCGAAGAGAACCGTGAACCATAACCACAACGTGATCTGCAGATTGAAGCCGAAGCCGGGCTGCCCGTGCATGCGCTCTCGAAAAAGCAATATCGTGGTCACCACGCTGCCCACTTCCACCACGAACATCACCGGATTGCGCATCATGGTCATGGGATGCAGCTTTACCAGCGAATCCCACGCCGCCCGGCGCACAATCTTCACGTCCCACAAACTCCGTTTTGATTTCTTGCTTACCATTTTTGTTTAAAGAGTTATCGCGCTTACCCGCCTAAAATGTTTTCCCTGCCTGCATCAGCAGGTGTTCGAGAATCGGCCCCAGACTCAGGGCCGGAAAAAATGTGAGCGCACCCACGATCACCACGACGCCGATCAGCAGAATCGTAAACAACGGCCCGGTCACCGGGAAAGTTCCCAATGTCGCCGGCGTCTGCTTCTTGCCGGCAAGATTGCCGGCAATCGCCAGCATCGGCAGAATCATCATGAAACGCCCCAGCAACATGGCCACGCCCAGCGAAGTGTTGTACCAGGGAGTGTTTCCGCTGAGGCCGCCGAACGCCGAACCGTTATTGGCCACGGAGGAGGTGAACGCATAAAGAATCTCGCTGAATCCGTGCGGCCCGGCATTGGATATAGCAGACGTCCCGAAGCTATACAAAACCGAAATCGCGGTGAAGACGAGAATCGCCAGCGGAAAAATCAGGATGACCAGCATCGCCATCTTCACATCGTAGGCTTCGATTTTTTTCCCCAGATACTCCGGCGTGCGCCCTACCATCAAACCCGCAATAAAAACCGAGAGAATCACAAACACGAGCATTCCATACATCCCGGCGCCCACTCCGCCAAAGATGACCTCGCCGAGCATGAGGTTGATCAGCGGCACCATTCCGCCCAGCGGTGTGAACGAATCATGCTGCGCGTTTACCGCGCCGCAACTGGTGCCGGTAGTCGCGGTGGCGAAGAGGGCCGAGTTTGCCACCCCGAAGCGAACCTCTTTGCCTTCAAGATTGCCCGCTACCGGCGCGGCTGAAGCCGAATGCTGAGAACCATGCTGCCCGGCGGCGATCAGCAACGGATTCCCGCGGGCTTCGGCCCAATAGGCCGTGGTCACCCCCGCCAGGAACAGCAGGGCCATGGCAGTCCATACCGCCCAACCATGCCGGCTAGAGCCGGTCATTTTCCCCAGCGTGTAGGTGAAGGCGGAAGGAATCGCGAGGATGCAGAACATCTCGAGAAAGTTGGTGAAGGGCGTGGGATTCTCGAAGGGATGCGCGCTGTTGGCATTGAAGAAACCGCCGCCGTTGGTTCCGAGCTCTTTGATGATCTCCTGAGAAGCAGTCGGTCCCTGGGCGATCACCTGTTGATTCACTGTTACCATCACGGGTTTGCCGTCAGGCCCCGTCACCGGTTTTCCGTCAGCGCCCAATTGCGGAGTCTGGTAGGGATCGACTAACTGCACGGTGTCATACGGTTTAAGGTTCTGCACCACGCCCTGAGAAACCAGCAGCAGCGCGCCGATCAGGCACAACGGAGCCAGAATCCATAAGGTGCCACGAACCAAGTCCACCCAGAAATTGCCGATCGTTTTCTGCTCGCGGCGGGCGATGCCGCGAATGAAAGCGATCGCCAGCGCCATGCCGGCCGCCGCCGAAATCCAGTTGTGATAAGCCAGACCTGCCATCTGAGTCAGATAGCTCATCGTGGTCTCGCCCGAGTAATTCTGCCAGTTTGTGTTGGTAGTGAATGATGCCGCCGTGTTGAAGGCCAGCGCCGGAGGCACTCCCGGCAGCTTTTGCGGATTCCACGGCAACCACGCCCACTGCTGCACCCGCTCCAGCACGTAAAGCAGAATCATGGAAACTCCGCTGAACAAGAGCAGAGCCAGGGCGTATTCCTTCCAATCCATTTCGTGGTTTTCGTCCACGCCGGTGAGCCGGTAGAGAACTCTCTCGATGGGCCGCAAAAGCGGGTCCAGCCAAGTCCGCTGACGATCGAACACCCGCGCCATAAAGGAGCCGAGCGGCCGGGTCACCAGCCAAACCACCAGCAAGAGAAAGAAAATTTGCAGCCAACCGTTCGCCGTCATCAAAACTTCTCCGGACGCAGCATGGCATAGACCAGATAGGCCATCAGGGCCACACAGATAATCAGCATGATGACAGGTTCAGTACTCATGTCGATCCCTCAGCGAATCCGCTCGCAAAAGCGCACGTACGCCACTGAAACTGCAAAGAACAAAACAGTCAGTGCCATGAAGATCGCATCTTGCATCCGGATTTCCTTTCAGTCTGCCACCACGCCACGATTCTCTCGGGTCGAAGACTATTTTTTTTTGTGCCGCCGAAGTCGTCCTCCCTCCGGCTTCCGAACTCTGCCATGAAATGGAGCGATTCTAGACTTCGATCTTCGGGAACAAGCTCTCTTTCAAAGCCTGTCCCCGCAGTCTGCTCGTGCTCGCCGCTTGCCCAGGGGATCACCCACCCGCTTGCAGAACGCGTATTCTCCCGTAGCAACGCAACCACAAACACAATCATGAACGCGCATCCCGCGCACGTGATGGCTACGAGTACAAACGATATCCACATCGCGACGCTCCGAACGAATGCCTGCCGTGATATGTGCGCGCGCCAGCTAACTCTTCAGTTGACCACTGCAAAAGTAAGAGCGGGTTAAAGAATTTCTAAGGATTTCGTAAAGATTATGCACCTCGGTCTATCGTCTGGCGAAATTCTCGGTGGCGGCTTAGCAGCCCCACTCGGCTTCACCCGGCTGAGCGAAATACTTCCTCGATTTCGCCGGCTGGTTTTTCATCGAGTCCAGTTCCAACAGCGCCAGGCGCGCCGCCGCCACTAATCGGTTCTTTTCTTGGGGGGGAACTTCGGTCCATGAGCCGCGGCCGTTCTGTCCACGCGACGGTTCTGCAGTCAGAGCTTGGTGATAGTGATGAAACAGCTCTGCCAAACGCTCCGGTGCTACCTCGTGAATCCACATACGCTTCGCCTCCGTAAAATCGATTCCGTTGTTCGATCCGCTATTGTTCGCCTCACACCAACCTCGCCGCGAACAGCTTCACCTCCTATGAGACGCGCCGGGGCGAAAATTGCTGATAAAGGCTTCGTAAAATGTTCATAAAGACCTGCGGAGATGACGAGCGGTTATGTTACGAGCCAGGTTCGAAGCGATAGCCCACCCAGGGTTCGGTCAGCAGATATTTCGGTGAGGCGGAATCGGTCTCAATCTTCTTGCGCAATTGCCCAATAAACACGCGCAAGTATTCCGGTTGCTCGGTGCTGCCGGAGCCCCAGATCGCCGCCAGAAGCGTGCGGTGGGTCAGCACTTTCCCGGGCCGCCGCGCCAGATAAACCAGCAAGTCGAATTCCTTCGGCGTGAGATGGACTTCATGCCCCTGCACTTTCACCGAACGGGCGTCGAGATCGATGGCGAAATCTCCGGCCGTAATCGCGCTCGGCTGCTCCTCGGCCGCCGGCGTGCGCCGCAACTGCGCCCGGATTCGCGCCAGCAGTTCATTCATGCTGAACGGCTTGGTCACGTAGTCGTCGGCGCCCGCGTCAAGCGCTTCCACCTTCGAGCGATCCTGTCCCCGCACGGAAAGCACGATGATCGGAACTTGCGAGATGAGCCGAACCTGGCGGCAGAGGCTCACTCCATCCAGATTCGGCATGGCTAGATCCGTGACCACGACGTGCGGGGTCCAGTTCTTCATCAGTTCCAGCGCCATCTCTCCGTCGTTGGCCACGCGAATGTCATAGCCCTGCGCCGAAAGGGTCGTGCGCAGCACCCGCGTGATTTGCGGCTCGTCATCCACTACCAGGATTCGCCGGTGCTCGTTCGTCATGATCTTTCCGCCAACTCCTCGCCCTCCATCGTGCTCACCGCATCTCCTGGGTCACGATGTGGACATCCACCGCAGGCGTGTCGCGCAGGAATTTGTGAATCGTGGAAAGATAGAAGTATCTCTTCCAGCCCTTCGTGGCCGAGCGCCCGAACACTACTTGCGTAATGTGATTCTCCCGCACGAATTCCGCCACCTTCTCCGCCACTACCTTGCCTTCGGTCTTCACCACTTTCGCTCCCACGCTTTCCGCGAAGCGGATATTGTCGGCGAGGGTTCGCTGATTTTCATCGCTCTCATCGGCGCCTGTGTCGACATAGAGAACATACACGTCGCCATCCAGCGCCTGCGCCATGCGGGCCCCGCGGGCGATCAGATATTGCGCCACCGGATTCGAGCTGATGCACACTGCAATCCGCTCCCGCACTTGCAGCAGTTGGCCGTCTTCGCTTTTCAATTCCGAAAGCGTCCGGTCCACTGCCTGTGTAACTTGCCGGAGAGCCAACTCACGCAGGGCCACCAGATTCGTGTTCCGAAAGAAATTCGCCAGCGCCCGTTCCACCCGCTCCAGGGGATAGATATCTCCCCGTTTCATGCGGGTTTGGAGCGCCTGCGGAGTCAGGTCCGCCATCACAATTTCGCCCGCGCGGCGGATCACCCAGTCCGGCACCGTCTCCCGCACCTGCACCCCGGTCAAGCCGCGGATGGTCGGCGCCAGGCTCTCGATGTGCTGCACGTTCAAGGTCGAGAGCACATCGATGCCGGCATCGAGCAACTCGAAGACGTCTTCATAGCGCTTGGCGTGCTTGCTGCCTTCGATATTCGTATGGGCCAGCTCATCCACCAGCACGACGTGCGGCTTGCGCGCCAGAATCGCGTCCACATCCATCTCTTCGAAGATGGTCGATTTGTAATCGAGCTTGCGGCGCGGAACCGTCTCCAGCCGCGAAGATAACTCGACAATCGGCTTGCGGCCGTGCGTTTCAACCACACCGATCACAACCTCTTCGCCCCGGCTCGCCCGCCGCACGCCCTCACTCAACATGGCATAGGTCTTGCCCACACCGGGGGCGTAGCCCAGAAAGAGCTTGAACACCGCCGGCCGCTTCGCCGTGTCGATCTCGGCGAGCCACTCCTCGGGAGTCTTAGGCATCGCCGTTATTCTCCACGTCGGAGCGAAAATTGTCGAATCTAGACAAAAGGAGGTTTCGTAGTTTCAAGGTTTCATAGTTTCAAGGTTTCATAATCGAATCGTCGGATCCATCCCCGTGAAACCCTGAAACTTTGAGACCTTGAAACCTTGATTCCGCAGGTTTCAGACTTTGAAACCTTGATTCCGGTTACAATCGTGCCCGTGAAAGTCCGCTGGCCTCAGCACCTGTTCCGCTACGCCGCCTGCCTCGCCGCTGCCGAATTGGTGGCCCAAATCTGCCGGCGCATCGTGCACGTGAATCCCACCACAGTAGCTTTGACGTTCCTGCTGCTGGTGCTGCTGGTGGCAGCTTACTGGGGCTTCCGTTTCTCCGTCTTTCTCGCGATCCTGGCCACGCTTGCCTTCAACTATTATTTTCTGCCTCCCATCGGAACCTTCACCGTGGCTGATCCGCAGAACTGGGTGGCTCTGTTCGCTTTCCTGGTAACCGCCGGAATCGCGAGCGAACTCGCCGATCGCGCCCGCCGGCAGACCGCCGACGCCAATCAGCGGCGCCGCGACGTAGAACGCCTTTACGCTTTTAGCCAGCGCCTGCTCGCCACCGACAATGTGGCCGAGCTCTTGAACGCCATCCCCCTCTACGTCTGCGAAGGGTTCGGAGCTAAGGCTGCCGCCATTTATTTGCTGAGTTCGCGGCAGGTGTACCGCACCGATCCCAAAGCCACCGATCTCGCGCTACCGGATCTTCAAATGGTCAGCTCGCGGGGTGAACCGGTCATCGACGCCGAGCGCGGCATCTCTCTCACCCCTCTACACCTGGGCACGCGCACCACGGGGGCCGTCGGCATCGCCGGAAGCGCGCTTTCCCGCGCCACCCTCGAGGCGCTCGGCAGCATGATCGGCATCGCGATTGAACGCGCCGGGGCCATGGAAAAACTCTCTCAAACCGAAGCTGCCCACCAAAGCGAAACCCTGCGCTCTGTCCTGCTCGATTCCGTGACGCACGAACTGCGCACTCCCCTCACGGGTATCAAAGCCGCAGTCACTGGTTTGCTCTCGGATTGCAACCTCGACGATTCTCAGCGGAGAGAGTTACTGACCGTGATTAATGAAGAAACCGACCGCCTTGACCGCCTGGTTGGCGAAGCCACAGAGATGGCCCAACTCGACGCCCACAAAGTGGAACTTCACCTGGCTCCGGTCGACATCTCGGCCATCATCGAGTCCGCAGTGGAAGAGTCCAGAACATTTATCGGTCAGCATCCCCTCGAAGTGCGCGCCGCCACGGCGTTGCCGAAAGTGTGCGTCGATTCCGACCGCATCGCCGAAGTGCTCAAGCAACTGCTGGAAAACGCCGCCAAGTATTCTCCCCCGGCATCGCCAATCGCCATCACAGCCGAAAAGAAGGGAGATCGCGTCGTCACCAGCGTCACCGATCACGGTCCCGGCATCGATGACTTTGAGCAATCGCTCGTCTTCGATAAATTCTACCGCGGCCGCGACCAGCGCTATAGCGTGCAAGGCACCGGTATGGGACTGGCTATTGCCAAAGCGATCGTCGAGGCCCACAACGGATCGGTCAGCGTGACCAGCCAACTCGGCCGCGGCTCGGTATTCTCTTTCGAATTGCCGGCCGCGTGAAGGCCCAACACATTTGTGGCGACAGCCGCCTCGGCTGGCCAGCGAGCGGAGCGAGATGTTCTGGCACGACGCTCCCAGGATCTTGGCGCGACACGGATCACCGAGTCCTCACTTCAGTACCCCGCTCGCCCACCTTTCGCATTGCCGAAAGCAGTCACAAACCAGTAAATTCAGTCTCAGACCGATGCCTCTTACCACGCTCAACGATATTTTCTTCGCCGCCACCGAGCGCAATCTCGATCGGGTGATGCTGCACCGCGTCTCGGGAGGGTGGCAGCCCGTTTCTTCCTCCCAGTTCTGCCGCAACGTTGCCGGAACTGCCCGCGCGCTGCATGAATGGGGAATCCGCAAAGGCGACCGGGTCGCCATTCTCAGCGAGAATCGCCCCGAGTGGACCACAGCCGATTTCGCCATCCTGCTGCTCGGCGCCATTACGGTTCCTGTCTATTCCACTCTGACGCCGGAACAAACCGCCTACACCCTGCGCGACTGCGGAGCCACCGT
>Ga0074045_10001531_pt1 | contig 22226 bp, 25 predicted proteins | sample BogForMeECP23OM2_FD_94442 | JGI IMG/M metagenome (GOLD analysis project Ga0074045, IMG submission 94442) | Bog forest soil microbial communities from Calvert Island, British Columbia, Canada - Bog Forest MetaG ECP23OM2 | ecosystem: Environmental > Terrestrial > Soil > Wetlands ... | reverse complement strand
TGGTAAAGAAACTTCAGGCAGAGGGACATATTGTGGCCATGGTCGGAGACGGAATCAACGATGCCCCCGCCCTGACCCAGGCGGATGTTGGCATCGCCATCGGCACGGGCACCGACGTTGCCATTGAGGCTTCCGATATAACGCTGATCAAGGACGACCTTCGCATGGTTGCAACTGCAATGCGTCTTTCACGACAAACCATGACAACGATTAAAGTGAATTTGTTCTGGGCGTTCTTCTATAATGTAATCGGCATTCCCGTTGCGGCAGGTGCACTCTTCCCCTTCATAGGATCACAGGGGCTGCTGAATCCGATGCTAGCATCGGCTGCCATGGCCTTTAGTTCCGTAAGTGTGGTTTCTAATTCGTTGAGGTTAAAAAATTTTACTTAGAATACGCCTTAGAGACAGAGTGGCGCAGAGTAATAAACTAAACGGATAACCTTTATGTCCTACTTTACACAGCTTATCTTTGAACTGTGCCCCTAAGCCTTTTGTGGTAGAGGGTCTTCCATGAAATTTATTGCCGACGTCATGTTGGGTAGGCTTTCAAAACGACTCAGAATGATGGGTTTTGATGTCCTTTATGATCGATCATTTAAAAATCGTGAGATCATCCGTTTCTCGCTTGAACAGCAGCGCATGATTCTCACCCGGGATATGGCACTCGCAAAACGACCCCTGGCAACCGATCACTGTTTCATCAAAAGCAACGATGTACGGGATCAGATCAAACAGGTCCTTACCGAATTCTCTCGTTTCGAACGCTCAGCACCTCTTACTCGTTGTTCAGTTTGCAATGAACTCCTGGTTTCGATCACAAAGCATGATGTGCAGGATCTCATCCCGCAATATGTGTACGAGAAGAATAATGAGTTCTCACGTTGTCCGCAGTGCGAAAGGACGTACTGGAAGGGCACCCATGTTAAGTAATTGAAATTATATTCCTCGGTAGGACTAGGAAGAAGTATCTTTTTTTACTACACGGACACATAGAACGTGAAGATCCAATTTTTCGGATTTTTGCCTGACATTTATTTGCAATCTTTACGGCACCAATTCCAGTATTGTCAGTTTTACACCTGCTGAACCTAGCGGCACCCATACGAATAACATCCTGACATTCCGGAGGTTTTGGTGACTTCTGGTTGGCATGTTTGGCCGACAGCAAAGATGTAGGTGGCACTCTTATTTAGTATGGTTTACGTGTCGTCTGGAAGTCTTTAGGGTGTGTTAGCTGCATCCTTGAAATCGGTTATTGGGAAGAAGGCTGTACCTGCTGAGGCAGTACCGCCTCCGGGTGCGGTTTTGGCTTTATGGGTTTTGCATGTTCAGGTGGAATCTTCCTGTTCACAATCCCCGATGCAGTAACAGTCAGGTCTCTCACAGAGGTATTCCGGGGTTCATTCACAGTTAATTCACGGCCGTCGAGCGAAAGTTTGAGCGCACCGGCACTGCTGTAACTTAGATGAAATCGCTCATCTGCACTCCAGGTCAGGGTATCACCCTTTTGCAGGACTGCCTTCTTTTGGGGACTGTTATCTGTTCGTATTAAAATCCAAGTATTTTCCAGAGCTTCGACTTTCAGGTAAAGTTTTTCGGGTATCGCCGATGATACTGCCGGAGGCGCCTGGACGGCTTGCGACGGTGCTGCAATGGAAGGAGTCTGCCGCGGATGTCGCGTGGGCAACGCAATAAAGAAGAAAAGAGCAAGAGCTATCAGTATCCCTGCACTCCAGATGAACGGTTCAATGACAGTTTTCCTGGATGGCTTCTGCTCCACGGCAATAGCTGCGATAACTTTCTTTGCGTTCGTACCCATTCCCTCAGAAACCGTTTGGGGCTTGAGTTCGATGTATTTTTTCATGACTTCCGCTTCATCGAGAAGCAAAAACCTGCCGTAGTTTTTTAGGAATCCCTTGACAAAAACCTCGCCAGGTAGTTTTGAAAACTCCTGTTCTTCGAGTGCCTTGAGGTAATGCATATTAATACGGGTTTGTTGAGCGGCGTTGCGCAGGTCGATTCCGAGAGATTCCCGTGCCTCGCGCAAGTATGTTCCTAATGTTCCCATCGTTACCTCAAGGTATTGATATAGTCATTTGCCCTATTGGCAAGATCAGTCTTGGGCGCCAATTCGGCGGCTTTCCTGAACTCCGCGATAGCATTATTTTTCTTGCCGTCTTTCAGGTACGCAAGAGCAAGGCCATACCTTATGCTTGCATTTTTGGGGGCAAGTTTTACGCCTTCCTGAAATTGATTTATCGACTCTTTTATTTTTCCAGCTTCAAAAAAAGCGTTACCCAGTTCGTAAATAATGTCATCTTGATATGAATATCGTTCGGCTTCGCGAAATGCTTCTATTGCCTTTTCATATTTCTTCTGTGCCATATAAGCTCGCCCGATGTTAAGCCAGGGAATGTGTGGAGTCGTATATAGCTTATTTTCCAATGCCTTGTTGTAAGCCTTGAGCGCGTCATCCCATTTCTGCTGCCTCGAATAGGTGGCGCCGAGCGCATTATATGCCTCTGAAAAGTTACCGTCTATATTGATAGCTTCCTTATAATATTTTATCGCATCATCCGGCTTGTCTTGGTAGTTGCTGATAAGTGCAAGATAATAATAAGATAATTTATTAGAACTGTCGGTTTGTATCGCATGATTAAACTCCGAAGAAGCAAGTTCGTAATTTTTTTCCTGGAATTGTGCGAGTCCCTTCATGAAATACCCTTCCGCCATCTTGGTATTATCCACAGTATTATTGCCACCGCCAGTAGTCGTAGTCACACAGCCTGTCAGCGCCAGAAAAATTATCACCGCGAATGTTTTCATGTATGATTCTCCTCTCAAAATGAACTCATAAGTCGAGCAAGCGCTTCACGATCCCGCTTCACGACGTCAGTTACCTGCTGGGTTTCCGTGCTCTGCGACTGCTTCGGTGGCTTTGCAATACGTGCCTTGATTGCTTCCTGCATAATATCCTGCTGTCGCATTAGCGTTGATTGTTGCTCTTGGACCTTCAATTGCTGCACCGACGGTGCTGTTTTGTTGCTGATAAAACGGTTCATGCCCCTCATGCGCAGCATTTTCAGCTGTTTGTGAAGGTTATGCCTTATAAGCCGTTGCAGATTTTGAACTTTCGAAGTCAGCGGTAAAGGTGAAACCATTCCGGGTGTCGGCAGAGGTTGAACAGGTTGCTGCTGGGGCATCGCTGCACGTAATTCATACCTGAGGTTCTGCCTCGGCTGTGCAGGAGGAGCCTGCGGCTTTGGTTGTGCCGGAGTAGAAACCTGTTGTGGTATGAGTGCTGTTGCCTGTGCATGTGCGGCAGACTGCAGCGCCGGAGCTTCCTGCTTAACGTGAGATGTCGGCTGTACAGGAGGAGCCTGCGGCTTTGGTTGCGCCGGGGTAGAAACCTGTTGTGGTAAGGGTGCTGTTGCCTGGGCTCGTGCAGCAGACTGCAGCGCCGGAGCTTCCTGCTTAACGTGAGATGTCGGCTGCGCAGGAGGAACCTGCGTTTCTGGTTGCGATACGGGTACCGCAAGTTTTGTCTGCACATCCGGCTTTGGCGGAGGCCCAGTTTCAGGCGCTTGTTTTTGTGAAAAAATTTCCTGTTTGTCGATCCAGAGCTCTTTTTCCGAATCGGAAATCTTCAAAAAATTAATTTCATCCAGCATTGCACCTAAACTCTCGACAAATGCAACCGCCTCTTCTTCGACGGTACCCATTTTTTTATCGGGGAATGGATTGCCAGAATAGGAGTAATACAGGCTTCGGTTTGTCAACATGAGATGAAGCGCTATATATGCTGAAAGTTTTCCCTTGCTTTCTCGGAAAAAAAGGGCATAACTTCGGGCGTCCTCAAGCATCATTTCCGGAGTGGCCACCTGGTGTATGTTCATGGAAAAGAGCATCTTATGGATATTCTTTTCCTTCACGTGAAGGTCGGTTATTTTAGGATCTATGGTAAACATGTAAGTTCAATCAAAGTCGAATATCTAAAAACAACATTCCATTACCCGGATGCCAATACAGCAAGATATTAGTTTAAATTTTATATATCTTCAAAATGGGTCAATTTTTTAAATTCCCTGTATCTGCTTTTGATCTCTTTGTAATCAAGACTCCGAATCCGGTCGAGACTGAAGGACTCCACGTTCAACGAAGCCATCACACTGCCGAAAATAACGGCCTTTCGCATGCTCTCTTCCGAAAAGTTCAACGTGCTGGCCAGGTAACCCATGAAACCTCCGGCAAAGGTATCGCCAGCGCCGGTGGGATCAAATACGGATTCAAGCGGATATGCAGGAGCGCTGAATACGCTGTGGCCGATGAACATGAGGGCGCCGTAGCTCCCCTGTTTGACAACGATAGACCTCGGGCCCATGGCCTGCACACTTTTGGCAGCCTTGACCAAGCTCGATTCTCCGGAGAGTTGCCTGATCTCAGATTCGTTGATAGTCAGTAAATCAACATTTTTGAGCGTCTGTTTTAGCGCATCCGGCTTGTTCGCGATCCAGTAGTTCATGGTATCGCAGGCCACCAGTTTCGGTTTCTTTACCTGTTTCAACACTTCAAGTTGTATTTCGGGGTCTACATTCGCCAGAAAAACAACATCGGAGTTTTTATAATCTTCGACGATGTGCGGTCTGAAGGTGGCAAGGACATTCAGGTGAGTGGCAAGAGTATGCGCTTCATTCAGGTCATACCCGTATTCTCCTTTCCATCTAAATGTGTCGCCTTTCTGAACATCGAGGCCACGGATATCTATATTCTTGCTTCTAAAAAATTGAATGTGTTCTTCTGGAAAATCATCTCCTATCACGGCAACGAGCCGAACATCGGCGAAATAGCTGGCTGACGTAGAAAAATATGCGGCCGAACCACCCAGGGCGTTCTGAACATTTCCAAAAGGAGTTTTTACAGAATCAAGAGCCACCGTGCCGACAACAAGCAAACTCACGAATCCAACCTCCGAAAAAATTGTCGACCACGGATGACACTGATGAACGCGGATAAAATCCTTTAGGTTGCGTAACCGCACTACCTCTGTGGCTATCCATCAGAATCCGTGGCAAATATTAATTATTTCTTAAATATGTTCCAATGATCGGTGCGAGATCTTTCCTCGTTTTTGCCGATATCAGTTTTTTCGGAGTCATGATTGTGTTTCTCAAAGCGTATCTGCACGCGCAAGCACGGGCATCCGGAAGCACGCGAACCGTCTCGCGTATCATCGACTTCGATATCTCGATGTTCTTTTTCATCACCACGAGCACGGCCTCAACCGTCACTGCCTCTTCGCTATGGTGCCAGCAGTCGTAATCTGTGGCAAGGGCTATGGTGCTGTAGCACATCTCGGCTTCACGAGCGAGCTTGGCCTCAGTAGCGTTCGTCATGCCGATGACATCAACGTCCCATTTCCTGTAAATCAGCGACTCTGCCCGGGTGGAAAATTGCGGTCCTTCCATGCATAGGTAGGTGCCGCCGCGATGGACAACGGCGCCCGTTGTTGCTCCGGCTTCTATAATAATTTTGCACAAGTCGGCACAGACTGGATCAGCCATGCCTACGTGAGCCACCACGCCAGCTCCAAAGAAGGTGCTTCGTCTATGCTTGGTGTGATCATAGAACTGATCGGGGATGACAATGTCGCCCGGTTTGATCTCTTCCCGCATGCTGCCGACCGCGCTCACCGAGATGATCCTTTCAACACCAAGCTTTTTCATGCCGTAAATGTTCGCCCGGTAGTTGATATCCATCGGCATAATACGGTGTCCCCTGCCATGACGCGGAAGGAACGCTATGCGCTTACCGAAGAGAGTGCCGATCATGTAGTCATCGGACGGTATGCCGAAGGGAGTCGTGATTCTCATAGTCTTGATGTTCGTAAGCCCTTCCATCTCATACAACCCGCTGCCACCGATCACGCCGATGCCGATCTTTTCCGTCCTTCGAACCCGTTGTGCCATCCGTAGTGATCCTTAACGTACTAATAACAAATAGGAATAAGAATATAGTGATATGATGTGTTTTATTTTGCCGTTATTTTCAGATTGTTATCCCTGACTCGGGCCCTGCTCCTGCGTAGCCTTCTTTTCCTCTATATATTCCAAAAGTTCCACTGCCTTTTCAGGAATAATAGTGGATATCGCATGTTTGTAAACTAGCTGCTGGTTTTCCTGCTTCATCAGGATGACGAAGTTGTCAAACCCCTTGATCGTCCCGGTAAGACGCGCACCATTTACGAGATACATCGTAACCGGAATTTTTTCTTTGCGCATCTGATTCAAAAAAATATCCTGAAGATTTACCTGCGACTTTCCCATCAACCCCTCCACCATACATAACCTGGCTTTCGCCGCACCCAACGTGATTTGGACCACGGGTCCAGCTTTTCTGGACATTATGGATAAACGCGGTCTCTGAACACATATCATGAACTCTGAATCTGGTTTCATCCGCGAGCGACAGTGTCTCCCGCAGATGAAAATATTTTTCAATTTTTCTTATCTTATACCAACTTATTTGAAATAACAATATTTTTCTTTATGAACTCAACGATTTCTTCAGCTTTCAAGAGCCCCGTAATGTCTAACCAGATTGTCTGAGGCTCACGCCGAAACCATGTGAACTGCCGCTTGGCAAATCGTTTCGTATCGCGTTTCAGGAGGGCAATAGCCTCGTCCCGAGACACCCTGCCGAGGTGCAATGCTGTAACATGCTGGTATCCCAAACCCTTCATGGAAATAAGATCCGGGCAGTATCCCCTGTCCATAAGGGTTTTGACTTCAGCCTCTAGCCCGTCTGCAATCATCCTGTCCACGCGTTTTTCTATCCGCTGATATAGTTCTGATCTCGACCTGAAGAGAAAAAACATCTTGAAGCGGTACGGCCTTTCCTTGAATGCATGGTTGCGCTGGAAGTCGGATAATGTTCTGTTTTTAAGGTAATAGACCTCAAGCGCTCTGATCGTACGCCTGAGATCGTTCGGATGAATTTTGTTCGCCGCGACAGGATCGATTTTTACCAGATCCCCATACAATTTGCCGGGCTCTTCTTCCGCCTCACGCTGAAGCAATTGCTTCCGCAGTTCCAAGTCGGCCGAAGGACCTTGAAACAAACCACGGGTGAGCGCCCGAATATACAAGCCGGTTCCGCCTAACACCAGGGGAGTGTTCCCGGCTGCAATGACGCTGTCAATAGCCATCCTCGCATCCCTGAGATAGTCACCCACGCTGTACGGATGATCTGGCTCCACAATATCGATCATATGATGAGATACCAGTTTGCGCTGTTCCTTTGTGGGTTTGGCGGTACCGATGTCCATGCCGCGGTAAATCTGCATTGAATCGGCGCTCACGATCTCTGCTCGGAGCTCCTTCGCCAGGAGGATAGATGCTTCGGTTTTTCCCACGGCAGTTGGACCGGCAATGATAAGAAGGGTTTTATCTTCAGGCGCAATCATGGAGTTATTTTTTCGACGGGATAGTCGTGACTTCTCCAGCCTTTCATATGTCCTTCCAGTGAGTATACCTGCTCATACCCGTATAGATACAACACAAAACTGGCGAAGCCTGCCCGCGGGCCATGTTCGCAGTAAAGAATCAGGGGATCACGTTTTGAAAAACCGGCACGTTGCAATCCTGACTCAATTGAATAAAAAGGAATGTGGACAGCGCCAGGTACGTGATCCTCGTCATATTCTCCCTGCGAGCGGACATCAACAATGAACGGCGCAGTCCCCTCTTGCATATTCTCAAGGAGGACCGCACGGGTGATGCCCGTGGCACAGGCGCTTATGCTGAGTAAAACCGTGAAAGCAATGACAATGAAGCGATTCGTCATATTGTTGCGCTTGTAACGCTGATACACCAAATAGCGGAAACAAGTAACAACTGTTATATCCGCTTGAACATCTTTTGTATTTCATTCAGGGAAAAACGCTGTATCGTCGGTCTGCCGTGTGGGCAGGTATGCGGCATGCGACACCGAAAGAGGCGGTTGAGCAGCGTCTCCATTTCCTGCTGTTCGAGATGCCGGTGAACCTTGATTGCGGGATGACAGGCCATAACACTCAATATTTCGTTACGTAGTTCGTTCATCTTTCCGCTTTTTCCATGAATAGAAACTTCATCGAGAATATCGAAAAGTAGTTTTTTGAAATCTGCGCCAATCAGCAAAGATGGTATTGCCTTTATCATAAAAGTTCCATTGCCGAAGTCCTCGATAACAAAACCAAACCTGTTGAGCTCCGGTAGAAACTCCACTAGGAGACCCTTCTGCGACAGACCGGGTTCTACCTGTACCGGTATGAGCAGGTTCTGTATGGCAATATTACCGTAAGCAAACTCGTCTTGAAGTTTCTCAAACAGCACGCGCTCGTGCGCCGCATGCTGATCAATAACGGCCATGCCTTCTTGATACTGTGCTATTATATACGATTCATGAATCTGTGCAATGGGGTGCATTCCGTGTTCTGAAAGAAACGGTTGCGGGTGAGATAAATCAACATGCCTCTCTTCCCGTATAAGTGGCTCGGGCATGTCCTTTATATCTGGGGAGTTCAAATCGTTTTTTCTTCTTCCGAACAGCGGAAACGGTTTCAGTTTGTGATTATCACTGACTGATTGCTCAGGTCCTTTCAGATAGTCTGCAAGCGCCTCCTTGACCGGTTCTTCGCGCCCATGCACTGGTTCAACCCGTGCGGTGCCGGCCGGCATTCCCTGGGCACGTAACGCTTCTCTGATTACATCACGGACAAGGTCATGGACCTGGGTTTGATTTCGAAATCGCACATCGGCTTTGGCTGGATGAACGTTCACATCAACCATCGCCTGATCAATCTCAATAAAGATGAAACTAACGGGATGTCGGTCGCGCATGAGCATGCCTTCAAATGCGCTGTAAAGTGCATGGGTCAGTGACGAGTTCTTAACCGCGCGGCAGTTTACATAAAAGTCCTGATACGTCCGATCCGCGCGGGTATAGGCGGGACGGCCGATGATTCCGTGGATTTGTACGCTGTCCCGACCGCCGCTAAATTCAAATGACTGTTCCACGATCTCGTTGCCATAAAGTTGATATGCGCGATCTTTCATGAGCAAAGACGGCGGAAGATCAAGCACCGCTTTTTTATTGTGTGTAAGTCTGAATCGGATCGAAGAATGCGCCATGGCTTGTCGTGACACGACAGTCAGTATATGCGAAAACTCAGTTGCAGGACTTTTTAAAAACTTTAGTCGGGCAGGTGTGTTGTAAAAAAGATGGACGACTTCAAGTATTGTACCCTGCGAAGCCGCTGTGTCACTCACCTTTTTTACAACTCCGCCTTCTATCTCAATCATTACGCCTGAAGGGACTCCTCGTTCAGCGGTAACCAGCCTGATCTGTGACACAGAAGCGATGCTCGAGAGTGCCTCGCCGCGGAAGCCCATGGTGCGTATCGCCTCAAGATCTCTGTCCGTGGCGATCTTGCTTGTGGCATGATGTTCAAACGCAATCTCTGCATCTTCCCTTGACATACCACTTCCGTTGTCGACAATACGAATGAGCCGTTTGCCGGCTTGCTCAATGTCGATCAAGATATCAGTAGCGCCGGCATCTATGGAGTTTTCGACAAGTTCCTTAACAACCGATGCAGGACGTTCCACAACTTCTCCTGCAGCGATTTTGTTGATGACATGATTAGGAAGTATCTTGATTGATTGGACCATAAATAATCCGGATGCTCGATTAAATTAATAAAATGGACAGTCAGTAGAAAACTTTTAGAAAACACTAAATTTGAAATATTTCTTTGGGTCTTCCTTGATGTCTTTTAAAAGCGCGTTTAATTCCCTCAGGGTTGAGTGCATTTCCTCAGTTAATTCCTTGTTATAAACGAGGCTACCAACGGGCCCCTCCCCTTTGTTTATCCCATCGAGAAGAATATTCAGCTTGACCGCGGCGGTGTTTACATTGTTGTATAAACTTTCATCTTCAATCAATTTATTCACTGTTCCTTTGGACGAGGCAAGTTTCTGAGTAAAGGAATCGAGAGACTGCGAAGCCTTCAGAAATCTGTCATAGAGAACGGGGTCTTTGATCAATTTAAAGATCGTCCCGTTCGACGTTTTGAGTGTTTCAGCAAAAAGTCTAATGTCTTTCGCAGAGGTTGCAAGATCGCGATACAACACGTCTTCTTCCAGCAGCCTTCCTATCGTGCCTTTCTTGCTGCCTATTTTAGTGATCAGTTGCGACAGTTCTTCATTGAGTTCCAATCTCGTCTGCCCCAGGACTGTATCACCGTCCTTGAGACCTTCCGACTCTTTCGAGCCGACGCTCACGTCCACGTATTTGTCTCCGAGGAGCCCGAGAGTAAGAATGTTCGCCTGTGAATCTTTTTTTATATATGAAAGAGCTTTGCTGTCAATGGCCATAACTGCGATAATTTTACCTCCTGAAAAAGCGAGGGACTTCACCGACCCAATATTGACTCCGGCAAACCACACAGGCGCGCCTACTTGCAACCCTTTTACGTCGCTAAAGTCTGCATAGATCGTCGCCTCGGAAGAAAATAATGCTTTTACGTTGCCGATAAATGAGATCGTAAAAAATAATATCAATAGGGCTGCGGTAACAATGATGCCAACCCGCAATTTTGACCATGCAAGCTGTTTTTGATAATCACTCATACAACCTCCCTTTCCGTTGTCAAATCAGAATTTCCATGATAAACTTTTTGAGTCCCGGATTATCGTTACTCTTGAGGGCGGCAAGGCTTCCATCAAATTCAATCTTACCGTGGTTGAGATACAAAAAACGTTCGGCTATTTTTGCCGCGGCATCAACGTCATGCGTAACCATAATAAGCCCTTTCCGATCCGGCGGCACTCCTGAAGAAAGTTCGCTCATTAATGCACAAATGTTGTCTGCTGTAATCGGATCAAGACCGGTAGTAGGCTCATCATACAGCATCATCTTCGGATTATCCGATGCCAACGATCGGGCGATCGCAACGCGTCTTTGCATGCCACCGCTCAATTCTTCGGGCATAAGATCGATGGCCTCCTCAACGCCGACCTTCGAGAGAATCTCACGCACGATCTTTTCTATTTCCTCCTCCGACAAGCCGCCGCGCTCCCGTAAATTAAACGCAACATTTTCCCTTACATTCATGGAGTCGAAGAGCGCCCCATCTTGAAATACAATGCTGAAGTTCATGCGTGCATCGCGCAAACCGGTTTCCGGCAAGTCCGTAATATCCTGCCCGTCGATCAGGATCCTCCCGCTGTCGGGATGCATAAGTCCGAGCAGGAGTTTCAGGATCGTTGTTTTTCCCTCGCCGCTGACGCCTAAAATTGCGATCTTGTCATAATAGTGCGCGGTAAAATTGATCCTATCGAGAACCCGATGCCGGTCAAATCCCAGTAAAACATCCTGAAACTCGATCATGAGTGCATACCTAATAAAACCAGGAGAATTTGCGTCAAAACAAAATCTGATATAATAATCATAATTGTAGAGAGCACGACGGCTGTGGTAGTCGCCCGCCGAAGTCCCTTCGATCCCCCTCGCGTAGCAAGTCCCATATAGCAGCTTATACAAGCAATAATCCATCCGAAAATAAACGGCTTTACGATCCCTGAGAAGATATTTGCGAAACTCATTGCACCTCTGATCTGACTCCAGTAGAAAGAGCCGCTGTCATGGCCCACGAATACAGAAATATAGGCCCCTCCGGCGAGGGCGACGGCGTCACCAATGAGCGTGAGAAGAGGAAGCATGATCGTTGCGCTCAAGACCCTAGGTATCACAAGTTTTTTCACCGGATCAATCCCGTATACCCTGAGAATGTCAACTTGATGCCCGATGACCATGGCGCCAATCTCGGAAGCCATCCCCGAGCCTACTCGTCCGGCAAAACTGAGTGCGATGGCCACAGGCCCGATCTCTCTGATGATGGAGACCCCGACGATCTTCCCGGTGTACATCTTCAGACCTAGAGAAGCAAGTTCAATAGATATTTGGAGCGTGAGAGCCATCCCGATAAACAGGGAAACGAGGAATACGATGAAGAAAGATCCGGCACCGGCATAATCCATCTGTTCAACCAGATCTCTGAGATAAAAGGGTTTGCAAAAGAGGCCGAGGAATGACCTCAAAGACATGATATAAAAATTTTGTAATTCAGTGACGATCTCTCGTATATTCATGCAAACTATGAGCGGGGTGAAATCCTCCGGAATCGGCTAGTTGATGTCACAGCGAGCCACATCAGGCTGCACACCATGCAACACGAGAGCGTCGTCGTCAATTGTCGGATCCCAGCATTCCGGCTCGCAGACCCTCCCGCGTACAGGCACACAAACGAATTATCATCAAGTTTGTTTCTGCCATGAATCAGAGCGTTAAGATCATCAATAAAAACATCATTAATCTCGTTAAAAATCAGACGTTTTCCTGAATTCTTTTTAATAAAGCTGAAAACGGCACCCCACAGTCATCACAGATCATTTTGCTCATGGCCAAAAGCTATTTGGTAGCCGGTGAGCCCGCGATCCATAAACTTATAGACCAAATACATCAAATTTGCGTCTTGAGAATCATCATCTTATTCTGCTCAGACTATACGATCGTGAGATTAACGATTGTTTAACTCTATCATAGTTTGAGAGAAAGAGCAATAATCTGAAAAGTCGTGGAAGGTGACCTTCCCTTTCTCATCGTCGGTAAATTATGCATACTTATAAAGTTAAAGCCGTTCAACTCGGTATCCTTTATATTTCAATGACGCGATGATTCCGTCTGCGCCAATCAGATGAGCCGCGCCGACAATAACCAAACTGTTTTCTTTTAGGCCGATGAGGGTCTGTATCTTTGGCAGCCATTTATTGTTTCTATCGACCAGAAGCGCTTTATAGATACCGGGGTATTCCTTAAAACTATTCAAGAGGATATTACTAAGCGCTTGCGAATCGCCCGACTTCCACGCCTCGATGATAAGTGGAAATTGCATCCCAAGATCGTGAAGCTCTTTCATTGTCTGGAGCAGCAAGGCATCCTGTACAGATACCGGCATGTCGCTGAAAATACTTAACTGATATTCAGCCGTTTCAAAACCGTCAACGCGTTTTCCATCCTTCTTTGCTTTTTCATAAAAAAATTTGTCAACTCCCTGGCTGGGATCATATCCAAGTCTTTGTAGTTCACTGATGCTGAGAGTCGTTGCCAAAAGCCACGGTTTAAACGTCTTAAATTGCTCAATGTCCATACCCATGTCCGATAAAAATTTCCGTGCAGCTTCAAAAGTTTTATTTGAAAGATCATCCTTCAGCGTTCTTGCATCGGTATAGGTGCCTTTCGTAATGACAAGCTGCTGGATTTTTTGTTCATCAGTGGTATCAAGGTTAACTTCAAAGAGCACCTGGGAAGAATTCTCGTATGCTTCTTCAATGCTCCGGTCGATAAGATAATCATCTTGTTTCAATAGGTGAACGGACCCAAGGAGATAGACCGTATTGGTTCCCGAGCTTACCTTCCAAAGAGGATGCTTTTTGTTGTTATCACGTAAAAATTCTCCTTGCTCGGGAATGGGTTGCGGATAATCGGTAATGTGGATCTGGCCTTTTTCGTCGATCCATTGATAAACAGCATCGGAAGGTCGCAGAAAGACCACGAAGAATATAAGCACGAACGCCGCGACAAGTATCAATGCGTTTTTCATACATCTCTCCTGAGCAAAAAGATGGGTACCGACAACTATTGACCACAAGGACTGCATGAAAATACAACGAAACCGTCGTTTTCACACATCAGCGGCATGGACGCTTTTACCTGCCCTATTGATGATTAAAATTCAGAAAGTACCGATTACCCGAATAGAACCAGAGTGTGTTTACAGCTTAGCAATTGTGATATCGTTGCCGGACATGCCTTCTCGTACCTGATCCAGAATGAATGTCTTGATCAAGTCTCTGTCCATGGGGCTGATCTTTTCAAACTTCATTCCCATCCCCGTCTTATTGAATGACCCTTCCTCGGCAACTGTGCGGTAAAGAACAACCGCCTCAAGCAGGATAGTCCTGCCCGGAATCTCAACGCTTATCGGTATGTGCGTATTCATCGGTCTTGGTTCAAGGATTTGAAAAACATTCCTTCTTCTGAAAGACCGCTTACGAACCCGCTGTCCGCGGCAAATTCATCTTCAAGGGCAGCGGCTAGATGAGTGGGAATTCTGATGTTTCGGCGCTGCATCTTCTCTATAATCGACTGAAGAATCCAGTAAAATTCTTCTACGCGGATGGATTTTCTGAGGTAAGCGGCTATTCTCCCTCCCCGGTTCCGGTGGTCTTCCAACGCCTTGTCGGATGACGCAAGGAGGATTAGAGGAATGTTGGACAAATGAGGGTCATTCTTTATCCCGGGAAGAAGATGCACTACAGCCTTACCCGCATCAGCTACAATAGCCGAAGGCCGAGAAACAGACATAAACTCTACTGCATCTTCCGGCGTGCTGGCACTGAAAATATATTAGCCGAACCGCTGGAGCAGTATACATGTAATAAAACGGTCTACGGCATTGGCATCCACAACAAGGATATACTTTTTTGTCTTTTCACCGGTGCTTGCACCAGCCATATCTGCCCCCGATATTTTCCAAGGTTGCACAAATGATAATCGTCTTTCTCTTTTCTTTGAAGATACCCCGTTAGTTCTAGTTCGTTAGGGGAGCTTCATTCCATCATAAAAAACTATCCTTTTGGCATTGATAAACCTTTTGTGACTACTTGTTTAATAAAATTACGCAATAAGATTTTGTCCTCCGGGCTGATACTAACGAACCGTATAGCCATACCGGGTTCCTTATGCTCGCCTCCAGCTATTCGTGAGTTGTAAAGCACGATGCCGGTCACGTTTAACTGGCTGTTGGGAATCAATATTTTGAGGGAAACAAGGGTATTAGCCGGTTCGGGTGTTAGCGTCTTTATGTACAGGCCGTCTTCGGACATATCAGTGCCAGTTTCTTTTCTCACGACTCCTCCAGGCGACGCCCCGTCGCCTACTTCGACGGTAAGAGAAGTATCAATACGAATGGTATGTCGTGGGGCAGGTTCAGTAGCTGCCTGTATGACCCGGTAAAGAGCATCGGGGTCAGCAGGTTTTTTGAAAAACCCCGAGCATCCTTCTATTTTGCACGATGTTCTGATGGCAGGATCCTCGTCGGCGGTGTGGATAATTACCGGTATTGTCTTTAACCGTGCATCGCGCCGCATCTGTTTGAGCAGATTGATGCCGCTCATTCTCGGAAGATCAGCCTCCGTTATAACCAACGCGGGAGAAAAATTCTCCAGTGTCTGCAAGGCATCTTCCGCCGTCCAGGAGGTACGAACATCATATTTGAGTTTTTTGAGCAGCATCCCCATATAAAATAAATGTGTAGGACTGCTGTCAACAACCAGAAGAGAGGTTTTTTTTCTGTTCCGCCGGTCTATACCCTGTCTTTTCTCAGGCCCTTTGTAAATCAACATCGCAATCCCGACACGCCGATCTGCACCTGACCGCCGGCTTTTCCCTATCCAACGCTGTCTTATGTCCATGAATCCTCCTGCCTGCATGGCGCTATCCGTGTATTTTTTGATACATCCACAACCGATGAGACAATGCTTGTGCAAAACCATCGAGCCCGGGAAATAAACTCTCCCTATGGATGTTCATCTTATGCAGCTCTTTGAGTGACCGCAGCCTGTCTTCAATATTCATCTCGCAGCGGATCTTGATAACGGCATCTGCATGGTAATATTCATCCAGTGCTTTCAGGTTCTCTTCAAAAGAAACAGCTACATTCCCGGAGCATAGAAACACACCCTGCTGAATATTTAATCGTTGATTAAAGAAAAAAGGATTTTCCAGACCGACCATTTTATGAGGTTTGTTCGTCATGTACGAAGGAATAAACGATGCATCATTTCTTGTTTCGTATCGATGACGCTGTTCATAGCGGACATCGCCGATGATGGCCCGAACTTTATTGCTCCACCATGTCTGATTTACACACCAGACGACACTTGAATAGAATGAGAATTCCAAAGCAAAATAAAATGCAACATACGGAGAATAGGTCCAATCCAACAAACGTGTCGGAGCCCCGTGATGCTGCATCAGCGCCAAGCAATATAACGTATCTGATAGAACAAACTGCTGATCATGACCGTCATAACGACGGCGAAAATTGGTTATAAGTGCCTTTTCAAGAGAGGGGGCGTCTTTAAGCTTTATGTTGGACCGTTCGCAGGCGCGTTCAAGACTTGTTTTGAGGGGCCAATCCTCCGACTGTCCACGAAAGATCCAGCTATCTTCTGAAAAATGGGGCAGCTCCAAAAAATCTTCCCATGTTTGAATGGTTTTCTCGCAAAAATCGCTCATACTCCGCACCTCCCGCATTCGTCACGACTGATACTTATCCGTGTCATCTCACCGGGGGTACAACTTATCGCGCCTGGGAAAATATACGTGCAGGGGTAGCAATTTGCAAGCAAGACCCGTTATCTCCCTTTGCATCGTCCTACTTCACACCTGAATGATTTAATTCCAATACTTCAATGAACAGTTTCAATAAACCTGTCGCAAACACAGACATATTTTTAACCCTGTCATCAAATCCGGTTTCGATCACCTGTGTTCGACAGACAGGCCCGACAACGGCCAACGCCGTATAACCAGCATTATGACCATAGGGGCTTTTTGAGGGACCTGCTGCACCCCCTTCTCCGATGACCCATGTTGCCGCTGTTTTTTTATTAAAATTTCTGGCCATGTCAGAAATCAGTTCAGGAGTTGATCCGCCGTATCGAACATGTTCTTTTTTACCCATATTCACAATAGCTTTCCGAATAATATAACTATAGAGGACACCTCCTCCGATGAAAAATGCTGATGCACCTGGGACAGACAACAAGCATGCAGAAACCAACCCGCCAGAACTTGATTCACAGACAGCAACGGTTTCCTTGCATGTTATTAAAATACGGGCTATTCTGCTTGATAAGTCATATTGTTCTTCACTAATGAAAGACATATGTTTTCACCCTATCATGGACTGTTCATTTTCAATTCTCCGCTTACATTTACCATAAAAATTTTATTGATCTTATCAGCAATCCGAACCGGCGTTCGAATCATTTTTGTGTTTATAATTAGTAAATTAACCTTAAAATTCAATAACATACGATAAGGTTTCTATATTTTTTTTAATAAAGCATAAATTGCTTTATGCGAAGCAAATTTACCCTGAATGTCAATTGTGTTTAACACTTCAACCTCAAAAAATGGATCAAACAGTGATTTCATTTCACTTTCAGAAGAAAAATATAAAACTGTATTGATAGGTGTTTTTCTATATTTACCTTCTCCTCCAAATTGAGTGCTTTTTTCGCTGAAACATACTGAGAGATATCGGCCTCCATGCTCCAGGAGCCGGTAAACGTTCTTGACATACTTCTCTCTATCTTCAGGATAAATATGATGCAGTAGTTCCCAGTCATATGTAAAATCGGAAGTTTCTTGGATCTCCCGCATATCGCTAAGCACATCGGCCACTATTAACTTACAAGTGACGCCTTTTTCAGATGCGGCTTTTTTTGCGATTTCAATTGCTGCGTTTGAAATATCAATACCCGTCACATCAAAGCCCTGCTGTGCCAGATATATAACATAATTCCCCGCCCCACACCCGAATTCGATGACTTTATATGGCCTAAATTTAATGGTTGTTATAAGAGATATCAGGGCAGCAGGAGGAGTTTCCATGTTCCAGGGTATTGTTTCAAGCGGCATTCCCCGGTATATTTTTTCCATTTGATCTTTTATTGCCGGCATGTTAATCACCAGGCTACATCATTGTTCGGAAAATAAGTAACCAAACATTCAACGCCAGGTTATTCGGGCTTCAGTTCTTTGCGGAATCCGGTAATAACTGTATTTCGAATATCCCAGCATCATGGCACCGTAACTGACGTGCCCTTCCGAAAACCCTAGTTCCTTCCTCATAGCCGGCCAGAATCGGGCAGCCGCATCAAAATAGCCTGCCCAGCATGCGCCGAGCCCGCAGGCATGCGCAGCCAGTTCCAGATAAGTAAGGGCTATGGAACAGGAAGACGCGGCCATAGGGTTGTCTTTTCGTGCATGGGCGATGAAAATATGCGGCGCACGGCGGCAAATGGAGTCAGAGCCGTTCTCCCATCTCTTCACCGCACGTTCCATGTGAAGCGCAGCCGCGAATTGCGGCCTGTCCTTCAGCATCGCCCGCATCCAGTCGATTACAAGACCCGCCATACGTTGGACCTCGTCGCGGTCATATATGATCAACCACTCCACAGGCTGGGAATTAATGCCCGAGGGTGCAAAACGGGCAATATCCACAAGTTTGGTGAGCATCTTACGGTCTACGGCCTTATCTTGATAAACGCGGATGGACCTGCGGCTGCGCAGGAATTGCGCTACCTGCTCCTGGGCTGGTTGCAATTCTTTCAAAACCGGTATGCACTGCACGGGCGTCATCGCCCGGTGTGAAAGAGCACCGTGCGGACAGACAGCAACGCAGTGGCCGCAACTGATGCATAAGTCTTCCGCATCGTGCACCGGCGTGGGAACTGCGCTGTCATCTTTCAATTCAATAAGCCCTACAGGGCATATGTGAACGCATATTGCATCTTTCTTACATTTTTCCCGATCTACAGTAAAAAGGCTCATTGTTAAGCCTCGGTGGCAATAAAAAATATGCTTCTCAATTCGGCTTTTACGATACCTCTTATTAAAAAGATTATTATAAATAGAAGCAAATAGCAAGTTGAAAATACGATCTAAAAAACAGCAATAGAAACCACAGATAAACACGGTTAAAACAAAAAAATAGAGACGCTGAAACTAAATCTAATGCGTGATTCAGTTTATTGTCTTATGATTATTGAATAATCAGTGTGAATCCCCGGCTAAATACTGTTTTAGGTCACGGTGACTTAAGCAAAAAGATGTCATTCTATTATCGACAGTTTTATTGATTCTACGCACCTCTATATCCATGTCAAATTTTATTTTTCAACCTATTTTACAACCTGTGATATTTTCTTAAATTATGATATCATGGCTGCATGCATGAAGGCGAAGCCACCATACTGCGCGAACTCATCATTTTGCTCGCGGTTTCTCTTCCCATCACATACCTTTTCCACCGTGTAAAATTGCCCGCCCTCGTGGGGTTTTTGATCACCGGTGTGTTGATCGGTCCCAACGGGACAGCGATTATTACCGAAACAAGCGTTGTTGAACGGCTCGCAGACATCGGCGTGGTGGTTCTCCTGTTCGCGGTTGGGCTGGAATTTTCCATCGCCGATATTCTGAAATCGAGCCGTTCGTTCCTAGTCGGCGGCGGCACCCAGATGCTGCTTACCATTGTTGTCGTCACAGGCATTTCCGTCCTCTTCGGCTTTTCCCTGCCCCAGTCCGTGTTCTTCGGTTTTCTTGCTTCCCTGAGCAGCACAGCAATTGTTCTAAAAATGTACACTGACCGCAACGAACTCGATACTGCACACGGCAGGCTCGCCACCGGCATTCTCCTATTTCAGGACCTGGCCGTCGTTCCTCTGATGCTGATGCTCCCCGTGCTGAGCCAGGCAACTAACGCAGGAATGATAACACCGCTTTCCGTGATCATCTCCTTGAGTAAAGCCGTACTTGGCTTGATCGGCGTCTATGTTTCAGCACGCATGATCGTTCCCTTTCTTCTCAACCAGGTCATCAGGCTTAGGAACAGGGAAATCTTTTTTCTTCTAGTCGTGCTCCTATGCCTTGGTACGGCATGGATCACAAACAGTTTCGGCCTTTCACTTGCTCTCGGTGCGTTCCTTGCCGGGCTCATCATCGCTGAATCGGAATATAGCCACCATATTGTGTCAGAAATCATGCCTTTTCGCGATTATTTTGCCAGTATTTTTTTCATTTCCATTGGCATGTTGCTTCATTTGGGCTATTTTCGCGCTCACTGGCCTGTCCTCGTCCTAATGACCGCTTTTCTGATCCTAGTAAAAACAGGAGTCGTGAGCATCACCGCAGCGGCGCTGCGACTTCCAATCCGGACTTCCCTGCTTACCGGGCTCGGACTTGCACAGATCGGAGAGTTTTCCTTCCTCCTCGCCAAGCAGGGCCAGGAAGGAGGTCTCATGAGCGTTAGTGTGTTTCAGCTGTTTATCAACGCCTCAATCCTAAGCATGCTCGCTGCCCCCTTTGTCATTCAGACAGGTCCATGGATTGCCTCGCGTATCACCAGGATCACTGCTGAGCCCCGGGACAAGGCTGATTTCTGCTCGCTGGTCGGGCACACAGTCATTGCAGGATACGGCCTGAATGGCCGCAATCTGGCAAAAGCGCTCAAAGCGACACACATCCCTTACGTGGTACTGGATGTGAATGTCGACACGATTCGGAAGGCTCGGGATGAAGGGGAATCCATCATCTACGGCGATATAACGAGAAAAGACGTGCTTCAGCGCGCCGGTGTTGATTGCGCTAAAATGATCGTCTTCGCAATTTCCGATCATGCGGCAACGAGGATCGCCGTGCGCATAGTGCGTCAGCTCAATCCTTCGATCTTCATCCTAATCCGTACCCGGTACGCGGCTGATGTGGACGAATTGTACAAACTCGGAGCCAACCAAGTCATCCCCGAGGAGTTCGAGACGTCAATCGAAATCTTTTCCCGTGTGCTGCATGAATACCACATTCCGAACAATGTGATCGCTAACCAGATCCAGCTTGTGCGATTCGGGGGGTACAAGATGCTGCGGGGCATTTCACTGGATCAGGAAAATCTCGGCCGCATTGCTGCGCTCTTTGCTGATACCACGGTGGACAACATCCTGCTCGATCCGGATTCTCCCGCAGTAAAAAGGACCCTTCAGGAACTCGACATTCGAAAAAATACCGGTGCAACGGTCATCGCAGTTGCGCGCCACGGTGAGGCAATCACAAACCCGGGACCGGATTTTATCCTGCAGTCTGGTGATATCATGGTTCTCCTCGGCGCGCACGTTGACCTGGACAGGGCAGTAGTGCTGCTGACGAAAAAAGAAAACGAAGCATGAAATATGGTTGCGATTATATATTCTCTCAAGTATAATTGTTATGAATTCTATTTTTCAATTTCCAGCTTCCAATTTATATTTTTTTCTAGCAATGGGAGAGGTTACGGTGCTGGTGCCCGTCCCGGACTTCAAATCCGCTGTTTCCTGGCTTTGGTCAGGAAAGGTGAGTTCGATTCTCATGCTCTCCCGCCAATTTATCAAGGACTTAGTCATTTCCACTTTCTCCCTTCTCCCTGTCAATGTCCTTCACTGTAGCCGGAATTGTAGCTGTATTTCTCCGGTCAAGTCGTTCCTGTGCGGCCTGATGAAGTGATATGACTTTCTCGGACGCAGTTTTTAAATCGGATTCGTTCACGATGTTATAACGTTCAAAGACCGATCTTGTCTTATGTCCTGATACCTTCATTGCTACCCGCTCCGGCACTCCGGCCCTCACCATGTTCCTGACCGCCGTTCTGCGTAAATCATGTACAAGCTTTCCCGGTATCCCGGCCTTCTTGCAAGCAGCGGCCCAGGCAGTGCCAAAGTCTTTTAGCTGTTTTCCGTACCTAAAAAATACAAACAGGCAATCAGGATATTTGCTGTCACGCAAGGTCTTTTGATTCGCTAACGTCTCATAGAGTTCACCAGCAAGGTAAATGATTCTTGATTCGTCATTTTTTGTGACCCCGGCGCTCAACGTGATTTTACCGTCAATCAAATTTACCTTATCCCAAGTGAGAGAAAGGATTTCTCCAATTCTCATTCCGGTGTGATAACCGACGGTAAGAATCGGTTTTAAATAATCCGGCAATTCATCCTTGAGCTTCTTGTATTCATCATGCTCAAAATATCCGGTTCTTATGTTATTCTCTGCAAGGTGTCGAATGTGAGGGGCATTTATAACTTTCGGCGGGGTCTGTTCTCTGCCAAGAGAAAACATGCGTTTAAGTGCTGACAGTTCCCGGTTGATTGTCCCGTTTTCTAAACCCTCGGTCTGTCTGTGTGAAATGTAATCGTTAACTAGATTGCTTGTGATATCGACGGCCTTACGTCCTGAGAATAAAGAAGAAAGCTGCTTGACGCTCAACTCTGCCCGGTCAATAGACTTCTTTCCATTAATCCGGTAATC
>Ga0074045_10001530_pt1 | contig 22233 bp, 20 predicted proteins | sample BogForMeECP23OM2_FD_94442 | JGI IMG/M metagenome (GOLD analysis project Ga0074045, IMG submission 94442) | Bog forest soil microbial communities from Calvert Island, British Columbia, Canada - Bog Forest MetaG ECP23OM2 | ecosystem: Environmental > Terrestrial > Soil > Wetlands ... | reverse complement strand
TTCCTGATCAGCATCGGGCTGTCGGTGACGATGGGGTTGATGAACTTCATCAATCTCGCCCACGGCGCCTTCGCGATGCTGGGCGGCTACGCCGCGGTCGTGGCCATGTCGCGGTTGGGTATTCCGTTCCTGCCGGCGCTGGCGATCGCCTTTGCCGTGAGCGGCGCCGCCGGCGCGCTGCTCGAGCGCCTTCTCTATCGTCGCCTGTACCGCGCGGCACACGTCGATCAGGTGCTGTTCACCATCGGCCTCACCTTCATGTCGATCGCCGTAGCGACCTATGGTTTCGGCCCTGCCCAGCAGCCGGTGCACCTGCCGGAGTTCCTGACCGGGCAGGTGCATCTGCTCGGGCTGGACCTCGGCACCTACCGGCTGTTCCTGATGGGCATGGTGGTGCTGGCTGCGCTGGGGCTTACCTACCTGGTCGAGCGCACGCGCTTTGGCGCCCAGGTGCGCGCGGCGGTCGACAACCAGCAGGCGGCGGTGGGACTCGGCATCAACGTCGAGCACGTGTTCAGCGTGACCTTCGCCCTCGGTTCGGCGCTGGCGGGGCTGGGCGGCGCGCTGGGCATCGACGTGCTCGGCCTCGACCCGACGTTCCCGTTGAAATACATGGTGTACTTCCTGCTCGTGGTCGCGGTCGGCGGCGCGGGCACGATTCGCGGCCCGCTCTTTGCCGCACTCATCCTTGGCGTATTCGACGTCGCCGGCAAGTACTACGTGCCGCAGATCGGCTCCTTCGTCATCTACGCGGTGATGGTGGTCATGCTGCTGATCTTTCCGGCAGGCCTCGCGGGGCGACGGGCATGAGCAATCTGCCGACGCTGAAATGGACGGGCTTCGAGATCGCCTTCTGGCTGCTGCCGGTCGCGGCATTTTTTCTCTTTCCGCGCTATTTGACGCTGGGCAGCCAGATCCTCATCGCCGGCCTGTTCGCGCTCTCGCTCGATCTCATTCTCGGCTACGCGCGCATCATTTCGCTCGGCCACGCGGCGTTCTTCGGGCTGGGCGCGTACACCGCGGGGCTGCTCGCCCGGCACGGCTTCGGCGAGCCGTTGAGCGGGCTTCTTGCCGCAGCGGCGATCGCCGCCCTTGCCGGCTGGATCACCAGCTACCTGATCGTCCGGGGCCAGGACCTGACGCGGCTGATGGTCACCCTCGGCATCGGCCTCATGCTCTACGAGGCGGCGAACCAGGCCTCCTCGCTCACCGGCGGCGTGGACGGACTCTCGGGCGTGGAAATGAACAAGCTCCTCGGGCTGTTCGGATTCGGCCTGGACGGCAAGACCGCGTACCTGTACAGCCTCGCGGTGCTGTTCGTCGTGTTCAACGGCGCGCGCCTGCTCGTCCGTTCGCCGTTCGGGCTGAGCCTCAAGGGCGTGCGCGAGGGCGAGCGCCGGATGCCGGCCATCGGCGCGTCGGTGCGGCACAAGCTCGTCGCCGTGTATACCATCGGCGCCGGCATTGCCGGCCTGGCCGGCGCGCTGCTGGCGCAGACGACGCAATTCGTCGGCATCGACGTGTTCGGATTCCAGCGCTCGGCCGAGCTGCTCATCATGCTTGTCCTGGGCGGCGCCGGCTACCTCTACGGCGGCCCGCTGGGCGCGGCGGTGTTCATGATCCTGCAGGATTACCTGGCCAACCTCAACCCGGTGTACTGGCAGTTCTGGCTCGGCCTGCTGCTGGTGCTGCTGGTGCTCTTCGCGCGCGGCGGCCTGATGGGGGCGCTGGTGGCGTTGCGCGCGCGCTGGCGACGGCGCGCGCCATGAGCGTGGCGCTGCGCACCGAGGGGCTGTCGAAATCGTTCGGCTTGTTCAAGGCCAACTCCGAGCTGAGCCTGTCGTTCGCCGCCGGCGCGCGCCATGCACTGATCGGGCCCAACGGCGCGGGCAAGACCACCTTCATCAATCTGCTGACCGGAGCGCTCGCGCCGAGCGAGGGCGACGTCTACCTGGGCGGGGAGCGGATCACCGGCCTGCCGCAGCACGCACGGGTCAAGCGCGGGATGACGCGCACCTTCCAGATCAATACCCTGTTTCCGGGGCTCACCGCGCTCGAGTCGGTGGTGCTGGCGTGCTGCGAAAGGAGCGGCCGCGGCGGGGTGTGGTGGCGCACCGTTGCCGCCGAGACAGGGGCGATCGCGCAGGCGCAGGAAATCCTGGCGCGGCTGCGACTGGATGCCGACGCAAACACGCCCACGCGCGCGTTGCCCTACGGCAAGCAGCGGCTGCTGGAAATTGCCTTGGCGCTCGCTACCCGGCCCTCCGTGCTGCTGCTCGACGAGCCGGCAGCCGGCATTCCGTCGGCGGCGAGCGCCGAGCTGTTCGCCGTGATCGCGCAGCTGCCGCGCGAGGTCACCATCATTTTCATCGAGCACGACATGAACCTGGTGTTTCGCTTCGCCGAGCGCATCACCGTGCTCGTCGGCGGCACGGTGCTCGTCGAGGGCACGCCCGACGAAATCGCGCACGACAGCAGGGTGCGCGAGGTCTACCTCGGGGAGGCACTGCATGCCTGAGCTCATCCGTGCAGAAGGCCTGACCGCGGGCTATGGCGAGGCGGTGGTGCTCGAAGAGGTCTCGCTTTCGCTCGAGGAGGGTGGCAGCCTGGCCGTGCTCGGTCGCAACGGGGTGGGCAAGACGACGCTGCTCCTGACCCTGATGGGACTCACCCGCCTCAAGCACGGCCGGATCGCGCTGCTGGGCGCGGATATCACCGGCTTGCCGCCGTGGCGCCGGGCGCAGGCGGGGCTGGGCTGGGTGCCGCAGGAACGTTGCATGTTTGCCTCGCTGACGGTCGAGGAGCACTTGACGGTGGCGGCGCGGCCCGGCGGACCGTGGCACCTGGCCCGGGCGTACCGGGTTTTCCCGCGCCTCGAGGAGCGCCGTCACCATCGCGGCAACCAGCTGTCGGGCGGCGAGCAGCAGATGCTCGCCATCGCCCGCGCGCTCATGACCAACCCCAGGCTGCTGCTGCTCGACGAGCCGACGGAAGGCCTGGCGCCGATCATCGTGCAGGAACTGCTGAAAGTGATAGGCCAGATCGTGCGCGCGGGGGAGTTCGCGGTCATCGTGGTCGAACAGCACGCCCGGCTTGCGCTCGGGCTAACCCGCCAGGCGATGGTGCTCGATCGCGGCCGCGTAGTTCACCGGTCGGCGAGCGAGCGACTGCTCAACGACCCGGCGACGCTCGATCGCCTGGTCGCCGTCGCCTGAGGCCTTGCGACTCTACGGCGCCGCCGACCAGAGCGCGACGGTAGCCAGAAATCCTCGCGGCACCTCGACCCGGCGAAGCTCCCAGCGGGCCGGTCGGTAAGGGTCGGGCCCGGCAGCGAGTTCGATTGCGTCGCCCAGGCGTACCTCGAGCTGGCGGAACGGCGCCGACAGGCCGTCGCCGGTGGCCTTGCTCATCGCTTCCTTGCAGGTCCAGTAGCGCAGGAAACGCCTGCGGCGCTCGCTCTCCGCGAGCGGCGCGAGCGTAGCCCGCTCGGCGGCGGTCAGGAATTTTGCTGCCAGCCCGTCGGCCCGCACGATGCGGTCCTCGTGCTCGATGTCGACGCCGATGCGTCGCCCGCGGGCCATCCCGATCAGCGCGATTTCCTCGGTGTGCGAGACGTTGAAATCGATGCCGGAGTGCCCGTCGAGCTGCGGCCTTCCCCGGATGCCGCGCACGATGGGCACCGCCGGCGGCGGGAGCCCGAGCGCACGACCGAGCAGCCAGCGCAACAGCGCGCGGCCGGCGATATAGCGCCGGGCCAGCGCGTCGCGCCCGAAACGCTGCGCGCGGGCATGCTCGGCCGGTGCGAGCCAGGCCGAGATGCGCGAGAGCTCGCCCTCGGCAGCGCCGAGCGGCGCCCACCACAGCGCCACATCGGCCGCAACCGCTTCGATCGCCACCGGGACGCCGTCCGGATTGCCCGGGGCGGGGAAATCGTCTACGCTCACTCGCCGTTCTGCCTCATGGGCCGCTGTGGCGCGTGCGTCCGAACGCTTCGCGTCGCCAATCGCGGTAATCGATGGTCTTCCTCCTGCGCTCGCTCGGCCGCCTGCCGCTCTCCACGCTCTATCGCTTCGGGAGCTTCGTTCATTTTGTCACGTTTTATCTGCTGCGCTGGCGGCGCGATATGGCCGTGGGCAACCTCGCCCGCTCTTTTCCCGAAAAGCCGGCCGCCGAGCGCGCGGCGATCCTGCTGCAGTCGTATCGCAACATGAGCGAGGTATTCGCCGAACTGCTCTGGGGCTGGCGGGCCAGCGCGGAAGAGCTCAAGGGGCGCCTGTCCGTCGACAATCCGGAACTCGTCGCCCGCTTCGTCGCCGAGCGCCGTTCGGTCGTCCTGCTGACCGCGCATGTATGCAACTGGGAATGGCTGCTGCCGGGCGGGGGGGCGCACTTCGGCATCCCCATCGACGCCGTGTACAAACCCCTGCGCGTGGCCAGCGTCGACGCCTACATGCGCGAGGCGCGCAGCCGCTTCGGCGGCCAGCCGATCCCGATCAACAGCTTTGCCTTCGAGTTGCTGCGGCGCGCCGGTCAGCCGCGGGCCTATGGCCTGGTGGCCGACCAGACGCCAAAGAAAGACATGGACAAGTACTGGACGCGCTTCCTGAATCAGGACACGGCGTTTTTCGTTGGCGCGGAAAAGATCGCCCGCTTTCTTGACGCGGCGGTTGTCTACGTGGCGATGCGCCGGATTCGGCGCGGCTACTACGCGGTGCACCTGCACGTGCTCGCCGAGCCGCCCTACGACGGCGACGAGACCGGCGGCGAAGGCTGGATCACCGAGGCCTACGCGCGCAGGCTCGAGGCGGAAATCCGTGCCAATCCCGCCGATTGGCTATGGATCGAGAACAAGTGGAAATATCCCCGGGCGGCCGACGAAGGTGGGCGATAATCGCCCCCTGAATCGATGCATCTTTCACCACCGGAATAAGAGGTTCTAGAAAGCCATGAAAAAAGCCGCCCTGGTTCTCAATGGTCCCAACCTCAATCTGCTCGGCACGCGCGAGCCTGCGATCTATGGGGCTGAAACGCTCGCCGACGTGGAGAAGATCTGCCGCGACGAGGGTGCGCGCCTCGGTATCGAGATCGACTGCCGGCAATCCAATCACGAGGGCCAACTCATCGACTGGCTCCACGAGGCCGGCCGCGAGTGCGCGGCAGGTCGGATGATCGGCGTGGTGTTCAACGCGGGCGCCTACACGCATACCTCGATTGCCCTGCACGACGCGATCAAGGGTGCGAACGTGCCCTTGATCGAGGTGCACATCTCGAACGTGCATGCGCGCGAGCCGTTCCGCCATCACTCGTGGCTCTCGCCGGCCGCGAAGGGCATCATCGTCGGATTCGGCGTCCAGGGCTATGCCCTGGCGCTCGCAGGTCTGAAAATGCTCGCGGAGAAGAGCCAGAAAGCGTGACGCGGGCGCCACGATGACCGATCTCTATGCCGTGATCGGCAATCCGATCGCGCAGAGCAAATCGCCGCGCATTCACACCGAGTTCGCGCGTCAACTCGGGCAGGACCTGCGCTACGAGGCGATCCTCGCCCCGCTCGACGGCTTCGTCGCGGCGATTGCCAGGTTTCGCGCCGCAGGTGGCTGTGGTCTCAACGTGACGGCCCCCTTCAAGGTGGAGGCGTTCGCTGTGGCGACCGAATGCACCGAGCGCGCCGAGCACGCCGGAGCAGTCAACACGCTCAAGTTTGCCGGCACGAGCGTGCTGGGCGACAACACCGACGGCGCGGGGCTTATCAGGGATATCCAGGAGCGACTGGGCTTCGAGCTCTCCGGCAGGCGCGTGCTGATCATGGGCGCGGGAGGTGCCGCGCGGGGCATCGTGCTGCCCCTCCTGCACGAGCGGCCCGCCTCGCTGGTGATTGCCAACCGCACGGTTGCCAAGGCGCAGGCGCTTGAGCGCCGCTTCGCGCCCTTCGGGCCGGTGCAGGGAGGCGGCTACGCCGACCTTGCGGGGCGAGCGTTCGATCTCGTGATCAACGCCACGTCGGCAAGCTTGAGCGGCGAGCTGCCACCGCTGCCGCCGGGCGTGTTTGCGCCAGGGTCGCTCGCCTACGACCTGGTCTACGGCACCGAGTTCACGCCATTTCTCGTCGAGGCGCGGGGTCACGGCGCGGCTCAGGTCGGCGAGGGCCTGGGCATGCTGCTCGCGCAGGCCGCCGAGTCGTTCTGGCTCTGGCGCGGCATGCGGCCCGACATCAGGCCGGTGATCGAACTGTTGCGCAGGGGCTAGCTTTCCCCGGCTGAGCGGCGCCGTGCGGCCTAACGTACCGGCGCCCGAAATTGCCACTGCGGCGAGAGGTGCTCTGCAAATGAACACTGCGGCTGAAGGATTGCGGGTGCTGGTCACCGCCGGCGCATCCGGCATCGGCAGGGAACTCGCCCGGACCTTCGCCGCTGCCGGTGCCCGGGTATTCATCTGCGACATCGACGGCGATGCGCTCGACGCCGCTTGCGCGGCGCGCCCGGAGATCGGCGGCTGTCTGGCCGACGTCGCCGATCCGCAGCAGGTCGACGTGATGGTCGACGCGGCGCGGGCGTTTCTTGGCGGGCTCGACGTGCTGATCAACAATGCCGGGATCGCCGGTCCCACGGCACCGGTCGAGGCCATCGACATCGCCGACTGGAACCGCACCATCGCTGTCGATCTGAACGGCATGTTCTATTGCACCCGCCGCGCCGTGCCGCTAATCAAGCAGCAGGGCGGCGGCAGCATCATCAATCTGTCTTCGGTCGCCGGGCGCCTTGGCTTTCCGCTGCGCACGCCGTACGCCGCGGCGAAGTGGGCGGTGGTCGGGTTCACCAAGAGCCTGGCGATGGAGCTGGGACCCGCCAATATCCGGGTCAACGCGATTCAACCGGGAAACGTCGAGGGCGAGCGCATCGAGCGCGTCATCTCTGCCAAGGCCGAGGCCCTGGGTGTGAGCTTCGAAGAATGCAAGCGGCAGCTGTTGTCCAAGGTGTCGTTGCGGCGAATGGTGCGAGCCGCGGATGTCGCGAACATGGCGCTTTTCCTCGCCACCGACGCCGGGCAGAATATTTCCGGGCAGGCGTTGTCGGTGTGCGGCAACGTCGAGTCGCTGGTCTGAAACCGCCGCGATAAGCGTCGCCACCTGGCCGGCAACGCGGCGACGATCGCCTCTGCTGCGGCGCGCCGGCAACCCGCGATACTCTCAGTGCGGGTTGCCGACGCGTGCAGCGCCACGCGAGGGCGGTCGATCAACGTCGATCAGGTGCCGGCTGCGATGGGTACGGGACCTTTCGCGCCGAGGTCATTCATCTCGACGTTGTACGTTTCGCGTGCGGTCCAGGCAGCTATCGCCGCGACAACGCACGCACCGAAGGTGAGGTATGCAACCGGCAGCCAGCCGCCAGGACCCTTTCCCTGGATCGCCGCGGCGATCGAAGGAGCGAATCCGCCGAGCGCGAAGCCGATCTGGGTTCCGATGGCCATGCCCGAAAGCCGTACCTTGGTATTGAACATCTCGGCATAGAAGGACGGCCAGACGCCGTTGGCGGCGCTATAGACAACCCCGGACATGAGTATCCCCAGGGCGAATATCAGCGGAATATTGCCCTCGCTGATTGCCCACAAAAATGGAAAAATCAGGGCGCCGGACCCCAGGGTGCCGAAAATGAAGATCGGTTTTCGCCCGACGCGATCGGCCAGCGTCGCCCACAGCGGGATCGCGACCAACGCGACCACGTTGGTGAGGATGGCGACCCACAGCATCGTCGTTCGATCGAGCTTGATCGTATTGACGGCATAGGACAGGACATAGACGCCGAAGATCGTGCTCACGATCGAGACGAGGGCGCAAAGCAGCACGCGCACGACATCGGACTTGTAATTCTGGAACAGGACCGCCAACGGCATCCTGGCGACTTCGTGCTTCTCCTGCGCCTCCAAGAATGCCGGTGTTTCGTCCAGTCTGCGCCGGATGAGATAGCCCACGAGCACCACCACGGCGCTCAGCCAGAAGGGCACCCGCCAGCCCCACGACAGCAGCTGGTCCTCCGGAAGCGCCGCGAAGGGAAGGAACACGCCGGTGGCGATGATCAATCCGGCCTGGGTTCCGCTTAGCGTGAAGCTCGTAAAAAAAGCGCGCCGGTGGGCTGGAGCGTGTTCGAGCGTGAGCGAGTTGGCACCCGCCTGCTCGCCCGACGCAGAAAATCCCTGCATCAGTCTGAGGACTACCAGCATCATCGGCGCGGCGACGCCGATCTGGTTGTACGTCGGCAGGCAGCCGACCAGGAATGTCGACAGCCCCATCAACAGCAACGTGAACACCAGGACCTTCTTGCGGCCGAACTTATCGCCGAGGTGACCCATGAAGAAGGCACCGACCGGCCGCGCCACATAGCCGACCCCGAAAGTGGCGAGCGCGAGGATGGTTCCCATGGCCGGGTCGCTGGCTGGAAAGAATATCTTGCTGAAGACCAGTGCCGCCGCGGTGCCGTAAATGAAGAAGTCGTAGTACTCCAGGGCGCTGCCGATCCAGCTTGCCAGCGCCGCCTTCTTCGGGGTTTTCGCCAGGTGCGGCTCGTGTGCTCGTTCGGGTTCGTACAGTGCTTCAGGCATGGATTCCTCCGCTTGTCAGGTGCCTCGGTGTGAGCCATTGGCAGAAGCGACCGCCGGCCATGTGTCCCGATATTCGGCCATTCCAGCCGCGAAGTCGGGCGGCCGGGTTGGCATGGCTAGGGACCAATCTCTTGTTTGTCAAAGCCTGCCCGTACAACTCATCATGCTCGTCCTCCTCCGTTCTCCGATACCACATAGGTTTGCATTCCTGCGCGAGCAGTCGGCCTCGGGGACGAAATCGCCAGCTCATCGGGCTGCGGCTACCTGCGCCTGCGATGCCATCCGGGCAGGGGCGTTCAATGCGCCGTACGCATCGTACGCCCCGGCGCGCTGCACGATCTCGAAGAAGAAACGCTCCGCAAAAGTCGCTCCGTACACGTGAAAGTACTCGCCGTCGGGCGAGCGGTCGTAGACGATCCCGAGATCGCGCATGCGGGCTACGAGGGCCGGATCGAGGTCGAGTCGGGCAAGGAGGTCGTCGTAATAGTTCGACGAGATGGGGACAAAATCGACGCCGGCCGCGCGCAGGCGTGAAACGGTCGCGACGATGTCCGAGCAGCTGATGCCGATGTGGTGCACGCTCCGCCCTCCGAGCGTGTCGATGGTGCGCGCGGTTCGGGTCCGCTGGCTCAAGGAGACGTTGAGGACGAAGCGGACGCTGCGATCCTCGCTTGCCATCCCCGCGCTGTGGATGAGACCGTAGGGGTCGGAAAGCTCAAGGCTCTCGCCGGGTTGCATGCCCAGCACCGCGCGGCAGAACAGCACCCAGGTATCGAGCGCATCGGTCGCCAGGCCGAGCGCGATGTGATCGATTGCTTGCAACGGTGCCTCGGCGCCGGCGCCGGCCTGCACCGGCTCCTGCGCGAATCCACTCTCGAACAGCCCGTCCGCACCGAGCGCGGCGTCGATAAAGTAGATCACGCTGCCGTCGGGCGCCGTGATCGCCGGGATTGGCGGATCGTCGGGCCCCAGGCGGCCATCGAAGCGGGGGGCCTGCAGGGCGGTCGCGCGGTTGAGCGCGCGGATCGGGTCGTCCGTGGCGAGACCGATCGCGCACACCGACGGGCCATATTCGAGAAAATGAACGCGGGCGAACGAATACGGATCGGCGTTGAGGATCAGGCTGATGTCGCCCTGGCGGTACAGGGTCAGGTCCTTGCTGCGATGTCTTCCGCTGCGGCGGAATCCCAGCTGTTGCAGCAACGCGCCCAGGGCCCGCCCCGACACTTCGTCGACGCCGAATTCCAGGAAGGCGATGCCGAGGAGCTTGGTCGCCGCCGGCGGATCGAACAACTCGATCCGCTCGAGCGTCCGCGCGCTTGCCTTCGCCGCTTCGCCAGGCTGTTTCACCGCCATTTCGAACCGCGATCGCACCTGTCCTTCGAGGTACAGGAGCGAGCGCATCGCGTCCTTGGCCGTGCGGCGGTTCGGCGTCTCGCGAAAGATGTCATTGAAGACCTCGAGCGACAACGGCCCGGCGTATCCCGCAAGCAGGACCTGGCTCAGGAAGCCCTCGAGATCGAACTGGCCCTGCCCGGGAAAGCTGCGATAGTGGCGCGCCCATTGCAGCACGTCCATGACCAGCAGCGGCGCATCGGCCAGTTGCACAAAGAATATCTTCTCGCCGGGTATCTGCGCGATGCCGGCGGGGTCGTCGCGCAGCGAGAGCGTGTGAAAACTGTCGAGGATCACGCCGAGGTGCGGGTGGTATGCGCGCCTGACAAGCGACCAAGCCTGGCCGTAGCGATTGACGACCCGGCCCCAGGCCAGCGCCTCGTAGCCGATGCGCAGGTTGCGCCTCGCGGCTCGCTCGGCAAGTTCATGAAGCTGGGCGGCAGCACGCTCCGCATCGGCGTTGACGTCGGGCGAGGTGTTGGAGCACACCAGCATCAGCGGCGCCCCCAGCGCCTGCATCACATCGAACTTGCGTTCGGCGCGGTCGAGGTTGCGCCGGAAGGCGGCCTCCGGAGCGCCTTCGAAATCCCGAAATGGCTGGTAGAGCCCGCACGCAAGCCCGAGATCGGAGGCGATGGCGCCCACCGTCGCCGGCGCGGCGTTGAAGTAGATGAGGTCGTTCTCGAACAGCTCGTAAGCATCGAAGCGCGCGGCCGCGATCGCTTCGAGCTTCTCCCGCAACGTCCCGCTCATGGAAACGGTTGCTATCGATCTGCGCATGGCCTAGGTGGGCTCTTCACGCCCGACATAGTGCGAATGGCTGGGCCACGCCCGGCATCCGGCGCGATTGCTCAGCCGAGGATCAACGAGCCGAGTTCCATGGCTGCGTCGTGCAACGGTCGATAGAACCGTTCGGTCATGTCGGCGATCGAAAGCAGGCGGCCATGCAGGATCACGTTCATGCCGGCCACGTAGTGGCCACCCGCATCGCGCACGGGCACGGCGATGGTGGAAAGCCGGCGCTCCATTTGCTGGCTTGCAAACGCGACTCCATTGCTGCGAACGGCTTCGAGCGCCTCGTGCAGCCGGTCCGCGCTGGTCAGCGTGTACTCGGTATAGGGATGGAAATGGGCGCGAGCGAAGTAGGCTTCGAGCTCCTCGGGCGGGAGGTACGCGAGCAGAACCTGGCCGATCGACGTGCAATAGGCCGGCAGGCGCCGGCCGACATTGAGCGCGGGGGACATGATGCGCGAGGTCGCCGAGCGTGCGAGGTAGACGATCTCCTCGCCATCGAGAATGGCCAGCGAGCAGGCCTCGTGCAGCGTCTCGCCGAGTCGGTCGAGTATCGGCTGCGCGAGCACCGCGAGCGGCGAGGCGGCCAGGTACGCATGACTGAACGACAGCACGCGCGGGCGAAGATAGAAGTGACGAGCCTCATCGGCGGCCACGAAGCCGAGGCACTCCAGCGTATGCAGGCTGCGCCGCGCCGCGGCGCGCGGGATGCCGGTGCGATGGCTGACTTGGGAGATCGACATTCGTCGCTTCTTGTCGGAAAGAACGAGCAGGATGGCGAGCCCGCGGGCGAGCGCGGTGACGAAATCCGGATCGTCGTCGAAGCGCGCGATGGCCTCGACGGCGAGCACGTCATGGTCGAACAGGGATGGCGGCTGCGCGCGCGCCGCCGGCGCAGAGGAAGCGCCGCGTTCGACCTCGGCAGCTGTCAGGCGACGATTCATCCGGCCCCTGAGAAGCAAGTATTCCGGTCGCAAATCGAGCATGCCGCGACCGCGTAGCGATCGAAGAATACTTTATTTCTCCTGCGATGGTCAGCCTCGGCTGGTTTCGGGCACGATAGTGGGCGTCTGGCGCACACATTGTCATTGGCCGTCCTTGACGCCCTCTGGGCGCAAAGCTAACGTTCAAACGGACAACGAAGGGCGTGGTCGAGGCGGGTGTCTGCAAATCCGCGGCCACGGCACGCTTGGCAAGCGGACCTGTCGCGCAGGGAAAAAGCGACGGCGCAAGTGGATGGACGCGAAGCTGGAGGAACAGACATTGTTTTCTCGTCGGGGCACGTCGGCACGATGCCCGCCCGCAGGGTATGCCCTTCGGCAAACCTGCGCCGCGGCTTGGACGCCGGCCGATGACGCCCGGAAGCACGGAGCAGTGCATCGAGTGCCGCCCGGCACAGACAGACGATCAACGTGAAGGATTTCGAGATGGCAAGCGCCACGGAACCAAGCAAGGGCATCACCGACGAGCAAAAGCAGGAGCTTGATATGGTCTTCGAGCGCGCGCGCAAGGCGCTCGCGATCATCGAGACGTACGACCAGAAACGCGTGGACCGGTTGTGCCAGGCGGTGGCCTGGGCGGTGGCCAACAAGAGAACGTTCACCCGGCTGGTCGACATGGGTATCGCCGAGAGCGGACTCGGCGATGCGGTGAGCCGGATGGGCAAGCGAATGAAGATCCGGGGCGTGCTGCGCGACGCGCTGCGGCAGAAGAGCGTGGGAGTCATCGAGGAGCTACCGGAAAAGGGGATTGTCAAGTACGGCAAGCCTGCCGGCATCGTTGCCTGCATTGTGCCGACGACCAATCCGGACCTCACTCCGGCCGGCAACGCGATCTACGGCATCAAGGCCCGCGACGTGGTGATCTTCTCGCCGCACCCGCGCTCGAAGAAGACATCGTTCGAAACCGTGCGGCTGATGCGCGAGGCGCTCGAGCGCGAGGGTGCGCCAGCCGACATCCTGCAGTGCCTGACCAAGGTCAACATCCCGATGTCGCAGGCGTTGATGGCGCGCGCCGACCTGATCATCGCCACCGGAGGCCAGCCGATGGTGCGCGCCGCGTACAGTTCCGGCCGGCCCGCGTACGGCGTGGGTGCCGGCAACTCGACCATGATCATCGACGAGACGGCGAACATCGAGGAAGCCGCGCGCAACACGCGCCTGTCAAAGACCTCCGACTTCGGGTCCGGCTGCTCGGCAGACGGCAACCTCATCATCGAGGCCTCCGTTTTCGATCGCCTGCTCAAGCAGCTGCAGGTCGAGGGCGGCTACCTGGCGAACAGCGACGAGAAGGCGGCGCTGCGCCGCGCCATGTGGGATGCCGAAGGGCATCGCACACCGGACACGGTCGCGATCGCGCCGCAGCAGCTTGCCAAGAAGGCGGGCCTCACGATTCCCGCCGACCGCAAGTTCATCATCGTCTATGGCGACGGCATCGGCAAGGAGCACCCATTCTCCGGCGAGAAGCTCACGACGCTGCTCGCCGTCTACAAGTATCAGGGCTTCGACCAGGCGCTCGACATGATGCGCGCGGTTTACGAGGTCGGCGGCAAGGGCCATTCCTGCGGGATCTACTCCTTCAACGACGAGCACGTCCGGCAGCTCGCCCTCGCCGCGCCGGTGTCCCGCATCATGGTCCGCCAGCCGCAATCGAAGGCCAACGCGGGCGCATTCAACAACGGCATGCCGATGACGTCCAGCCTCGGCTGCGGCACCTGGGGCGGCAACAGCGTTTCCGAAAACGTTCACCTCAAGCACTACATGAACACGACCTGGGTGTCGGTCCCGATCAAGGAAGACCGCCCGTCCGACGAGGAACTGTTCGGGCCGTTCTACGACCCCGAATTGGAAAGCGAGATCGAGACCATCGTAACCTGAGCTGCAAAGCCACATGCACGCGATCTTACGTGCGACGTTGCCACGCGACATCACCGGGCCAAGACAACTTTCATGACGACCAAAACCCCTGAGGAGCTGCTCGCCGCCTGCAGTGCGTGGTGGGACACCTCGATCATCGATATCCATCCGGGCCGGATTGCGATCCGCGGCTACCCCATCGAAGAGCTGATCGGGCGGGTGCGTTTTCCGGAAATGATCTGGCTCATGCTGCGCGGCGAGTTGCCGTCGCGGGCGCAGGCCGAGTTGCTCGAGGCGGCGCTCGTCCCTGGCGTCGATCACGGGCCGCAGGCACCGTCGATCGCGATCGCGCGCATGGCCGTCACCTGCGGTTCGCCCATCAACGGCGCGATGGCCTCGGCGATCAACGTGCTCGACGACATTCACGGCGGCGCCGGCCAGCAGTGCATGGAGCTGTACCGGGAGATCGATGCCGAAGCGGGCGCCGACGGCGACCTGGTGCGCGCGGCCACCGTGGTCATCGAGCGCCACCGCGACGCGGGCGAAAGCATCGTCCCCGGGTTCGGGCACCGCTTTCACCCGATCGATCCGCGCACCGCGCCGCTGCTGGGCCTGGTCGCAAAGGCCGAAGCGGCCGGCACCGTAACCGGGCGCCATGCACGTATCGGGCGCGCCGCGGAGCAGGCTCTCGAGGCAATCAAGAAGCGCCATATACCGATGAACATCGACGGCATCACCGCCGTCATTTTCTGCGAACTCGGCTTCGAGCCCGAGCTCGGCCGCGGTCTGTTCATCCTGTCGCGCGCCGTCGGCATTCTGGCGCACGCATGGGAGCAGAAGCAACGCGGCCGCCGAATCATGGGGCCGATGCCGCGCGAGATTCCGTTTCGCTACAGCGGCCCCGCCCGCCGCAGCCTGCCCCCGCAGGCAGCCGGCGACGCAGACGCCGCACCGCGCGCCGTGGCCGAGCGCGACCGTCAAATTGTGTGAGCCTCGTCGCTATGCCGTGCGCCGGGGCGTGGAGGAACCGTAAATGAAGTCTCTGATCTCGCAGCAGCTGGTGAAGTACCTTGAAGCGCGTGGCGTCGAGCACGTCTTCGGGCTGTGCGGCCATACGAACATAGCGGTGCTCGCCGCGCTGTCGAAGAGCAAGAAGATCACGTTCATCAACACGCGGCACGAGCAGGTCGCCGCGCACATGGCCGATGGCTATGCGCGCGCGAAGAACCAGACGGCGGTGCTGTTGACGCACCTCGGTCCCGGGCTCACCAATGCGGCGACCGGCGTCGCAAACGCCGCGCTCGACTCGGTGCCGATGGTGGTCATTGCCGGCGACGTGCCGACCCACTATCACGGCAAGCACCCGCACCAGGAGGTGAACCTGCACGCCGACGCCTCGCAGAGCGAGATCTACCGGCCGTTCGTGAAGCGCGCGTGGCGCGTCGATCAGCCGCATCTTTTCCCGGAAATCATCGCCAAGGCTTTTGCGCTCGCCGAAAGCGGCAGGCCGGGCCCGGTCCTGGTGGACGTGCCCATGGACATCTTCTCGAAAGAGGTCGACGTTGCGCTGTTCGACCGTCTGCAGCTCAACACCAGGAAGCTGCGCAGACCTGCGCTCGACGCGGCGACTGCGGCCGAGATCGTCGAGAGGCTCGTCGCGGCGAAGCGCCCGGTGCTCTACGTCGGCGGTGGCATCATGCTTGCAGAGGCGACCGCCGAGTTGCGCCAGTTCGTCGACCACCTGCAGATCCCGGTCGCGCACACGCTGATGGGCAAGGGGGCGCTGCCGGACGACCACCCATTCGTGCTCGGCATGACCGGCTTCTGGGGGACGAAGTTCATAAACGACCAGTGTCGCTCGGCCGACTGGATCCTTGCGCTGGGCACGCGCTTCTCCGAAGCGGACTGCAGTTCGTGGGAGAGCGAATATACGTTCAGCTTTCCACCGACCCGGTTGATCCACATCGACATCGATCCCGCGGAGATCGGCCGCAATTATCCGGCCGAGATCGGCGCGGTTGCCGATCTCGGGCAGGCGCTCGCCGAACTGAACCGCGCGGCGCGCAGGCTCGTTCCCAATGGCATCAAGCGCCCGGCACTCGCGGCCGAAATTGCCGCCGCGCACGAAGCATTCGTCGAGAGCAATCGCGCCCATGCGCAGAGCGATGCTTATCCGATGCGGCCCGAACGCATCCTGGCCGACGTCCGCGAGGCGCTGCCGCGCGATGCACTGATTACCACCGATGTCGGCTGGAACAAGAACGGGGTGGGCCAGCAGTTTCCGATCCTCACTCCGGGCACGATATTCACGCCGGGCGGCTACGCCACGATGGGATTCGGCGCGCCGGCGGCGCTGGGCGCGAAGCTCGCGCACCCGGAGCGGGTGGTCGTGGCGCTCGTCGGGGACGGCGGCTTTGGACAGAATCCGGCGATGCTTGCGACCGCGTACGAGCAGGATATCGCGGTCGTGTGGGTGATCATGAATAACTACGCATTCGGCACCATCGCCGGTCTGGAGAAGGCGCACTTCGCCACGACCTTCGGCACGGTGTTCGAGAAGGACGGCAAGCCGTACTCGCCCGACTATGCCGCGATCGCGAAGGCATACGGCGTCGACGGCGTGCGCATTGCGTCCGCCGCTGAATTCAAGCCTGCGCTCGAGCGCGCGATTGCCGCCAAGCGCCCGTGTGTCATCGACGTCGTCATGCAGAATGAACCCGTGCCGACTGCGGGCCACTGGAACATCATGGATATCTATTCGCCCGGCGCCACGATTCACCACGTCGGTACCGATGCCGTACCAGCCTGATGGGAGCACTCTCGTGAGACACGAATACTCGCTGGCGCACCTTACCGCGTTGTCGCTGCCGCCGCCGCGGCTGGTCGAAATCGCCGCGCGCAGCGGCTACCGCTACGTAGGGTTGAGATTGAACCGCGTTACTTCGGAAGAAGTGCTCTACGATCTTGCACACGACCGGGCATTGATGCACGAGACGAAGGCCCGCCTGGCGGCCACCGGGGTCGAGGTGCTGGATGTCGAGCTTGCCCGGATGGATCCCGATCACGACCCGCAGAGCTACGCTTCGCTGCTCGAGGCGGGGGCCCAGCTCGGAGCCCGCCACGTGATCACGCAACTGCCCGACCCCGACCGGGAGCGTGCGACGGAGCGTTATGCAGCGCTGTGCGATCTGGCGAAGCCGCTCGGCCTTACGCTCGATCTCGAATTTCCGTCATGGACCGAGACGCCGGACCTCGCGACCGCGACGCAGGTTCTGCGCGCGGTCAACCGCACCAACGCCGGCATGCTGATCGACACGCTGCATTTCGACCGATCGGATTGCAGTCTCGAGGAACTCGCAGCGCTGCCGCGCGGCTGGTTCAACTACGTGCATGTCTGCGACGCGCCAAAGGAGAAGCCAGCCACGAAGGAAGGGCTGATCCACGCGGCACGCTGCGAGCGGCTCTTCCCGGGCGAAGGGGGCATCGACGTGCGCGCGATTCTTGCCTGCCTGCCGGAGGATATTCCGTACGCGCTGGAGATTCCGCGCGACTCGCTCGCTCGGGTGCTGGGGGTCGAGGAGTGCGCCCGGCTCGCCTTGGAAGCGGCGCGGAACCATCTGGACGGGGATGACGTCGCCTCCAGCGGCTCGAGAGGCGCAAGGGCCGCGGTGACCAAGCCGGTGCCGGCGCGCGCATTCTAGACTCCGCCAATGCAACCGATTTTGCATCGCCCGTGCCGCGGGCGCGCGCTCCCGTGTCGGGCCAGCCACGGTCTTGCGCTGCTTGCGGCGACGGGGTTGCCGGCGGCGAACGCCGGCTCTCCGCCCCACGCCACAACCAGCAAGGCGAGGATTGAATGATCAGCGGCAAGACGACCATCATCGCCCATATCGGCTATCCGACCGAGACGTTCAAGGCGCCGCTCATCTACAATCCGTGGTTCGACAAGAGCGGGATCGATGCCGTTGTCGTGCCGATGGGTGTCAAGTCCGACGACTACCCGGCGGTGCTAAAGGCGCTGTTCAAGCTAACCAACATTCGCGGCGCTCTGGTGACGATGCCGCACAAGGTCACGACGGTCGCGCTGCTCGACGAGACGAGCACCGCGGTCAAGATCGCCGGGTCGTGCAATGCGATCCTGCTGCGCCCCGATGGCACACTCCTCGGGGACATGTTCGACGGCGCCGGATTCACGCGTGGACTCAAACGCAAGGGATTTGAGCTCGAGGGGGCGAAGTGCCTGGTCGTGGGAACGGGCGGGGTCGGGTCGGGGATCGCGGCCTCGCTCGCTGCCGAGCGCGTGGCGTCGCTGGTGCTGTGCGACACCAACGTTGCCTCGGCGCGAGGCCTTGCATCGCGGCTATCGACGCATTATCCGAAGCTTGACGCGCGTGTAGGCTCGAACGACCCGGCCGGCTACGACCTGGTGGTGAACGCGACACCGCTTGGCATGAAGGACGGCGACCCGCTGCCGGTCGACGTGGCGCGACTTTCGCCGAAGACGTTCATCGGCGAGGTGGTCATGAAGCGTGAAATCACGCCCTTCCTGCAGGCGGCAAGAGAGCGCGGCTGCCGCTTCCAGGTCGGCACCGAGATGCTATTTGAGCAGATCCCGGCGTATCTCGAATTTTTCGGCTTCGGGACGACGACGCCTGCGGAGCTGCGCGCTGTGGCAAAGGTCGAGTACTGAGCGACCTTTAGCGCGGCGAGCAGGCTAGGCAACCGCGACCACCAGTGGCACTGCGAATCGCGCCAAAAGCGCGAGGTCTGCTACCAGCTCTTGCTGCAGGCGGCGGTATCGGAGAGCAGAAACGCTCCTAGCGCGCCGTTGCCGAAGCGCATGCCAATGGCCACCGTATCTTCGACCTCAAGGGCCCGCGTCGCGTTGGACGCGAAAGCTTGCACGGCGACGATCTCGCCGACCATGGCGCGCAGATTTCCCACCTCGTGGATCATGTTGATCATTATTGGGCCACCGCCTGGCTGACGACGCCAAGGGGCTTCGTCAAAGTAGCTGTCAGGCTTGTAGAAGAGGGCGCAGCCGGTCACGCCGACCAGAGGTCCGAGCACTCCCGACTGAACAATCTCGACCGCCTTGTGAAGGATTGGGCTATGGCGACGATGATGCCCCACGAGCAGCCTGACGTTGGCGCGCTCGGCAGCCTCGCACAAGCGCGCGCCTTCCGCCACCGTATGGGCGAGCGGTTTTTCGATCAGCGCGGTGACGCCGGCGCGAATGCACTCCAGACCATGCTCGACATGCATCGGATTGGGCGTTGCAACGATTACGCCGTCAGGGCGATCTTTCGCGAACAGTTCGCCGAGCGACGCGTACAACGGCACGCCGGCTTGCTGCGCCACGGCTGCCACGTTTGGCGAAGGATCAACAATCGCCGACAGTTCACACGAGCGACTCTTCTGTACTCGATGTGGCGAAGCCCGATGAACCCGGCGCCCGCCACTGCCACGCGAACCTGGCGCATCTGGCCTTTCCGGAGGCGAGCCGTCAGCCTGGTGCTGCGCGTCGCGACGCAGAGGATTTCGTGCGCCCGGTCTCGCGCCTGGCACCGGTCATCACCCGCGCTTCAGGCATGGCCGGAGCGGCGCAGGCGATCCATGTTCGGCACCGGCAGCCCCCGGCGAAGCACCGTTTCGGCCAGCCAGACGGCAGCGCTGCGAGCGCGATTGGCCACGAACTCGGGCGGCAGTTGCCGGTAGTCGTCGTTGTAGACGGCGAAGCTGTAATCGCGGTAGTAGCCGAGCTTATCAAGCCTGGTCACCAGGTTGGCGAGCGAGTTGCTGTGGACGCCCTCGCCGGGAAATACCCGGAAGTGGATCGCCGTGGCCAGCTGTTCTTCCGGCGAGCGGTCTTGATTCCACATGAAATCGGAAAGCTGGACCAGAAAAATCTGTTCTGGAGCAAAAATCCCTAGGTCATCGAGCGATGCACCTGAGGCGAGCACGTCAAACGAGTCGATGCCGAGGCCAAGGTTCGGGCAATTCGCCCGGTCGACGACTTCCAGCGCGGCACCGAAGGCATTCACCGTTCTGCTCCACGACAGTCCCTTGAACGCGATCCTGATCCCAAAGGGAATCGCAATCACTGCGAGCTTGCGCAAGTCGGCCGCCACCAGGTCAGGGTCGGTGTCGGCGTGGGTCGAGGTCGACGCTTCCACGAGCAGCAGGCGCCCGCCAATCTGGTGGCACAGAGTCAGCATCGCCTTCGCGATGTCGAGCTTGTAGTGGTGCAGGTCGCCCGTGAGCCCCTCGAAGTCGCGCAGCGCTTCCAGGCCCGTCACCCGCAACGCGCTGTCGCGCACCGCGCGCACGCCGGCGGCGGTTCCATGCGGATGGCCGACGATGTCCGCGGCGGAGATCATGACCTGCGAGAAGCCGGCCTGCCTGACGGCGGCAAGCTTCGCTTCCAGCGAGCCCGCCAGCGAGGCCGTGTCCATGCCGAAATCGTCGAACGTCACGCCCTGGCCTTCGGTGCCGGCTGCGGGGCGTGATCGCTGTGCACGAGCTCGAACATCACGCTCCCGAGGTAGGGCTTGGTCATGGCGCCACGCTCGTTCGAATGAACGGACTCCGACGCGATGAATTCAACGCCGCGCTTTTCCAAGGCGGCGACCGCGGCCAGGATGTCCGGCGTTCCCAGCCCCATTCGCTGCAGGCGCTCGTCCCACAGCAGATCGCCGGCCGGGTCACCGGGATCGACGAGCTGCAGATAGAACTTGTGGCACGGACTCTGCAGCAGGAGCCCTTTGGGCATGATGCCGAAGCGCACATTGTCGGGCAGCGGTGTGAAGCCAAAGATCTGCGAATAGAACGCCACCCAGTCGTCGGTGCGGTCGGGTCCGATGTACTGCACGATGCCGAAGAAATGCAGGCCGGCGATGGCCGGCGGGTGGGGGTTGACCGTTGGAATGGCGCGGAAGTCGATGTCGTAGATCGAGAATTCGTCGTAGCGGTCGACGAAATAGATAAGGCTTTCGCCGACGCCGTGAATGGCCGGGATATTGAGCTCCATGGGCGCTGCCCGGACCGGTATCTCCCAGGCGCCCAGCTCCAGCGCGCGTTGATACGCCAGGTTCGCGTCACGCACGCGCAGCGCGAAGGCGCTGATGACGGGCCGTTCGATGGGCTCGACCGTCCGCGGCACATCGGCGGGATTGGCATTCACGACGATGTTCATCGAGCCCTGCCGGTAGAGCTCGACCTCGCGCGAACGGTGGCGCGCAACGGGCTGGAACCCCATCATCTCGAGCACGCTGCCGAGTGCCCGCGGTTTCGACGTTGCAAGCTCGATGAACTCGAGGCCGTCTATGGCGAGCGGATTCTGCGCTTCCGGGACTGCCTCGCGATCCATGGCATTGGTCATCGCGCACCCTCATCGTTAGAGTGGATTGGCGACTCGCAGCGCCGCCACGAGCCCATCATTGCGGATCCGAACATCCGGCCTGGCATGGTCGATCGAAAGCCCGAGGGGTCCGTGGCATGTCGATTGTCAACGTGATTACGACCGCATCGATATGCAACGGATAATAGAACATGGTCGCTTCACGCGCAAAGCCAATATCCGCGCGGCCAAAGGACGCTCGCTCCGACGCGAAGTCACTGCCGGCTTCCGGTCGCTGCCCGTGCGGCAGCGAGCGCCTGGCGAGCCCATGCTTCGGGCCCTAATGCCGACATCCGCGAATCGTTCGGGATCTCAATCGAGATCGGCAGATCGACCGGTAAACGCGAGCAGAGCGCGCGCAGATCGATGCCGCCCTCGCCGGGCAGCAGGCGATTGGAGCGTGCGGTATGGATCAGCTCGGCGTCGGTGGGTGGGATGCCGGCGGGTGCGTCGCACAGCTGTGCATAGTGCAGCCACGAGCGGGGCAACGCGCTGATTTCCTCAAGGCTGCTGCGGGAACGCGCAAAATGCAGCGCGTCGACGAGGACGCCCGCGTTGGCCGGGCATCCGGCAGCATGGACCAGCCGGACTGCACCGGCAAGATTGGGCACCGCGGTCCAGGGCATGAACTCGATATCGGCCGTCAGGCCAAAAGGCCTTGCTGCGTCGCACAGCGCGGCGAACGATTGCGCGAGCCGAGCTTCGTCGCGGTCGTCGGCGCCGACCAGTACCGCGCGCGCGCCGAGCCGGGCGCCGGCCTCGAGAAAGGGCAGCAGGCTGCGCGCGTCGAATTGCCGATCGATCCGTACGATCTCCAGATCGAGGATTGCAACCCCGGTACTGCTGATGCGCGAGAGCGTGTCGTGCAGCAGGCGCGCATCGTCCATCAAGGGGTAGGCCGCGCCACCGGGCACGGCGGGCAGCAGGCGCAGGCCCGCGCAGTCGTAGCCTGCGCGGGCGGCAACGGCCACCACCTGCGGCGGCGGCAAGGACAGCACAGTCAGGTGGGCGAGCGAATAGAGGCGTGGCATCCCGTGCGCTCCTCGCGAAGCCATATCGTGCACTTTTCTGAGATGATGACGCCTGCCCGCGTCGGCCGCCGCGGCGCAGCGCGCGCCTGCGGCGAATGGGCGAACCCGATTGAGTGCCAGGAGACGAGCATGGCAGCCCCTCGCGACAAAGTCATCATCACCTGCGCGG
>Ga0074045_10001529_pt1 | contig 22241 bp, 19 predicted proteins | sample BogForMeECP23OM2_FD_94442 | JGI IMG/M metagenome (GOLD analysis project Ga0074045, IMG submission 94442) | Bog forest soil microbial communities from Calvert Island, British Columbia, Canada - Bog Forest MetaG ECP23OM2 | ecosystem: Environmental > Terrestrial > Soil > Wetlands ... | reverse complement strand
GACTCTGGACGACTGACTTCTTGCGAGGGACTCATGCATCGCTTTGCGAAACTAACTGCGCTCACCTATATCGCCACGGGACTGGTCCTGGCCGAGAACGTGCAAACTCCCAAGATCGATCCGCAGAAAATTCGCGATTCCGTGCAATACCTCTCGAGCGATGAGCTCGAGGGCCGCGGCACTGGTCAAAAGGGAGGAGAGGCTGCCGCAGACTGGATCGCCGCACAATTTAAAAGCTATGGACTCAAGCCTGCCGGTGACAATGGCACATATTTTCAGCAAGTTCCCATGGTTGGGGTAAAGACTCTGCCCGCTACCACCTTCACGCTCGTGCCGGCGACCGGCTCTCCGGTTGAACTGAAGGATTTCGAGGACTATGTCACCAGTAACGAAACCGAAACCGCAATTGCAGACTTTGATGCTCCTATCGTTTTCGTCGGGTACGGAATTAAGGCGCCAGAGGAAAAGTGGGATGACTACAAGGGTTACGATCTGAATGGTAAAGTCGCCCTGCTTTTCGTTTCTGAGCCGGAATCGAACGATCCCAAATTTTTCAAAGGCAAAGCGCTCACCTACAACGGTCGCTGGACTTACAAGTTTGAGGAAACCGCTCGCCAGGGAGCTGTTGCCACGCTGATTATCCACCGCACAGACTTGGCGAGTTATGGCTGGGAGGTTGTTCGCAATTCCTGGAGCGGTGAACGTGCTTACCTCAAGCGGGTTGGTACGCCAGAACTGGAAGCGGCCTCCTGGATTCAGTTTGAAGCTGCCAAGAAGCTTCTGGCCCTTGCCGGGCTGGATATCGACAAGCTTTACCAGCAATCGCAATCCCGCGACTTCAAGCCCATCGAGTTGCCCGTAAAATTGAAGGCCCATGTCGCCAGTGAAATCCGCCCGTTTTCCTCGCGCAATGTCGTCGCCAAAGTAGAAGGGGCTGATCCTGTGCGCAGAGGCGAGGCTGTTCTGTACACAGCGCACTACGACCACTTCGGCATCGACAAGACCCGTCCAAAGGGCGACAACATTTATCACGGAGCCATCGATAATGGTACCGGTTGCGGCATTCTTCTCGAACTCGGCCGGGTGTGGGCGGGAACGAAGCCTGCGCCCCCACGCACGATTCTTTTCGCTGCGGTCACGGCCGAAGAGCAAGGGCTGCTCGGCTCGGAATACTTCGGCAAGCATCCAGCGATTCCTGCCGCGAAGATTTCCTTGGACTTGAACTTCGACGCGCTTGCGCCGGTTGGCGATCCCCAAGAAGTTGAAGTGAGCGGAGCAGAAAGAACCACGTTCTACCCGGAAGTACAAAAGATAGCCGAAGAATATGGCCTAACAATTCGAGCTGACGCGCATCCTGAAGCAGGGCATTACTACCGCTCCGATCACTTCAGTCTCTCTCGCGTCGGCATTCCTGCCTTTTCCATTAGCGAGGGATTGAAATTCACGGGTCATGACCTGGCGTGGGGTGAGCTGCAAGTCAAAGATTACGTCGAGAACAACTACCACAAACCGAGCGACGAATTTCATCCCGGTTGGGATTTTCAAGGTCTCGCGAAAATGGCCAGCTTTGGCTACGAACTCGGCCTAGCCGCCGCCGAGCGAGCCGACCTCATCGGGTGGCTCCCGGGCGACGAATTCGAGTCTGCCAGGAAGGCGAGTCACTAGCGCGGCCAAACGCCCGCAGTAAAGGATTTAATGGTGGAGAAACCGAGGCGCTCATAGAGATGAACCGCAGTGCGATTTTCCGAGGTAACCGTCAGCGTGAGTTCATTGTAATTCATCACGCGCAAAGCCTCGGCTGAAGTTTGCATCAAAATACGGCCCAGCCTATGCCCTTGAAACCCCGGCTGCACGCACAGTTGGGTAGTGTGGCCAACACCCGGAGAAACTTCGCTGGTCAAGGTAGCTCCCACGAGTTCATCGCTGCCCGGATGCCGAATCACAAACGAGGCTCCCGGCAGAAATTGTCCGCAGCCGGGGAGCAGCACAATATTTTTTAGAAAGCGCATCGCGCCGTGGCGCGTGCGGTATTGATCATTGATGTCGCCATCGATGTGATCGGCATATGCCAGATAAATCAGCTTGGCGCACGGTTCAAAGTAGCGTTCGTGCCAGCGCTCCAAACGGAATCCTGAATTCAAACTTGGTGTTTCTTGCAACTTGGCGTGCAGATCGAGGAGCATGAATTGCCGCATATACAATGCAAATCCCTGATCCCGCAGCGCCGTTTCCACCGGTCCGCCGAACGGCATCAGTTGTGCTTCGATGCGCTGCATCTGCGGCAGGGCTCGCATGGAGAAAAGCATTTCTTCAAGCAGTCGACGTCCAACCGGCTCTTGCTCGACGCGCGGCGAAACATACAAGCCACCAATCAAGCCTTTCTGCTCTTCGAGCACATAAAAGCAGTAGCCAACGGCCGTTCCCTTGCCCTCCATCGCGACGCAGCCCGACAAGGCGTGCGCATCGAGGAACCGTTTGATGAGATCGAGCGCGCTGCGATAGTCCCAGTGGAGTTCCTCGCGCCAATGACGAGCCTCTTCGAGCAGCAGAGGCTCGAGGTGGCGGACAGTGGTCTGTCGAAGGTCGATAATGTTCATTGGACGGAGAGAGCCTGCGCCACGAGGCGCAATTCCATCATATCCGATTCGGCCGACAGACCGCCAAAGGCGACTTTCACTCGATACGAATCAAGCACATCGGTTGCAAAACGCAAAAGGGAAGCACCGCCGTGCGTGTTACGATTCAAATATATTTGAGCGACACAGGAGAAAAGATAAATTTGCCGGCCCCTTGCTGGCTGAACGAACTTAGCCATGTCGATCTTGTTTGAATTGCGGTATCCCACACGGTGGTACACCAAGCTGTTGACCATCGCTCTGGCGCTGGTGTTTTTCTCGGTTCTGGCAACCGCGGTGATTTCCGGTGTTCTGGTGTATTGGATTGTGAAGCCACAGCGGACAAGCTCTGAAATCAGCATGGCGAGCTTCCCCGGACGTCCGGACGAGGTGGAATTTACCGTGAGCGGACTGGGAGATCGCAAAGGATGGTTTTTCCCAGGATTGCGGGGAGCGCCAACGATTCTGCTGTGTCATGGATATCAATCGAGCCGGGGCGAATTGCTCACGCTAGTTTCAACTTTGCAGGATCACCAGTACAACGTTTTCGTATTCGATTTTGCAGCGCACGGCGCCAACTCGGGAATTACCTCTTTCGGCTATCACGAAGCGGATGAGGTGCGCGCGGCTATCGATACGATTGCGAAGCGCACTGATGTGGACCCTACGCGATTTGGCCTGTGGGGATACAACCTGGGGGCGTATGCCGCGTTGCGTGAAGCGGAGAAAGATCCACGCGTGCGTGCAGTTGTGCTCGATTCGGTATATGACTATCCGAAGCAGATGGTGAGGATTGGCGTGGAGAAAACGGGAGTCGGCGGATTTCCGTTGATGGTTAAGTCCGCGGAAACCGGCTTTGAATGGTTGAACTACGGTTACAAGGATGACCCCCCGCTGTCTAGCAAATTGAAAGCAATGAACGGCGTCCCGATTTTGTTCATTGAGGCGGCCGACGATCCGGAACTTTCCACCATTACGCGCAACATGTTCATGAAAGCCTCCGACCCACGTGAGCAGCAGATTGTGGCACACGGAAATTTTGTGAATATGCCGGATGATGAGAAAAGAGCGTACGAGAACCGCGTTGTGACGTTCTTCCTAACGAAGTTGCCGGTCACCGCCATCAACACTTCGACTGTTGCCAGCAAGGCCACTAAGCCCGGCAAATGATTGTTCGTTGCGGCAGGGAACGACTGCCGGATAGACCGCATACATCGCGCATTTAAATCCCTCTTCGATTGCTTGCTGCCTTTGCTCTTTGCTGACAAACAGCCACTCCGGTTTCGGCGTGCCAGACTGCCACTCCGGGATTTGCTCGTGGAAATAAAAACCCAATTGATAAACATAATCGCGATCAAGTTGCCATGCCGCCGCGTGTGCGGCGGAGAAATCCGGCCAGACATTTTTTACGACTACGGTTGCGTCTCGCGCGGAAACTCCTGGGTCGAGATTTGGCAAGAAGCGATCAAGTTCGATAACCAGCAAAAGCGTCGTCAAGGCAATCGCAAGGAGCGAAAACGTATATCGGCGAATCACACCGAGTAGAGCGATCACGACGCCACCAACGACGGCGAGCGACCAAATGCGCGTAATACCGCAGAGCGGGCTCACGCACTGCATTGCCGGAACCGTTCCTGAGTAACGTTGCACTCCGAGGCCAAGCAATAGGAATGCGGCGCCCGAGAGCACGAAAATCCAGCGCCCAGACGATTTGCCCTCGATAAGCAACTGGGTGGTGTAGTGGGAGATTAGCATCGCGATTGCTGGGAGAGCAGGGAGGATGTAGCCGGGAAGTTTCGACTTGGAAATGGAGAAGAACGCAAGAGTGAGTAGTGCCCAGGAAAGGAAAAATACAAGTTTTGCGTGATTCGAAGTACCGAACCGTGAAATCTTCGACACCTTTAAAACGCCGGCAAGTAAGAGTATTGTCCAGGGGAATATGGCGATGAGGATGATGGGAACGTAAAACCAGAAAGGTTGCATGTGCTGGAACTCTGGCGTGAGGAATCGCTGGAAATTGTGTTCGACGATGAAGACGCGGAGGAAATCCGGATTGCGGCGAGCGCAGAGTATGTACCAGGGAAGTGCCGTCAGAGAGAAGCTCAGAATGGCGGCGGGATGCAGGCAGCGGAAGGAGTCGCGCCATCGTTTGGTGAATGCGGCCCAAACAAACACAGTACCACCGGAAAGAATGATGGCTGCAGGACCTTTTGCGAGGACCGCCAAGCCGAGAAAAAACCCGAAGAGCACGAGAGCAAGCCAAGGGGTACGCGGGAGAATGGGTGAATTGCCGTTGCGGGTGAGCCCAAGAATGACAGCCACTGTAACCATGGCGATAGCCAACGTCCCGGAAAAGAGCATGTCGGTGGCGGCAGCGTGGGAGAATCCGATCATACCGACCGTCAGAGGCAAGAGTAAAAGCAACCAGCGAGCCGGCTCCCGACCGTACAGCTTCCATGCGAGCCACGCCATGGCCAGAGTTGCGAGTAGCGCAGAAAAGGCGCTGGGAAAACGGGCAGAGGCTTCGCTGACGCCGAATAGTTTGAACGTTTTTGCGGCGGCCCAGTAATAAAGGACGGGTTTCTCAAACCAGGGCTTTCCGAAAAGCATGGGGGTAACTAGATCGCCGGTTTCCGCCATTTCGCGGGCGACCCAGGCGTAGCGCGGTTCGTCCGGACCGACAAGACCCAGGGCTCCGAGTCTGTGGAAGTAGCAGAAATAAAGGGTGGCCAGGATCAGGATGAGCCAGAGGATTCGAACGGCATGGGAATCTGCGGCGCCGGACGGAGACGGTTCGATGCTGAGAGAAGAGTCGAGTTGCGTCACGAAATGATGAGTTTAGCATCGAAAATGCGGTCAGAAAGAAGATAACGCGGAGGCCCACAGAGGCAAAAAGAAGAAAAATCGGGACCAAACCTGCACCGCCAGCGACCAAGGGGCCGCGTACCCCTCGGCCAAAGACTAGAATGTGGGAAGATATCCCGGACAATGAAAGAGCGGTTGCAATATGTGCTCGCGTGGTCGGCGATCAAGCTGCTAGGAGTTTTGCCGCGTCCGATAGCGCGCGCATTGGCGGCCAGCGGAGCGCGGGTGTTGCTGTGGACGATGCCAAGATTGCGTAAAACGGCGGAATTCAACCTGCGGTTAGCGTTTCCGGAATGGCCAGAGCCGAAACGGCGTGAAGTACAGCGGAAGATGGTGCGAAACCTGGGATGGATGGCGGCAGAATTCGCGCGGTTACCGAAGTACACCAAAGAAAACATCGAGCAATTTGTAGTCTTGGACGGCCATGAAAATTTTCTTGCCGGGAAGAATCGCGGCAAGGGCGTGATTTATTTGACGGGGCATATCGGGGCTTGGGAGCTTTCCTCATTCGCACATGCATTGTATGGATTTCCCTTGCACTACATGGCCAGGCCGCTCGACAACCAGCTGCTCGATCGTATGGTGAACCGCTATCGGGGATTGTCTGGGAATACCCCTATTTTCAAAAATGATGCGGCGAGAGGAATGTTGCGGATTTTGAAAAATGCCGGGACGGTGGGAATTCTGGCGGACCAAAACACCATGTATGCAGAGGGGGTGTTCGTGGATTTCTTCGGGACACAGGCTTGCACCACGGCGGGAATTGCGAGGGTGGCACTGCATACGGAAGCGGCGGTCGTGCCCGGGTATGCGTATTGGGACGAAGGAATCCGCAAGTATCGATTGAGATTTGAGGCGCCGGTAGAGTTGACCAGGACAGGGAATACAGAGCAGGACATTCAAGAAAATACCCATAGGTTTGCGAAAGTGATCGAGGGAATCATCCGCCAGCATCCCGAGCAGTGGGTGTGGATCCATGCGAGGTGGAAAACGCGGCCAAAGGGGGAGGCGGCATTGTATCCGTTTCTGAGCTAGAGGGAACGGTCAAACGTTCAAAGTAAAAATGCGGAGGGCATGGAGCGTTCGGGGTTCCGTTCGAAGGATGGGAAAAGCAATCGCAGAGGCAAGGGAGGCGTAGAGATGAACTATACGGCTGGGGAATTGGCAAAGGCGATTGGGGTTGCGGTGGAAGGCGACGCTTCAATTGAAGTGACGGGAGTGGCTGCGCCGGAGCGGGCCGGGACGAGGGATTTGATTTATGTGGAGAGCGCGAAGCATATGGAGCGGGCCGCTTCTTCCCTAGCCACCTGTGTGATTGCGGGCGGGGGAATTGCTTTTCCCGGCAAGACGATACTACGCAGCGTGCAGCCCAAGGTGAGCTTTGCCAAAGCGTCCGCGTTGCTGCGGGATCGTGCACCGCTGGCTGTGGGGATACATCCAACAGCAATCGTTGCTCCGCTGGCACTGATCGGGGCGAATGTGAGCTTAGGCCCGTATGCGGTGATTGGAGAGGACGCGCACATTGGAGACGGAACACAGGTTGGAGCGCATTGTGTAATTGGGGCGGGGAGTTGGATTGGCGAAAACTGCAGGCTACACCCCAGAGTGACGTTTTATCCTGGAGTGCGTGTTGGGCATCGCGTGGAAATTCATGCAGGCGCGGTCCTTGGAGCAGATGGATTTGGATTTGCATTTGATGGAGAGCGTTATTGGAAATTTCCGCAGGCGGGAATTGTGGAGATCGGCGATGACGTGGAGATTGGGGCGAACGCGACGATTGACCGCGGCTCGCTAGATGACACCCGAATCAGCGAGGGAGTGAAACTCGACAATCTGGTGCATGTCGGACATAACGTGCAGATCGGTAGGCATACGGTGATTGCGGCGCAGGCGGGAATTTCCGGGTCCAGCACGTTAGGGCATCATGTCGTCTTGGGTGGGCAAGTGGGGATTGCAGATCATTGTACATTGGAGGACAGATCGATTGCCGGGGCGCAAGCGGGGATCCCCACGCGGAAGATTATTCGCAAAGGACAAACGGTCTGGGGAACTCCGGCTCGGCCGCTCGACAAGTTCAAAGAAGCGTATTTTTGGTTCGCGCGATTGCCGGAATTGGCAGAGAGAGTGAAGAAGTTGGAGAAGTGAGCGCTAGTGCACACAGCGCGGAATGTGGAAGGTGCCGTAGAGGGCTGATGATTGGCCAGCGTGAAAGCCGCATTTGGAAGAAGGCAAGAGCGCAGTCAAGTGTGACTGTGCCGCAAGGATTGGTATGGTGAACTGGCGCGTCCTGGTGGTTGGTGGGCACACACGGAGTATTGGGAAAACACAGTTGGTGTGCGATGTGATCAGAGCGTTTCCGAACGTGGATTGGATTGCGGGAAAGATCACCCAGTATGGACATGGAGTCTGCGCGCAGAATGGGGAGAATTGCGATTGCGCACCGCTCGAGCACGTGTGTGCGCTCGATTGGGAAAGCTCGGTTGTGTCAGGAACGGATAGCGCAAGATTTTTGGTGGCGGGAGCGAAGCGATCTTTCTGGCTGCGGACGAAGCAGGGATTTCTGGCGGAGGGAATGCCGCTACTAAGGAAGGCGTTAGAGGATGTAGAGAAAGATTTTGATCCTGAACAGAAAAGGGCCCTCATTGTGGAGAGCAATTCGCTGATGCAATTCCTGAAGCCGTCGCTTTATTTTGCGGTCGTCGATCCGGACAAGGAGGATTTCAAGGAATCGGCGCAGATTGCTTTGGATCGCGCCAATGTTCTGGTGCTGCGCGGAACTCCGAAAAGAGACGGGCCGCCGGCTCCGCTGTGGATGAGCTTGCCTGCGAAATTACTAAGGGAAAGGCCGTCGGTGTTACAGACAGAAGGGGAAAGCTTGCCACGGCCATTGGAGTCGCTGGTCGGTCAAATGCTAGACGATCCAGCAGGTGTGGCGTTGTAGTCGGCAGCTGGCCGAGGGTGTGAAAAAAGCATCTTAGCCGTTGACCGATTTTTGTCAGGCGGTGATAATAAGTTAGTACTGAGGGCTCTCGATTCCGGCCAAATCGTTCTGGAAGTATAACGCAATAGAGAAGTTAGCAAGCACGGATGAATCGAGTCGTTCCGCGGTCTGCAAGTAGATTGCTCTTGGGGGAGCATGGATGGCGTCGTTTGTTCGAGTAGGTGAAGAGCTTCCGGTCGCGCCTGCGCCCGTCGCTTGGCGTCAAGAGAACTGGGCGGAACGGGTTGAGAAGGCGGTTGAGAACGGCGCGAATTACCTTCTCTCGGTGCAAGCCGAGGAGGGCTATTGGCTTGGCGAACTGGAAGCCGATACGACGCTCGAATCCGACTACATTTATTACCTCTATGTCCTCGGCAAAGCCGAACCAGAGCGAATTTCGAAACTAGCGAATTATGTGCGGCAGCGCCAGCTTGCAGATGGTGGCTGGCCAATCTATCCCGGTGGACCGTCGGAACTAAATGCGACGTGTAAGGCTTATTTCGCGCTGAAGCTTGCCGGTGATTCCGTTGATTCCCCTCATTTGACGCAGGCTCGCGCGGCAGTGCATCGGCTTGGCGGTTTGGAGCACACCAATTCCTACGTGCGGTTTTATCTGGCACTGGTAGGCGCGGTGGGATGGGAACTGGTGCCGGCGATTCCGCCGGAATTGATGCTTCTGCCGAATTGGTTTTATATCAACATTTATGAGATGTCGTCGTGGACGCGTGGAATTGTGATTCCGATGGCGATACTCTCGGCGTTGCGGCCGGAATTTCGTTTGCCGGAGCATGCGCGGGTAGACGAGCTGTTCAACGACCCGGCGGAGAAGACCGCGGCGTTCAACTGGAGCAAGCAGGTTCTGTCCTGGAAGAATTTTTTCCTGATTGTGGATCGCGGATTGAAGCTGTACGAGAAGTTGCCATGGAAGCCGCTGCGGAGCAAGGCGATTCGAGAAGCGAAGCAGTGGATGCTCGAGCATATGGAGCGCACGGAGGGATTGGCGGCGATTTATCCTTCGATGATGAATTCCATCTTTGCGCTGATGGCCTTAGGGCATGGGCCGGACGATCCCCTGACCTTTCGCGAGATCAAGGAATTTTCTCGCTTTGAAATTGAGGACGAGAAGACGATTCGTCTGCAGCCATGCGTTTCGCCGGTGTGGGATACCTGCATTGCGATGGTCGCACTCGAAGAAGCGGGATTGCTCGCGGATCATCCTTCGCTGGTGAAGGCGGCGGAATGGACGCTCTCGAAGCAGATTCTTGGCGGCGGCGACTGGCAAATTAAAAACAAAGACGCTGAGCCAGGCGGATGGGCTTTTGAGTTTCGCAATGATTTTTATCCGGATGTGGATGACACGGCATTTGTGTTGATGGCGTTGCAACGCGTGAAGTTCCCTGATCGAAAGCGCATGGAAGGCGCGATGCGGCGCGGGCTGCAATGGCTGCTGAGCATGCAGAACCGTGATGGCGGATGGGGCGCGTTTGACCGGGACAACGACCGGCAATTTTTGTGTAACATCCCGTTCGCTGATCACAACGCGATGATCGACCCCTCGACAGCTGATGTGACCGCGCGGGTGCTCGAGTGTCTGGGACGATTTGGGTGGACGACCGAAAGCCCGACGGTGCGCAAGGCCGTAGAGTTCTTGATGAAGGATCAATCAAAAGATGGATCGTGGTTTGGACGCTGGGGGGTAAATTACGTGTACGGAACCAGCGGGGTGCTGCGTGCGCTCGAAACAGTTTCGCTGACCGCGCAGGAATATTGCACGCGAGCGGTCGCGTGGCTACGGCAAGTTCAGAAGGCCGATGGGAGTTTTGGCGAGTCGCTCGCGAGTTATGAATTGCCTTCAACCAAGGGGCAAGGGAATAGCACGCCCTCGCAAACGGCTTGGGGGCTCATTGGCTTGCTGGCGGGTGCCGACCAGAACGATCCGGCAATCGGCAAAGCTGCGTCCTATCTGGTGCAACAACAAAACACGGACGGTTCGTGGAGCGAAAGCGATTTTACCGGCACAGGGTTCCCCGGCGTTTTCTATTTGAAGTATCACCTCTATAAAAATTCGTTCCCGGTGTACGCGCTGGCGCGTTACCTCAATCAGGCGAAGCGCGCGGAAGAATATTGTGCGGTGAAATTCGCCCCCAACGAATTCCGGCTACGCAGCGGCTTGTACTCCGAACGCGAACGCCAGGCTTCCTAGGGCACGAATGAGGTACCCATTCGGCCTCGTTTACGACTCCGCGAAACACCTGCTGGCAGGAAAATTCCGACGCGACGGGAAATTTGCGATTAGCGTTTTGCTTGACCCATTGGGCGGATACGAGAACGCCTGTGTGAAGGCGAAGCAGGGAAGCAATGGGGAAGCGGCAAGCGGAGATCGAGGAACCGGTTCGATGTTGAGTGTGGCACAGTGCCTCGCAGCACTCGAGGAATGTCCGGCGCCGGTCGTGTCGATTGGTGGGGGCGAACCGCTCGAGTATCCGGAGATTCCAACCCTGACGCGAGAGATTCTGGCAAGGGGAAAGCACTTATTTTTGTGCACGGATGGGACGCTGATCCGCCGGCGACTGCACATGATTCCTCCGTATACGAATTTCTTCTGGAATGTGAAGCTGGACGGGACGGAGCGTGTGCATGACTTACGCGCGGGCAAGCCGGGGATGTTTCTAGAAGCGCTCGACGGCGTGAAAGCGGCGAAAAACGCTGGATTTTTTGTGGTGGTAACAACGACAGTTTGCCCCGACACCAACGTGGCAGATGTTAGCGAGTTGTACCAGAGGCTGCACGCGATGCATGTCGATGGATACTTGTTTTCGCCGCAGTATGCGCGGAAAAAAGTTTGCAAGATCGAGAGTCGGGAGTTTCACCGGCAAATGCAGCAGCGCTTTCGCGAATTGAGCGCCACGCTCGGTGGATATAATTTGATGATGTCCCCCATTTATTTGGAGTATTTGCGCGGAGAGCGGGAGTTGGATTGCTGCGTGTGGGGGAGTCCCGTGTACGGGCCGAACGGCTGGGCGGCACCGTGTTACTTATTGAATGAAGGACATCCGACGAGTTATGCGGCTCTTACCGAGCGAACCGTGTGGGAAAATTATGGGCGGGGTGTAAATCCGCGATGCGAGACCTGCTTGTGCGCTGCGGGATTTGAGTCCTCAGCGCTTGTGGGAATGAATTCCAAGGCGGGAGACATGTGGAAGTTGCTCGCGTGGCAATTGGCGGGAGGTTTGGGAGAGAGGCGGGAGAGGGTGGAGAAGCGATGACCACGCTGGTGACCGGAGCCGCGGGATTTTTGGGGAGCCACGTAGCGCGGCAGCTTGTGGCGCGAGGCGATAGCGTGCGCGTACTGATGCGGTCCTCCAGCAGCAACCGGGCGATCAGCGATTTGTCGCTGGAATATGTGACGGGTGATTTGCGGGATGTTGCGTCTCTCGAACGTGCCGTAAGAGGCGTGGATCGCGTTTTTCACGTGGCAGCGGACTACCGGTTGTGGGCGAAGAAGCCGAAGGATATCTACGATTCGAATGTGGGCGGAACGAGGAATTTGCTGGTTGCGGCGAAACAGGCGGGTGTGTCGCAACTGATCTTCACGAGCACGGTAGCGACGATTGCCGTGGATCGTCCGGCTGCGAACGGTCTGCCGAATGAATCTACCGACGCGAAGCTTGAAGAGATGATTGGGCACTATAAGCGGTCGAAGTGGATGGCAGAGCAGGAGGTTTTGCGAGAAGCGAAGGAAGGTGCGCCGATTGTCGTGGCGATGCCGACGACTCCGGTAGGGCCATGGGATTGGAAGCCGACGCCAACGGGAAAGATCGTGTTGGATTTTCTGAATGGGAAGATGCCGGGGTATGTCGATACGGGACTGAATTTTGTAGGAGTGGAAGATTGTGCGGCGGGACACTTGCTGGTTTCGGAAAAAGGTAAGGCCGGCGAGCGATACTTGTTGGGAGCGGAGAATTTGACGCTGAAAGGAGTGTTGGATTTGCTGGCGGAGATTACTGGGCTGCGCGCCCCAACGATGAAAATCCCGCACGGGATGGCCTTGGGTGTAGCGTATGTGGAGAGTGCGTTTTCGCGACTAGTGGGGAAAGAGCCGCAGATTCCGGTGGAAGGCGTAAAGATCGCACAACACAAAATGTTTGTAGATGTTTCCCGGGCGCAAAGGGAATTGGGATTTAAGCCCGGATCAGTGCGGAGTGCGCTCGAACGCGCGGCCCGGTGGTACCTGGCCAACGGATACGTGAAATCAGGACGAGTGAAAAAGATGAAGCTTCTCGCGGCGGCGTAGAGCCTAATGAGAGTGCTGGTCACATTTGCGGTAGATGCGGAGTTTGCGCCGTGGCGCAAGCTGCAAGAGTTCAAAAAAACGAAGTTGGGCAATTTTGGTATATGGGGATTTACGTGCACTTTGGGGGAGAAGGAAGTGCAGGTTTTTTTGACCGGAATGGGGACCAAAACTTGTCAGCAATCACTGGCGAGGTATGATTTTGGGAGTGCCGAGAAACCAGACTTGATTATTTCTGCAGGTCTTGCAGGTGCGCTTACGGAGCAATTGAAGCCCGGGGACACGATTGTGCCAGAACGAGTGCGCACGTTAGATAACGACGCCGATGCGCAGGTTGATGAACTGTTGAGGGAGAAAGCGGTCCTCGCAGGCGGTATGCGGTTAGAGACGTTGATTACCGCAATGCGAATTGTCCAAACGGTCGTTGAAAAAAAGAGGCTGTCATGTTTCGGCCAGGCTGTGGACATGGAGTCAGCCTACATTATGACCAAATCCGTCCAAGCAAAGATTCCCTGCGTAACTATCCGAACGATCAGTGATAGTTTCGACGAAGATCTTCCGATCGATTTTGACCGCTGCTTCACGCCCGAGGGAGCGGTGAAGCCGATGAATTTGTTGCATGCGATTGTGGAGCGTCCGTCCGGACTGCCAAAGTTAATTCGATTTGGAAAGCAGAGCAACCAAGCGGCGCACAAGTTGATCGACTTTCTCAACAGCTTTGTCGTGGGGTTAGATCAAGTTCGAGTGGGGATGAGATGAGCGGTTCAGGGACGGTCATCGAGCAAACGAATTCATTAAGGCCGATACCGAAGACGATGCGAGCAGGCGTATATCGCGAAAAGGGTGTCGTGCGAGTGGAAGAGGTGCCGGTGCCGGAAGTGGGTGCGGGGGAACTGTTAATCAAGGTCGCAGCCTGCGGGGTTTGTGGAACCGACATCAAGAAGATATTTCAGCGGTATGTGGATCCGCCACAGATTTTGGGGCATGAGCTAGCCGGAACGGTGGTCGCGATTGGGCCAGGCGTCAGAAAGTGGAAGCTGGGCGATCGCGTGATGAGCTTCCATCACATCCCCTGCGGCAAGTGCTTTTTCTGCGAGCGGCGGCTGTACTCGCAATGCAAACAATACAAGACCACCGGGTTAACAGGTGGATTTACCCCGAATGGCGGCGGGTTTGGGGAATACGTAAAGGCCATGCCCTGGGTGGCGGAAAGCGGAATTGTAGAGCTGCCTGACAGTGTGAGCTTCGAAGAAGCTACGTTTATCGAACCCATTAACACGATCCTGAAAGCCGTCCAGAAGGCCCGCATTGCCGTCGGGGAAACGGTGCTAGTCATCGGCTGCGGGCCTATCGGATTGCAATTGTTGATGGTTGCCAAAACGATCGGAGCCCGCATCTATACTAGTGACCCTATGGCGACCCGTCGGCGAAAGAGTATTACTTTAGGAGCGACGGAGTCTTTTGACCCCGTAAGTGGTAAGCTTGTGGAAGAAGTTCGGGCCCGGACGGGGGGTCGTGGGGTGGACGCGGTATTGGTTGCCGTTGCACATCCGGAAGTTGTCGTGGAAGGGCTAGAAGCAGCTCGTCCAGGGGGTAGAGTGCTCTTGTTTGCCGCAAACGATCCGGTGACAAAAATAGAATTTCCCGCCGCGGCTGTTGGAATCGACGAAAAAGAGATCTTAGGGAGTTATAGCGCGGCAGTGGACATCCAAGACAGTGCAGCGGCGTTGGTGTTGGGGAAGAAACTACCCGTAATGGAAATTGTCACTCACAGGTTCCCGTTGGCTAGAATTCAAGAGGGATTGGATTTAGCGGCAAAGCCCACGGAAGATTCATTGAAGGTTCTAATAACGCATTCATGAGAACAGCGTCCACAAAGAAAACGGAAACCGGGCTGGAAGAGAGCCGGATGCCAACGAAGGTTCTGGTGCCGTCGAGGATGACTGCCGCTGTACTCTACGGCATCGAAGATCTGCGGATCGAGCAGATCGATGTGCCAGTGCTCACTGCGGATGAGGTTTTACTCCGAGTGCGCCTGGCACTGACAGATGGCACCGACTTAAAGGTTTGGAAGCGCGGCTATCACGCGAAAATGATTCAACCGCCGGCGGTGTTCGGTCATGAGGTGGTGGGCGAGATCGTGGCAATGGGGAAGCGCGTCGACCCGCGCTGGAACTTGGGAGTGCGCGTCATCGCGGCGAATTCGGCTCCGTGTTTCCGTTGTTACAACTGCAGGCGCGGGCAGGAAAATCTTTGTGAAGACCTGTTATTCAATAACGGCGCGTACGCGGAATACATGCGTATTCCTGGGCGAATCGTACGGGAAAACATGCTGGAAGTGCCACATTCCGTTGACGATCACAGCGCTGCATTGGTAGAGCCATTGGCTTGTGTGATGCGCGGAATTCACGAAATGGAAGTGCGGACCGGCGATACGGCTGTAGTGATTGGCTGTGGTCCGATTGGATTGAAATACGTGCGGATGCTTTCGCGGCGCGGCGTTCGAGTGATTGCGCTGGCACGGCGTGAAGCACCGTTGACGGTAGCGCGCAAACTAGGCGCAGCGGCGACGATCAACGTGACGGAAGTTGCGGATGTGGTCGGCTCTGTGCGTGAGTTGACGGACGAACGGCGCGGACCGGATTCGGTTGTGGAAGCGGCCGGGAATCCCGCGACGTGGGAACAGGCTTTGTGCATGGTCCGGCGCGGCGGTGTGGTGAACTTCTTCAGCGGACTTCCGACAGGTACCCGAGTAGAGATCGAACCTTCCGCGATCCATTATTCCGAGATAAAGATTATCTCGCCATTTCACCATACGCCGAGGTTTATTCGTGAAGCGATGGAAGCGATCCGGCGCGGGGACGTGTCCGCCCAGGAATTTGTGACTGAAGAAATTCGATTGGACGAACTGCCCGATGCATTTGCGCGGATGAAATCGCGAAGCGGTGAAATTAAATTGGCCGTGCGTCCGTAAATTTGCCAGCGACCTGCAAAATAGGTCGATCCCTCAATTTGTGATTAACGAAAAGGAAAGATTCGCTTTGCGAGCGTACGAATCCTGAAAATGTTGCGTCCGGGCGAACTCCAACTTACTGAAAAGCTCCCGGAGAATGGTTGCGCTCCGTCGGTCGCCGAGGAATACACGCGCTGGCTCGCTACGCATCACTACGAAAATTTCAATGTAGCCTCCTGGTTACTGCCGAAAGAACTGCACCAGCATTTTTACAATTTATATGCGTACTGTCGGTGGGCGGACGATTTAGGTGACGAGATTACGACGCGGGAGCGGGCACTCGAGTTGTTGGATTGGTGGGAAACGGAACTGGACGCTTGTTATCAGGGTCGGCCAAACCATCCTGTGTTTGTGGCGCTCGGCGAAACGATTATCGCCAAGAATGTGCCGAAGGCGCCCTTTCGGGATTTGCTGAAAGCCTTTCGGCAGGACCAGGTTGTGAAGCGGTACCAGACCTGGGATTCGATGATTGCTTACTGCGTATACTCGGCGAATCCAGTTGGTCGACTGGTTTTGTACTTGTGCGGGTATCGGGATGAGCAACGGCAGAAATTGTCGGATGCCACCTGTACAGCGTTGCAGTTGGCAAATTTCTGGCAGGACGTTTCGCGAGACCTGGACATTGGGCGAATCTATATCCCTTTGGAGCTTGCTGCTCGGCATGGATTGAGTGAAGCGGAAATTGTTGCAAAGAAGTTTGACGAGCGGTACGTGAGACTGATGAAGGATTTGATTGCGCAGACGCGTGCGCTGTTTGCGGAAGGCCTGCCGCTGGCGGAAATGGTAGAAGGTAAGCTGGCGATCGATCTGGAAATGTTCAGCCGCGGTGGAATGGCTGTGCTGGACGCGATCGAGGCGATGGGTTATGACACGCTGCATGTGCGGCCGTCGGTTAGCAAAGGCAGACAAGTGCGGTTGCTCGGTCGGGCTGTTGTTACGCGTGTGTTCGGCCCTGGAACTGCCGCGACCAAAGCTCGAGCCGCGACGAGCACGGTTTCGGCCGATCATTCCCCGCAGGTCATGTTGTCCACCGAAGAGTCTTACGACGAATGCCATCGGGTAGCGAGGACCGCTCACAGCAATTTTTATCCAGCGTTTTTCCTGTTGCCAAAAGCGAAACGGGACGGAATCGTGGCGCTCTACGCGTTCATGCGCCTGATCGATGATGTGTCAGATGAGAATGGGGACTTCTTGGCAAAACAGCGTGGATTAGCCAAGTGGCGCGCCGCGCTCGATGAAGGGCTTACTGGAGTTTCCCCCACGACCGAGGGGGCGTCTCCGTCGGCCTCTCCGGCAATCGCCTCTACCCCTGGAGCGGAGAAGGTTTTACCTGCATTGGTCGACACGATGCGTCGCTACAAGATGCCCCCGCGGTACCTCCACGACTTGATCTCTGGCGCCGAAATGGATCTTACAAAGCAGGTCTATTCTTCCTTCGATCGGTTGCGTGAATATTGCTACCGAGTAGCCGGAACTGTGGGTCTAACCTGCACACATATTTTTGGTTTCCGCGATCCTCGCGCGCTTGACCTTTCGGAAAAGCTGGGCCTGGCGTTTCAACTGACAAACATTATTCGCGACGTTCGCGAAGATTATTCAATTGGCCGAGTGTATCTGCCCGAGGAAGACTTAGAGCGCTATGGGGTTAAGAAAGAAGACTTCGCTAGGAGCGAAGCGACGCTCGGCGTGCGAGAGCTTCTGCGATTTGAAGCGGATCGCACATGGGATTTCTACCAGCAGGGTTCGCAGCTGCTTGGATTGATCGACGAGGATAGCCGGAGCACGTTGTGGCTGCTGGTGCATACCTACAGCGGCCTGCTGGCGCGGATTGAATCGCTGGAGTTTGCCGTTTTTGGGGAGCGCGTGCGTCTTTCTAAAGCGGAAAAGATGATGGCAATAGCCAAGGCGCGTTTCGGGCGTCCTACGGAAGAGAATATTCTTGCAAAACGTGATCGTGATCGGCGGGGGACTGGCGGGGCTGTCGGCGGGCGTCGCGCTGGCTGAAGCGGGCTGGCGAGTACGGCTGTTTGAGCAGAGGCCATTTCTCGGGGGCCGCGCTACCTCCTACGTGTTGCCCAACGGGGAGCACGTGGATAACTGTCAGCATGTGACGTTGGGGTGTTGCACGAATCTGGACGATTTTTATCGCCGTATTGGATCGGCGGATAAGCTCAAGTATTTCGACCGGCTTGTGTTTTTGGATCCGCAAGGGCGGATTGGTGAAATAGAAGGGGGGATTCTGCCCGCGCCGTTTCACATGCTGGGTTCGTTTTTGACATTTGCGCCTTTGACCTTTGCGGACAAGCGGTGCATTGGTTGGGCCATGCTGGATATTTTGCGCACGCAGGGCCGTACGGCCGATTTGGAGGAGGGCGGAGGCATCTCGATGCTGGAGTGGCTGCGGCGGAGAGAGCAGACCTCGAGCGCAATCAGGCGATTCTGGCGGGTGGTGCTGGTAAGCGCGCTCGATGAAGAGCTCGACAGGACGGATGCGCGTTACGGCGTCGATGTATTCTGGAAGGCATTCGTTTCAAACCGTACCGGATACCGCGTGGGGATACCGACAGTGCCGTTGGCCGAACTGTATGACGGTTGCAAGGCGGAGATCGAGAAGCGGGGTGGGGAAGTGACGCTGCGGTCGCCGATCCGCAAAATACACGTGTCCAACGGATCGGTCCAGGAGGTTGAGTTTGATGGTGGGCGGAGGGAGTTAGCCGACGCCTATGTGTTTGCCTTGCCGCACGAATCGCTGCTCGAGTTGCTGCCAGAGGCGGCCAAAGCGCAAGAGCCCGCGTTTCAGAATGTGAGGAAAATCAAGGTGTCGCCAATCACCGGGGTGCACTTCTGGTTTGATCGAGAAGTAATGAAGGAACCTTTTGTCACCCTGCTAGATACGACGACGCAATGGATCTTCAACAAGACGTTGCTCTATGGCACGAAAACTGGAATCAGCGGGAAGGAGCAGTATTTACAACTGGTAATCAGCGCTTCCTACGATGTTCTACCTAGATCGCGACAGGAGATCATCGATTTGTGCCTGAAGGAAGTACGGCAGGTGCTGCCTCTTGCGCGAGACGCAAACCTTGTGAAGGCAACGGTCATCAAAGAGACCGCGGCAACATTTTCGCCGGAACCTGGTGTCGACCGGTTGCGTCCAAACCAGCAGACAAGAATCGGCGGAATGTATTTGGCGGGCGATTGGACGAAAACGGGTTGGCCGGCGACGATGGAGGGCGCTGTCCGCAGCGGCTATCTAGCGGCGGAAGCGGTGTTGCGTGTGGCCGGCACGCCGAGGAGTTTTCTGCAGGCCGACCTGGCCGCAGATGGGCTGGTTGGCTTATTCGTTACCAAGCGGCCGAGTCCGGGCCAAGTTGCTGGAAACAGCCAAGGTTACGTTCGCGAATCGTCAACCCTTCGGTAACTTGGTCGATAGATTCGTATTCACTTTGACTAGAAAGCTTGAAGCGGTGGTAATCGTGTTCGGAATCCCAGAAGTCGAGAGTGAAGTAAATCCTGGAGCGGGAGGGGTCCTTGAGGAGTTGCGTTTGTCGGAAGTGGGGATCGCCTTCGAAGAGCTGAACCCAGGGCCCCTCGGGCCCATAGGCTTTTTCGAAAGGCCCCTCTTCTCCTGGCTTGACTTCGAACTCCCATAGGATTAAAAACATAGAGGTCCCATCTCCTGCTCTCGCCCAAGGCAATCTAGATTCATCTCTGAGGGAAGTCTGGTCTGCTCTGGCGATTGTAGCAAGTTATAGCAATCCGGTTGGATTACCATCGCGACGAGAATCGAATTAGGCGAAGTATAAATTAACAAGTAGTTGCAGTCTGTCAGGACTGACTGACGGACGGAGGCGTTTGTGGATCGCAAGTACGGTCACCGCGGCTATCGTGATGCCGAGAGACAAGAGAAGCACGAAAAGAAAAATAGACCGGAGCGGAAGCCGCCGCAGGGTGGGCCGCGCGGCGCGACCGATCACCTCGGGCCGCGCACTCCGCGCATGGTCGGAACGGTCACGCGCGCGCGTTGCGCGAATTGCGGCGCAGTGCTGGTAGCCGGTTTTGATGTGAACGGGAAATGTCCGAAGTGCAATTTTGAATTGCATTGTTGTAAACAGTGCAGGTTCTTCGATAGCGGAGTCCAATTTGAATGTACCCAGCCGATTCCCGCCCGAGTAACGCCGAAAGACACCAAGAATGACTGCAAGTTCTATGAGTTTCGCACCACGGTTGAGAAGGACACTGCACCCACTTCCTACATGCAGCCGGCGCAGGTTCCTGTCGAAGCGCCTACACCTGGGCGGCCGATGGATGCCCGTCAGGCATTTGAGAATTTATTCAAAAAATAAAATGCCGATTGTGGTTCGGAGATCAGGCAGAACGTTTCGATTTTTTGGTTCGCGGTGCGCCGAGCGGAAACAGAGTGGGTTCGGCGGGCATTTCACTGGCGATCTCTTCAAGTTGTGGATAGTGCTGACGTAGCGGTTCCGGAATTTTCACTTTACTCCCTTTTAGAACGCTGATGAGTTGCAACGCATTTACCACGGCTTTGCCTTGGAAATGATTGTTGGTGACGACGAACGTCTTCCGGGTATTTTGCTGGACTTTGCGAATGCGCGCGGCCCACGGATCGAGTTCCTCAGGAGAATAAAGGTAGTTATAGCGTTCGTGGACAGGGGTGGCGGGATCATCACCGAACCAGGTGTCGTAGCGGCGGCCGTGGAAACGAATGTAGCCGATCGGAGAAGTGGCCTCGGCAGAAGGCTCGAGCGAACGGCCGATGATGGGCTGATCGATGTTGCAAAACCCGACTTGGTATCTATGCAGAAGTTCGAGTGTTTCCTTGGTTTGCCAAGAGGCGTGGCGAAGTTCAACAACGAGAGGATAGTCGGCGAATCGTTTCAGGATCCCGACAAGATGAGCGACAGTTTCACCGTTGCTATGGAAAGAGAAGGGAAACTGGACAAGAATGGCGCCGAGTTTGCCCGCATTGCGAAACACGTCGAAGCCAGCCCGAACCGCATGTTCCTCTTCGGCGGAAGCGCCCGGTTCGTGGGTGAATCGCTGCCAAAGTTTTGCGGTGAACAGGAAAGCGGGGTTCGCGGCGACGCGATTGATCCACATGGAAGCGTGGTCGGGCCGCAACGGTTGGTAGAAAGACGTGTTGATTTCGATGGTGTCGAAGAAACCGGCGAGATAAGAAGCTTCGTGGAACTCTTTTCCACGCGGACTGGGATATACGTAACCGGACCAATCTGGATAAGACCATCCAGCGGGGCCAACGAGAAGTTGGTTGGCGGCATTTGGTAACGATTCTTTTCTCACCGAACCTCGATGGCGGTTGCCTAGCGACGGCGGCAGTTCCTGCTCACTCTTAAGACTAGAAATTGCGAGGGTTACTGTCAACGCGTACACGCGGAGCGTTGCGTTGGGGCGAGACCTGGGGTTATGCTGGAGCCGTATGCGGTGCAGAATCGAATGCTGCGTCGCTTTCCCTCTTCAATTTGTGAACTCCCTACAGGTGCACACATGAACGTCTCCTTTAGCTACAAGCATGTGAACTCCCAACAAGCAGTAGCAGCGGAAGTGACCCACAGACTGGATAAGCTCGAGAGATTGCTGCGGAGCTACGAGCCGGACCTGATTCAATTGCACGGTGTGTTCTCGAAGAACCATCGAACGGACGAACAAACACTTGTGTTGACTCTCTCGCTGCCATCGGGAACGTTGCACGCGATCGGCAGCGGAAAAAATGTGTTGGCGGGATGTAAGAACGCGTTTAGCGACATCGAAGCACAACTGAAGAAGCATCAATCGTTGCTGCGACGGGAACACGAATGGCAGCGTAAGAAGCCCGCGCATGCGTAAAACGATGAAAACAAGCTTCGTCCTTCTAACCGTACCGCCGCCGCTGCCAATACCAGAGTTGCGTCCGCTGGAGGATTGGTATAATCCACATTAGGCTCGGATCCCGCCAAGATTGATAAAGGATGTCACGAACACGCTGTATGAATGCCTTATCGCGTGCGCGAGCGATAGCTTGTCGATTTGCAATCCCGGAACTATCCGAACAGATAGCAGGCTATCTGAAAGGCGAGGTGCGGAAGAATTGCTGGCACGCGGACGAGGATAAAACTGCCGAAGAGGCTAATTCCTTTCAATGGAAGGGCTAGGCGCACGGTAGTCGTCCTCATCGAGCTGAGTGGAGAGAACCAGAGAGTGAAAACGGAGTGGGTTAATGAAACCGATCGGATACGATTCGAGCGGAAAGGACCGGGTGATCTAGGGGGGTTGGCAGAGAAGTGGAATGCCTATCCGCTTTGGCCTGAAGCAAATACCAATCTATCCTCTCGGCTCGAAAGATTTGTGCGGCTTGGCATCGGACATGCCCTTCACTCGGGCGTAAGCAAAGAAGGAAGTAGCAGCCAAATGGCGAGCCGCTCCGGTCAGCTTTCTTCGCTTTCGACACTCAGGAGGATT
>Ga0074045_10001528_pt1 | contig 22269 bp, 10 predicted proteins | sample BogForMeECP23OM2_FD_94442 | JGI IMG/M metagenome (GOLD analysis project Ga0074045, IMG submission 94442) | Bog forest soil microbial communities from Calvert Island, British Columbia, Canada - Bog Forest MetaG ECP23OM2 | ecosystem: Environmental > Terrestrial > Soil > Wetlands ... | reverse complement strand
CGACGGGCTGCTCGACATCTACGTCTGCCGGTTCAACGCGCCGAACCTGCTGTACATCAACCAGGGCGATGGCACGTTCAAGGAGGAGGCGCACGCGTACGGGCTCGACGTGAACGACGCCAGCGTCATGGCCTACTTCTGCGACTACGATCGCGACGGGTGGCTCGATGTCTTCATCCAGACCAACGTGCTTGATGCGGCGGTCCATCCGGATGGTCAGCGGGACTATCTGTTCCACAACAACCGCAAAGGCACGTTCACCAATGTGACGGACCGCGCCGGCGTCGCCCCGGGGCCGACGCACGGGAACTCGGCGGTCTGGTGGGACTTCGATGGCGACGGCTGGCCGGACCTGTATGTCGCGAACGACTTTGCGGTACCCGATGCGCTTTATCACAACAACCACGACGGCACGTTCACGGATGTGATCGCCCGCGTGATGCCGCATTCGCCCTATTCGTCGATGGGCTCAGACCTCGGCGACGTGAACAACGACGGCCGGCTCGGCCTGCTAGTCGCGGACATGGCGGAACCCGGCCACGTCGCGGACCAGCGTGCGATGGCGGAATCACGGGCGCGCATGCGCGTCCCGGAGGAAGGCTCGAGCGAAATCCGCCAGTTTCCCACCAGCGCCCTCTTTCTGAACACCGGCATCGGCCGGTGCCTGGAGGCGGCTCACCTCGCCGGGCTCGACGCAACCGGCTGGACCTGGGCGCCGCTCTGGGAGGACCTGGATGACGACGGGCGGGCCGACCTGTTTGTCACAAACGGGATGTACCGGGAAATTCACAACCAGGACCTGATCGCGCGCCGGGCCATGGCCGGCTCCGAACTCGCCCGCGGGCAGGTCGCGCGGAACAGCCCTGTCTTCGCCGAGACGCACCTCGCGTTTCGCAACCTCGGCGACCTGCGGTTCGAGGATGTTTCGAGCGCCTGGGGGCTGGACCAGACGGGGGTGAGCTTCGGGGCGGCCTTCGGCGACCTCGGCGGCAACGGCGAGATGGACCTGGTGTACAGCAATTTCCAGGGGGGAGTGACGCTGCTGCGCAATGACAACGACACCGGGCACCGGATCATCTGCGCGCTGCGCGGCACCCGGTCCAACCGGTTCGGCGTCGGGGCGAAGGTGACGCTCGAAAGCGCGGCAGGCATCCAGGTCCGCATGCTGACGCTCGGGCGCGGGTTCATGTCGAGCAGCGAACCCATCGTGCATTTCGGCCTGGGCGAGGATGCGGTGATCCGGCGGCTTACGGTGTGGTGGCCGAGCGGCGCTGTGCAGACGTTTGAGAACCTTCCCGCTGACCGACGGTTCACGATCACCGAGCCCTCCAGTCCGCCAACGGCCAGCGATCCCGTAGGGCCGGCGCCGTTTCGACAGGCTCAAGGCCCCGAGCTTGTCGAGGGGCGTGCCGCCGGGCCGGTCCGCCCGCAAGGGGCGACCCTACGGACGCAAGAGCCAGCCGGCCCCGCGCCGCTCTCGGTGCAATCGGATGCTCAGGCGCGGCCCCAGTTTACGGAAACGAGCAAGGCCGCCCATCTCTCCTGGACGGCGGCCGAGGAGTCCTACGACGAGTTTCTCGACCAGCGGTTGCTTCCGACGGGGTTCAACCGCCGCGGACCGGCGATCGTCGTGGGCGACCTCGACAGCAGCGGACGCGACGGCGTGTGCATCGGAGGGACCACGCGGGAGGCCCGGCGAGTCCTCCTGTCCGGTCCTGTGGCCGGGGTCGCTGACCCCGGAAGATCACCGGTCTGGGCGCCGGTCGTTTCACCGACGCTGGCCGCGCCGCCCGACGTCGATGACGGGCCGCTGCTTTTGTTCGACGCCACCGGCGAAGGCCGGGCAGACCTGCTGGTGACGGCCGGCGGAGCCAGCCAGCCCGCGGGCGCGCCCGAATACCAGCCCCGCCTGTTCCTGAATGACGGGCACGGACACTTCCGGCCGGCGCCGGATGGCACGCTTCCGCCGCTGTCCATCAGCGCCGGCGCGGTTTGCGCCGCCGACTTCGAACGTGCCGGTCGGCTCGGCCTGTTCATCGGAGGGCGGGTGTCGCCCGGACTTTACCCGGCGGTGCCCCAGAGCGTGCTGCTGGCGAGCCGTGGGGGAAAATTCGTGGACGTCACTGATGCCGTGGCACCGATGCTGCGCAACGTCGGCATGGTCACATCGGCACTCTGGAGCGACGTCGATGGCGACGGCTGGCCTGACCTGCTGCTGACGCTCGAATGGGGCCAGGTGAAGTATTTCCACAACGACGGCGGGAAGAAGTTCGAGGACTGGACGGAGAAGGCAGGCTTCGCCTCGGCGGGGACAGGCTGGTGGCGGTCGATCGCGACGGCGGACTTCAATGGCGATGGACGCCCCGACTACGTGGTGGGAAACGTGGGGCTGAACACGCAATATCGCGCCGATCCAGAACACCCCGCGTTGCTCTTCTCCGGTGATTTTGCCGTTCGCGGCTCCAACGAGATCGTCGAGGCGTATTACGAGGACGGGCGGCTGTATCCGTGGCGCAGCCGCACGGACCTCGGCGCGGCGATTCCCTCCGTGCTACGGCGCTACCGGTGGAACAACGATTACGCCCGCGCGACGCTGCCGGAGATCCTGGGAGCCGACCGGCTGGCCGCAGCGACGCGCCTGGCGGCGACGGAACTGCGCAGCGGCGTGTTCCTCAGCCAACCGGATGGCCGGTATCGTTTCGAGCCCTTGCCCCGCATCGCCCAGATCGCTCCGGCCGACGGGCTCGTGGCCGGCGACTTCGATGGCGACGGGCACGCCGATCTCTACGTCGTGCAGAACTCTTACGCGCCGGCGCCGGCCATCGGCCGTTTCGACGGCGGCTTGAGCCAGTTGCTGCGCGGCGATGGCCACGGCAATTTCGCGCCGGTGCCGCCGATCGAAAGCGGGCTGGTGGTGCCCGGCGATGCCAAGGCACTGGCGGTGCTCGATCTCGGCAACGACGGCTGGCCGGGCTTCCTGGTCTCGCGGAACGGCGAAGCGACGCTGGCGTTTCACAACCGGGGCGTCGCGGGCCGGCATTCCCTCCGCGTCACCCTGCAGGGGAAACCCGGCAACCCGCAGGCAGTGGGCGCGCGCGTCACGGCGGAATATGCCGACGGTACAACCCAAACCGGCGAAGTCTGCGCCGGTTCGGGCTATTACAGCCAGTCGACGGCGGCTCTATTCTTCGGCTCCGCGGATCGAAATCCGCTGCGACGCGTGCACGTTCTGTGGCCGTCCGGCGTGACGACAACAAGCCCCGATTTTGGGGGCAGAATTCCGACGACCCTCCGGCTGGTCGCACCGGAATAGTCCAGCGGCCCACACGACCGGATGTAGGGCGGGGTCGCCGTACCCCGCCACGCCATTCGAACGGCGGCATGCGGCGATGCCACCCTACAAAGGCTGCCGATTGGTTGGGGTGAACGGTCGCTACAGGTTTGCTTAGACTGCTCGTCGGTGGCGGACACGGCGGTCCGCCCTCCCCGCATGCGTGTCTGCTGACCTGGAGGGCGCTGCGCCGTCAGCGCCGTTTGTCCCGTCGGCCAAGGTCGAGCAACCATTCGCCCCTCAATTTTGTCAATCGGCCACGCTTTACTGGTAATCTGCATATCAAATGGGCAACAAGAGCACACCCCAGATGTCCTGCACGGCAGACCGAAAAAACAACTCGAATACGGCGGAGCAAGCAGCGACAATCATATCAGGGACGGAGACATCAGTCTCGTCACTGAATGATATAAGCCGGAGTATAGGGCCGGCGCCGTTTCGACAGGCTCAAGGCCCCGAGCGTGTCGAGGGGCTCGGCGCCGGGCCACGGTTTGCTTGGCAGATGGTCCGCCGACGAGCGGCGACCCTACGCCGAATGCACGGATAAGATATCGGTTTTTCGTTTATGAAACCCATCAAGAAGGAAGGCAGGTTCAAGGCACACGGACGCCTCGTGTTGCTGCTGCTCGCGTTAACAATGACCGCCTGCAAGCCGAAGTCAGACGAGCCAGCGAGCGACGTTGTACAGCCGCCGCCCTTCTCCGTTACCCCTCCGATTCCCGCCGGCGCCAATGACCTTTTCGAGGATGTCACCGTCAAGGCGCGGATTGATTTCGTTCAGCAGTTTTGCGACGACCGTATCTCCAACATCCTGGAATCCAATGGTTCGGGCGTGGTTGTCTTCGACTACGACAACGACGGGCTCATGGATCTTTATTTCGTCAATCCGGGACCTATGAAGGGAGTGACGCACGAGGCGCCGGGAACCCGGCGCCAGCCCAATCGACTCTTCCACAATAATGGCGACGGCACGTTCACCGACGTGACCGACAAGGCCGGAGTGGGCGGTGCCGGGTTCGGAATTGCGGCCGCCGCGGCCGATTACGATGGCGACGGCTGGACGGATCTTTATGTCGTCAACGCCGGCAAGAACATCCTCTACCACAACAATCACGACGGCACCTTCACCGACGTGACCGACAAGGCCGGAGTGGGCAACCCGGGAACGGGCATCGGCGCCACCTGGTTGGATGTCAATAATAGCGGACGGCTGGACCTGTACGTGGCCAATTACCTGAGTTTCGATCCGGATTATAAGCTCTACTACAATCCGACAAGCTATCCCGGTCCTCTGGCCTACAAACCGGAGCGGGACGTGCTTTATCTCAACAACGGCGACGGGACCTTTACCAATGCCAGTGAGGCGGCGGGCATCTGGGCACTTCCTCCTCATCGGACCATGTCCGTGCATGCGCTGGACTACAACCGGGACGGCCATGAGGACCTCTACATCTGCAACGACGCGACGCCGAATATGCTGCTGATCAACGACGGCCACGGGCATTTTCACGACGAAGCCATGCAGCGGGGCGTCGCGTTCAACGCCTTGGGCGAGGCGGCCGGCTCCATGACCGCCGCAATCGGCGACTGTGACGGCGATCAGATCCAGGACATCCTGGTCTCGCGCCTGGGATATGGCTCACTGTACATGGGCACGGAGAAGGGTGATTACCTTGATCGGATGATGGCCTCAGGACTCGGCGTGTTGACGGCGCAATATGTCGGGTGGGGATGCAACTTCATCGATTTCGACAACGCCGGCAAACTGGATGTTTTCATCGCCAACGGTGATCCCTTCCGGATGGTGGGCTGGCAAAGCCTGCTGCTGGAGAACGATGGTCACGGCAATTTCCGGAATGCGGTGGACAAGGGAGGCGCTTATTTCCGAACGCCGGTCCGGGCCCGCCCCAGCGTCGTGCTTGATTATGACAACGACGGACGAATGGACTTGCTGGTGGGCCTGATGGGGGATCGGCCGGTCCTGCTTCACAACCGCGACCAATCCGGCAACCATTGGATCACCCTGTCGCTCCGCGGAACCAAGAGCAACCCGGCGGGTTGGGGATCGTTCATCGAACTCACGGCGGGCGGGAAGACCTACGTTCAGGAATGCCGGTGCCCCTCGGGTTTCCTGAGCCAGGGGGATCCGCGCGTTCACTTCGGGCTCGGCCAAGCGCCGGTCATTCAGCGGATCAAAATCATGTGGCCGAGCGGCACGGTTCAGACGCTGACCGACGTCCGGGTCGACCAAATTTTCAAGGTGACGGAGCCCTAGCCCGGATGGGCCAGATTCATGCAGCTAAACCGCGTTATCCGGATGATGTCTTCGCTCATTGAATGGTGTGTAGGACCGGCGCCGTTTCGACAGGCTCAAGGCCCTGAGCGTATCGAAGGGCTTGTCGCCGGGCCGGTCTTCGATCGGAGAATGGTCCGCCGACGAGCGGCGACCCTACATCTGAACGCATCGTTCCCGGTGAGCTCGTGCATAGGTGCGTTGCTTGGTCTGGCGGCAGTGCTGCTGGCGGGCTGCCACCCGGAGGCGCCGGAAGGCTCCTTGGTCCTGGCGCAAACGCCCGCGGGCGTCCCGCCTCCCGAGGCCGCCACGGTGCTGGACGTTCGCTATCCGCCGGGAAGCCGGGTGGTTTTGCTGGTTCCGCCGTTTCGCACGGACACGGTTCGCGTGCTTTCCGGCGGACTGGTCGCGGCGGGCGATCCCTGCGTTTCATGGGACGGCCGCTGGGTCTATTTTGCCGGCAAGAGCTCCGAGGCTGCCGAATGGCAGATCTACAAGGTCAATGCGGGCGGGGGCCGACCCGAGGCCGTGACCCGGATGCCGGGCGGGGCAATGGATCCAGCGATTGCGGCTCATGAAGAGCTGGTTTTCAGTTCCCCCATTCCCAAGGCGGGACACCTCTGGTCCGCCCCAACGCCGGCCGCGCTCTACGGCCAGCTGCCAGGCCAGGCGCCCCGCCGGCTCGCGTTCGGTCCGGACAGCGCCGTCGGCTCCACCGTTCTGCGCGACGGACGGATCCTCTTTGTGACCGCCAAGCCCCGTGACGACCGCCACGCTCGGCGGCATTTGTGCTTCTTCACGATCAACAACGACGGCACTGAAGTCACCGCCTATGCCTGCCAGGAGGACGGAGTGGACTTCGTCCGCCGCCCGCGCGAACTGGGCGACGGCCGGATCGCCTTCCTCGCCGCGCACATGGAGGAATCAAGATCGATGGAGTCGGCGGAATGTGTGAAATCGGCCGCTCCATTCGAGACACGCAGCAACCTGTTCTCCTTCCGGAGCGACGGTTGCCGCTCGGTGGAGCCGATGCCTGGTAACGACCGGCTGGCCTGTGTCGAAACGAGCGGCATGGTCGGGCGTTCGATGATGGGCAACGCGGCGGTTTTTCGCGTTGCCGCCGATGCCACTGTGCTCGGTGCTCCGGTCTTCGATGATCCGCAATGGAACAGCATCGAAGCCACCCTGGTCGCGGCGCGCGACGAACCCGCCGGACATACGACCGCGGTGATGCCGGGAGCGCACCGCGGCACGGTGCTGTGCCTCAACGTCAATCACAGCAGCGAACCCGCCGCAGGCGGCAACCCGGCGCCTGCCGCTGCGCTTCGGGTCTTTGCGTTGGAGGGTCCAGGGCAGCTGCGCACCCGGGGAAAGGTGCCGGTGGCTTCCGACGGTTCCGTGCTGGTGTATCTTCCGGTGCAGGTGCCGCTGGGCTTCGACACCCTCGACACGCAAGGACACCTGCTCCGGCATCAGCCGGCGTTTCTTTGGTTGCAGCCCGGAGAGAATCGCGCGTGCGTCGGCTGCCACGAGCCGCGCAACCATGCGCCTCGAAACACCCGTCCGCTGGCAACACAGCGCGATCCGGCACATCTGGACTTCACCGACTCAACGACCGCCCCGCGCGTCGCCGCTCCATGAAGCTCAATCGTATCATTCTGATCGCAACATTGATCGTCCTGTCGGGAGCCGGGGCTGCCGTGGGTGGATTTTTCGGATTGCGCGCCCACCAGCGACGGCAATCGGGCAAGCCTGATCTGGGCTTTATCTCCTGCAACCATTGTCATCAAAGCAGCCTGGCCACGCTGCCATGGGCCAAGCCCCGTCCGCACCACGACGCACCCGGTGGGATCGTGGTTTCGCCGGACGGGAAAACGTTGTTCATCGCCCTGGATGACAGGGATGAGGTCGCCGAGGCTGATGTGGCTTCCCTCACCGTGACCCGCCGGGCAAAAGTCCCGGGCGGGCCGTTCGGTCTGGCGCTGGACGCCACGGGCCAGCGGCTGTTCGTCGCATGCCCCCATCAGGACCGGGTCGCCGTGCTCGATACGCGCGACCTCAAGGAACAAGCCAGCATCGGGGTGGGCGTTCGTCCGACGGCCGTCGCGTATTGTCAGACGCCGGCCGGGGAACGGCTGATCGTTCCCAATTCCGGCAGCGACGACATCTCTGTCCTATCGATCTCGCCGTTGAGCGAGTTGGTGCGGCAGGCGGCGGGTCGCGAGCCGTACGCGGTCGCGTTGTCCGGGGACGGCCGTCACGTGTACGTAGCCAATCGGATGGCGGTCCACGATGAGTTGATGAGTCCGCCCTCCTCCGAGGTGACGGTACTCGACCCGGCCAATGGGCACGTCATCAATAGGGAAGAGCTTCATTCGGCGCACCTGGCGGAAGGCATCACCCCGGTGCCCACGCGGGGCTGGATGCTAAATTCGCTGGTCAGGGTGCGGAACCTGGTCCCGATCACCCAGGTGAAGGATGGCTGGGTCATGTCCACCGGCCTGGCGATCTCCCAGGAGGATGGCGAGGTGACACAGATCCCGTTGGATGAGGCGAATGCCTACTTCTCCGATCCCTCGGGCGTCGCCGCCGGCCCCGACGGCAAGCGGGCCTATGTTGCCTCGGCGGGCGCAGATGTCGTGACGGTCCTCGACCTCGACCGGTTGTCCGCGTGGCTGGCTCAGGCCGACGCAGCGGCGCGGAATGATGCCATATTCGACATGGCGCTTTCTTACCGCTACGTGACCGCCCGGATTCCGACCGGCTGCGACCCCAAGCATCTGACGCTTTCACCCGACGGCCGCCGGTTGTTCGTGGCCGAACGGCTCGACGACTGTGTGCTCGTGGTGGATACGACCAACCTCAAGCCGATGGGCCGGATTGTGCTGGGTGACGGCGGCCGGGACGATCCCATCCGGCAGGGCGAGCGGGTCTTCACCCGGGCGAAGTACACGTTTCAAGGCCAGTTCGCCTGTCGCTCGTGTCACCCGGACGGCCACGTGGACGGGCTGTCCTATGATTTCGACGGGTCCGGAGTTGGAGACAACCTGCTGGACAACCGCAGTCTGTGCGGTGTGGCCGGAACGGAGCCTTTCAAGTGGAACGGGAAGAACCCGACCTTGCAGTTCCAGGATGGCCCGCGGTTTGCTCGGGTGTTGATGCGGACAGACCCGATCCCGCCGGCGCAACTGGACGAGCTGGCGACGTTTCTCAAGCATCTCCAGCCGACGCGCACGCTCCCCTGGAGCCGGGTGGGGAAGCCGCTCACGCCCGCCGAGGAACGCGGTCGCAAGCTTTTCTACGCGACGAAGCAGACTGACGGCACGCCGATCCCCGTGGCGCTTCAATGCCAGACGTGCCACCGGCCCCCGCTGTTCACCGACCGGCTGCTCCGGTCGGTGGGGACGGCACCGACCCCCGAATTCAAAGCAGGGGTTGACACGCCGCATCTGATCGGGATCGGCGCCTCGGCCCCCTATCTGCACGACGGCCGGGCCAAGACACTGGAGGAGATTTGGACCACGTATCAGACCGACGACAAACACGGCGTCAGCAGCTATTGGTCCAAGGAGCAGCTGAACGATCTCGTTGAGTACCTCAAAACACTCTAATCGCCCACCATGAATACCCTGGAACCTGTCCGCGAAGCGAACGTAGGGGCGCGATCTTGTCGCGCCCTTGGCGGCGGGTGCAGCAAGCCTGCACCCCTACAGTCTTCCCCAGTCTCCCGACGGGCTCTTTGTGCCCTCTCAGCCCGCACCTTCGCGGGCCTTGTGTTGGCCGTCTCGTTAATCCCATGGGCCGGCTCCAGCGCACAGGTCGCGACGACGCCTGCGGAAACCACGGCCCTTCCTTTCCCCGTCGTGACCCGGTTCGAGAACTTCGGCGAGAAGGACGGACTCCCGTCGCACAAGGTGCATTCCATCCTGAAAACCAGTGACGGCAAACTTTGGCTTGGTACCACCAACGGGCTGTGCGTGCGAGAACCGGATGGCAAATTCCGCCGCTACGGTCCGGAGGATGGATTGAGCCATCCAGTGGTGCTGCACATGGTTGAGGACCCTCGCACCGGCGACTTGTGGCTCGCGACCATGCAGGGACTGTCCCGCTTCAGCGGAGGAAAGTTCACCGTCTTCACGCAAACCAACAGCGGCCTGCCAAACAACGTGGTCTACGGGGTGGCGATTATGGACGACACTGTCTGGGCCGCGACCCCCGCCGGTGCCGGAGCGTACAATATCAAGACCAAGACCTGGAAAATCTACGACCACAACAACGCGGACATGGAAGAGCCTTGGTGTTACGCCATTGCCCCGGGCGTCGGCGTTGTGTACATCGGCATTTGGGCCGGCGGCATTGTGGAGCACGATCCCAAGACAGGCAGCTTCAAGGCCTATCGCGATCCCGACGGCGATTTTCAGTTCCAGTTGACTCCTGATAGCGGGCCCATCGCCGACATCACCTCCTGGGTCGCATACCAGGACGGCATACTCTGGCAGGCAACCTATTTTGGGCTCGCCCGCTATGACACGAAGGAGGCGACGTGGCGGACGTGGGTCCAGGGCAAAACGCCGTTGGTTTCCAATTTCATCAATACTATTTTCACCCGCGGCCGCGTCGCCTGGATCGCCACCGATCGCGGCGTGTCCGTCACCGACGGCACCCACTGGGTCAATTATACCGTTGATAAGAATGGCCAGGGCGTGGTCCGGACTTTTCGGCCCGGACAGGAGCCCCAGACCGGCACCATGACGACGGCGCTGGTCAATGGCTTTGTGATGGCCGTCTGGGCCGATGATCACGAAGCCTGGTTCGCCACCTCCAACGGTTTGAGCCACGCCGTCTTCGACGCGCCGACCGCTTCACCGACCGTCGCGTCGAATCCTTGAATCCGTTCATTCCTTAGGAGGCTCTCATGAGAATCTTTGGATTTTGTCTGATGGCTCTTGCCACCGCCGCTCCCGCTGGTGTTGCCGGAGCAGCGACCGGCGCCGCCCAGGTGGCAGCGCCTGCGGAGGCCCAATCATCCTTGGTCGCCCCAGCGTCGTCTCGTTTCATTTATGGAACGCCGGATGAGCAGTATCCGTATTATGCCGGACTGCCAAAGGAGTTTTGGCCGTATCGCAATATCGAACCCTACGAACGCTTTTTTGTCACCCGCATGCCATTCCTCGGCCCCGGCCGGGATTACCCTCCGCCGCCGAGCCTGAAATCGCTCAAGATCGGGCTGCTTGATTCCCCAAAGTACGGCCCCAATTGGGACCGCAGCATGAGCACACGGGAAGGCATTGTCCTGGCGGTTGAAGAGGCGAACCGCGCCCGCCAACCGGGCCAGCTCCCCCTCGAACTCATTGAACGGGAAGGCGTCGCCCAATGGGGCGGCTCGGGCAACCTTGCGGCGGAATTCGCCGATCAGGGGGTGCTCGGGTTCCTCGGCACAATCGACGGAGCCGAAGCGCACGTTGCGCTGCGCGTCACCCTTAAGACCGAAGTCGTTATGGTCAACACCTCGGACCCGGACCCAACGCTGACAGAGACGAACATTCCCTGGCTCATTCGGGTCTTGCCCGATCATCGAATCGAAGAGGCCAAGTTGGCCGAGCTGATCGTGCACAAATTCGGTTGCCAGCGGATCGCCATCCTGCGCGCGGGTGACCGGTTCGGACGGCTCGGAGTCCATACGTTCATGAACTTCGCCCGACGCATGGGCTGCCCTGCGGTGCAGGAACTGCTTTTCAAACCCGGTGGAACCGACATCCGTCACCAGATCGCGGCGATCAAAGACTCCCAACCAGACGCAATTTTCTTCATCGGAGAGCCGGATGACATCGGCCGTTTCGCGAAGCAGTTTCGCCAGGAGGGCATCAAGGCCCGGTTCTTCGGAACGGACCTGCTGATAGATGATCGCTTCCTGCAGAACGCCGGCGAGGCGGCGGAGGGCACGATCATCACGTGTCTCTTTGATCCCGCCCGCCAAGATCCCCTCTGGGTCAGCTTCGCGGCTCATTTCAAGAAGCGCTGGGGCCATGAGCCTGACGCCTATTCAGCCTATGCGTACGACGGCGCCCAGATCATGATCCACGCCATTCAAGTCGCGGGTCCGAATCGCTGGCGCATCCGGGACCAGGTGTGCAACCTGGACTACTACCAAGGCGTCACCGGGTGGATGCAATTCGACGGCACCGGCAGCAACATCGCACCGGTGCGGTTGGTTCGGTATGAGCATGGGCGCCGCGTCTTTGAACCGGAACCGGAGTTCGTGCCCGCCGTCGCTCAGCGTCTCTAGCCGGAAAAAATCCATGCCAGTCGGATTGCGCTGCCTGCTCGCTTGGCTGTGCCTCGCGCCGTTTGCCGGCAGCGCCGGGGTGCCCCAGGTGACGCTGGGGCTCGTGGCTCCGCCGTCTGAACCGGATTCGACCAGCCTGCTGCGCGGCGTGCAACTGGCCGTCGCCGACGCAGATGAAACCGGTGAGGCGCCAGTCGGTCTGGAAGTGCGATGCGAGGACGGTCAGTGGGGGACCGCCGGCAACGATGCCGTGATCCTGATTTCCGATCGCCACGTCGATGCGATCGTCTCCCCTTCCGACGGGGCCGCCACCCATCTCATCTTGCAGGTTTCCGGCCGCACCCGGGTGCCGGTGGCCAGCCTCTGCTCGGATTCGTCGGTCACGGATGCCGGCGTCACCTGGGCCGTGCGCGTCGTCCCGCGCACCGATCAGGAAGCCGCGGCGCTGTTCGCCGCGACCCGCCGGACGGATGGTTCTCCGCTCCGTTGGTGGGCGGTAGTTCCGGCGGGACGGCCGGGACGCGCGGCCCGCCGCGACCTTCAAACTGCTGCCCGCTCGACCGCAACTCCTCTGGAACGGATCGTCGATGACAGCGAACCGAAGACGGACCTCGCCCTCCTGGTTCACCTGATCGCCGCGACCGCTCAGGAAGGCGTGCTGATTTGGCTGCCGCCTGCGCGGGCCGGAACGGTGGCCGCGGCGTTGCGGGCCGCGGGTTATCGCGGTCGTCTGGCCGGATCCAGCCCGCTTGATTCGCCGGCCTTTGTCGCCGCCGCGGGCGCCGCTGCGACCGGAATGCTGGTGACGGAATTCCGGGCGGACCCCCAACTCAGTGTGCGAGCGGAGAAATTCGAGAGGCAGTATCGACAAAAATATGACGCCAAGCCGGACTTCAGCGCGGCGGCGGCTTACGATGCCGCGCAAGTGCTGATTGAAACCCTGCGTCGCGCAGGGGATGGCGCCGGCTATCGCCAATTTCCGCTTGCCCTCCCCACCGCGGGAGTCACCGGTGTTCTCCATTTCGACAGTTCTGGCAACCGAACGGACGCGCTACAGGTGCTGACCTGTCAGGAAGGCCGGTTAGTTCCCATTCTTCCCACCGAAACATCACCGTGAAAACTCAATATCGGGTCGCACTGCCGGCCGCATTCTCTCTCGTCGCCCTGCTGATTGTCCTCGCCTGGTCCACCCCGGGCGCCGGTTCCAACCCGGCGGCAAGCCCCAACGACGCCCCGGCGCTGCCCCCGCCGTCCAACGGGGCCATCAGCCCGCAGGATCAGGCCAACGCCTTGCACTTCGTCATCGCGGCGGACCGGGAGATCTACTGTCAAATGTACATCGCGCAGCAGACCGGGGACGCACCGGCACCGAATGTCTCCGTCAGCGGCAAGCCGGTTGAATCCTGGTCGTCGCCGTGCGGGATGGTTCGACGCGCCGCCGAGTCAATTCAGAGCAAAGGGGCCGAGTTCAGCTATGCCCTGCGCTCCCTTCATCCGATCGATCCGCGAAACGAACCTCAATCAGAACTGGAGCAACGCGGGTTGGATTTCGTCGCCAGCCACCCCGCCCAGAACTACTATGGCCAGGAGATGCTGGGTGGTCGGCGATATTTCACAGCCGTCTATCCGGACATCCCGGCGACCGCCGCCTGCATTGACTGCCATAATCGAAGACCGGCATCGACGCCGAAACGCTACCGAGTCGGCGAGGTCATGGGTGGAATCGTGGTGCGCGTTCCGCTCGAATTCTGACCGCGACAGCGACCTCGCCGGCAGCGCCCGATCGCAGGTCCACTCCACTGCGGATCGCCGGGGTCGGTGACCCGGTCGACGCCCTGCGGCCCGAGGCTCTTCAGCGACTCCCGCGCCTCCACCCGCATGAGCAAGCTGAAGCGCGCGTCCGATGCCGGCCTGCCACGGCGGCCCGCAACATGCTCTCCCTCGAACAGCATGAAGGCCCGGGCCATTCGCCTTCGCTTGCGGTGATCCCCGGCCGATCGAACGGACGGGCAAAGTCGAACCGGCCACGCGCTCCGCCTTTGCCCCATCAGCATAGCCGGACCCGTGGAATCTGATTGGAGGCATTCGATCTAGCAGCCTGTCGGGCTTCAAGCCCTTCAGGCTGCTAATAGGAGGCTGGCCGGACGGAAATCCGACAGCCTCCTAGATCGTCGCCACCGCCTCCATTTCGACGAGCAGATCATGGCGGCAAACATCGGCCAAGACACAGATCGTCGGGAACGCAGGAACCTGCAGCAGGCGGCTGACGCGGTTCCAGGCTTCCCAGGCCTCCCGATTCTTGCAGAACAGCGTGGCCGAAGTTATGTTCGTCAGGCCCCCGCCCTGCTCTTCGAGGATCGCTGCGACGCACATCATGGTCTCCAGGCTTTGCAACTCGGCGTTGCCAACATGGATGCTGGCGCCCGCCGGATTGATGCTCGCCGTACCCGAGACGTGCACGGTACGGCGCCCTTCGACTTCCAGGGCCATCCCTCGTGAGAAGGCCGATCCATAGTTGAACGACTGGTCCTGCCGCGGGCTGTGGATGATTGGTGTTGCCACTGCACTTCCGCCTCCGTCGGACTTGAATGCCAGGACGTCCATCAGGCATTCTTCCTCGGCAGAGTGTCCCTGGATTCCGGTGCTGGCGGGAAACGCGACGCCGCCCGGCCCTCCGAGCCCGGCCGGCTGGTAGTGCGCGGTCCGCACGCGATTGAAATCCCCGTACCATTCGAGCAGTCGCGCCATATAGATCCAGGTCCGGACAACGTTGCGGTACTCCATGCCGTGGGCTTTCAGTCCGAGTCCGGCATTGCTGAACATCTGGTCCGCCTGAGCCGGAGCATCTCCGGCCAGCACGCCTCCGGGCTTCAGCCCGCGAACCGATGGCAGGTGCAGCACGCGAAAGCCGTCGCCCGTCCAAAGCCGGCCAGGCCCCGTCGCCGGGTTGGTGACAGTTCTCACGCCGGTCGCGTTGTCGCGGGGCACAATGCCCCAGATCTGCAAGCCGACAAACTCACCTTCCTGGACGGGCGTGCCCTGGATCCAGGTGACCGGCACGCTCAGGTCGAGTTCCTCCCGCCGCCAGGCCGCCTCGCGCTTCTTCAGCACGGACGCTCGGGCGTCCGACAGCCCATAGAGTTTCTCCTGGATCGACTGGATGCCCCGCTCGGCCACGGCGGCGGCCATCTGCGCAAACAACTCGTCGGCCCCTTCCTTTTCCTGGCCGACCGTTCCGGTCACGTGGTATTCCGTGAAGGAATCCCGTTCGGTTGCCCGCACCTCGACGCGGCAGCCTGCCTGCGCCGCCGCAACCGGGCAAGGATCGATGATCTGCAGGTCATTGAGGTCCAACCCTCCGCTGCACAGAATGCCTTTCTTGGGATTCTGCCGAGGGAATAGTGGTTGCTTCATGTCCGGGGTAAGTGACGGATCTGGCTAATCCTGTGCAATGTCATTGATAGACACCCTAATTCAATGCCGCTGGATTCAGCGGGGGGAAACACTTCTGGGGTCAATTGCCGCCGGAGCGGGGCCAATCGCGGCTATCCACCGCCCGGGGGTAAAGCTGGGTGCCAGACGGAGTCCGGCCTTGGGGCCCCAGCAGAAGACGCCAGCCGGCCGGAATCAGAGGCGGCCCCTTAATTCCGCAGGCAACAGATCCGCCGCAAGTTGGCGCAATCTTGGGTCGGCGATCGGAAGTTCGAACGCCCGGCTTAACACCTGCAGCTTATACAGCATGCCAGTGGAGAGGGAGCGCAGCTTCTTCTCATTGAGCTCCGTCAGGCAACGGCGCACCTGTTCACGGGCCGGGCTGATCTGATCCTCCTGCGCAAGAACGACGGCCAGGCTGACCCGCCGGTCCCACGGCAGGAAACGATCGCCGCCGCTGGCCAGGCGCGTTAGCAGCGAGGGCAGCGTTTGCGCCAGACCGGCCGTGTCGCTCCGCGCCCGCTGCACCTGGGCCCGTGCCGCGAGCGCACCGACGTCACCCGGGAACCGTCGCAATTCCTCGTTGACGGTGGCCGCCTGATCAAGCCTCTCCGTTTCGACCAGATATTCCGCCAGCCGGCCAGCAGCGGCCGCCGGACTCTGGTTGTCGACCACCTCAAAGACCAGGACGGACTGCCCTTCAAACCCGGTGATCTCAGGCATTTGATAGGGCACCGGCCGCACCCAGAGGGGCAGATTCCAGTGGCGCAGGCCCTCGACAAAAAGGCTCGTCCGGCCGGCGAATTTCTTCTCGAGATAGCGAAGCGCAAATTCGTCGAAAAAAGGGTCCCACGAAGGCACAATGATGTACCGGACCCCGCGCGCCTCGATCAACGCCTGGGCTTCTTCGATCGTGTTGGCGCCGGCGATCATGAGCGTCACCCCGAATCCGATTCCGTTATCCGGGGCAAAGGTCCCGACTCCACGCAGCCCGCCAAAATAGCAAAGGGTCGTGGTTTCGTGCGGCGGGGCAAAAACCACCGCCCCGGCCTCTGCCGTCCGCCTGGCCAGCCAGTGCGCCAGATGCCGCTCAATCAACTCCTGGGTCTCCGACGCCGTGAGGATCATCTTCGCGTCGGCTGGCTTTGCCGGCAATAGCTGGATTAGGCCGGGCAGAACGATCAGAGCCGCGACCACCGAACACAACCACCGGGCGGAACGGGAAACCGCCGGCTGGTCCCCCGTCACGGCAGCGACAATCAACAGCAGCAACCCGCCATCGAGCAGATTCCACCAAGACACCTGCTGACAGGCGAACCCGAGGGCGACCAGCACCGGTCCAAAGGCGACCCCCAGCAATGTCCGGGTCTCCAGGTTCGCCCCGCGACGCAGCATCAGCCATCCCGCTGGAAGCAACACCATCAGGGGCAGGAAGGCGGCCAGGACCGTGGTGTTAATTCCATCGCGGGCCAGCCAGGCGCTCAAGCTGGCGGCCACGACTCCATTGGGCTGGTTGGTCAGCCGAAAAGACAGGGCATCGCGGCCGAGGAATCCCTCGCTGCCGGACCACTTCATCGCCACTGGCACCGCGGCAACGGCCGCGACGGCCAGCAGCAGGCCACAGCATTTGCGGGGGCTCCAGAATGGTCGCTCCCGCCGGATCCAGCCGCCAGCCTGCGCCAGCAACTCGCCGCCGCCAAGCCACGCGAGACCATAGAGGGGGTGGATCGACTCCAGGCGCCATGATCCGAGGTGCGCGGGAAAGTATTCGATCAGATAGGCTGACAACACCGTCGCGGCGCCACTGAGCGCCCAAATCCGCCAGGACGTCGCGCCCAAGCTTGTGGTCAGAGCTCCAGTCGCGTTCTTACCCGCGATCCAACTACCGATCAGGCCGCCCAGGAACACGCCGGCCAGGATCGGCACCAGGGCAGGAACGTCGACCCACATACCCAAACCACCCACGATGCCAGCGAGGGAAAACCACCGGCCATGACTCCGGCCGGCCCGCATGCCAGCCAGCAGCGCGAGGACGCTCCCCAAGGCGCAGATTCGCGCGAGTCCGTGATGGTCGGGCACTCCCGGAAGGAATCCCGCCGCAAACGGGAAAATGGCCGCCAGACCGAGCGACACCAACCCGGCGGCAAGGGCCCCGAAACGCCACGCGACAAATCCGGCCGCACCCACCAGCAGCAGTCCGTGCAGCAGCGGATCCGCGAAAAGCGCGGCGCGCTCCACCGACCGGCCGATTGGCCGGCGGGAAACGGCGTGATCAACCCAGGCGACGAGCCCCAGCCACCAGCGGTACGGCGAAGTGGCGCGCACTTCGCGACCGGAGGGGGCGTTGTCGTAGTCAACCTGACGAACCCGCCATTCTCCGCGCGCAAACATCTGCTGGGTCTGGGCCAGCCAGCCAAAGCTGGTCTCATTGCGCTCGGGCACGATCAACTCTCGTTGCCCGCTGGCATACCCGGTCGGGGAAGCCGCCTCGAACACATCCGCAGATTCGGCCAAGCCGGAGACATACTCGACCCGCTGCAATCTCCCGTGGTTGGCCCAACACAGAAAGGCGCACGCACCCACCGGTGCAATCATCCAAGCCGGGGGAAGAAACCGTGGAAGCACTCTCATTCGATTCGGGGCGGAGTCGCCGATGTCGGGAAGACCTTCAGTGAATCGTCCCGCCAAGCCGGAGCAAGTAAAGTCTGGCCATGGCCAACCCAACGCAATCTTGACTCACCGATTTGCGCCTCGTTCCATCGACCAGCGCCATGTCCTTCTCCGCAAATCTCACCAGGCAGAAGGCGCGAGGGCGTTCGGCGCGCTTCATTTTCTGCGCCCTGTTGACCGTGATCGGGCGCGGCGCGGCGCCGGGATCGGCGGAGCCGGCGGAGGGAATTGCCGAGCAACCGCTGGCACCGCGGTTCAGCCCGCGCGGGAAGACCATGTTCGTTGAGCTTTCCCCCCAGCAGACCGGCATCGTGACGACGAACGACTATTCTGACCCCAAGATGTGGGGGGAACTCTCGCGCGAATTCGAAAGCGGTTCGATCGGCACCGGGGTGGCCATCGGCGACTACGACGGCGACGGCCGGCCGGATATCTTCGTCGTCAGCAAGACCGAAAGCTGCCGGCTGTTCCGGAATCTCGGTAATTTCAAGTTCGAGGACGTGACGGAAAAGGCCGGGGTCGGGGATCACGGCGCGGACGCCATGATCTGGAAGCAAGGCGCGACCTTCGTCGATATCAACAACGACGGCCGACTGGACATCTATGTCTGCCGGTGGAACGCGCCCAATCTCCTCTACATCAACCAGGGCGACGGGACCTTCAAGGAAATGGCCCACGCCTACGGGTTGGATGTGAAGGATGCCTCCGTCATGGCGGCCTTTTGCGACTACGACCGCGACGGCTGGCTCGATGTTTTCATCGTCACCAACATCCTGGACGCGACGGAGCATCCAAGGGGACAGCGGAATTACCTCTTCCACAACAATCGCAATGGCACGTTCACGGATGTGACCAAGCACGCCGGGATTTCCGGCGAGGGGCAGGGACATTCCGCCACCTGGTGGGATTTCGACAACGACGGCTGGCCCGACCTTTACGTGGGCAGTGATTTCGCCCCGCCGGACAAGCTCTATCACAACAACCGTGATGGCACCTTCACCGATGTCCTCAACGAGGTGGTCCCGCACACGCCCTACTCCTCGATGGGCGCGGATCTGGGTGACGTGAACAACGACGGGCTGATCGACTTCCTGATCGCCGACATGGCCGCGACCACGCACGAGAAGGACCAGCGCGGCATGGCCGATTCGCGCGGCCGCACCCAGGAGAACGTGAAGAACCCCCAGATTGCGCCGCAATACGAGCACAGCGCGCTTTTCCTTAATACCGGAACCGGGCACTGTCTCGAGGCCGCCTTCCTCACCGGCCTCGCGGCCACCGACTGGACTTGGTCGCCGCGCTTCGAAGACCTGGACAACGATGGTCGCCTCGACCTCTTCGTGACCAACGGCATGTACCGGGAGGCCACCAATATCGACCTGCTCTCGCGGCAAATGAGCGCCGAGACTCCGGCCGCGCGGCGGCGGGTCATGCGGGACAGCCCCGTGATGGTCGAGTCCCATCTGGCCTTCCGCAACCTGGGCAACCTGGCATTCGAGGATGTGAGCGCCGCCTGGGGTCTCAACCAAAAGGGCGTCAGCTTTGGCTCGGCCTTCGGCGATCTGGACGGCAACGGCAACCTCGATCTCGTTTACTCGAATTACCAGAGAGGCGTCACCATCCTCCGCAACGATTGCGACAACGGGCACCGAGTGATCATCGGCCTGCGCGGAACCGTCTCCAACCGTTTCGGAATTGGCGCCACCGTCCGGGTCGAGAGCGCCTTGGGCGTGCAGGTGCGCCCACTCGTGCTGGCGCGCGGAGTTCTCTCCAGCAGCGAGCCGATCGTGCATTTCGGCCTGGGAGACGACACGCTTATCCGACGCCTGGTTGTGACGTGGCCCAGCGGACTGACCCAGTCTTTCACCAATCTGGCCGTTGACCGGCGTTACACGATCACCGAACCGCCCGGCCCGGCTCCAGCGCTGCCGGTCGAAGCGCCGCCACCACCCGCCGGCCAGTTCTCCGAGGTTAGCCAGGCCTCCGGGCTGGCAATCCCGTCCACCGAAGAGGTGGTGGAGGAGACCGAGGTCCAGCCATTGCTGCCCTTCCGGCTCAACCGCCGAGGTCCGGCCCTGGCCGTCGGGGATGCCAACGCCGACGGAATCGATGATGTGATTCTGGGTGGAACCACCCAAAGCCCCGCCCGGATCCTGTTCGGCTCAGCGTTGGGACGATTCACCGCCGCCGACACGTCGTCGCTTTTGCCGCCCGGCGCGGTTGACGACGGACCCATCCTGCTGTTCGACGCCGAAAGCAACGGCCGGATGGCACTGCTCGTGACCAAAGGCGGCAACTCCCTGCCGGCGGGTTCGCCGGAGTATCAGCCGAGACTGTTCCTGAACGATGGTCATGGCGGTTTCCGGCCGGCGCCGGACGGCGCCCTGCCCCCGCTCCCGATCAGCGTGGGGGCGGTGGCGGCCGCCGACTTCGACCGCACCGGTCGGCTCGGACTATTCATCGGCGGACGCGTCCTGCCCGGCCTGTATCCCCTGCCCCCGCACAGTGCGCTGCTCGCGAACCGGGGCGGCAGATTTGAGGATGTCACCGAGGTTCTCGCACCGGGATTGAGGGAAATCGGGATGGTGACGGCCGCGCTGTGGAGCGACGTCGACGGCGACGGCTGGCCGGATCTGCTGCTGACGCTGGAGTGGGGCAACGTGAGGTATTTTCACAACAACCAGGGCCGGGGGTTTGAAGACTGGACTGAGAAGGCGGGCTTTGCCGCCGCCGGCACCGGCTGGTGGACAGCGATTGCCGCCGCGGATTTCAACGGGGATGGCCGGATGGACTATGTGGTCGGCAACATCGGATTGAACACGCAATATCACGCGAGCCCGGACCAGCCGGCGCTGTTGTTCCTGGGTGATTTCGAGGGTGAGGGCGAACAGCCGCAGCTGATCGAAGCTTATTGCGAAGGAGGGCGCCTGTTCCCCTGGCGAAGCCGCAGGGATCTTGGAATGGCAATCCCGTCGATAATGAAGCGGTTCCCCCGGAACGATTCCTACGCCCGTGCGACCTTGGGGGAGATTCTCGGCCCGGACAAGCTCGCGGCTGCACAGCGTTTCGCCGCCACGGAATTGCGCAGCGGGGTGTTCCTCAGCCAGCCCGACGGAAAGTTCCGCTTTGAGCCACTGCCCCGGCTCGCGCAGATCGCGCCTTTTCAGGGTTTGATCGCGGGAGACCTCGATGGGGACGGCCGCGCCGATATCTACGCCGTACAGAACTCCTACGCGCCGGTGCCGGCGGTCGGCCGCTTTGACGGGGGGCTCAGCCTGCTGCTGCGCGGTGATGGCCACGGGAACTTTGCGCCGGTCCCGCCAGCCGAGAGCGGGCTGATTGTGCCCGGTGACGCCAAGGCGCTGGCCGTACTCGACCTCGGTCATAACGGATGGCCCGGGTTCCTTGTCACTCGGAACAATAATACCACCCTTGCCTTTCGCAATGGCGGCGTTCCCGGACGCCATTCCCTGCGCATCCAGCTTCACGGCCCGGCCGGAAATCCGACGGAGATCGGCGCACGTATTACGATCGAGCTGATGGACGGCACAACCCAGGTTAGCGAGGTTTACGCTGGTTCGGGCTACTACAGCCAGTCGACGGCCGCCTGTTTCTTTGGTTTTCCCGACTCCAATCCGCCAAAGAAGATCAGCGTTCACTGGCCATCAGGCCTCGTCACAGAACACGGTATTCCACCAGGATCCGATGCGCTGATCCTCTCCCCTCGATAATGCTGAGCCGGGTACATGCAGTAGGAAGGTCGCTCGCGACCGATGATCGCCCGCAAGCGGGCTTCCTACACCGGCACACCAATTGGGACTCCTTGCCCAGCTCGTACGCCTTGTATGCGGTTCCTGTGTGTCAGGCCAGTGTTTTGCCATGGGCTTCCTTCCCACGGTCGCCTCGCGACGCCCAGTTGCCCTTCGGCTAGCAGCCTGTCGGGCTTCGAGCCCTTCAGGCTGCTAAAAGCAAAACCGCCCCTTTCATTGAGCAGGGAATCTGATCCCATGAGGCAATCTGACTCCAATTCGTGTTAAGATTGCCGAGATTCTACCTGTTTCCCCGGGTTGGATTGGACGGTTTTGCCAGTAGGAGGCTGGCCGGACGGAAGTCCGACAGCCTCCTAGACACTACCGTATCCGTCCGTCCGGCGACCTCCTATACATGAGCCATGCGACAGGGTAATCTGTCGCAATGGCGAGCATTACGACGGGGCGGGCCGACAGATTACGACACCGGCTTCCAGCGAGCAGGGGT
>Ga0074045_10001527_pt1 | contig 22269 bp, 21 predicted proteins | sample BogForMeECP23OM2_FD_94442 | JGI IMG/M metagenome (GOLD analysis project Ga0074045, IMG submission 94442) | Bog forest soil microbial communities from Calvert Island, British Columbia, Canada - Bog Forest MetaG ECP23OM2 | ecosystem: Environmental > Terrestrial > Soil > Wetlands ... | reverse complement strand
TTGCGTCATCGCCCTCCCGTCCAAAAAAAACGTCTGTGGAAAATTGGAACCCTGCTCGCGCCCTATGGTCCCGAACCGATCCACTGCATTCGCCTCAACGTGCCTAAACGACCCGCTGCGATCCCATTCGCGTTCTTTCTACTGCTGGCGTCCCCGCGGAATGTGGCCCGGGGCGAGGATTCGATTTCGTATAAGTTTGAGAACTACACCGAATCCGGCGGCCGTGTGGGGGTGCAAACCCAGGGCCTCGTCGCAAACCAGGGCCTCGGCGATTTTCAATTCGGACTCACCATGGTGACTGACTCGATCGCTGGAGCGACGCCGACGGGCGTCCCCGCGCCCGCGGGGTCGACCCAGGTGCCGTTGGCCCACCTGAGTGACCATAGGAAGGCATGGGAGGGCGATCTGTCGCGGCAATTCAGCCGGATCAATCTCTCCGCCGGGTTCTCTGAAAGCCGGGAACACGATTACATCTCCAAAGGATGGTCCGTCAACGCGCTGACCGACTTCGACGAGAAGAACACCGCTCTGTTGGCCGGTATCGCCGGCCACGATGACGAGGTGGAGACCTTTTACGACCCCGAGCATCTCTACGTCGGGAAGCACGCATTGAGCGCGATACTGGGTGTGATGCAGGTCCTCGATCCCCTGACCAAGGTTACGCTGAACCTTTCGTGGGCCCGGGAAACCGGTTACCTAAGCGACCAGTACAAGCTCGTGGAGGAGAATGTGGAGGTCATCCCAGGGGCCTTCTTTCCGCTCGTCTTCGCGGAGAACAGGCCGAGCGAGCACAACTCGGGCGTGGCCTATGCGGCGGTAAACAGGGCCTTTCCACGGCTCAACGGCTCCCTGGAGGCGAGCTACCGCATTTACACGGACACGTTCGGGGTCGTCGCGAACACGGCCGAGGTGCGATGGCTGGAGAAGATCGGGAGGCGGTTCACCGTTTCGCCCGAGCTGAGGCTGTATGTGCAAGGCGCCGCTAACTTCTATTACTATAATCTGAATGGTACGGAAATTGTGCCGACCACGATCCCCAATCCAAGTGGGCCCTCCTATTCGTCGGACTACCGCCTGTCGTCCCTGGAGACCTCGACGTATGGGGTTAGGGCCACTTGGAATCCGCGCGACTGGCTTCAGTTCGACCTTGCCTACGATCGCTACGCCATGCGCGGGCGCGACGGCATAACACCGCAAAGCGCCTATCCGAAGGCGAACATAGTCAGCATCGGGGCGAGGATCTCTTGGTAATCCATGAGCGCGAACACTCCCGACGTAGACTCTATGCCCCCCCGGAACCCGGGTCGGGGCTACCGCCTTATGAGTAGTCGCGGACTTGCGGCATTGATCGCTTGCGCATCGGTCATGATCCGCACCCCTGCGGGCGCCGAGGTCCGGGTAGGAGAGGCCTTTCCGCCCTTTGAGCGCGCCGGGCTCTTGGGAGCGAGAATTCCGGCAACCTCCGGGAAGGTTGTGCTTGTGGACTTCTGGGCATCCTGGTGCGCGCCCTGCAAGGCATCCTTTCCAGCATATGAGCGGCTGAACTCCGAATTCTCATCAAAAGGGCTCGTAATCGTGGCGGTGAGCGTGGACCGGGATGCGACGGCGTACACGGCGTTCGTTAAGAGATTCACCCCGTCGTTTCTCGTGGTGCTTGACCGCGACCAGAAGCTTGTTCGCGAGGCCCAGGTGCCGACGATGCCGACGAGTTACATCATAGATAGGCAGGGAAGGGTGAGGTACACCCACCCGGGGTTCCATGGATACGAGACGGAGAAGGCGCTGAGAACGGAGATAGCTATGTTGCTTTCCGAATAGTCCGCATGACCCACAACAATCGAGCGCTCGTGGTCTTGGCCATGATAACGTTTGCGGCGGCGTCATCAGGATGCTCAACCGCCAAGGCGGTCCGCGTGAAGCCATGGGAACGAGCTTACCTTGCGGATCCGACGATGGACCCGGACCGCGATCCGCTCGCGACGGCGATGGCTGAGCATGTCTACTTCTCGCGTGAGGCCGCCCAAGGAGGCCGCGGCGTCGGGGGCGCAGGATGCGGGTGCAATTGACGAATAGGATGCCATGAAACCGAAATCATCTTTCCTCCCCTTAGAACGGATCCGTGTGCCGGCCGCCCTGCTCGCCGCGTTTCTCCAAAGAGCGCCCGCGGTTCGGATCGTTGCAGCGGTTTGCGACTACGTGCTCGAGTCACCAGCCGCCTCGTTGATCAAGGGGGCCGCTGCGTCGGTTGCCGTATTGGGGGCGGTCGACTCTGTAGCCGGGGCGTCCACGTCCACGGCGAGCCTGGTGGCCGACATTCAGCTTCCGGCGGCCATTGTCGCGGGTCAGCCCTTCAAGATGGATGTGACCGTGACCGGCGCCGCGGTCACATTTGCAAAATCATGGGACGTTTCCAATACGCTGCCCCCTGGGATAAGCGTGCAGGGGGCTACTTTGGTCGGAAGTCTTTGGGTCATCAACGATGACACCTCCGCCAAGGGAATCCTGACGATTTCAGGAACTCCGACCCAAGCGGGCCTGTATAACTTCACGGTCGAAGCCTGGCAGAACACAAGTCGCTCTGGAAGTGTCACCCCGGGTACAACGTCCATAAATGTAACGGCGCCTGCGGGCAGTGTCGCCACGATCACCACACAGCCGCAAAGCCAGGTCGTGAACGCGGGAACAAGCGTGACGTTCAGCGTCGCGGCATCGGCGGCCCAGGCGATCAGCTACCACTGGTACAAGGACAGTTCGCCGATTGCCGGAGCCACCGGCGCGTCGTTGACCATTCCCGCGGTCCAGGTGGGAGACGCCGGGACATATGCCGTCATCGTCACGACCGCCGGCGGCTCCATAACGAGCCAGGCGGCGAACCTGATCGTCAACGACGTGAATTCGGCGCCCTCATTCACCCTGCAGCCTGCGTCGCAGACAATTGCGGATGGATCGACTGTGTTCTTCAGTGCAATGGCGGCGGGAGCCCCGCTTCCGACATATCAATGGAACCTCAACGGTGCGCCCATAGCGGGGGCCACCGGCCCGACCCTCTTGGTAACCGGGGCGACCTCCGTCAAGGCCGGCAGTTACACGTGCGTTGCGAGCAATTCCGCTGGAACGGCAACAAGCGCGGCCGCGGTGCTCGGGGTGAGTTCCACGCCGGACATTGGCCGCCTGGTAAACATCTCCTGCCGCGCGGCAGTCGGAACCGGGGGCGATATCCTTATCGTTGGGTTTGTCGTCGGCGGACAGGGCACGTCGGGCTCGGAGTCGGTGCTTGCCCGCGCCTCGGGCCCTGCGCTTGTCCCCTTTGGCGTCGCAGGAACGCTCCCGGATCCGCGGCTCGAGCTGTACTCGGGGGCGGTGGCGCTCGGCACAAACGACGGCTGGGCCGGCAGCTCTGCGGTCGCGGATGCCGCGGCCTCCGCGGGTGCGTTTTCGTGGAGCAACCCCGCGAGCCACGATTCGGCGCTGCTGCAGGCGCTGCCAGCTGGAGCCTACACCGCCAATGTCTCCGGGCAGGGCGGAGACACCGGCGTTGCCCTTGCCGAGGTCTATGACAACACGCCCGCGGGGGCCTACTCCCTGAGCAGCCCCAGAATCGTCAATATTTCGTCCCGCGTCCAGGTGGGCACGGGCGGCAACGTCCTGATTGCCGGCTTTGTCATCGGCGGCTCCACGTCCAGGACTTTCCTAATTCGGGCGTCCGGGCCCGCTTTGATACCGTTCGGTGTCCTAGGCACACTGCCGGACCCCATGCTTCAGCTCCATTCGGGAAGCACCTTGATAGCAAGCAACAGCGCATGGGCGGGCGATCAGCAGATTTCCTCGGCGGCCGCCGCAGTCGGTGCATTCACCTGGCATTTCGCCTCGAGCAGCGATTCCGCGATACTCGTGACGTTGCCGCCAGGGGCGTACACGGCGACAGTGTCGGGCGCGAGCGGGGATTCCGGGATTGCCCTCGTTGAGATCTATGAGGTTCCCTAACAGCTACATCCTGAACTGGCTCTGGCGGTACTTACCCGGCGACACAGGCGGGGCGATCATGCATAGCCGGCCATCAGTCATCGAAGGAGAATTCAGTCTGCGCGGGTAATTTGGATTCCGCGTCTCTTCCCATGAATAAAATGCCTGCCCCCCACGCCCTGCGCCGCCGGTCCGCCTGTCTTCTGATAGCTTTGGCAATTCTCAAGGTTCATGCGGACCCCGTCGCCGACCCCTCTTCCGCTCCGTCGCCGAACCCCGGGGAGGCCTCCGCCCCTGATTCGAGCGGGATCCGGCCGGAACACCTTTGGACCGCTGACTACGCCGAGCTCCTCTGGAACGACACTGGGTTGGTGGTCTCGGCTCCTGCCCGCTGGGACCAGCAAGACTGGATGTATGCGGGGCTTTCGGTCGCGGGAATCGGCGCTGCGGCCGCGTTCGATGCGACCGTCAAGGACCACGTGCAGGCGCACCGATCTGCCGGGGAGGATCGTTTCTTCAAGCAATACCAGAACCTCGGATCCACTTGGTCGTTCGGCGTCATCGGGGCCTTCGAGGTCTGGGGCGAGGCCGCAGGCGACTCGACTGCGAAGAACACCGCGATGGATGCCTTGACGGCGAGCATCATTGGTCCCGGCCTGATTGGCACAGCCGCCAAATATGCGGTCGGCCGAGTGCGGCCGAACACGGCCACCAGCACGTACGAATTCAAGCCCTTTAGCGGCAATCAGTCATTCCCCTCTGGCCACGCGACCCAAGCGTTCGCGGTCGCGACGGCAATTGCCGAGAACTACCCTAGCTGGTGGGTGCAGGCGCTCTGCTATGGCGGGGCCGGATTGGTCGGGTACGCCCGGATCGAGCAGAACGCCCATTACACGAGCGATGTCGTTGCCGGCGCCCTCCTCGGTTGGTCGGTCGCCAGGACAATCGTGCACCGCCACAACTCGCCGCCCGACCCGAAGAAGCTGACCTGGACCCCTTATGCCAACGGCAACGGATTCGGCCTGGTGGTCTTTAAGTCTTTTTGAGCGACGCCCTATTCTCGATTCGCCGCAATTTCCCGGTTACGGCCGGCAAAGGCGCTCAAGTGAACTCAGCTACTTGCCCTGCAGAAGGTCTCCGAACGGGGGGAAAGTCAGGAGCACTCCCATTCCCAGCAGCATGAAGGCGACCACACTGATGATTCCCATGGGAAGCGATTTCCCTCTCCAGAGCTTTGCCAGGATGCCCCATGAAGCCAGCCAGATGAGAATGCCTGTCGTCGTGACGCCTGAAAGTGGTCCTGTGGGCCCATAGAAGACTAGGAAGCGCGCGACGGCATGGAAGGCGTCTCCCAGCCAGGCGAATAGGCCCAGAAAAAAGCACCCGGCGCCGGCCGACAGAATGGCTGCGGCAGCAGCGCCGTTAGGGACTGCCGCTCCAGATGGACCCTCAGGCTCTGCGCGGCGGTCGTTCATTTCCGGAGGCGCATTCACTTCGTTCCTCCCATCAGGATCATCGTCGCGCCGCCTTGAACGGGGGCATTCTTGTTGATCAGCGCCCCGAGGACCCCCGCGACCCCCGCGGCGAGAAAGGCCGCCGCGGCGAAGACGAACACGGCATTGCGCACCCGCCGGTGCTTCGCCAAGTCGGGGCCGTAGTGAATGATGACGTACGCGACCATGGTCATGGCGATCGGGGCGAACCAGGCCACATACTCCTTCCACTCCATCCCGAAGCGGTGCCAGCCGGACGTCGCCGGGCTCGACAGGAGCTTCCTCTGCGAGTACTCGGCAAGATCGGCGAGCCCAGCTGGCGGATGCGCGCGGTACCAAGGGTACACGATGTAGGCGCCCGACAAGACTGCGCACCAGCCAAGGACACACATGGCGATCAGGTAGGCGCGCAACAGCCTCAGGTCACCTTTGCAGGTGTCCGATGGGCCCTTCGACGTGCATACGCGGTGGAGCTCGAACAAGGCGCCAGAGAAGGCGAGCAGGAAGAACGCTCCGAAGCCCATGCCGTGCAGGGCGGTTACGAGCTCACGAAATGTCATTTGCATGGCCGGTATTCGTTCCAATGTCCTTCGAGGCAGTAATCGAGGGCCGGCGCCTATTTCTTGTCGGCCTTCTCCGGCCCGCCGGTCCAGTAGAGGCCGAGGTACCAGACCGTGTCGCGCTCCCCCGAGATGGAGTGGCCGACCGAGAACAGGAGGTTGAACTTCTCGGTGAAATTGACCGTGCCGCCGAAGTTGGCGAGAAGGGAGCCCGGGCCCCCGACCGCATCGGCGCTCTGCCAGAAGACCTCCGTGCCCAGCGTAAGGTGCTTGCCCAAATCGCGCTGAACGAGCCAACCGGCGAACCCGGAGTTGCGTTCCCCGGGCGCGGAATTGAGCGACACGCCCCCGCCCCCGTAGGAGGTCCAGGGGCCCCAGCTCTTTTGGAGCCACAAGGGAATGCGATACCAGGTGCGGCCGTTGCCTAGGCCCTTGCCGGCATTGCCCGTATCCAGCTCGGCGAATGGAAATATCCCGATCTGCGGGAGCGTCTCCGTCTCATCGACAAATCGGTACTTGATGCCGACTTCGGTGTCGCCGTATCCCGTCGCCCAGCCGGATCCCGCATTCTCGAAATTGGCCACCGGAGCGACCAGATGAAGCTGGGTGTTGGGCGCTATGCCGAAATTGAATTCAAATGAAGGTCCCGAAACGGCGTCGTACTTCGCGGAATGATCGCCCTGGCCAAAGATGTAGAACTCCCAGTGGTTGAAATCCACTGGCTCAGGGTCATCCGTGAGGAACGGGGGCCCCGCCTTCAAGGCCGCGCCCAGTCCAAATGCGAGCAGGAGGGCTGCGAGCCGAAGGCGCGGCAGTCGGCCAGCGGCGCGGAACTCGGGCGCCGTTGTCATCGGCGACCGGATCTCCGGTGCCTGCCGAACACCTCGCGCTGCAGCTCCAGGAGCCTGACGCGCACCTCGGCCAGCGCCGACCGCCCGGCAGCGGTGATGCGGTACCTTCCGTCCGCCCTCTTTGCGAGCCAGCCCAGCCGAACCATCCGCCCAAGAAGGGGATAAAGGGTTCCCGGGCTGACGCGATAGCCGTGCTCCCTTAGCTCCTCGAGCAGCCAGTTGGCGACGACCGGGCCCTCGCTGGCGTGGTGCAGGATGTGAACCTTCCAAAGCGGGCGGAGGATCTCAGTCTCCGATGCGGCCGGCCTTCTTACGCTCATCGTTTACGTTTATGGTAATTCGGCAGGGACGTCAAACGATGGAGATCGGCCTGGCGCCGCCGCGGCGGTTCGGTCATTGGAGTTGACTTATCCCTTGGCTTTTTTTCGCTGAGGCGATGGCTGACGCGACCGTCCAACCAACAAAGACGCCTTGGCACGTCTGGGTGGTGGGTGCGGTTTCCCTGCTCTGGAATTCGGGCGGCGCGGTGGATTTCGTCATGACCCAGACCAGGAACAGCGCCTGGATGGGCCGCCTCACGCCCGCGGAGCTGGAATACTTCTATGGATTCCCCATTTGGGTGGTGATTGCCTGGGGGATCGCCACATGGGGCGGCGCACTGGGATCGCTGCTGCTGCTGCTGCGCAGCCGCCTGGCGGTTCACCTCTTTCTCGCGTCCTTCATCTGCATGGTCCTCACGAGCATTTACAATTACGCACTTTCCAACGGGCTGAAGATTATGGGTGGGGCCGGGCAGTTGATATTCAGCGCCATCATTATCGTGGTTGGCGCGCTGCTGTTGGCTTACGCGCGTTCAATGTGCAGGCGGGGTGTGCTGCGATGATGGACGGCCTGGCAACCGCGACATAGTCGCCGCCGCCGCGCCGCCCGGGCGCCTATTGCCCGCACTTGTGCGGGCTACGGACCCTTGATCGTCAGATCCGTGATCTCCCCGTAGCCGCAGTTGGAGACCGCGCTGACCCGGATCACCAGCTCCCTGGGCTCGTCATGGCCCACCTGTACCTTGGACCACGTTGCGGCGACCCCGTCGGCCTGGGCCGTCTCCGTCGGCGCCGTGGCCGAGCCATGCTGAAGCTGGAACGCCTTTCCGCCGGCGGTGACGACAAAGAGATCGTAGTCCCACACGCTGACCCCGCATCTCTGCGTCACCGTGATCTTCGCGGCGACATACCAGGAGCCCCCGTCCTTGAACACCGTGCCTGATACCAGGGTGATCTTCGGCCGGAGCTGATCGATGGTCAGCCCCTTGCAGCAACTGTCATACGCAGCGGCCCACGGCACCGGCGGAGGTGACGGCGGCGACGGCGGAGTTGGCGGCGACACCCCGGGACTGCTTGCGCCGGGCGCGCCCGCGACCGTCGGAGGAGAGGGCCTCATGTGCTCCAGGTCCCAGAGCACCTTGAGCCAGGCGTCGACCTCCGGATCCGAGGTAACGAGGCTTGACGCCTCGTCGGGAGGGAAGCCGTCCTCGCGCAGCTTGAAGTACCGCGCCTTTAGGATCCCGATAAGGTTGTCGATCGCGGTCCTGAAAGCCTCGACGTAGGCCTTGACCCAGTCGGAAATGATCGGCGGCAGGTAATCGGCCCCGTATTCCAGGAGCTCGGCGAGCAGCACGGCGATCGCCAGCGAGAGCGGCTCGCCCTGCTTCAGCTTCGTGAGCTCATCCAGAAGATCCTGAAGCTTCTTCTTAAGCTCGTCATACTTCTCCTTGTACTCCTCGAGCTCCTGGAGCTTTTCGATGAGCTTCTTGAGCCTCTCGATCAATTCGGAGCGGTCCTTGCCGCCCGTCAGCTTTGAGATGATGTCACCCACCGCTCCCATGCCCATAAGCCTCAATAATGAGGCCATTAGCTGTCAATGCCAGGCCGGAGGCGCGCAGGCGGCCCGCATGCCGAGGGTTTCGCTCCGGCAGAATTCAAGGCGACAGGCCCGATCCCTTGGTCCGGCCTACGGCAGCAGGTCGGCGATGACTTGGGCGATGTTTTGATTCTCTTGTCGCGCAACGATCTGCGCAACGTCCTCGAGCGGATCGGGCGGGTTCAAGAGGACTGGGATCAGCCCGGCCACGAGCGCGTCCTGCGCCGCGATCGTCAGCGCCTGCTGGGCGGGCGGCTGGCCTGCCAGCGTGGTCGCAAGCGTCCACGCCGCCATGCGCGAGCCGCCCAGTCCGTCGTCGATCAGGGCCATCTCCTGTTTCCCTAGGACCAGGTAGAGATCAGCCAGCAGCGGAGATACCGCATCCACTTCGGCAAGCACGCTCTGCACCTGCTGGGCCAGCACTGTGTTGATCTGGTCGAAATCGCCCTGGAATCTCTGCAAGTTCGCGAGCGACCCGCAGACTTGCTGCGTGGCGATGCCAAGATCCAGGCCGATGTGCGCGGCCACGCCGCTCAGCATGTGCTGCACGACGGTGTCACCCGGGACCTCGGCCCCGGTGAACGCCGCAAGCCAGCATCCCGAGATGCCGGGAAACAGGTCCGGATGGAGGTAGCCGTTTAACGCGGTGAGGTAGCGGTTGGCGAACGTGACATCCAACTGGGCCATCAGCCCGTTGTCCTGGAACACCGTCCCCCGTTCGAGCGCTTCCTCGACCGCCTTTGTGATCCGCACGTAGAGCGCGGCGAAAAACCCGAGCCGGCTTGAGCTGGCCCCGCACCACGTGACGAATCCCGCCATTGCCTGAATCACGTCGGGGACCGTGGCCGGAGCGGCGAACGGCTGGGGCGGATTGGGCGGGCGCATGGGAGGATCCTTCAGGGCAACGCCGACTCTTCAAGCGAGTTTACCCCCTGAGTTGAGATCAATCGCCTTAGCGCAGGAATAAGAGGGCGCGCCGCCGCCCTGACTCAGCCCTCGGATGGGCTCGTGGCGAGCAGCACGCGCCGGGCGAGCCGCGCTGCGATCAGCATCAACACGCCAGCCGCGGCTACCAGCGCGGCGTGCAGAAGCCAGAACTGCGTGCCAGGCATGCGATCGAGAAGTCCCCCGAGCCAGCCGACCAGGTTGTTTCCCAGGAACAGGTGGAGCAGGTAGACCCCCATCATGGTTCCCGAGACCGCCTTCGGGGACGCGCGTGCATACATGGCAAGGCCGACGGGGAACACGTTGGCGAAGCCGATGCTATTGAAGACCTCGAACCCGAGCACCCAGCCCACGCCCGCCTTGTGGCCGGTGGAGGATACCACGGCCGCGGCCGCGAGCGACAGCAGGGCGACGGCGCTCAGCCCGAGGCCGATCGTTATCTTGATGGGCTCGCTCGGCTCCTTGAAATACCTCGACCACAGGCGCCAGAACGCCAACGCGGCGACCAGGCTTGAGACGCTCACCACCGAATCGAGGGTGATCAGCCACGTGGTCGGCATTGTGCGGCCGAAGAACACGAGGTTCACATTGCTTGGCACCCAGAGCATGTAGGCGTTGAAGATCTGCTGGTTGCCGACGGCGCCAATCGCGAGCACCGGGAGCAGCAGGACGAGCACGATGACGGCGTTGCGCTCGCCATGGCTTAGGTGCGGCCGCGCGGCCGATTCGGCGCGGATAGGCTCCGGCGGCAGCCATTTTCTGCCCGACAGGTAGATCACGAGCGAGATCAGCATGCCGACGCCGGCGGCGCCGAACCCGTATTGCCAGCCGTACACCTCTCCGAGCGTGCCGGCGATCAGCGGGGCGACGATGACGGCGCCGTTTATGAACAGATAGTAGATTTGAAACGCGTCGGCTCGCCTAAGGTCGCTGGGCGCGTAGAGGGCGCCGATCTGGCTGGCGAGATTCCCCTTGAAGCAGCCGACGCCGGCCAACAGGCAAAGGAGCGCGATCAGGAATGACGCGTCGAGGGCCATCAGGAAATTGCCGGCGGCCATCAGGAGCGCGCCGATGGTGATCGTCCGTGTCCTCCCGAGCCATCGGTCGGCGATGTAGCCCCCGGCGATCGGAGTCAGGTACACCAGGCCCGTGTAGAGGCCGAAGATCGCCGAGGAGAGTGCTATGTTTGAAAGCGGCCCGCTGTACACCCGCTCGATGGCGGAGCGAAACGGGGCGAACCCGAGGATGCGCTCGATGTGGCCCGGAAGCAGCAGGTGCCGAACCATGTAGAGCACGAGCAGCGTCTGCATGCCATAGTAGGAGAACCTCTCCCATGCCTCCGTGAAGGCGAGGTAGCCAAGCCCTCGGGGATGGCCCAGAAAGGAATGGTCGGCGTCCTTGTTCGCGCCGGCGGTGACGGGGATCGCGCTCAAGCCCGCACATTCAACAAACGGCGATGGCTTGGCAAGAAGCCTGCGATTGGGTTCGCGGCGCCCGCGGCGGCCAGAGTCCCTCCAAAATGCCTCGTGATTATCCCGAAATCGAATACTTCAAAATCCCCGGTCAACCCGTGATCAAACTTATCGGCATCTTTGTCATTGCGGCCGGTTTCGCGCTGCGGCTCAACACCCTGCTGGTGGTCCTTGCGTCCGGGATAGCCACCGGCCTGGTTTCCGGGATGTCGTTCAACGCCATCATGGAGGAGTTCGGCCGGCTGTTTCTCGCGAACCGCTACATGACGCTGCCGGTCGTGATGATGCTTCCGGTGGTTGGACTCCTTGAACGCTACGGCCTTCGGGAGCGGGCCGAGGCGCTGATCCGCAGGTCCGCGGCGGCGACCGCCGGCCGGGTGCTGCTTCTTTATACGGGCGTTCGCCAGGTTTCGATCGCCCTTGGGATAAACATAGGCGGGCACGCCGGCGCGGTGCGTCCGCTGCTCGCTCCGCTCGCCGAGGGGGCCGCGCGCGTGTGCCACGGAAACCTGTCGAAAGCCATGGTGGAGCGAATTCGCGCGCACGCGGCGGCGGCTGAGAACGTCGGAAACTTCTTTGGCGAGGACATATTCATCGCAGTGGGCTCGATCCTGCTCATGAAGGGTTTCTTCGACAGCCTGAAGATCGAGGTGAGCTCTTGGTCCATGGCGCTCTGGGGGATACCGACGGCTGTGGCCGCCTTCGCCCTGATGGCCTGGCGGACCCATGCCTTGGATCGACATTTGGCCCGGGATGCCGCTCGCGCGGCCGGGGCCGCGAATCCGGAGAGCGCGTGAGCCTGCTCAGCCTGAACTCGTTTTACGTCCTGGGGGGGGCCTTCATGCTGGCGACAGCCGTGCGCGTCGCATCGGACAAGGGGCACGCGCGCCGGTGGAGTTCCGCCCTCTTCTGGGGTCTCCTGGGCGTAAGCTTTGTTTTCGGCGGTTCGATGCCCCCGGCGGCCGCGGGATACCTGGTCCTCGGGATGACGATCCTGGCCGCGAGCGGGAGGGTCGGGCTGTCCCGCGAGCGTTCGACGGGACGCGAGGAAAGGTTGGAGTCGGCGGAGCGCCTAGGTGACAGGTTGTTCTGGCCTGCGCTCATGATTCCCACCACTGCGATCGTCGGCAGCCTCTTCTTTGCGCGAATCCGCTGGCATGGCGTCTCGCTCGTCGACTCGACCAATCTTTCGGTCACATCGGTATGCATCGGCGCCGTTCTGGCTCTTGGCGTCGGACTTCGCCTGACCCGGGCGCCCGTGCGCGAAGCGGTGGGCGAAGGCAGCCGGCTTGTCCAAGCAGTCGGTTGGGCGCTAATCCTGCCGCAGGCGTTGGCCGCCCTGGGCGGCCTGTTCGCACGCGCCGGCGTGGGCACGGTTGTGGCCGGCCTTGTGGAGCGGGCGCTGCCTACGCAGCACCCCTTTGTCGCGGTCGCGGCCTACTGCCTCGGGATGATGCTTTTTACAATCTGCCTGGGCAATGCCTTCGCGGCGTTTGCCGTCATCACCGGGGGCATCGGCGTGCCTCTCATCGTCCACGCGCACGGCGGCAACCCCGCGATTATGGCAGCCGTTGGGATGCTGTCGGGTTTTTGCGGGACGCTGCTGACGCCCATGGCCGCCAACTTCAACCTCGTGCCGGTCATGCTTCTTGAGCTGCAAGACAAGAACGCGGTCATCAGGGCCCAGTTGCCAATCGGTTTGACGCTCTTCGCGTTTAATCTGCTCCTCATGGAGTTTTGCGTCTATCGTTTCTGACCGCTTGCCTCGCCTGCTCACACCACCTCTCGCGTCGAGATTTGCCGGCCTGGCGTTGGCCGGGATCGGGCGCGAGTGGCCCCACGCCTATCAGCACCTGGCGCGGTGCCCTGCGGACGTGCGTCCGCCGCGCGAGCTGCACCCGGCGTTCTTTGGCTGTTTTGACTGGCATTCCTCGGTGCACGGCCATTGGACGCTGGCGCGCCTTCTCAGGCTCTTCCCGACGCTCCCCTGCGCCGCGCGCATCCGCGCGGCCCTCGATGGAAGCCTGACCGAAGGCAACATCTCGGCGGAGCTGGCCTATTTCCAGGCCCCGGGACGGGGATCGTTCGAGCGCCCGTATGGGTGGGGATGGCTGCTCGCTCTCGCGGCCGAATTGCGCGCGGGACCCGACCCGTGCGCCCGCCGGTGGTCGCGGGCGATACGGCCGCTCGAGGGATTCATCGCGGAAAGTTTTTGCGGCTACCTTCCGCGGTTGCCGTACCCGGTCCGCACCGGCGTGCATTCCAACACAGCCTTCGCCTTGTCGCTGGCGCTGGACTACGCGCGAGCGGCGTCCCATCGCCGATTGGAGACGGCCATAGCATCGCGGAGCCGCGACTTCTACGATGCGGACGCAAACGCGCCGGTCGCATGGGAACCCGGTGGCGAGGATTTCCTGTCGCCCTCGCTGACCGAGGCCGACCTAATGTCCCGTGTCCTTCCCGCGACGGAATTCCGGCGCTGGATGGCGCGGTTCCTCCCGGGTTTGGCCGGCGGCGAACCCCGCGCACTGATGAAGCCGCCGCGGGTCTACGACCGGCGTGATCCGAAGCAGGTGCACCTTGACGGACTGTGCCTGAGCCGGGCTTGGGCGCTTCACAGGATCGCCTCTGCCATGCCGCTGAGCGCCAAGGTCCGCGCTGGGGCTGAACGCCACGCGCGGGCCGGACTGGCGCGGGTTTCAAGCGGCGACTACGCCGGCGAACACTGGCTCGCGTCATTCGCCGTTTATCTCCTCACGGGCGGGACGGAATCCCAATGAAGCGTCCGGCCATTCATTCTCGCCTTCTCTGCATCGCCGCCGCAAGCGCAGGTGCCTGCCTGCTCGGCTTTCCGGCCGCACAGGCCGACGCCGCTCCCACCGCACCGGTGTCGGTGTACATCACATGGGCGGCGCACGACGAGCTCTCCGATTCGGTGCCGCTCGACGAGAGTCTCGCCATGCGCGAGTTGGCCGCTGTGACCCGGCTCAAGGCGCAAGGGGCCCGGTTCGACTATTTCCTGCTCGACATGCCCTGGTTCGACAAGGACGGGGGATTCCGGACGTTTCGCAAGGCGAGTTGGCCCAGCGGCCCGGACCGCTTTCTCGCGGCGTGCCGCGAACAGGGGCTAAAGCCGGGGCTCTGGCTCTCCACCAATGTCTGCGGATGGTCGGCAGATCCTTGGCTGACGCCCCGACCGGAATGGCGGGATTCGCGGGGAGGCTACATGGACCTGGCGATGAGCCTTCACGGGGGCGGATTCCTTGCCTACCAGATCGAGACGATGCAGCAGTGGTACGACCGCGGGGTCAGGCTCTTCAAGTTTGACTTTGCCAACCTGGGCGCCGCGCCGGCCTCGGAGCTGGCCCGGCTCGGACGACATGAGGTCGAGCGCCTGAACACCGAGGCCTGGCGAAACGCGCTTCGCGCATTCCGCGAGCGCAACCCCGATGTGCTCCTTATCGCCTACAACGGCTACGGCGGCGAGACTGGCGACACGAGCCCGGGGTTCTCGAAGACGGTCGACCGCCGCTGGCTCGAAGCCTTCGATTCGCTATATTGCGGCGACCCAAAGCCGGCCGACGTGCCCTGCGCGAACTTCTGGCGCTCGCTCGACGTCTACAGCGACGCCATGGTGTTCCAGTACTCCGCAAATGGCATCCCCCTCTCCCGCGTTGACAGCAGCGGGTTCATGATTGGAAACACGGGAACATGCTACCGCCGCGGCAAGGCTGCATGGAAGGGGACATTGATCCTGTCGGCGGCACGGGGCGGACTCGTGAATACCTATTACGGGGACCTCACCCTTTTAGACGAGAGGGATCGCGCGTGGTTTGCCAAGGTGCAGCGCCTGTATTACCCGCTCCAGGCCCTGGGCGAAACGGCCACCTTCGGCGGCTATCCTGGCGCCGGTGGGCCATACGGATTCGTGGCGCGCGGCCCCGGTGGCGCAGTGTGCACGGTGCTCAACCCGGGCCTCACGGCCGGCGACGTTGCCCTTTCACTTCCACCAAATACGGTAAGCCGGCTCCTGTTCACCGACGCGGGCCCAGCGCCGGTCATAGGCGGGGGCGCCATCCGCCTCGGGCCCGGGCAAATGGCCGTGGTTGGAACGGGGGCTTATGCCGACACCATGTGGGACCTTGGGATTCAGGACGATGTCGTTATCCCTGAATCGTGCGAGCCGCTGAAGCTTTCGGATGTCGTTCGGGGGCCCCGATCCGTTTCGGCCACTGTCCGTGCGCCACGCAGAGGGGGGCTCAGGATCGCGTGTAACCAGTTCGGAAAGGACGGACGCCCGTGGCGCGTTAGCGGCGGGTCGCCGCCCTCGGGGGTGCCGCTGGGCAAGCTTCTTGTGCTTAAGGCAGAGCAAGGCGGCAGGGAGCTGGAGACCAGCTGCCCCTACGACCGTCAGATCTGGAGCGGACTCTCATGGGCTGTTGCCGATGTACCCGCGAAGGAGATGGAGCCCGGCGCTCCCGTCCGGATTACGTACACCGTCGGCGACCCAAAGGGGAATTCCGGCACGGTGGACATCCGTGCGTTTGCCGTATCAGACTAGGGTTTGGAGGAATCGGGCCTTGCCGGAATCTTGCCCGCAACCGGCGCCTTCCTTCTTCTCCTCCGACTGGTTCTGACAGGATCCTTCGACCGTTGGTTCGCGGCCGGACTGGCCGCCATGAGCGCAGTCTATATTGCCTCGTTCTATCTGGCAGTGACTGCCCCCTGGACGCACTTCTCGCTGCAGATCGCAGCGCGCTAGGCGGCTATGAGGTTCTAGCGGCTGGCGTCCCCAGGGGACTCGAACCCCGGCCTCGAATCCCCTGCATCGACCCACAACCTCCTACGTTGACCGTCAGCGAATTACGATCAACCGCGGCCTCCGGGATCATCTACGCTTTTCTTACCCTCATTCTTAACCATGGGCTCTAGTAAACACGTGTCCCGCGACATGAACCGGATCGCGGAAACGTTGCGAGCTGGCCATTAACGCCGGATTGGAAAGAAGGCTAAGGTCCCTTGCAGGGGCCGCGGGGAAACACTTGCTTAGCCCGATTGCTTAGCTAACCTCGGTTTCATGCCTTCGACGACGATTAACATCCACGCAGCTAAGAGCAGCCTTTCACGATTGGTCAAACGTGCTGAAAAGGGCGAGCGCATCACAATCGCTCGAGCGGGCCGGCCAGTCGCGCAACTCGGACCTGCTCCCCAGCGAAAACGCCCGAGACTGTCCCCGGACGATCCACTGCTGAACCTAGACACGTTCGCCGTTGCCGGACCAGGCGGGAAAATGACAAACGCGGAGATCGACAGGTTGCTGTATGGCCGTACGTGAGGTCTTCGCGGACACGTCCGCGCTTTACGCGTTCGTTGATAAGAACGACACGAGTCATACGGCCGCGCGCGAAGCAGTGACCCAATTGCTGCCTGCGGGTAAACGGATAGTTGTCACCGATTACGTCGTTGCGGAGGCGATCAACTTGGCGAATGCACGTGGAGGAGCAACGGTAGCTATTCGTTTGCTTGATTTGATCGAGCAGTCGGCAGGAATTCGTGTGGAATGGATTGGCGCTGACCGGTTCAACGCGGCGAAGGCTTTCTTTAGGAAGCACTCCGACCGCGGCTATTCATTCACCGACTGCACAAGCTTTGTTGTAATGCGCGAATTGCGCCTGAATGATTCGTTAACAACAGACCACCACTTCTTTGAGGCGGGATTCAATTCGCTCCTTCCTGTCACTTAATCGTCAGTGCCTTACAGCGTGGCGTCCCCACGTGGATTCGAACCTCGGTCGACGCAGCCCGCGATCGTAGATCAACCGCTTGCCTGAATTCGTTCTGAGAGCAGACAGTAGTTGCTTCTGCAAACGCTCAAGCTGTTGCCAGTATTGTTGCCGCTCCGGCGGTTCTGATTAGGGCACAATCGGCGCTCCCTCCTGAGCTATGGTGTGGATCATCCGAACTCGAGCCTAGCGCCCATGAGTGCATTGACATTCACGGTCGTAACGATATATTATAGAAAATGCCTCCGAAGAACTTGACGAAGGCGGATATTATGGCCGGCCTGACCCGCCTTTCCGAGCTGGCGCAGCGGGAGAACGTCCTGTTGGAGATCTCTCTCTACGGCGGGGCCCTGATGCTTCTTGCGTACGATTCCCGTCAAACCACCAAGGACGTGGATGCCATTATCCAGCCGCCCGAAGTTGGGCGGAGGTTTGCCGCTAAGGTCGCCCAGGAAATGGGGTGGCATGATGACTGGCTCAATGATGACGTCAGATTCTTCGTAAGCGCAGTCGAAACCCGGCATTCGTGGAAGACTCCCGGTTTAAACGCCCCGTACCTGAAGATTTCAAAGCCGACGGCCAAGTATCTCCTGGCGATGAAAGTGATGGCCTGCCGCAAGGCCATTCCCGGCAATTCTGGCGACGAGACAGACATCGCGTTCCTCCTTAGGAAGATGGCGATCAAGAGCACTGCCGAGGTTGAGCATATTGTCGACCAATACTTTCCCGACACGGTTCTTCCTGCTGCAACCGTCGTCGTCATCGAAGGATTGCTAACGCACTCTAAAGAGAAGTAGCCCCTTTCCCATGAACAACCGGCACCACTTTCGACCCCGGACCGCTCGCGCGGTGGCCGGTCGAGCTGACACGCTTGAGCAGTTTGGAATGAATGTTCGGGATTGGTTCCACGAATTGCGCCGAGTGACAACCCGCGACGGCCTCTTGGCTGCTGTGTCCCACCGTCCCCCAAGGTTGCGCGGCAGTTTTCCGGGAGGGCAAATCGCCGACGCGTTCCTTGCGGCGCAGGTGGAATATCTGTGTCGGCATGCCGAGATTCGACCGCCGCGTTGGACGGGGTCTCCGGAATATGTGCTGGACGATCCGTGGTTCGGCTATTCCGACGCCCCTGCGGGCCTGCGGGCAATCCTGATACGAGATGCCCCTGTGGAATTCAAGAACCGCAATCTTTTCACGACTTCGGAGATTGAATGGAGACCCAGACGCGGGCGCCCGCGCAAATCCCTGGAGGAACATCGTGAAAAGGCCCGTCTTCGGCAACGCCGCTGGCGCAAGGCTCATGCTTCATCTCGGGTGTGAAGGCTCGAGGCCCGAATGACGTGGGCAACAGGGCAGCCTAGCGACGGCGTTGCCAGCCCTGTTGGCAGTACTGCGGTTATTGGCCCGAAGCTAAATCGAACTGCGCGGCACTCTTGACGAGGTATTCTGTCAGTCCTGCCGCCAGCCATCCAGGCTGGACATTTTCAGCAAGCCCCAGACAAAGATGCTGGCCTCTGGCGTAGCCACGGACGTTCAACCTTTGGAGGGCGGCGCGCCATGATCATCTGGGGCTGAGCGCCGCTGACGGTGCAGCGCCCCCTTCACCTGCGGTTGCGGCATCCGTCGCACCAAGAAACGTTCAGGCTAATAGGTGGCCACAGAAACGCGCAGCACCGTGGGCTCGTCGCCGAAAACGAGGCCGAAATCCGTGGCGTCTCCGTTCTGGGTGCGCAGGAACTTGAAGATCCCGTTCTCATACACTCCCTGGTCGACGCGGAGGAACTGCCGGTGTACCCATTTGCCGTCAATCAGGGCCGATGGCGTCTGCCCGGTTCCGAACACAATGTGCTGGGTTTTCCGTTGCTGCTCCGTGCCGGCCGGGCCGAAGTCGACGCGGCAAGAGTACCCGGCCACCAGAAACTGGTTGTCCGCCAACCGGGCCACAAGGGCGCGTCCCTTCGGCAGCGGATTCGCCGCGGCGGATCCCCAGCGGAACGTTCCGTAGGACACCAGGACGTTCCACGATCCGAACGGCAGTGTTTGCACGAGCTTACCCTGGTCGCCATTTGGGAAGCGCTGCGGCTCGGCCACGGACTGGAGTTTCCCTTCGAAATTGAGGCGGGCGACGTCCCGCTGCATCGGTCCGAGCAACCGATAATTCATCGCCAGCCAAGGCTCCGGGGCATTGTCGGACTCCGACACTCCGATGGCCTGGAGACCAAGGGCCGTGAAGAAGAAGCGGCTATTGGCCTCTGCACTGGCCGCATCCCCCCCGGGAAGACCGCTCTCTGGCAGGAAAAGGGCATTGTCATCGCGGCGATAAAGCTCAAGCACCTTCAAATAGGCGGCGGGGTCGGCGCGGTAGTCGTCGGGCCCCAGGATATCGATCGCCGGAGCAGCCACTTTCCAAATGGGGATCACATTATCGGTGGCGCCGCCGCTCTCGTAGTTGCCGGAAGCGCCCGGCTGGCCGGCCGGGCCCGGGTTGAACGGGTCGCGCACCGCTACGTTGGAATCCATGGGCAGGGGATAGACGGCCTTGCCCGCGGCCGCGACCTGCCCCACATATCGTGCCACCGCCCAGGCGTGGAAGTACTCGTCCGCATTGGGACCAAAGGCCTCCAGCCAGTTCGGGGAGGGAGCCGCGGTCTTTACGTGCATCGCGTTGAGCACCTCAGGCGGCACGGGAGCATCGAAGAGCCTCTGCGCAGCCGGGGAGAAATCGCGGACGCTTTCCCAACTGCCAGGCTCATTTTCCACCTGAACCATGATCACGGTGCGTTGCGGGTCAGCCTCCTTGAGGTGTCGCATGAAAGCGGCGAACGCCCGCTGGTCCGCCTCGAGCGAGGCGGTGGCGAACGGCGAAGGCGAGTCCACCGCCTCCCCGTTCCGGTTGATCACGTGGAAATAGCGGTCGGGGGCCTGCAGCATCCATTCTGGCATGTAGTGCTGGCTGCCGTTCTTATACGTGGCGAACCAGAGCGGCACCACCCGGACGTTGTGCTGGCGGGCCTCGGTCAGAAGTCGGTCGATCGACGAATAATCGTACTTCCCGGGCTGGGGCTCAAACTCATCCCAATAGATCGGTACTTCGACCGTGTTGGCATTCAAGTAGTCCATGGCGCCCCACTCTTTGGCGCGCCCGGGCCAGGTGCTCTCCAAACCGATGTCCTGATCCTCCACTGCCAGGATCAGAAATGGAGCGTCGTCCACGAACAAAGCAAAGCGTCCGTCCTGGTGCACCAGGCGCGGCAGCGAACGCTCTACGGCCTGGGCGCGCACCGTGCTGCCAACGAATGTGGCCGCAAGCGCGGCGAGAACAGCGGAAGTCATATTCATCTTCGGCACTCCTATATTTAGAAGATTGGGTGTGGGAGCGGACAGACTGCCGCGCCTTGGTTGGGGTCAAAACCGAGAAATGATTCTGCCGCCCAACCCGAAGTTGGTCAACGCGGATAAGACCACCCTATCAAAGGGGATGAAATCTCCCCATGGTTGGCGAGTGGATCCGAAAATGCCGCGCCGTCAGGAAAGTCGACGGGATCAGCGGCCAGCCGTCCGGCGGCGGCTCGACCTTCGGACCGTATCGTGAATGATGGATGCTTTCCGGAATGCCCCATGAACCCGATCATTCGCCTCCTGTTTTTCGCCGTGGTATTCGCCGCGTCGGCTTTCGCGGGCAATGATTCCGTCCCAGTTCCTCCGCGCGAGCGTCTGCTCATGGACGCTGGCTGGCGTTTCGCCTTCGGGCATCCATTTGACAAAGCCCGCGATTTTTTTCATGGCACCGGTAAGTTCTCCTATCTGACCAAGGCCGGCTATGCCGACGGTCCGGCCGCCGCGGCATTCGAGGACCGCGGGTGGCGTCGGCTCGACCTGCCGCACGACTGGGCGGTGGAGACGCCGTTCGATCCCAAGGCGAGTTCCAGCCACGGGTACAAGGCGAGCGGCCTCGATGTCCCCGAACGTTCCATTGGCTGGTATCGCAAGACGTTCGCCGTCCCAACATCCGACCTCGGCCGGCGCATCAGTGTCGAGTTCGACGGTGTGTTTCGCGACTCGATCGTGTGGGTCAACGGCTTCTACCTCGGCCGTCATGCCTGCGGCTACACCGGCTTCAGCTACGATCTCACTGACTATCTCAATTACGGTGGCGACAATGTCATCGCGGTCCGGGTTGACGCTACGATGGAGGAGGGATGGTTCTACGAGGGCGCGGGCATCTACCGGCATGTCTGGCTGGTCAAGACAGCCCCGCTGCACGTGCCGCAATGGGGCACGTATGTGACCACCGAGTTGGGCGACGGTGCCGCCAGAGTCACCGCGCGGACGGCCGTTGCCAACGACGGCGTCGAAGTCGCGACCTTCGATGTCGAGCAGAGCATCATGGATCCCGACGGCCGCGCCGTCACCACCGGCGCGCTGAGGTCGCTTTCGCTCGCGGCGTGCGGCACGGGTGAATTCCCCCTAACGCTCACTGTCGCGCAGCCGCGGCTCTGGTCGCTGGAGTCGCCCGGGTTGCACCGGCTTGTGACCACGATCCGCGCCGGCGGCGCCATAATCGACCGTTACGAAACGCTCTTTGGCATTCGCACGGTCCGTTTCGATCCCGACCGCGGTTTCTTTCTGAATGGCCGGCACGTCGAGATCCATGGCACCAACAATCACCAGGACCATGCCGGCGTGGGCGTGGCGCTGCCCGACGCGTTGCAGGCTTTCCGCGTTGCCCGGCTGAAAGAGATCGGCGTGAACGCCTATCGTTCCTCGCACAACCCGCCGACGCCCGAGTTCCTCGACGCGTGCGACCAACTCGGCCTGCTTGTGCTCGACGAGAACCGCCTCATGGGCGTGAGCCCGGAGCAACTGGACCAGCTCGAGAGCATGATCCGCCGCGACCGCAACCACCCGAGCATCATCGCCTGGTCGCTCGGGAACGAAGAGTGGGCGCTGGAGGGCAACATCAAGGGCGCCCGCATCGCCGCCACGATGCAGGCGTTCGCCCACCGGCTCGACCCGACGCGCCGCACCACCTATGCTAACAGTGGCGGCTGGGGCGGAATCTCGACCGTGATCGACATGATCGGCTACAATTACATCAATCAGTCCAATCCCGACGAGCAGCACGCCAAGTTCCCGAGTCATCCCGGGGTGGGCACCGAGGAAACCACCACCCAGTGCGCCCGCGGCGTCTATTTCGACGACCCGTCGCGTGCCCTCCTCTCGCCGCAACTGAAAGGTGACACCGGTGGCAACTCCGAGAAGGGCTGGAGTTACTACGCGACACGGCC